>Ga0070697_100000126_pt1 | contig 60796 bp, 42 predicted proteins | sample KBSK1501metaG_FD_65475 | JGI IMG/M metagenome (GOLD analysis project Ga0070697, IMG submission 65475) | Corn, switchgrass and miscanthus rhizosphere microbial communities from Kellogg Biological Station, Michigan, USA - KBS K1-50-1 metaG | ecosystem: Host-associated > Plants > Roots >... | reverse complement strand
GTCCGTGATTTGGTCTTGAGCCAGGGAAAGGCCGGTGGTGAGTGCGATGACGCAGAGGAGTTCCAATAGCGACGTGCGAAGGATCATCATCTTCTCCCAACGATTTGGATTTTTTGAAACCAACAGGACGAATGACGCGCTGGTGAATCGAGGCAACCTTCCGGGAACGAACACCGAGCCAGGGTTAAGTTCGAACGCGAAAGCGATCGGATGTGCGGAGACTAGCAGGGCGAGCGAAAATGATCTCGTCTCGTGGGGACAGGGCTTTTCTTCTCTGCACTAATGAGTAGGGCAATCGGATGCGACAGGAGTTGATTCCTTGGAGGCTTTGGGCTTGCGATTCACTCGTCTCACGAGTATACGGTTGTGAGATCAACTAGCCTGTGCGCCGCCAGTCTGCCAGGGAAATTTCGCATTCTTAGCAGTTTCGTTCGGCGGCTGCACTCTCTCTTGATTGGGTGCGGTTACCAGTCTCCCGGACTCCAAATGGGAACGTAGTAGTTGCGCCCAATGCGAATCGCACGGAGCGTCCGGTCATAGCGAAAACCGGCCTTCAAAATCCCGCGTTGCGAAGCAACATTTTGCGGAGTCGTATAAATTACGCCTTCCTGCAAACCACTCTCGAAATGGTCGCGCACGACGCGGCTCAGCACCAATGGGTAGATCCCAAGTCCTCGCTGCGCACTACTGGTCCAGCACTCGTAAATCCAGAATTGGCCCGGACTGACCTCCTTATCTCGTCCAGCTCTCTCGATGCGGTGCCGGCCGGAGGTTTGTACCCATGTGTAGTGGGCGAGTTGCCCAGAGCGCGAAGCGCAGTAGCATGAGTTGCCCTTCCCAAGCCTTCCCTCGCACTCCCCAAGATCGAGCGAGGGGCTGAGCTCGCGAAGCAGAGGTATCTGCTCACGAGTCAGCAGAAAAATTTCTATGCCCGGAGTCTGCTCGGAACTGTCGGGCGCCTCACCTTTGCGGATTCGATACAGGCAAACCCTCTGCATGCCCACCCCAAACCTTCGGTTGAGTTTGGTCAGAGAATTCCAAACAGACATTATTTTTCCCTCCTACGCATCGGCAAGGGCATGACAACCATGGGCCGATCAGGTAACCTGAATATCGCTCGCTCGGTTCAACAAGGGCAGGCCGACGCCGCAGTACAATCATGAAAATAGCCGAAGAGTCATTTTGTGCAAGAGTTAAACGGGATGCCCCTTCCGTGCGTCCTGGTGGGCGCGCTGCAAGCGCCGTATCTTCGGGCTAGGCAATGCACTATTCGACGCACTCTAAAGGTCTCGAAATTGCCGAACAGTTTAGTTTGGTGCCACTTGCCCGGCACCGCCCAGACACCTCGGTTATACTTGATGTACTCCCAGTGTACTGGTCCGATTGGCCTTAAGGAATTCGAACCAGCGCGGGAGTATTCGAAGAAAAGATTCCAGGGACATGCCGAACTTGAAGAAGCGTCTCGAGGCTTATGTCCGGGCTTTGACCGGACGACAAAACGCAGCACGAGGCTTGACCGTTTACCCTGACGATGCTTTTCTGGTTTCGTTCCCTAGGTCCGGAAACACCTGGACCCGGTTTCTGGTGTGCAATTTAGTAAACCCCGATGATCCTGTGACCTTCGTGCGCCTCGAGTCACGCATCCCTGAGATCTATGACGTTCCCGACCGGATCCTTCGGCGTTTCCCCCGACCCCGCATCATAAAGAGCCATGAGTCGTTCGATCCGCGATACAAGAAGGTAATCTATATTGTGCGCGACCCCCGGGACGTCGCAGTCTCATACTACGAATTTCAGCTCAAGCGACGAGTAATTTCGGAGGATTGCAGCCTTAAAGAATTTGTACCGCGCTTCATGGAATCCGAGTTCGAACCGGGCACTGGTTGTTGGGGTGACCACGTTCTCAGTTGGCTTGCCACGCGGCAGGGCCGAAGCAACTTCTTGCTCCTTCGCTACGAAGACCTGAAACAGGGGACGCAGAACGAGGCCACCAAAATCGCCTCCTTCCTTGGCATCGATTCCAGTCCGGAGCGCGTGGCTCGCGCTGTCGAACTTAGCTCGGCCGATCGCATGCGCAGGCTGGAGAAGGAGCAGGCACATCAATGGAAGGAAACGAAGAAGACGCGTCAGGATAAAGCGTTCGTTGGCAAAGCCACCTCAGGCGGCTGGAAATCAAGCTTGCCGCAGAGCTGCGTGGTTCAGATCGAGTCATCATGGGGCCACATCATGCAAATGCTAGGATATGAACTGACGACGCAGATCAAGCCGCAACCCTTACCTGATCCTTGGGGCACCGGAGTAGCCCGGGTAACAGATGTAGCGCGCAATTAACTCAAGGCAGATTAGTCTCCAACGTATGCAGATAGAGGTCTACGAGAGGCTGGAGCACTTGGAGAGTCTGCGTTCTGATTGGGACGCTCTTCTGGCTGAGTTCCCATACGCGACCACTTTTTCGACCTTGGAGTGGTTAATTTCATGGTGGCGAGCTTTCGCAGGCAATGGTCGGTTGCAGATTCTCGCCGCCCGGGACACGTCATTATCGCTGGTAGGGCTGGCGCCTCTGGCTCTAATTAGCTATCCCAGTTTCGGTACAGACATGCGTTTGCTACGATTGATGGGGGACGGCAGTCATGACTCGGATAACCTAGACTTGCCGGTGCGGCCGGGATGTGAAGCCGAATTCAGCCGAGCCCTAATCAATTGGCTGGAATCTCACCACCGGGATTGGGATGTTTGCCAGTTGCGGACTCTGCCATCCTACTCGCCGATGGGTAACCAGTTGCGGGAAGATGTGAAAGCTCGTGGCTGGAGACTATTTCTCGCTACCCGGCCGCGGTGCGTGGTGGATTTAGGAGAGACCTGGGAATCATTCCTGAAACGCTTGTCGAGTAAGGAACGAGGCAAAATCGGGCTGCGCTCTCGGCGCCTGGAGAAGAAATACAAGGTTGTCAACATTCGAAAGTGCGCTACTCAAAGCGAGCTGGAATACGCCTTGCAGGCACTTTTCGACCTGCATGGCAGGCACTGGAATCTCCGCGGGCTGCCCGGAACGCTGCATTCGCCCACACGTCGCCAATTTTATTGCGAATTAGCACGGTCACTGCTTGCCAGACGGCGACTGGAGTTTTGGATTCTCGAAGTAGATAGCAAGATTGTGGCCGCGCAGTTCGGTCTTCGCCATGCAGATACGGTCTTCTCGCTGCAGGAAGGTTTCGACCCGGCTTACTCCTCGGACAGTGTCGGATACGTTTTACGGAGTCAGGTTCTAAAAAATCTAATCGCCGACGGGATTCGCAAGTATGACTTTCTAGGAGGCGCCGACGATTCAAAAATTCGTTGGGCTGCTGTGGTGAAAAGTTATGTAAGCATGGAATTCGCCCGGCCGCGGACTCGGGGTAGTCTTTATCTTTTACTGAAGTACAAGAGCATCGAAACAAAAGCGTGGCTGCGAGACCGTCTGCCTGCTCCGGTGTGGCAGAGCTTAAAACGTGTGACTGGGCGGGCCGCCTTCTCCTGAATCGAAGAGCGCGCCAAGCTATGCAAATAGGTAAGCGCCACAATGAACTGTCCTGGTGTGTGCCACGCCCTAAGGGACACATCATCGGTTTCAGTCGACTCCAAAATGTTTCAGAAAGTGCACTTCACGTGCCGAAAACTAGGAGCCCAGAGCCCGCGTCACTGGTCGTGCTCGAGTGTTCAAATTGATCTTCAGCCAGCATTCCAGGGCTGACGGGAGAGAGGGCTACCTCGAAAAAATGGCTTTGTCGTCGGGTGCGTGGAGCCAGGATTCGCGCACATTCCAGAGCGCCCGCCCGGAGCCTCTGCTAGGACCGCAGCTGTGCTAGCGCCTTTTTCACTTCATTAGCGCTCGAGTAATTAGGATTGATCTTAAGCACTCTCTCCAGGTGGTGACGCGCCAGGGCGGGCTGCGAGGTCTTTTGGTAAGCGAGACCCAGGTGAAAGTGGACGGTCGCGTCCTCAGGGGCCTTGTTCAGTTCTCCCAGCTTCAGGGATTCCTGGAAAAGATCGATGGCTGACTTGTAGGCGCCTTTCTGATAGTAGACCCATCCCAGAGTGTCGGCAGCGTTGGGCGAGTTCGGCATGCCGCGGCGGGCGGTCTGGGCCAGCGAGAGTGCGATGTCGACATTGCCCCCGGTTTCCAGCATGACGTAGGCCAGATTATTGGAAGCCAGTGGATTATCTGGCTTCACTTCCAGCGCTTTCTGGTAGGCCTGCTTGGCATTTTCCCAATCCTGTTTCGACTCGTACAACTCACCCATCAGGATGTAGAAGCTGGCCTCGCGAGGATTGTCTTGGAGAGAACGCCGGTACGTGGCAATGGCTTCGTCGGTGGAGCCGCGAGCTACCTGCACCTGGCCAAGTTTGAGCAGCGCATCGGAGTTGTTCTTGTCGAGTTCCGCGGATTTCTTCAGCGCGACTTCTGCGGCGGCGATGTCTTTCTTGTTGTTGAACAGCGCCGTGCCCAACAGATCGTAAAACTTGCTGTTGTCGGGTGACTTGGCAATCGCAGCATTGGCGGCGGCAACGGCCTTGTCCGGTTGCTTCTCGGCCAGGTAGGTGTTCATGAGGCCGCTGAGGGCGTCGGACGAAGTGGCATCGTGGTCAAGGGCCTGCTGATACCACTTCTCGGCTTCTGGAAGCTGCTTTTGCAGCAACTTCAGGTTACCCATCTGGATGAATCCGATCGCGCTCTGCGGCGCGACTTCCATGGCTTTGCGGATATCAAGCTCGGCTTGGGGAAAATCCCTTCGGTTCATCGACGCAACCGCGCGGAGCGCATATCCGTCGGGGGATCCGGGCTGCAGGGCAACGATTTGGCTGGCGCTCTGCTCGAGCAAACTCATGTCATTCTTGCGCAGGGCCACGGAGGCCAGAGCGCGATGGGCCTCGGCAAGATCGGGACGCAGCCGGACGGCATTGCGCCACTCATCTTCGGCGCGAGCCAAGTCTCCTTGCTGATCGAACGCATTGCCGAGATGGTAGTGGGCGACACCGCTGTCGGGATCGTTCTTGATCGCGGTCTGAAGCGCCTGTATCGCGTCGTTGGCGTTGCCGGAACGAATCAGAATCTGGCCACGGTAATCGAGAGCTTCAGTATCGTTCTGGTTGGCTTTCAGTATCTCTTCATTCAGTTTGCGCGCTTCGTCCAGGCGACTCTTCAGGATGAGAAGCTGAATGTAGTTCTTCTCCACCTGCATGTCTTTGGGGTGTTCCTGGAAGAGCGAAGCGTACTCGGCGGTGGCTTTGTCGAGGCTGCCCGTGGCGAAGTAATAATCGCCCAGCATGCGATAGCCAACGGAGTTATCAGCCAGGTCCTTTCTGACCTGCTTCAGCAGTTGTTCGGCTTGGTCTCCCTTGCCTTCGATCATGTACAAGCGCGCCAGGGCGGCACGGGGGTCGGGGCTCGTCGGATCGGTCTGGATGGCCTGGCGGAACTGCTGCTCGGCATCCGGGAAACGTCCGCGCGACTGGTAGAAAGCTCCCAGAGCGAGCTGCGCGTTCAACGCCTTAGGATTGAGCTGGACGGCTTTCTTGAAGCTGGCCTCGGCGCCATCGTACTGGCCGGTTTTCATCTGCAGCAGCGCCAGGTTCAGGTATGACTCGGGTTCATTGGGACCAAGATCGATGGCTTTCTGCGTCTCCGCCATTGCTTCAGCCAGGTTGTCCTGGGCGGCCAGCAGGTTTGCAATGGCCAGGTGCACTTGCGGATTATTCGGTTGCTGCACGATGAGCTGGTCGGTGTGTTCCTTGGCCTGTTTCAGGTCGTGGCCGGCGATGAGCAGATTAGCAATATCGACATTCGCCTTAACGTTATTGGGGTCGATCTCAAGCGTGCGGCCCAGTTCCTGGAAGGCGCGGCTCCACTCCTGCAGCTTCATGTAGCTTTGCGCGAGCTGATAGTGCGCCTGCGCGAAGTGCGGGTCGACCTGTACCGCGTTGCTGAACTGAATGACCGCTTCGCGGTACTTGCCCTTCTCGTAGTAGCGCTGGCCGCTTTCAAAATATTTCTGTTTGCGGACATTAGGATCGCGCGAGCAACCCACAAGCGCAGCAGCGATGACAGTTAGGGTAAGTATCAGGCGAACCATGGATGACAGCTTCATCACGAATCTCCAACCTTGAGTGTATCGGGCCTTGGCTTGCGACAACAGTTCTGGGTTCGACACTGCGACCCCGCGACTTGGCTGAGTCGGGCCGTAATTTCGGGGAGTGCTAGTACTAAGGTACTGCAATTCTGCCCTGGAAAGAAGTTACGCACGTCACATCAGCGCGGAATATAAGGGTTGAGTTGGGGGACAACCTTGCTGCCAAAGGCAAGCAGCCGTTGCTGAGCGGTGTCGATGCTCTCCCCACGCAGCAACGGCGTGGTGATGCGGATCATGGAGCCATCGCTGCGATTGAGCCGCATGGCGTCTGTGACCAGGTAAAACTTGGACCAGTACTCGCTGGCGACCGCCCTGTCGTGCGCCCAATACCAGTACAGCACTAGTTGGCGATCTTCACCTTTCGCGATTACGTAGCGATTTGCGGGGAACGGTTCGGGTCCGGGGAGCGAAACAGAGACCCGGTTGGATTCCACTGGAGACCAGCCCGCCCCGGGCAGGCAATTCTTCGGCGAATGAATGGTGTCTCCGGCGCGCTGGCTGGGGAAGTACGCGATGAACAGGTCCACATAGGGTTCCTGCACCGCCTTGTTGCGATAAATGCGCAGCAGGAAGTCTCCGGCGCCAAGCACGTCAAGCTGATCTTGGGGGATCGAGATTTCGGTTCCGCTCCAGCCCGAAAGCTGCAAAGGAAACGACCGCAGCGGTTCGCGCGCCGGGATCAGTTCATTGCGGCTTCGTCTGTGCAGGAAGACAGCGGTCATTCCGATCATCAGCAGGGCCAGCGCAAATCTGAGGTGAGACTTCATGCCGCAGCCTCCCCTTCTTTGGAGACCAGCAGCAGCAGGCGATGCAGCAGGAAGAGCAAGCCCAGCGAGACTACGAAGATCAACCATCCCGAAAACGCGTGGAAAAAGCCTTCGGCCTTATCCGGATCCCAATACTGCACCAGCAAACCGGTGCCGAGAATGCGGAAGCTGTTGGCGGTCACAGCAATCGGAATCGACCCGAGCGCGAGCGCGACCCGAATCCACTGCCGCGTTTCCATCGTGTATCCATAGATGATCGCGAGTGTGGTCAACGACAGCAACGATCGGATACCGCTGCAGGCCTGGGCCACTTCCAGCGGCATGGCCGGAAGATTGATGACGTTGCCTTCGCGCAGCACCGGAACTCCCAACCAGGGCAAAACCGTGGCCGCAACCTTGGAAGCGAGAATCTGCAGTGGGAAGGTAATCTGATTGAAGATGATGTTGGGGATGGGAATCATCAGGAAGAGGAAGGCCCAGGGGAACAAGATCGCCCGGAAGTAGTGCCATCCGAAAGACAGGACGACGATGCCTGCGATTAGCAGGACCAGCGAGACGCGGGAAAGAAACAATTCCGCTCCCAGGACGCCGACAACCAGCACACCTAGCGAAAACGCGATCAGGGGAACGCCCCACCAAGATGGCTTTCGGGGAAGCGCGGCTAGGCGGATCCTGTCCTGCCACAACACAAACAAAGAAAAGGCGGGCACGAAGAAGCCATGCGAAAAATTTGGATCAGCCCACCATTGCGCCGCCAGCCGCGACAGAATCGAGGCATATAGCTCTGCGACGAGCAACGCCAATAGCGCGGCTTTCCACCAGGAATAGCGCTCGGAGGGGGGAAGGTCGGAAACCGACTCCGGTACGGCGACTTGTGCTAGATGAGCCACTCAATAAATAGACGGGGGCGGAGTGGTTAGAATATGCGAACTCCAGTCTAAGGTGCAATCAGAGTTCGGCAATCAATGGTAACTTTTGGCCAGTTTTTGCAGAAAGTGTGCGGATGAAGATGGGGAAAACTTGGGACACCGGGAGCGAAACTGCTTCACAAGCGGAAAGGATCGAAGAAGACCTTTCTCGTTCAGCATCTCCAATCACGGCAATTACTTAGCACGAAATTACCACTCCTGCTCACTAGTAACCCCTTCTTGGTTACTACAGAATGAGAAATACTTTTCCCTTTTGTGCCGCTTTGAGGTAGGTTAATCAGCAGCACTGGAACGGCAAAGCCCTTCCGGTTCTTCGTCTAAGTGCTTTAAAAGACAATCAGAAGCAGGAAATTGCGGTGGGGTGCCGGCAGAGGTGAGTAGATGGAATCAACCGTGCTTCTTACCTCAGTGCGAATCCATCCGGGACAGTTGTTCCCCTAACCCGGAACGTTGATCCGTGAAGCGAGGCTTTTCTTTGAAACCCAACGGAACATCTCCCCTTCTGGAAGGTCCGACCATGTTCCTGGAAGGTGTGAGCCCCAGCATGCAGGCGCTGAAGGTCATGATCCGGGAACTGGCGCAGAGTGACGTCCCGGTGTTGCTGCTGGGTGAGGCCGGGGCCGGCAAGCGCAGTATTGCGCGCCGCATTCATGAGATCTCGCCGCGGCATGCGGAACCGTTCAACATCATGGCTTGCGCCACTCTTACATCCGAGATTGTCCATGGACAGGCGGATGGGCTGTTCCACGCGGGAACGATCTTTCTCGACGAGATTGCCGATCTGAATTCAGCGAGCCAGACCCGGTTATTCGAGGCGCTTTTTGGCGCGATGAACGGAAGGCCACGGGCTCGGCTGATCGGTGGCAGCGCGCGCGATCTCGAGGCGGAAGTCCGGTCGGGGAAGGTGCGAGAAGATCTTTATTACCGGCTGAGCGGGGTTTGCCTGCGGGTGCCACCGTTGCGGCAGCGCAAGGAAGACATTCCGGGGATGGTCTCCTTCTTCCTGGAAAAGTATGCGCATGAGTTTCAACGCGCCGTTCCGGTTTTGAGCGCTCAGACACAGCAGCTATTTCATGATTACGCGTGGCCGGGAAACATCCGCGAACTGGAAGACGCCGCCAAGGCGATCGTGGTGTTGGGAGACGAAGCGGTTGCTATGGGCGGTTTGCGCGCCATGCTGACCAAGTCCGATCGCGGGACCAACGGCGATAGAGTCTCTCTGAAGCAAGCCGCGCGGGCGGCATCGCGGGAAGCCGAAAAGGAATTGATCCTGAAGGTGTTGACGCGCACGCGCTGGAACCGGCGGCGGGCGGCGCAGGAGCTGCAAATCAGTTACAAGGCACTCCTTTATAAGCTCAAACAGATTGGCTACGGCGAGTTCGAAGCGTCGTGAGTTGCCAGGAGAAGCTATGAAAGGGAAATTCTTAGTAATCTTCGCGGTGCTGCTCGGGCTGGCAGTGGCCAGCTCGGCGCAGAACCAGGCGAAAGCGAAAGACAACGACAAGGACAAAGACAAGCCGTCAACATCGGCCAATGAGAGTAAGGACCCGATGCCAGTAACGGGACCTAGTTATGTGATCGGAGCGGATGACGTCCTGCACATTTCGGTGTGGAAAGAAAACGAGCTTACCAACACCCTTCCCGTCCGGCCGGACGGCATGATTTCCATGCCGCTGCTGAACGATGTGCAAGCCGCGGGATTGACGCCGATGCAGCTCGCAGCTTCGCTAACCGATAAGTTGAAGAAGTACCTCTCGGATCCACGGGTAACCGTCGTAGTTACGCAGATGAACAGCCAGCGCATTTATCTTACAGGTGAGGTCGCGAAGACCGGGGCCCAGGCACTGCTGCCCAATATGACTGTGCTGCAGGCGGTAGCCAGCGCGGGATTTACCCAGTTCGCCAATACCAAGGGGATATACGTCCTGAGGATCGAAAACGGAAAACAGCAGAAGCTTCCCTTCAATTACAAGGACGTAGTGAAGGGCGAGCACATGGAGCAGAACATCGTGCTCAAGCCGGGGGACACGATTGTCGTCCCGTGAGGATTTGTTGATGAGAATACGTAAACTCTTCCAGGTAATGATGTTTCTGGCGCTTGCGCTCGGACTTGTCTGGGCCCAGGGCGATGCAACGCCGGCGCCGGCAGGGCAGGCCCCGGACAGCAGCCAGTCCTCCGCAAACACTCCGCCGCCGGCAGCTTTTGGGCAGGACAATGCGCCGCCGCAGAGCGCGGAGAATCCGCCAATTTCCGGGTTAGACGAGCCTTCACTCGAGCCGGGCGCGCTGGCGCGAAGCTTTCTGATCCCGGGTGTGCATGTTTCCCAGGCGCTCGATACCAACGTCAATGGATCGACAGGAAGTTCCTCTTATCACGGGGTGACCAGCGCTCTGGGGAGCCTCGCGCTGCAAAAACTGTGGAGCCGTTATCAGGGCTCGCTGGATTATGTCGGCGGCGCCTCCTTTTACTCCGGCCGAGGGTTCACCGCAACCCAAGTGCAGGATCTGAGTATCGATACTCGCTACCTGTGGCGCACTGGGCAGTTGGCGGTGCGGGATGCGTTCAGCTATCTACCGGAAGGATCGTTTGGCTTCGGTTCTTACGGCGGTGCGGGAGCAATTTCGGGAATTGGGGGCATTGGCGGTCCGCTCTCGGGTGGTGGCGTGGGAGGAGTTCAGAACGGATTCTTCGGGCCGGGACAATTCGCCTCGCTCGGGCAACAGCCCCGCATCTCGAACGTTGCTTTGGTGGACATCACCAAGACTCTCTCGCCGCGCAGTTCGGTCACGGCGGCGGGTTCCTACGGCTTGGTTCACTTCGTGAACAGTCCACCCGGTTTCCTCAACAGCCGGCAGGTGTCGGCACAAGGCGGGTACAACTACCTGCTGAACAAGAAAGACCAGTTGGGGGTGGTATATGGATATCAGACCTTCCGTTATCCGAGCGTGCTGCAGGGAAACTTGAACACCAACCTGGTGAATGTGTTATGGGGACACCGGCTGTCGGGTCGCATGGATTTAGTGCTCGGCGGCGGTCCCCAGTTCACGCGCTCTTCAAGTCCCCTATTCGGCTCCAATACGCGCATCTCGGGCAGCGGTCGGGCTTCGCTGCGTTACCGCTTTCCGCTGACTAGCGTCAGCTTGTCATACAACCACTACAACACCAGCGGTTCCGGCTTTTTTGTCGGAGCAAAGAGTGACGTGGCGCGGCTGAGCGCGAGCCGGCCGTTTTTCAGGGTTTGGAACGTCACCGCCGACATAGGTTATACCCACGATTCGCGGATCGTGCCGGTAGTGATTCTGTTCAGTCCGATTAACAACGCAAGATCGTACAACTACATCTATGCCGGCGGCTCAGTGCGACGCCAATTGGGACGGGACTTCAGCGCCTTTCTCAGCTATCAGTACAACAATCTGAACTTTGACCAGAGTTTTTGCATTAATTCCACGTCGTGCGCGCGAACTTCGCAGCGCAGCGTCGTGGTGTTCGGCATTGATTGGCACCCCCATCCGATCCGGCTCGACTGAATTTCAGGCCAACTGGCCAGAACGGAAACACAGGCATGATTGAGAATCGCGAACTGACGATGGATGACTACCTGGCGATGCTGCGGCGCCGCTACAAGGTGATTTTGATACCGGCGCTGCTGGCTCCACTGCTGGGCTTTCTGATTTCCTACGCGTTCCCGGCCAAGTACACCTCGCAATCCACCATTCTGGTGGAGATGCAAAAGGTGCCGGAAGGATACGTGAAGCCGGTAGTCACGGAAGACATCAGCCAGCGCATTGCCACCATGCAACAGCAGGTGCTGAGCCGCAACCAATTGCAGCCCATGATCGAGCGTCTGCAACTTACGAAGCGTGGCAAAAGTGTGGATGAGTTGGTGGACGATATCCGCGATGGCATGGCGGTCGCGGCCGTCGATCCCGGCATCATGGCGCAAAGCGCCAAGAAGCGGCCCGGGCAAAGCGAAGTGCCGGGCTTCTACGTGAAATTCACGGCCGACAACCCGCACGATGCGCAGGCCATCTGCAGCGAACTGACTTCGATGCTGCTGGCCGAGAATCTTAAAGCGCGCGAGCAGGTGGCGCAGGGCACCACCGAGTTCCTGTCGCGGCAGTTGGAAGACGCTAAGAAGACGCTCGATGACCTCGATGCCAAGCTGGCGGTCTTTAAAAGGCAATACATGGGCCAGTTGCCGGGCGATGAGGACAACAATATGCGCATCCTCTCAACCCTGAATTCGCAACTGGATGCCGATACCCAAGCGTTGAACCGCGCCCAGCAGGACAAGGCCTACACGGAATCATTGCTGGCGCAGCAGATTGCGGCGTGGAAGTCTTCGCAGACCGCGACCAACCCGCAAACTCTGGAGCAGCAGCTCGCAGCCTTGCAAAGCCAGTTGATTACGCTGCAGGCGCGCTATACCGACGACTATCCAGACGTAATCAAGACCAAAGCGGACATCACGGAAGTCAAGAAGAGGATCAACGAAATGAACGCCGCGGTGGCCAAGACCGATACTGACACCACCGAAAATGCTTCGCTGGCGGAGCCGGCGGAAATCCGGCAACTGCGGCTGCAGGTGCATCAGTTCGCTAACACGATTACGGAATTGACGCGCGATCAGAAACGGCTGCAAGCGCAGATCCAGAGCGCTCAGAGCCGGGTTTCACTCAGCCCCGGGATCGAACAGCAGTACAAGCAACTGACGCGCGACTACGACACCGCACAGAAGTTTTATAACGACTTGCTCACCAAGAAGAGCGATTCGGAAATGGCTACCGAGATGGAGAAGCGGCAGCAGGGCGAGCAGATGCGTCTGTTGAATCCTGCCGATTTGCCCGATACACCCAGCTTCCCGGTGCGCTGGCAGTTCGCGCTCGGCGGACTGGCGGGCGGGCTCTTCATCGGTTGCGGCTTGGCATTGTGGCTGGAACTGCGCGACAAATCGATCCGCACTGAACAGGATGTGGTGGCTGTGATGCAACTGCCCACGCTCGTCTCGGTACCGTGGATTGGTTCCGCTATGGAGGCCTCCGGGAAGAATGGCGGCCGTGCCAAAGGCGAAGAGAAGAAAGAAACGGTCGAGGTCTAGAGGCTAAATGTACAAGGAATTTTTCGGATTACGGGCGAACCCGTTCAACGTCAACCCGGACCCGCGCTACCTGTTTCTGACGCGGCACACCGAGGAGGCGCTGGCCTGCCTGACCTACGGCATCCAGAGCCGGAAGGGGTTCGTGCTGTTGACGGGTGAGGTGGGGACGGGCAAGACCACGCTCATCAACAAGCTGCTGGAGTGGCTGCGGATGCAGCAGGTAGCGACCGCCTTCATCTTCAATTCACGGATGAATGTTCCGCAGTTCGTCGATTACATGATGGCGGATTTCGGCATTCCCTGCGATTCGAAGGCCAAGAGTCAGATTCTTTTACGCCTCTATAACTGGCTGCTTGATCGCTATCGGGCCGGGGAAACGGCGGTGCTGATCGTCGATGAAGCGCAGAATCTTTCCGATGAAGTGCTGGAAGAGATCCGGATGATGACCAATCTGGAGACCTTCACCGAAAAGCTGTTGCAGATCGTACTTGTGGGACAGCCGGAACTGGAGCAGAAGCTGAAGCAGCCGCAGTTGCGGCAATTGCGACAGCGGCTAACATTGCGGGCCAAGACGCACCCGCTCTCGATTGAAGAGACCAAGGCATACGTGGCGCAGCGGCTGCGGATCGCAGGATCGAACGGGCAGCAGATCTTTGATCCAGAATCCCTGGCGGCTATTCATCGTTTCTCCAATGGAATTCCGCGTGTCGTGAACCTGATCTGCGAACACTGCCTGGTGAGCTCGTTCGTCGATCAGCAAAAAGTGATTACTGCCAGCGTTGTGGAATCGGTGGCACGAGATTTCGACCTGAGCGACAACAACGCCTCGGCGGCCATGACGGTGGCCGCGCCGGCTTCCACCACAGCCGACAAATTCGATTTGGTTGAAGCTCTAAGAACGTTGGCAACACTCGCTGACAAGCTGCGCCAGTCAGAACAAGACCTCCCCAAGGAAAGGAAACTATGAGCCGAATTCACGAAGCACTGAAACGAGCCGAACAGGAACGCGCCGCACAGGGAGGTCATGCGGAGACGTTGCCGGTTCAACCTCCCATGGAGGAGATGCCGACCGTCGCGTCCCATATAGAGAACGCGATGGCAACCGCTGCGGCGCCTGCGACTTCGGCCATGCCGAACTTTGCCTCGCAATTTACCTTCGACACGCTGCTGGCCCGCTGCTCGCAGAGCAACTGGTCGCCCGACACCAATACCATGCTCTTCTTCAATGCCGATGAGCAGATGGCAGGCACCGAAGAGTTCCGCACCTTGCGCTCTCGTCTCTACCAGATGCGCGAGAAGCAGCCGCTCAAGAAAGTACTTGTGACCAGCTCGCTGCCCAAAGAAGGCAAGACCTTCGTGGCTGCCAACCTTGCGCAAGTGATGGTCCGCCAGCACGGGCGGAGGGCACTGCTGATCGATGCTGACCTGCGGGCCGCTCGCATGCACGCTGCGCTGGGAACAGTTTCCACGCCGGGCTTGTCGGAATATCTGCTGGGGGAAAACGACGAGTTCGGCATTATGCAGCGGGGAGCGATGGAGAATCTGTTCTTCATCCCATCGGGAAGAAGCGTTTCCAACCCGGCGGAGTTGGTGGCGAATGGCCGGCTGAAGTTTCTTCTGAACCGGGTGGAACAGCTTTTCGACTGGATCATCATCGATTCGCCGCCTGCGGTACCGGTGTCCGACGCCAGCCTGCTCTCCAATTTCTGCGACGGTGTTTTGCTGGTTGTGCGGTCGAACGCGACTCCGTTCGATATCGCCAAGAAGGCGCGCAGTGAGTTTCGTGATGAGAGCCTCGTGGGGGTGGTGCTGAATGGAATCAACGCCGGGGATTCTCCTTACAGCCGTTATTACTACAGCTCTTACGGAAAACCTTCAGAGAAGGAGAACGGCCAGAGGTAGAGGGTGATTCGCCTCTTCAATGTTTACTACCCGATCCGCACGCTGATCCTGCTGGCGGGCGAAGCCCTGATTATTGGGACATCGTTCCTGCTGGGGACTTTGCTGCAATATCGGGCGGACAGCTACCTGGTGCTCAACTACGAGGGCGGCTACATGAAGATCCTCGTCGTGAGCATTATCGTGCTGCTGTTTTGCCACTGGTTCGACCTGTACGATCCAGCGCTGATGAATTCCAAGGGAGAACTGTACTTCCGCCTATTGCTGATGGCCGGGATTGTGGCGCTGGGATTGGCGGCCGTAAGTTACGTGTTTCACGGCTTCATGCTGGGCAATCAGTCATACGTTCTCGGACTGATCATTCTTACGATTGCGCTGGTGGGATGGCGCACGGCTTATGCCTGGCTATCTACGCAGCCCTACTTGCGAGAGCGGGTCTATGTACTAGGTACGGGCGAACGCGCGCAGCGGCTGGTAAACGGCTTGCGCACGCGGTCGGAACTCGGCATCGAAGTCGTGGGCTGGACCGGCAACGTGGAAGGCGCCATGACCCGCGATGCGGTGGCTTCTCATCTGATGTTGCTTGTCGAACAGCACGATGTTCATCGCGTGATCGTCGCCATGCCAGACCGCCGTGGCACGATTCCAGTTCACGAACTACTTCATCTTCGGTTGGAGGGTGCGCAGATCGAAGAAGCGACCTCGTGGCTGGAGAAAATGTCGGGCAAGATCGAGGTCGAGAATCTTTATCCCAGTTGGCTGATCTTTGCCGAAGGCTTCCGCTTCAGCGCCACCGGCATGTTGTGGCGGCGCGTCTTTTCGCTGTTTGCGTCGGCACTGCTGCTGCTGGTGGTATTGCCGGTCATTCCGTTTGTAATCCTCGCCATTAAGCTGGACTCCTCCGGACCGATTCTGTACCGGCAAAAACGTGTGGGCCGCGGTGGCGTAACTTTCTTCTGCTACAAGTTCCGCACTATGCGTCAGGATGCCGAAGCCGATACCGGACCGACCTGGGCAGGAGACGACGATCCGCGCATTACTCGGGTCGGGAGATTCCTACGCGCCTCACGACTGGATGAGATTCCGCAGTTATGGTGCGTAGTCAAGGGCGACATGGCGTTTGTGGGGCCGCGGCCGGAGCGTCCGGAATTTGTCGACATGCTGACCAAGGCCATTCCGTACTACCCGGTGCGGCACGTGGTACGCCCGGGAATTACCGGCTGGGCGCAGGTCAAATACAAATACGGGAACACGGTGCAAGACGCCAAGGAAAAATTGCAGTACGACCTTTATTACATCAAGAACGCATCGCTGGGGCTGGACATGATGATCATGTTCCAGACCGTTAAGATCGTGCTATTGGGCCGCGGGGCCAACTAACAAAGAGGAGAACATTTTGGCAACGCTTGCGGCCAAGCTCGTCGAGGATCTGAAATCGCCGAAGGTGCGGTCGAAGTTCGCTTACCGTGTGATGCTGGGCTTCTCCTTCCTGTACTTCTTCCGTCCTGAGGACATCATCCCCCATCTCAACGTGATCCCGCTGGCAAAGATCACGGGCGCGATTGCCATCATTGCGCTGGTGATGGGGACGGGCAAAGACCGTCCGCGAAAAGTGCCGGTTGAAGTCAAGCTGATCTTCGCGATGTTCCTGTGGATGATCATTACCATTCCGTTCGCTTATTGGCGCGGGGGGAGTTTCCTGGTTGTCTTCCTGCAGTTCTCGAAAGCGGTCGTCATCAGCCTGATTTTGACCCTTACGGTCTCGCACCTGATGGAGGTACGGAAATTGATCTCGGTGCATGCCCTTGCTGTGGCGATGATGACATTGGGTTCGATCGTCGTGAATCACCGCATGAATGGACGGCTGGCGGGGCTCGGGGAAGGATTGATCTCCAATCCGAATGATCTGGCGGTCAATATCGCCATCAGTTGGCCGCTGTGTTTCGCCTTTTTCCTGATAACCAACAGCATTTTCAAGAAGATGTTCTGGGGTGTTTCTCTGGCCGCGATGGTGTACGCGGTCATGGCAACCTATTCCCGCTCAGGATTCCTGGCGCTTTCCCTGGGAATGGTTCTCTGCCTATATGAGTTCGGCATTCGCGGCAGACGCATGTACCTGGTAGCGATCGCGGTGGGTTCAGTGTTGCTGTTTGCTCCCCTGTCCCCGCACAACTACAGCAAGCGGCTGTATTCGATCGTGGGAGAGCGGCAGCGTGGAGATAAAGATAACGGCTCGGCGGAAGCGCGCGAAAACCTGCTGCGTGATAGCCTCGTCGTAACAGCGCAGCATCCCGTTTTTGGCGTTGGTCCCGGCAACTTTCCGTCGTACACAAAGCTTTGGCGCGTGACCCACAATACCTATACCGAATTCAGTTCCGAGGCCGGCATCCCGGCGTTGATTATGTTCCTGTTTCTGTTGCGGCGAAGCTTCTGGAATCTTGGCAAAGTGCGCCGCTCGAAGGACTACGGTCCCAATGATGAGATGCGTTTGTTCGCGGGAGCCGTGTGGGCTGGTATGGGGGCGTACCTGGTAGGAGCCTTTTTCTCGTGCACCGCGTTCCAGCTATTTCCGTACTACATGGTGACCTACTCGGTGCTGCTGTACAAACTCTCGCAGGAGACCAGCCCGACCAAGGTTCGACTGGAACAGCCGCTTGTGGTCAGAGAGCGTGTCTACAGCCATGCCTGAGGCGGTTCCCATCTCCTACTTTCAAGACCGTCGTACATCAAGCGTCGGAGAATTTCCCCGGGCCTCGCTGCAGGTCTCGATGGAGGTTCAGCAGTGTGCGGCATAGCCGGCATGGTGGTTTCGCGCGATGAACAAGCGGACGCCGGCAATGTTCGCCGCATGTGCCAGACGATTGTGCATCGCGGCCCGGACGATGAAGGCATCTACTGCAAGGGTGCGGTCGGATTGGGCATGCGCAGGCTCAGTATCATCGATCTATCCGGCGGTCACCAGCCTATTCACAATGAAGATCAAAGCATATGGGTCGTCTTTAATGGCGAGATCTACAATTTCCCTGAGCTGAAGCGTGAACTCGAAAGTCGCGGCCATCAGTTTTACACTCACAGCGATACCGAAGTAATTGTTCACCTCTACGAAGAAATGGGTTCAGACTGCGTACGCAAACTGCGCGGCATGTTTGCCATCGCACTCTACGATGAGCGGCGCGATCTGCTGCTGCTGGCGCGGGACCGGCTGGGGAAAAAGCCCTTGCACTATGCCTTGAGCCAAGGCCGTTTGCTGTTCGGTTCCGAGATCAAGGCGATACTGGCGGTAGCTCCGGAACTGGCGCAGGTGGATGCGCTTGGTCTGGTGCAGTATTTTCACTTCGGCTACATCCCCGACCCGAATACGGCGTTCGGCCCGATCCGTAAATTACCTCCCGGACATCTGCTGCAATATTGCGGAGGCCATATCCGCGTCAAGCAATACTGGGACGTTCCCGCCTACGGCACGCGACAGCCCACGTCGGAAGAAGAGTGCCTTGAACAGCTAGAAGATCTGCTGGCTGAAGCAGTTCGCATCCGGCTGATCAGCGATGTTCCGCTGGGCGCGTTGCTGAGCGGGGGCGTGGATTCGTCAGTGGTGGTGGCGCTGATGGCGCGTGCCTGTTCAAAGCCAGTGAAGACGTTTTCCATTGGCTTTGCCAAGCAGGATTTTAACGAAGCGCAGCATGCGCGCGCTGTCGCCGAACGATTCGGCACCGAGCATCATGAGCTGATCGTAGAGCCAAAGATCCGGGAAACGTTGGATATTCTGACGCGCAGCCTGGAAGAGCCATTCGGTGACTCGTCGATGGTGCCGACCTATCACGTGTCAAAAATGGCGAGGCAGCACGTCACCGTGGCGTTGACGGGCGATGGTGGTGACGAACTGTTTGCCGGTTATGACCGCTATCTGGTTCATTTGCGGCGTCGGCGCTTCAATCACATTCCAGTCTGGATGGGCCGCTATTTCCGGAAATACGTGTATTCGGGCCTCTCACCTGCTACGCATGGGCGACGTTATGCGTTCAACGCATCGCTCGCGGAACGAGACCGCTATCTGGATAATCTTGCGCATCTTCCGGTTGACCAGCGCGAGCGGTGCCTGTTTTCCAATGAGTTTCTGGCGTGGGCTGGTGAACGCGCGTCGGCGGTAAAATCGTTTCAGGAATATTTTGACCGGGAACCCGCGCCGGATTCGCTCAGCCGCCTGCTTTATTTGGATACGAAGACGTATCTGACGGCGGATGTTCTGGCTAAAGTCGATCGCATGAGCATGCTCAACTCGCTCGAGGTGCGGTGTCCGATCCTGGACCACGTTTTCGTGGAGTTGGTGGCGGGATTGCCTTCGTCATGGAAACTTCGCAATGGGCAGCGCAAGTATGTCCTGAAAAAATTGGCGGAGCGGCTAGGCGTGCCACCCGATGTGTTGCATCGTCCCAAGCAGGGATTTGCCATGCCCCTGACCCACTGGTGGCGCAACGAACTGAAGAACGATATGGTGCAATTACTGCTGGAGCCGAAGACCCTGCAACGCGGTTACTTCAATGCCAAAGCCGTACGCGGCCTGCTGGACGAGCATGTGAGCGGCCGCAGAGATCGCTCCTACGACATCTGGCTGCTGCTGGTACTCGAATTGTGGCACCGCAATTTCGTGGAGGCGCAAGGCCTGCCGTCCGAGGTATCCTGCGTTCGCGAGAAAGCGTCACGACAGGGGAAGATGGCCAGTTCTGCGGCAAGTCCCACCGTAGTCCAGTAAGAACCAGGAAAAGAAAATGCCCGGCGGTATTCTGCCGGGCCTTTATTGACTCACCTCAAGAAAAAACTGTGACCCCACCGCTAAGGGATTGAATTTACTGCACGCCCAGCGTTTGGGTCAGGATCTGGCTGACGTCGGCGCCCACGTCCTTCCCATCGGAGCCTTTGTTCAGATACGGGCTCGAAGCCGCAAGCTGGTAATTGCCTCCGACTCCGTTGTTGTAGTTGACGAACTGGACGCCCGTCGGGGTATCGGACCAATTATTAGTTGGCCAAGTGCCGAAACCACTCAGCATCACATTGGTACTAAGTGCGTACGGTGTCCAGCAAGCGTTCATCACTTTAGTCGGATTCTGTGGATCCCAACCATTGGAGCAATCGCTGCTGCCCGTTCCAGTTCCGACCGCTTGGTAGGTGCCGGTAGCTAGAATACTGTTGCTGACCGTCACATTTTGCCAGGCGGGAGTCTGCGATCCGGCAATAAACAGTGCGTTCAGGTTCGTCGTACGTGGAAGTGTAATGTGATCGATCACGAGATCATGGGACGAGGCGTTGGGATCACCGCGGGTGATCTGGATCGCGTTTCCGGTGCACTGGTAGCAGGTGTTGCTCACATCATCGAAAATTGCGTCGTGAACGCTGACGTTCCATATCCCGAGAGAAGAATGGCCTGAGTCGTCCAGTCCAGCTGAGATTCCAATGGCGGCGCCCGAATGTTGTGCTTGCAAGTAACGTACGGTGATGTCGGAGACATGCGCTCCCGGATCTCCGCCGTTCGGGTTCTTCGGAGTCAGGAGGATGGTGAAGCCGACCTGACTGAATCCTCCCCATGTGCTGTCGAGCATGTTGCCTTCGACCAACACACGCTCCGCATCCTTCAGTTCCAAGTTGTTCTTCACGATAAACGGAATACCGATGTAGTTGGGGTCACTCGGGTCCCATGTGGTAGGTTTGAAGAAGTGATTTCGGCGGATCTCGATGTCCCCAGAAGTATGCGTTGACGTGCATCCGCCAAACAGGATGTTTTCAGCCGCAGCTTCCAGGAAGTTGTCGACTACCTTGAAGGTGTTGCTGCTGCCTGTCGAGGTATTGCAGCCGCCGCTGATCGCTTGAGCGTCGGTGCAAGCTCCGGTCACCGAAATGCAGTGGAAATCGTTCAGGTAGCTGTCAATCACGGCGACTTCATTGCCGTCGCTGAAAGCTACGCCGCGGGTGGTTTCGTCGGTTGCGCTCCCGTGCAGCCAAACCCGGTCAAAGATCAGCTTGGAACCGCCGCGCGTGGTGACAAGGTTATAGGTGACGCCAGTTCCACTCGTACGCGTGACTTCCACGCCGATGAAGCGGTAGTGGTCGGCCCCAGAAAAGCTGAGTGTGTTGCTGCCACTGAGAAGGATCTGCGCGGTTAACTTCGATACGCCACCGGCTGGGCAGGGATACGCCGGTCTGCCAGGAAGTGAAGCAACGCCGGCCCAGCATGGAGTGAGCCGAGATCCTTCGGGAGGAAGTTGCGCGTCCGGAGTGCTGGTTCGGACGATGATCCAGTGCTGGTCGTCGCAACCCTTGGCCGGAAAAGCCAGCCCAATTTTACTGTAGTCGTAAACGCCTCCCGCTGCGAGCTGGATGGTGTCGCCACAGGAAGCGGAGTTCAGTGCGCCTTTCAAGTCTCCGCCAGATGCCAGGGTGGTGACCTTGCCCGGTGCGGGAGTTCCGCTCAGTGCGGTGTAGAGGCAGGACTGCGGCATCTGCGCCGGTCCGTCATTGCCACTAAAGTTGGGCACATTGCCCACATTGCAATACCGGTTGTCTGCGCCAGTCGGCGGAGGCGGAGGAGGTGGCGGTGGTCCGCCAGAAGTGACGTCAACCACGGCGCCCGCCGTAGCTTTGGGATCAACCACGCTAGTCGCAGCGACCGTAACCGTCTGTTGCACCGTAACTGTTGGTGCGGTGAATAAACCTGAACCGGAGATAGTTCCTGCGCTTGCTGACCAGGTCACTGCGGTGTTGCTGGTTCCCGTGACAGTCGCCGTGAACTGTTGGGTAGCGCCGGACAGCACGCTTGCGCTCGCAGGCGAAACCGAAACTTTCACCGTGCTGATCGGGCTCGACACCGAGATGGTGAACCGGTGATCTCCGTAATCGTGTTTCGGATCCGTCGCCGAGATTGAGAACAGGTAGGTGCCGGCGAGACTCGGCGTTCCTGAGATTCGGCCGCTGGTCGCGTTGACCGTCATGCCTGGAGGCAAACTTTGCCACGCCACGCCGAATTGGTAGGGAGCTTGTCCCCCGCTGACCGAAACCACGGCATTGAATGCAGCGCCGACCGTTGCAGCCGGCATGGCGCCGGAAACCGTGAGATGGCCGCCCCCGCCTTCTGGGTTCTTACTCGGTTCTGATGAGCTGGTTTTCGTGGCACTGGAGGTGGAACTGTTGCCTTGTGCCGGCAGAGCGCACGATGTGGCCAGCATGACCATGGAGAACACGATCACAATGAGCGCTGGGTTATTAAGGGAGCATACCGCGGCGGTACGCTGAGGTTGTAGCTGGCGACGGCAGCCTGCCGGTGATGGGGGCATTTCACCATCCTCGAGCGGAGATTTTGGAGGACAAACTTTCGTGCCCTCAAAAGCACTCTAAGGTGGTATTACCAATGGGGATAGATAACTGACGGCGGGCTTGATCCCGAATCAGGACATGCGCGAAGGTAAGTAACTTTGGTCACGAGAGTCTCGTGGGAAAGAGAGAACAGATTATTTGTTAAGATCGTGGAGTGTGATTCAAGAGCAGAGCGCGCATACGATCATAGCCGGCGTTTCCCAGCAGACTCTTGACGCGAGCGCGGACAGCGAAGCCGAGCTGTATTCTCCATAACCCTCGGCCATGGCAGAAATCCTGGAAAGTCTCAAAACTTGTATTGCGCATCATCGCCACTCGGCCGAGTGAAAAGCGATCTGCATCGCGGGAGTTGGGGCGGGCGTCACTGGTAGCGACGGAATCGTAGCCGGCTTCTCTGGCAGCTTCAATCACGCGTTGGTCCAACCGCCCTCCCGGGCAGGAGAAGTGATGGACGGCGCGCCCGGTTATTTGCTCAAGCTCGGATTTCGGCACAGCGATCTCTGTACGTAACTGTTCCGTGGGCACATCGTTGAGGTGGGGATGGGTCATCGAATGGCATCCAATGTCGAATCCTTGATCGCTTAACTCGCGTAACTGCGCGCGGGAGAGATAGCCCGGCTTGCCGAGAAATCCGACGGTGATATAGAAAGTTGCGCCAAAGCCGAGTTGCTTCAGGATCGGCGCGGCGGAGATGAGATCGGTTTCGCTCCCGTCATCAAAGGTGAGGACGATGGAATTGATTGCTCCGGAAGACAGGGCTTCGTCGACACTGATTCCGCGCCAGCCTTGACTCTTGATCCATTGCATCTGCCTGGCAAATTCTTCGGCGAAGACGATATACCGCCCGTAGCCGGGTGACGGGTTGCACAACGCGCGGCCGGGAATTTCCAATTCGTGGTACATGAGGTAAACCACGCGGCTGTCCGGTTGGGTCATAGGTTCACCGGACCGTCGCCGTCCCCGCGGTTGAGGTGCAGACGAGATAGATTTTGCGGCAGCGGTGTGAGCAGGTCGGTTAATTCTTTCGATGAAGCAAGAATGAAATTAGTTGGCACCTCGAGAAAACCTGCGGAGCGCAATGCACCGCACCATGCGGCGTGGGATTGATTGGAGATGATCACGTCTACGCCACGTTGTCGGAGATATTCGGTCGCTGCCTGAATCACGGCAGGAGCGTCTTCGGGCACTGCCAGGCAATCGGCAATTGAGCCGACGCGCAAGTCCCCGAAATATCTATTTTGCTTCATCTGAGTGTCGAGCACCACGGCCCAGCCCAGCGTCTCTCTTCCCTTGCTGATCTTCAGGCGCAAATACTTGTCATTGTTTTCGTAGAGCAAGTTGAGCGTGGCGCTGTCGCGCGAGCCGATCATCTTATAGCGCGAGTGGCTACGCTGCCACAGATCGTCAGCCAAGGTGTCGAACTGCCGCACTGGTTCCGCGGAGAGAGCGCCTACACGGAAGTGCGTTCGTGCCCAGTGCACAGTATTGATTCCGATCCAGCCCAGGCCAGTGCCAGCGGCGAAATTCGAGAGTGTCCGCCGCATCGCATCCCGCCGCAGCGGCGCGATGTTCCGCAAAAAACGAGTCGGATGGTTCACATAAAAAAGGAAGGGAACCGGCGTAAGCGTCCAACCCATGGCTTTGAGCATCTGCGGCAAAGGGCGATCGAATCCGCCCATGCCCAAGGCAAACATGCGAGGGTGCGCTCGCAGCGCGCTGCGCAGCATGTGGACGCCTACGGACATGTATTTGCGATCGACGATGCCCTCGGAAACCGGGAGTCGATAAAACGAAATCGCTTGCATTTCGCCGCGAATCCAAAAATCCTGCTGTTTCACGATGAAACCGCCGCGGACCGCATCCGTGTCCACTGCAAGAAAGCACTCCTGGTAGATGCGTCGTCCATTGACCTTTGGCAGCCAATCGGGAACGTGGCGCTCAGGAAAATAGAAATCGGACGCTATCCCTCCACGGGCCAGTCGCTGATTGAGCGCTTTTACCGCTGGAATGAAGCCTTCCGTGTAGGGTTGTATGGCAATCGCCATCGGCTATGCTGACGCGGACTTGGATAGTTTGCTTTCCATTATGGAGACGACCTGCTCGATACTCGTCATGATGTCTATTTCTTCCGGTTCGAACTGGAGATCGAACTCCTGCTCCAGAGCGAGGACCAAATTCAAGTGATGCACCGAATCCCACCCCTCGATATCTTTCGACGAAGATTGCAGGGTGAGTTGCGCGGCTGGAATTGCCAGCACATCGGCGACGATTCCACGCACACGCTCGAACAGAGGGAGAGTCATACGCGCTCTCCAGTCTGCATCCGCATGCTTACCCATTCGGGACACTGCAAGATGTTTTCTGCCAGTTCAAGGCGCCATAGAGTGCCAGCGTCATTCTTTTCAGCTTCAGTGAAGCCGTGAGTTGAATAGAAATCTCGGGCTGGCGCATTTTTCTTGGTTGGCAAGAACCATCCTGCGATTCTCTTGGCGCCGAGCTTACGGGCGTGATCGGCGAGAAACGACAGGAAAGCGGTTTCAACCGTACGTCCGATGACCCGGCAACTTAGCAGAAAGGTGTCGATCTCGTAGCTTTCGCCTTGGTGATGGGTGATCGCTACCCCCACGAGTCCATTGTCGCCGAAGCGATCACGCACGCGCAGCGAGAAGCAGTGCCAGCCCGGCGTGGCAGTTAACACCGCGATCTGCTGCTCAGTGTAGCGATGAGTAGTGAGATTAAACTGGTTCGTTTTGTTGGTGAGTTGTGCGATGCGAGTCAGCAAAAGGCCATTCAGCGGCGCTATTTCGATTTCCTGCTGCAACGAGCGATAGAAATCCTCGCGCGAGGAAATCGTCTGCTCCAGTTGATCGCGTTCACGCTGCGCCTGGTAATAATGGCCGCGTTGCAGATCTTCGCTGGAAGTCGCAAGCCGCTCAAACGCGGGATGCTCGCGCAGCGCGCGGGCGATTCCCAGGGCATCGTTCGGTACGTCGATTACGAAGACTTCCGGAAGCAGGCTGCGAACCTGCTGGCGTTCGATGGGATTATCGTCGAGGAACGCCATAGAATCGACGCCGATATTCAGTTCTGCGGCAATTTCGCTCAGGTTCTGTGCTTTGTCGCCCCAGTTGATGCGCATCGCGGCGAAATGTGAAGGCTTGAGCAGCATGCCGGGATGGTTCTGCAGCGCTTCCATCGCGTCATCAAGGTTGTTCTTGCTGCACACGGCGAGCAGAATGCCGCGGCGGTGCAGATCAAGCAGTGCGCACTGCACATCCTGAAAACCTGCGCCCGGATATTCGGTGCCCAGGTGGATTCCAGCTATGCCGTCTTCGCCAATCACTCCGCCCCATAGCGTATTGTCGAGATCAACTACCACGGCTTTAGCGATCTTGCCGGTAAGCGGGTAGAGAAAGCGGAGCCATTCTTTGACCAGATGATTTAAGTTCTGCGCGGCAATGGGCAGGCGTACCGTGGCCCACTTGCGTTCATCGTGCCAATGCGCGCGTCCGTGGCGGGCAACCAAGGCGTCGTAGTCGAGAATGTAGACTCCAGGTTGCTCTCCGGCTAGTTTTCTCAGATTGTCGTTGATCTGCTGAATGGCGGCGATTTGGCTGGGACCGGACTGAGAATCCAGCACGCCGCGATTCGGGAGTTCCGGCTGCTCCAGATTGTGGATGATGAGGTGAGCCTGGCTGTGCTGGCGAAATGTGCTGATCCATTGGCGAAATTCGCCGCTGACGCGCATCGCTGCCGCCTGCACTTGCTCGGAAGACATCGAGGAAAAATCACGCCACAGATCGGGTGCGATGTCGCGCGTCTGCACGGCAAGGATCACAGCACTGGGAGCAGACGTGTAAAGCGAACTCTGCGGGTCGACAATCTCCTGCACGTGCGCATTGAACTCAGAGAGACGGACATCGAGATCGACTCCGCCATGAAACGCAGCCCCACGCAGCAGCGGAACCATAGGCTCGACGGTGAACGAGCGCAGCACGACGAGTCGATAGGGAAGCAGGTTCGAGTTCGGGCGTAGTTGTTCGTAGCGCGAAACGACGAACGAAGCAGTGGACGACGACGAGTCTGTCGTCCAGAGTTCGTGTAGCAGAAGGGAAGCGGTGGCTGCGTCGCCTTCCGCAAGCAGGTGATCGATCTCGGAACGCAAGTCGGACGCACTGGCCCGCGAACCGGCAGCGTGAGCTCCCGGCTTGTATTTCTCGTGCGTTTCGATGGCCGCTTTCGCGTTTATAGCCTTCATAGCTACACAGGCGCGGCTGCTGCGCTCGTCACTTCCGCAACCGGTGACGATGCTGCCCGCGCTGTCTTCACCAGAATGTCGGTGAATCGCTCTGCAATTACCGACCAGTCATATTTTCGCGCCGTATCCGCGGCAGCGCTTTCGTATCTCCGGCGTTCGGCATCATCTTGCAAAAGTTTGACGATGCTTGCCGCGAAAGCGGCAGGATCGTCTGCCAGCAGAATGTCTTTTCCGTGCTCCACATCCAGGCCTTCCGCTCCGATCGTAGTGGAAACCGTGGCTTTGCCCATGGCCATGCCTTCGTAGATCTTGATGCGCGTGCCCCCGCCGATGCGTAGTGGAACCACGATTGCCGAGGCGGCCGCAAGATAATCCACAATCGAGGGCACGGTGCCGGTCACTTCTACCGAGGATGATGCCAGCTTCTGCACGCGAGTGTCTGGATTGCGTCCGACAATCTGAAAACGCGCTTGCGGGACCATGGCCAGCACCTGTGGCCAGATCTCGCGGCAGAAGAACTCGACGCCGTCAATGTTGGGCTCCCAATCCATGGAGCCGGTGAAGACCACGACTGGTCCGGCGGGGCACGCCACAGGATCGTACAGATATTTGCTGAGATCGACGCCCGTCGGAACCACGCTGATGTGCGACAGATCAGCCATGGGCTTCATTGCTTGGCGGTCTTGTTCAGAGACGGCGATCACGTGATGAAAGCGACGGACCTGTCGCGGCTCGTAGCGAGCCATCTTGGCATACTCGACTTTTGAGATTGCTCGGTCCAGCAAGCTCGGTTCGAGTTGCGCCTTTCTTTGCCACAAAATTGATTCGACGTTGTGCTGAAAAAGCACTGTCGGCGTGGCGAGATCCGCGGGGAAGGTCAGGCTCGCGGAGAGGAAGTCGCAAACCGCCACTTCGAAGCGGCGTTGGCGAATCCACTCTCCCAATTGTTTTTGCACCTGTGCTGCCGTGAATTTGCTTACTGCGTAAGGCGCCGACCTCAACACGCGCTTTCCATAGTCAAAATAGCGTTGCAGCGCCGTATCTTCGCGCATCGCGGTGTAAATCGTCATCGCGCCGGGGAAGTGCTGGACGATTTCCTGCTCATAGGCGGGATCGCGATCACCTCCGTACCACGACAGGTAAGTGAGATCGTGCGCCGCTGCCAGATGGTGAAGGATGTTATACGTGCGCAGTTTTCCGCCCGAATCGAGCGGCAACAGTTTCCCGGCTTTGACCCAGAGCAGCTTCACGAGTCGAATCTACCAGCAGATTCCAGTGTAATTTCCATCCAGACGGCGGCTCTTTTCCAGATTTACTAGGTCGATGACGATCTGTTCTGGACGCAGGTTCCCGCGCAGGGAGCCTTTATCGATGCCACGGGTCGCGACCACCACCAATTCTGCGTCTTTCAGTGCATCTTCCAGGTTCGTGAACAGCAGTGAGCCGATGTGGGGGATCACCTCTTCGATGTACTGCCGATTGGAGCCGATGAGTTTCCCCAGGCTCACGTTGTCGTCCCAGATACGAACCTCGCGGCCTTCGCCCAGCAGGCGCTTCACTAATTGCACCTGCGGGCTTTCGCGGAGATCGTCGGTAGCCGCCTTGAAGCTCAGTCCCAGCATGGCTATTTTTCGCTTGCCAGTTCCGAGAATCATGTCGACGGCGCGCGCCAGATGTTCTTCGTTGCTCGGCAGGATGGAAGCGAACAGCGGCAGCGCCAGATCGAGTTCCTTGGCCCGATAATTTAAAGCTCGCAAGTCTTTCGGCAAACACGAACCGCCGAAGGCGAAGCCCGGCTTCAGGTAGCTTGGCGAGATGTTCAGCTTGGTATCGGCGGTAAAGATTTCGACCATCGTTTCTGCGTCGACATTCAAACTCTTGGCCAGCGTGCCGACTTCATTGGCAAATCCCACTTTCACCGCGTGCCACGCATTGCAGACGTACTTCACCATCTCTGCGGTAGCAAACGTAGTTTCGAAGACTTTGCCCGGCGTCCACGAATACAAATCTCGCAACAGCGCGCCGTGATCGTGGTGAGACCTTCCGATAACTGTGATCGCAGGCTCAAGGAAGTCTTTTACCGCGGTACCTTCCCGCATGAATTCCGGATTGACGCACACCCCAAAATCTTGTCCAGAGCGCCTGCCGCTGGATCTTTCGAGAGTCGGAATAACCAGGCTCTCGGCGGTGCCGGGCAGAACTGTGCTGCGAAGGACGACGAGATGAAATGCTTTCTTGCTGGCAAGCGCCTGCCCGATTTCGCGGCAGACCGGTTCGATGTGTCCCAAATCCAGCTTGCCGTTGCGCAGGCTCGGTGTACCTACGCACAGAAAAGAAATTTCGGTTTCCGCGACGGCTCGGGCCGGATCGCTGGTGGCATGCAGATGGCAGGCTTTGTGGGAAGCCGCGACCAGATCATTCATCCCCGGCTCAAGTATGGGACTGCGGCCGGACTCGATGGCACGGACTTTGTCCTGGTTCAGGTCTACTCCCAGGACGCTGTGGCCCTGGTGCGCGAGGCAGGCGGCAGTGACTGAACCGACGTATCCCAGCCCGAATACACTTACCGTACGACCCATTCTGTGAGGTCCCTTTCCAGTTTGAATGCCATGCTAGGCTGCAACCTGTTTCTACGCAACTAGGTTGCCGAAAGCTGGTTGACACCTTTTGTCACTCCGCAGAACTCCTTTAGCGGGAGAGAGATACAAGCAGCATCCTTGCCGCGCAATGCTATTTGCTGGGGGCGGGTAGCAAGCTGCAAAAGTTTGCTTACAGCAGATTCGGTGGGGCACCACCTCCTTCACCGGGCCAAGGAGCCCTACGTTTAACGCACTCCCTCAATTGCGGTTTTCACGGCTTCCACATCGGCCCCCACATCCTTTCCATCGGATGCCTTACGTTTGTAGGGACTGCTCGACACGAGCTGATAGTTCGCGGTCTCAGCGCTCTCGCTGGTGAACCCCACGGAACGCATGCCCTTGGCCAGAAAATTGTTTTTCGGCCACGGCCCCTGCCCAGCGGGATAGTCGACGATGACGTTATGGCTCACCTCGGAATTGATCCAGCAATTCTTGAAGGTGGTTTCCGGTTGGCCGGATTTGGCGCAACCATTGTTGCCCCCCGTCGACCATACCGAGTATTTTCCGCCGGGAAGGATGTTGTTGGTGAAATTGATGTTGAATGGCAATCGCGGGTTCGCCGGGTGGACGCCGACAATCACGGCGCTCTTTACCGGACCCCTAGCAACCACGGTCACGTGATCAATGGTGATGTTATTCAATGGCGGGCGTTTAGCAAGTTCGCTGGAGATCTGGAAAACGATTCCATCGCCGTTGTAATGCCTAGAATCTAGATCGTCCAGGATATCGTCATGGATGCTCCACCGCTGGGCAGCGAGAGAGTCTGCCCTCTGCGCGGTTTGCGAAGCGGCCAATCCAATGCCCGAGCCGGTTCCTGTAACGTAGTTGTAGCGGATGGTCACGTCTTGCACGGCGGCCCACTCCCCGCGAGGCGTCAGCAGGATGCCATATCCCACCTGGCTGAAGCCGCCCCAGGAATTTTCCAGCAGGTTGCCTTCGCAGAGGACTCGCTCGCCATTTTTCAGCTCGAACAGATTTTTGGAGATGAACCTGGTTCCAATGAAGTCAGAGGAACTCGGCATCCATGTAAGCGGCTTGAACATGTAGTTGCGACGGATTTCGATATCAGCGGGGACCGTCGCGCCTGGAGCCCCGCCGAAAATAATGTTCTCCGCTGCCGCTTCAAGAAAGTTGCCCACAATCTTGTACACGCCCACAGGCACGCGGCTGTTTCCGCCGGTTACGGCTTGGGCATCCGTGCAGGTGCCGGTCATCGCGATGCAGTGAAAGTCGTTGAAGTAGGAATCGACGACCGCGACGTACGTGCTGCCGCCGAGATACACGCCACGCGCGGTTTCGTCAAGCAGGCTTCCATGCACCCAGCAGCGGTCGATAACGATATGATCCACGCCATCTTCGAAACGAATGAGTCCGTAAGTTACGCCTGTTCCGGGCGTGCGCGTTACCTCAAGCCCGATCAAGCGATAGTGATTGGCGCCGTTGGCAAGAGTGATGGCGCCGGCGCCGGACTTCAATTCCACACGGGCCAAAACACTCTTGGGCGAGGAGCAGGTATAGCGCGGCCGTGCGGGAAGTGATGCGACATTGGCGTAGCAGGGTGTAACCCTCGTACCCTCGGGCGGGAGAGCGCTATCCGACGCGCTGGTGCGGATAGTGATCCAATGTTGCGCGTCGCATTTCTTGGCTGGCAATGTGAATGGGGCAAAGGTGCCACCAGCCTCAAGCATGATCGTGTCACCGCAGGCAGCCTTTTCGATGACTGCGGGCAGATCGGTGCGTCCGGAGACACGAATCGTTTTCCCACGGGACGGTGTGGAAGCCAGCGATGTACTGATGCACCGCGTGGGCAATGCGGCCGGGCCGTCTTTTTCGGCTCCGAAGTGCGGCACATCGCCCGGACCGCAGTAGCGGTTGTCACCCTGTGACCATGCACAAAGCGTAGTGCCAGCGAACAGCATCCCCAATAAAGCGATGTTTCTGATTGACATCCAGCAGTCCACTCAATTCATCTACGAATGTCCAAGAGAACTAACCCCGCCACACCGCGGTAGTTTTCGTGCACGGCCTGTAAAAGGATTGTATCCCGACCCTGAGTCGAGAATCCTCCCACGCCATCATATCTTCGGGTACTTAGATGCTGGCCGTTCGCCAACTGCAGGCCAATGGGATAATGTATTCGGCTAGGCTGGGCGAATACAATGTTTGTCGGGCATCGAGCACTCTTTTGGTAACTTGCCAATGAGATGATTTGGAAGCAAAACTGCACTTAGGTTATGAACGACCAGAGAAAAATCCTGCAGATTGGCAACTATCCGCCTCCCATGTGCGGATGGGCGATCCAGACCAAGCTGGTCACCGACGAATTGCGCCGCCGCGGCCATATCTGCGAAGTTCTCAAAATTAATGAAAACCGCCAGGTGAGAGATCCTGCTTACATCGATGTGCAAGGCGGGATTGATTATGTAATGAAGGTTTTTCGCCATGCGTTCATGGGATATCGCCTGAACGTTCACGTGAATGGCTGGTCAAAGAAGGGATACATCCTGGCGTTGATTGCAGTGATTGCAGGCCGGTTGGCGCTGCGGCCAGCGCTAGTGACCTTCCATGGCGGTCTTTCACAGGGATATTTTCCCAGGCATGACTCATTTCGACTGTATTGGGCGTTCAAGCTGCTTTTCCATCTGGGGGGCGGGATTGCCTGCGATGATCTTCCCATCAAGCAGGCGATTGTCGATTACGGCATACGTCCCGAGAAAGTCGCAACCATCGAGACGTTCTCGACTCAGTACCTGAATTTCCACTCGGCGACCTTCAACCAGGAAGTAGAGGCTTTTTTCGCTACTCATTCTCCTGTTTTCTTCTGCTATGTCTCGTTCCGAGTGGAATACCGGCTGGACGTGTTGCGCGATGCGATGGCGCGTTTTCAAGAGCAGCATCCGAAAGCGGGCTTCATCTGGCTGGGATTTCCGGCGAAAGAGATGCCACCTGCGCGCGAATTCGCGGATGCGTGGAGCCCGTCGGAGCGCGGGAATCTGCTGCTGCTGGGTAACGTAACCCATGACGAGTTTCTCTCTCTGCTAAACCGGTCCTACATCTGCATCCGTACCCCGGCGTGCGACGGAGTGGCGGCGTCGGTGTTGGAGTCGCTCGCCATGGGAGTTCCCGTAGTGGCAAGCGAAAATGGCCGCCGTCCGTCTGGAGTCGTCACTTATGACGAGAACGACGCTGCCGAGCTATGCCAAAAGCTGGAGTACGTCGCTGCGCATTATGACGAGGTCAAGGGCGCCATCGGGAAGTCAGCCGGGGACGACAACGTGGGCCGCATGGCGGACTGGCTGGCGGGGAAAAATTCTAGTCGGACGAGATCCCAAGTGGCGCATGCGACCTGAGGCAAGATCTAGCTGTTTGTAGTGGTCTTGGTTTGCCCCGTCATCGCGGTTTTCTCATCCCCAATCGGCGCATACAAAAGGGAAGCGTCGCTCATTCTGCCCAGAAAAGTTTCCGACTTCAACCAGTGCTTGATGGCGAAGAGAGATCGATAGATTGTCCGCATCCGACGCAGCTCGAAATCCCTGCGGACCGGATCGCGTGTTACCAGCGGATATCCAAGATCCCGGAGCGATCTCGCTAACAACGCTTCCAGTCGGGCAATCTCGAGCGGAGCGCGGTCTTTCCAGCGGCCAACCGGATTGAAAGATTCTCGGGAATCGCCGGGAAACGATGTGTTGGGTTGGCTGACCGAGCCGATGCCCCGGCGCTGGATCTCATCGTAATCCAATTTCTGATCGATGAAGATGCCGATCGACTGCAGGGTGGAATGCGGTTTGCCGACCAAGTCCTCGAAAGAAACTTCCATATAATCCGGAGCGATGCGGGCGCCGAGCTTGCGACCCCGCTGTACCATCCACTCCCAATACAAACCCGACACCAGCAGCGAGTGCTTCTTATCCAAGGGCAGGGGCCGAATCCAACCTTGCTTGTCCAGCGAAGCGGCAACGTCCCGGCCATCGCGAATGATGTGAATCACTTTGGCGTTCGGGATCGATTGCTTAAGCTGCTTAATGTAGAGCAGATGCTCGGGAGTGCATTCGCTCCACCGCGTAACGCCCTGCTGTTCAGCCATGCTCTCCATCAGGATACGAAGGAAGTCGCCCGCATTGTTGCAATCGTCCAAAATGCGAGCGCGCAAGGCTTGCGCGTGCAGTCCGGTACGCGCGAAATAATCGGTCTTCAACCACTGCTCCATCATCCGGCTTCGAGTACTCCGCTTTCGCAGATTGCCGAATCGTGGCGCGACCAGATTGAAGACATGGGTTTCGGCGCGGTAGATAGCGAAATCGCCCGCCGAGAGCAGCATGTGGTAGAGCAGGGTTGTCCCCGAACGCGGGCAGCCGAGAACGAAGATTGGAGGCTTGGCTTTCATAGCGACAAGGTCACTTCTCTAACGGCAAAACTGTGCCGCTACGTGATTTGTACTATATCGCCGAAACTCCTGACTGGGGGTTCAGGAGGTCAGTACCCATTCGGCGTCATTTCCACCTCAATGCGAAATGACCACTTGGTGGAGATGTGAAAATCCACAGGTCCCAACAGGGTAGCTCTCTAATCCATACTCCCTCTTGGGGCCCGCGCTTGGCAATGATTATTTCAAGAACTTCGTTAACTGGAAAGTGCGCTGTCGCTCACATCAGACTGAGTCAGGGCAACGAAAGGCAATGGAGGGGATAAAGTTGGTAAGAAATTACTCAGTCTAAGTCCACACGACACCTGGACGGCTGCCGCCAGAAGATGATCTGCGTCTGCCGCGGGCAATCCTGTAGTACATCCAAACAAACAGAGAGGCGTTAATCATGCAGAAGTAATAGGGCAGCCGCAGAGCTTTCCAATGGAGAATCCCTAGTGCGCCAAGCAGCGCGCAAGAATAGAAAAGGATCTGCGCCCATGCCATCCAGTGATAAACAGGCGCGTGCCATAGCATGAGATTGCTTACCAGCATCGTCAACAGAGCCAGTGGAACCACGATTCTCGCTCCTTTATGCGACAGAAAGCAGAACAGGGTAAGGGGGCGTGGCCGCCACAACAATCCCTTGGCCTCGCGCATCTGCTCGATGTTGCCGGCCATGATGCGCACACGGCGCCCGAATCCGGCCATCTCGTGCGCCTCTTCATAGGCGACGGCTTCCGGTTCATAGGCAATGCGCATCCCGTGTTTCAGGACGCTGGTGGGGATCACGAAATCATCATTGATGGTGGACGGCGGTGGAAATGGGTAGAGTGCGCGCCGCATGGCATAGAGGGAGCCGTGGGCTCCGGCGAGAGCTCCGATTTTGGCCTCCTGCAGCTTGAGGAAAGTTTCGTATTTCCAGTAAAAATCTTCCTGATGACCGAGGGTCGATGCGTCTTTGTTCAGTACCTGGTATACGCCGCTGGCTGCTCCGACGCGCGCATCGGCGAAATTCGCTGCCAGCTTGCGAACCGAATCCACGGCTAGCATGCTGGATGCATCCGAAAAGATGATGATCTCGCCACGCAACTGCGGAACGGCATCGTTCAGCGCAGTGACTTTTCCGCGGTTCTCCGGAAACTCGAGCAGCCGAACCCGGCCTGCGCCTTCGGTTTCCGCCAGAGCACGTACGATTTTCGCGGTGGCATCTTTGGATCCGTCTGAGGCGACGACGATCTCCAACTTTTCCGCGGGATAGTCGAGCGCCAGCGAGTTGCGCACTTTGGCTGCAATCACCGTGGCTTCGTTATATGCGGAGATCAGGAGAGAGACGGATGGCTCAATCGCGGCCTTCTGCACCGGGCGGCGAAACAAGAACTGCAGCATCCAGAGCAGCAGCGGATAGCCAATGTAGGCATACACCACCAGCGCCGCGGACAGCCAGAAGATGAGCCTAGCCGCCATATTTTAGATTGCCTTCGATTCCACGCAGTAAAGCTGGCCGTAAATTTCGCAGCTTTCGACTGCGAATCCAGCTTTCCGCAAATAGTCATCCACCTGGGAACGAGACCAGAAATAGACCGGGCACCCCGCCATCTTCAAACGAAGATTGCGCACCGATGCGCGCATCGTGCCGGCACGCGGCCAGGCGGAAAGAAAGCGGCCCGTCGTGATACTGCGAATAACTTGCAGGCGCGGCAGGGGATCGGCTACATAATCCCAGAAACCGATGGCAATGACCTCGTCGAACTTGCGCTCCGTCTTCCAGTCGAGCACATCGCTCAAAACGAAATCGCAGCGATCGGCAACGCCATCTTGCTTTACAAGTTCCTCCGCCAGTTTGAGCATCGTGGGAGCAAAGTCGAGACCGGTGACGCGGGCCCCCTTCTGCGCCAAGGCGCTGACGAAGCGTCCGGAGCCGCAACCCACGTCGCATACGGTCTTGCCGCGAATGTCGCCCGATTTTCGCATGACCCAGTTGAAGCGCTCGTACATGTCTCGGCGCAGCCATTTGTCGAGCGTGCGCGAAACGGGATTTTTCTTGCCGGTATAAATCGTGTCAAATTCCGGCGCGATGCGATCCCAATATTCCGCGATCTGCCGAGCTTCATCTTGAACCATTTTTCCCCCAAGTATTTGGATCAGTGGCCTGGGCCAGCGAGGCCAGGCCGCTCTTACGAAAGCTGGTGAAATTGCCCCGCCGCAGCATGCGTGCCAGGCGAGTGTAGGTCTTGCCAAGATTGGTGTAGTGCCGCAGCCGCGAATTCAGGCGTCCAGGCAAACGCGGCTGCTCGGGGTCGATTTCCCAGGGATGAATGTAGGCGATCACCGGCAGGCCTTCGGCTTCGGCGCGGTTGAGTCCCATGCGGTTGTACCACCATGGCAACAGCCGCAGATAGCCGCCACCGCCGAAGGGAAAATTCGTCTCACCCCGGATGCGAAAAGTCGCGATGGGATATTCGATCAGCGGCCCCGATTTTGTTTTGAGCACGAACGGAAAGCGCGGTGCTCCGGGAATGCCGTAACGCTCGTGATAAATGGGAAAGATGCTGGAGTCGTAGGTGAATCCCATCTCCGCCAAAATATCCGTGGCCCACAATGAACTGGTCACGATCGAATAGGTCGGCGCGCGGTACCCGAAAATCTGTACCCCCGCGGTCTGCTCGATAGTCTGCTTGGCGCGGTAAGTATCATCACGAAATTCTTTGGGATCGAGTTTGTAGATCAGGCGATGCCAGTACGAATGGCACGCCAGTTCATGTCCGCCGGCAGCGATGTCGCGGATCAGTTGTGGGAAGCGTTCAGCTACCCAGCCCAAAGTGAAGAACGTCGCTTCCAGATTCAATTCGGCAAAAAGATCGAGCAGACGCCGGGTGTTGTCCACCACTCGCGTCTCGTAGGAATCCCACCGGTCGCGCGAAACGATATCCACGAACGACTCGGCGTGAAAATAGTCTTCTACATCCACCGAGATCACGTTAGCGAGGCGTGCTCGGTTTAGTGGAACCATTCCTGAGCTGGCGCCCGCATTGGGGGTTAATTCTGCGCTGTGCATCGGGAAAAAACTCGACGTCTCAATCTGTCGGCTCTTGTGTCCTGTCTCGTGTTACAGAGATACATTGTGATACGCACCTCAGAACCAAGTCTCATAATCTCCACACACCCATGGACTCGCTTTCGCGAGCCCTCCATCAGACTGGATGAAACAGGCATGAGCGGGTGTGCCGACCTAAGCGCAAGTCGGCTGCCGCGAAGGCCTTTTCGCTGTCGTGCCGTGATTCATTACATATTTGTTTTCAGCTATTTGGAAGGTTACCAACGTGTAAACAAAGGTCATTCTCGCAACCGCCGCTCCCCATGTGCAAGAGTTTGCGCAAGAGCCGTAACTCGTTCCTGTCCGAAGCCGGGATGTGCAGGTAGTATTAGACAACAGCAGCATCTTCTTTGGAAGCCGGATTGCAGATTTTTGCGATACTAAGCTCAACTTTATCAATTATCTAGGCCCAATCTCATGAGCGTCGCCAACCAGGAGCAGTCGGGAGTGATCCCTTCCGCAGGGCCGCACGTGGACCGCACCGAAGAGTCTCGACCGGGCCTCAACAGACGGTTGCGCAAAGTCTTTTACTTGTTGGACTCGCTAAACGTAGGCGGCACCGAGACGCAAGCAGTGGAGTTGGCGCGCCGATTGGATCCCTCGCAATACGAGGTAACACTCGGCTGTCTCCGCGCGCAGGGTCCGTTGCTCGAAAAGCTGCACGGATCGCCGGTCTCAGTGGTGGAGTTTTATCCCAAGGGCGGGATCGATTCTCTGGGCGGACTCCACCAACTGTTGCGCCTCACGGCATTTCTGCGGCGGGAACGCTTTGACGTCGTGCATACCCATGACTTGTGGTCCAACCTGATGGGCGTCCCGGCAGCGCGCATGGCGCGCGTTCCTGCGATCATCTCCAGCCGCCGCGACCTGGCGCATTTCGACTGGTACCTGACCGGCCGGCGCGTGTGGCTGAGGAGAATCCAGAATCTATCGGATGTAGTGCTGACCAATGCGACCACGATCCGCGAAGGACTGATTGCGGAAGATCACTTCAATCCCACAAAAGTGCGCGTGGTTCACAACGGTGTTGACGTAGAACGATTCGCTGGCGCTGCTGGCGATCGCGAGAGGTTGTTTCCGGGCACTGCGGAAGGCAAACTAGTAGCGCTGATTGGAAATATGCACAGCGATGTGAAGGGACATCCCTGGCTGATCGCAGCGGCGCCAGCAATTGTAAGAGAGTTTCCGCAAACGCGGTTCGTATTTGCCGGCGACGGGGAGCAAAGGAAAGATTTCGAGCAGCAGGTTGCGGACCTCGGCCATCAGGAAAATTTCATTTTCCTGGGGCGACGCTCGGACATACCCGAAATCCTCGCCTGCTGCGACATGGCTGTCCTTCCCTCGAAGGCTGAGGGTCTGCCCAATGCGATTCTGGAATATCTTTCCACTGGGCTGGCTACGGTTGCCAGCAACGTCGGAGGAAATGTCGAAATCATAAAGGATGGAGAAACAGGTTTGCTGGTGCCGCCGCAGGATTCCGAAGCTCTCGCTACGGCGCTGCTGCGATTGCTCCGTCATCCGGATTTGGCCTCTCGATTAGCGCGAAATGGACACGAGTACGTCCGCCAAAACTTCAGCTTCGAGCGTCTGATCGCAGATACCGACAAGCTTTACACGGAAATTCTTGAGCGTAAGGGACGCAACTAGATGGGTTCGAGCCTGAGCTATCGGTGGAAACGGCTGCAGTCGATGAGCGCGGACGAGATGATCGACCGCGCGCGCCAGCATCTGACCGCACGAGTTGACTTCCTCCGCTACAAGTATGCTCAAAATGTCGTGGCTCCTCCACAATTGGTTCAGCCTCCGCATGGAGCACGATTCTTTTTCTCGTCGGAGACGGTTCCGGGATTATCCGCTTTGTTCAGGCAGCGCATGCCGGGGCGGGTGAAAGAGCTCGTCGCCCGTGCAGAAAAGATCTGCGCTCACCGGTTTGACCTTCTCGGGTGCGAGGATCTCGACTACGGCCCACAGATCGATTGGCATTGCGATCTGGTTCACGGTAAAGTTGCGCCTCGCAAGCCGTGGTTTAACATCCGCTACCTGGATTTCGCCCAGGTCGGCGACAGCAAGATTACCTGGGAACTGAACCGCCATCAGCACCTGGTCACACTCGCCAAGGCGTATCGACTGACCGGCAATGAGAAATTTGCTACAGAACTCTTCCGGCAGTGGCGGCATTGGCATGCGGAAAATCCTTATCCCATCGGAGTGAACTGGGCCAGCAGCCTGGAAGTGGCGTTTCGCTGCCTTTCCTGGATATGGGTATACTTTCTTTTGGCCGATTCGCCGGCCACCCCGGCGAGTTTCGAAGCTGAATGGTTAAATGACCTGCATGTGAGCGGCCAGCATCTCGAAACCTATCTTTCCACTTACTTCTCCGCGAATACTCATCTGTTGGGCGAGGCGCTGGCGCTGTTCTTCATCGGAACGCTCTGTCCGCAGCTTGCGTCCGCGGAGCGCTGGAAGCAGCGGGGCTGGAATGTTTTGGTCAGCGAAGCCAGGCGGCAAGTGCAGGCCGACGGCGTGTATTTCGAGCAGTCCATTTACTATCACGTATACGCACTCGACATGTTTCTGCACGCCGCGCTGCTGGCCACGATCAACGACATGCCATTGCCCGGAGAACTGGAGCGGACGATCCAGCGCATGCTCGATGTGCTCTGCCTCTTTGGCCGGGCTGGCGCTCCTCCCGCGCTGGGTGATGATGATGGAGGACGGCTATTCGATCCGCGCCGCAATCGTGCGGAGCACATGCTCGATCCGCTTTCGACTGGCGCCCTGCTGTTCGGGCGCGGAGATTTCAAGTTCGTGTCCGGCGGGCTGCGGGAAGAAATGGTATGGCTTATCGGAGAAGCCGGGGTTGCGGAATTCGATCGTCTCGAGGAAAAGCCTCCGGTGCACAACTCGGTCGCACTGCAGGCGAGCGGGTTCTACCTCATGGCTCGGGAAAACGGACAGCAATTGGTGATCGATGCCGGTCCGCAGGGAGCGATGACGGCCGGCCACGGGCATGCCGACGCGCTTAGCGTCTGCGTGAACAGCGGCGGTAAGCCTCTCCTTGTGGATTTAGGAACCTTTGAATACGTCGGGGAATCCGCTGACCGCGACCTGTTCCGCGGCACGGCAGCGCATAACACGCTTATCGTGGACGGATTGGGGCAGGCAGATCCACGGGGCCCATTTGGCTGGGAAGAACTGCCGAATGTGAGAGCGGAAGGTTGGATCTCGGGCCAAAACTTCGACCTGTTTGTAGGCAGCCACGACGGCTATTCGCGGCTGGCGAACCCGGTCACCCATCGCCGCTGGGTGTTCTCGCTGAAGTCCAGTTTTTGGCTGGTACGCGACCTGGCGATTGGCGCCGGAAAGCATCAACTCGACCTCTTCTGGCACGTCAACCCGGAGCTCTCCGCGCGTGGACGAACCGCCGATACCTTCCTCGACCGCGCGGGACGCAACGGGCTTTCGATCCTGACCGCGCAGGGACACGGCTGGTCGCATGACATTCACAAAGAGTGGTGGTCTCCGGTGTACGGACGCAAGGAGCGGCTGAACGTTTTGCACTTTGGTACCGTGGCCTCGCTTCCGGCTGAATTTGTAACCTTGTTGATGCCGCTTGTCGACGGCAGCTCGGCCGAAGGAGATCTCACTGAAGTCCAGCCCACAAGCGACGAAGTGGTCGGCTACCGCTATGCAGCTTCGGAAGAAGAACACTTCATGTACTTCTCCAAGCGTCATGGAAGCTGGACTCTCGGACCATGGACTACCGATGCCGAGTTTCTTTACTGGGGCGGAAGGCTGGAGAGTCGCTTGCTGATTTGCTGCAATGCCACTTACGTTGAGAAGAGCGGAAAGAAGATTATCTCCGCCCCCCGCCGGATGTTGCGCTACGAGATTGTGACTGCAGGGCACCACAGCGAAATCTTCTCATCCGAAACAGAAGTAGTCGTGGACAAAGAGGCACTCAGAACTCAGTTCGCCGCAACCGAACCGGCGTTAGCTCCGGCTGCGTCAAGTTCGGACGAGGTAAGGTCTTAAGCAATGTGCGGAATTTGCGGAATTTTCTATTCTGATGCACGCCAGCTGGTCGAACGCGGAAGGCTGGAGGAGATGAATCATCAGATCGTCCATCGCGGGCCGGACGATGACGGCTTCTTTGTCGAAGGCAACGTCGGGCTGGCCATGCGCCGCCTCAGCATCATCGATATTGCCACCGGCCATCAGCCGATCGCTAACGAAGACGAAAACCTCTGGATCGTTTACAACGGCGAAATCTACAACCATCAGCAACTCCGATCGGACTTGCAAGCGTGCGGCCATCGTTATCGCACCAAAAGCGACACTGAGACGATGCTGCATCTCTATGAAGAGTACGGCCGGGATTGCGTGAAGCACCTGCGCGGCATGTTTGCCTTCGCTATCTGGGACCGGCGCTCGCGAAGTCTGTTCATCGCTCGCGACCGGCTGGGCATCAAGCCGCTGTATTACCGCTACGACGGCAAGACTCTGCTGTTTGGTTCGGAGATCAAGACGATCCTGGCCTATCCGGGCGTCAAGGCCGAATTCAATCAGAGCACGCTGCGCGAGTACCTGGCGTTCGGTTATATAACAGGTGCCGAGACGATGTTCTCCGGCATTCACAAACTCCTTCCCGGGCATACTCTCGAAATAGGTTCTTCGGGTGAGCTGAGAATTCAGCAGTACTGGGACCTCACCTTCAAGCAGGAAGAGCGCCGTCCGCGCGATTACTACGTCAAGTCCTATCGCGATCTTTTGGAAGAGGGCGTGTCGAGCCACTTGATGAGCGATGTTCCACTCGGAATGTTTCTTAGCGGAGGGTTGGATTCGAGTGCGGTTGCGGCCCTGGCTACCAAAATCCGACGCGAGCCGATTGAAACCTTTGCGGTTGGATACGGCGAAGAGGAATTCAGCGAGCTGCGCTACGCGCGCCAAGTAGCCGAGCACATTGGCTCGAAACATCACGAAGTACGTCTGAGTCGGGAGGAGTTCTTTGAAACGCTGCCGCTTCTGACCTGGCACGAAGATGAGCCGATTGTCTGGCCGTCAAGTGTTTCTCTGTATTTTGTGGCGCGGCTGGCGCGAGAGCGCGTCACCGTGGTGCTCACCGGCGAGGGCAGCGATGAAACTTTGGCGGGATATGCGCGCTACGCCTTCACCTTGAAAAATGCCGGCCTGGACCGCCTCTATCGTTCCCTGACGCCGGATCTCTTGCGTCGGTGGATGCGTGACGGCATCAATGCCAGCCCGCTGCCGGCAGCGCTGCACCGCAAGTTCGAACACACCTTTCTCGGACGCGATGGAGCGTCGTGGGAATCCTTTTACTTCGATAATTTCTACTCTGCCTTTTCTCTGGCAGAGCAGGACGAACTGCTCAGCAATTCCGCGAAACAAACCTCGGGCAACGCCTATTCAGGTTCCATGGCAAACTGGAATAACAGTGGCGGAGACCTGCTGCATCGTCTGCTCTACACCGACATCAAGACCTACCTGGTCGAGCTGCTGATGAAGCAGGACCAGATGAGCATGGCCGCATCCATCGAGAGCCGTGTGCCGTTCCTCGATCATGTGCTGGTTGAGTTCGCGGCCAGCATTCCCGCTGAGTACTCAATCAATGGTCTCTCGGGCAAAGCGATTTTGAAATCCGCGTTTGAGGATCTGCTGCCCCATTCGATCGTATACCGCAAGAAAATGGGATTCCCCACCCCTTGGGCCTATTGGCTGGCGGGTCCGCAGTTGGACAATCTCGAACACATGCTGCTGGAGCCGCGCACGTTGCAGCGCGGCTTGTTCAATAAAACTGCGATTCAGAGGCAATTCGCCGAACACCGCGCCGGACGCAGGGATCATGGCAATCGTATTTGGCGCCTGCTTAACCTTGAGATGTGGCAACGAGTATTCATCGACCGCGAGATTCCCGCGCGGCACGAAATGCAAGTCAGCCTGGCTACTCGGGGACAAGCCGGAGCAGCAAAGTAGCATGAGCTTCGTCGATCACGTAGGCACCGGAAACAGATATTTCTAACATGCTAAGAACCATCCGCCGGACAATCTTGCTGGCCTTGCGCGGCTCTGGAGTCTTCAATCTCGTCGCCAACAGCAAGTGGAGGAACGCCCGCTTGCTGATCCTCTGTTATCACGGCATCTCGCGGCGGGACGAACACCTCTGGCGGCCGAGCACGTACATGGAGCCGAGCGTGTTTCGTGAGCGCCTGGAGATTCTTAAACGCAGTAATTACAACGTGCTTCAGCTGGCAGATGCGCTTCAGGGCTTGCAGAACGGAAGGCTTCCCCCGCGAAGCGTGGTGATCACGTTTGACGACGGTGGCTATGACTTTTACGAACAGGCATACCCCCTGCTGAAAGAGGCTGGCTTTCCCGCCACGGTTTATCAGACCACGTATTACAGCGATCACCAGATGCCGGTTTTCAATCTGATCTGTTCTTACATGCTCTGGCAGCGCCGCGGAACTGGGCTGGCGAATGGAAGAGAGTTTGGATTACCCGAGCCAATGGACTTGCGCACCGAGGAGAGCCGGTTCAAGATCGTACGCACGCTGGTGCTCAATTCCGAGGCGGAGAATTTGAGCGGAGAGCAAAACAACGAGCGGGCACGGCGCCTTGCCGAGTTGCTCGATCTCAATTACGACGAACTGCTGGCGAAACGCACTCTATTCCTGATGAATGGCAGCGAGATCGCCCAGCTCTCAGCCGACGGATTTGAGGTCCAGCTCCATACCCATCGCCATCGAACGCCGATTGACCAGCAATTATTCCGCAAAGAAATCGAGGACAATCGGCGTTGTCTGCCGGAGCAGGGCCGGCAAGCCGTACATTTCTGCTATCCTAGTGGCGCGTACCGGCAGGAGTTTCTCCCATGGTTAGCGGCTGAAGGTGTTGTTTCGGCGACAACGTGCGACGCCGGATTAGCCAGTATGCACAGTAACCCACTGCTATTGCCCCGGCTGGTAGACACTTCTGCGCGCAGCAACATCGAATTTGAAGGCTGGCTATCGGGAGTTGGTTCGCTGCTGGCATTCCGGAAAGAAGCTAAGCGCATGGTGCCAGCAGCGGCAGGCCGAGCCTCGCAAGGCCCCGATTGATTCCTCCTTTGCCATCCTGAGCAGACTAGGAGTCCGCGGAGTTCTGTGGTCCTGCTACTTTACTAATGCGCGCCCGAAGCGCGCTTCTGTTGCATCTGTCGGATCATGAAAAACCAGAGGGCGCCCAGCAAAACAAGCGGTGCGAGGTTCAGCAGCCATGTCGCCCCGCCCGCTTCAGTGGTATCCCTGAACCAGATCTCCACGTTTTTCTGGCGTAAGCTCTGCAGCATTCCTTCTTGACTTGAGGGCGCGATCACGCGGAAGGAGCGGTTGTCCCGATATGTGCCTGTGACTTGGTTTTTTGAAATCACGACCTTGCTGACATTTCCAGCCTCAAGCTGAGAAATGAATTCCGAATAACTGATCTCAGGTATCTTCAGCTGCTGCGGACCGCTCTTGACTACCTGCCAAAGGAGAAAGGCTGAAACGATGATGACTAGCCAAAGCACCACAGTTTTTACGTTCAAATCTAACCCCCACTCACGGTTTGGCAGGGCACTTTAGTCGCACCGGGCCGGAAGGTCAAGCGCACTCAAGGGGGGTGCTCGCCGTTCTATCCCCGCCTCGATCCCCCCGGCAGGTGATCACTAATCCGCGAGAGCAATTCATCTTTCAATAGAGGTCCGCAGGCGAGAAGGCCGGACAGCAAGGGATTTTTATTATTGCAGCGGAGCGGCTGGTTATCCAGCGTGCGGACGAAACCTCGGGCGCTGTCGACCAATGCCGCGCCAGCCGCAACGTCCCACTCGTTTTTCGGAGTCAGGGTGAACGTCACGTCGGCTAATCCTGCAGAAACCAGCGCCAGCTTGTACGCTACCGATCCCATGGGGCGAATTTTAAAAGTGCCATTTTCGAACTGCTTCCATTCGCCGCGTTTCACCTCGCTTCGGCTGGCCAGGATCAGCGCGCCGTCCAGGCTCGTCCGCTCGCTGGGCTTAGCGGGCTTGTCGTTGTAGGTCACCCCGGAATAGATCGATCCCAGGAAAATTTCATTCGTGGCGGGATTGCAAATTCCTCCCGCCACCGGACGGCCATTTTCGACCATGGCAACCGATACGCAAAATTCCGGAATGCCGGCGACGAACTCACGTGTGCCATCCAATGGATCGATTACCCATACGTGCTGCTTATCAAGTCGCGTGAAGTCGTCCACACTTTCTTCAGAGAGCCAGCCTTCGCCGTCGCGAAGCAGTTCCTTGCGCAGCACGGCGTCTACTGAACGGTCGGCCTCGGTCACGGGATCGTGGCCGATCTTGTACTCAGCCTCAATAGCACCTGGGGCGAAACGGCTCAGGACAGCGCGAGCAGCTTCCAGAGCAGAGTGGATGCGCTGCAGGATTTCTTGGGAAGAAGAATCGGTCATGAATATCTAGAGATTATCAGGCCCAGAGCATACGCGCACCTGTGCCAAGTAGGACCACGCAAAGAATTCGTCGCAACCAGGGCACAGGAACGCGCGTGCTCAAATAGGAGCCAAGCAAGCCGCCAGGAATAGAACCAATTAAGAGGGAGGTTACAAGTCGGAAGTCGACGTTACCTAGCCTCCAGTGCAACAGGCTGGTCATGCCAGTAAGCGCGACCGCGTGCACAATGTCGGTTCCCACCATCACCTTGGGTGGAAAACTGTAAAACAGCAGAAGCAGCATCATGATAATGCTGCCTGAACCGACCGAGGTCATACCGACTAAAGTGCCAGCCACGAGTCCGATTACCGACATCCCGACAAAAGACTTCATGGTTGGCGGACGGTTAGTAACGTGATCCTCAATGCGATTCTGAAACATCAGTAGCGTCGGAATGCAAACCAACAGTAGTCCGACCGCAGACTTGATGAAATCGTTTACTCCCGCACCGTAGACGTGCCGCAGGTGAGCCAGGATACTTACTCCGATGATCGATCCAGGAATACTGCCGGTGGCCAGCGCCAGCACTACCTTGCGGCGGACAGTACCTTTGCTGAAATGCACCAGGCTGGAAGGTATCTTGGTGAAGAAGTTGAACAGCGCATCCGATCCCACGGCGATGATCGGCGGCACTCGCAGGACGAAGATGAGCAGGGGCAGCAAGAGAACGCCACCCCCCAGCCCTGTCATGCCGATCAGGGTCCCCACCACAAAGCCGATTAAGACCTTGAGCGCGATGTCCATCGCAATCGGTGTAGCTTTCTACCTACGCGGATGCTGCGTTTGCGTTGATCCCGATGAATCCCTCTCGCTCCAGGTGAAGAACGATCTCCTGGGCCGCCTCCTCGGGACTCACGTCGGTGGTGTTAATCACGACCTCCGCGTCCTTCGGTGCCTCGTAAGGATCGGAAATCCCGGTGAACTCTTTCAGGATTCCGGCGCGCGCTTTGGCGTACAGCCCTTTGCGGTCGCGCTGCTCGCAGACTTCAATCGGCGTCGCCACGTGCACCAGAATGAATCCACCGTAAGGCTCGATGGTTTCGCGTACCTGCTTACGGACGGCCTCGTATGGAGCGATAGGGGCGCAGATTGCGATCCCGCCATTCTTGGTGATTTCTGACGCCACGTAGCCAATGCGCCGGATGTTGATATCGCGATGCTCTTTGGAGAATCCCAGTTCGGACGACAAATGCTTGCGCACTAGGTCGCCGTCGAGCAGTGTGACCGGACGCCCGCCCATCTCCAAGAACTTGGTGCGCAGCGCATTCGCGATGGTGGATTTTCCCGAACCCGAAAGTCCGGTGAAGAAAATCGTGAGGCCCTGCTTGTGCCGCGGCGGATAGCTGCGCCGCAGTTCGTGAACCACCTCGGGATAGGTGAACCAGGTCGGAATTTCTCCGCCTTCGTTCAGCCGGCGGCGAAGTTCGGTTCCCGAGATATTCAGGACGCGAGCGCCATTCTTCACTTCGTCTTCCGGAATGTAGCGGTCCTGGTCTTCCAAATAGACCATCATGTTGAACGGCACCATGGTGACGCCGATCTCGGACTCGTGCCTCTTGAATAATTCCTGCGCTTCGTAGGGTCCATAAAAAGGCTTGCCGTTGGAGTCGTTACCCGGGCCGGCATGGTCACGCCCCACTATCAAGTGCGAGCACCCGTGATTCTTGCGAATGAGCGCATGCCAGATAGCCTCGCGCGGCCCGCCCATACGCATGGCGAGCGGCAGCATAGCTAGCTTCACGGTTCCATGAGGATATTTTGAAATCAGCAACTGATAGCAGCGCACGCGGGTGAAATAGTCCACGTCGCCAGGCTTGGTCATGCCCACCGATGGATGGATGAGCAAATTGGCTTCCACCGTCTTCGCGGCGCGGAAAGTCAATTCCTGGTGAGCGCGGTGCATGGGATTGCGTGTCTGGAAAGCGACCACGCGGCGCCATCCCAGGCGCGCAAATTCTGCTCGCACTTCCGCTGGCGTCAGCCGGAGCCCACGAAAATCGTAATGCGCGGGCATCTGCACGCCTTCCACGCGTCCGCCCACATACCAGGGGTTCGCCTTGTTCAGTAAGTAGTCGACCCCGGGGTGAACGGCGCTGGTGGTCTTGAAGACCGATTCGGCTTCAGCTTTACGGTCCGGCTGCCAGACTTCTTCGACGTGCAGAACTGCCAGCATCACGCCCTCGGCGTCGCGCAGAGCAACCTTGCTGCTGCCCGGTGTAAGCACCTTGGCGAATTGCTCGCTGACGTCAAGCGTAATCGGCATGGGCCAGATCACGCCGCTGGCCAGCTTCATGTTCTGGCAAACGCCCTTGTAATCGTTCTGGTTCATGAACCCGCTGAGAGGCGAGAAGCCCCCGCTCATGAGCAGTTCCAGGTCGCAAATCTGGCGCGGCGTAAGGTCCCATGAAGGCCATTCCCGCGAATGCGATTTCAGTTCACTGGTTCTTTCCGGGTGAGCGATTAAGTCGACGAGTTCCCCACCGTGGGCGGTAATAAGATGGCTTGTTGAAGCGGTCAAATCCTTGAACCTCCCGGGTTCGTTGTATTCACTTTCTACACATTGTCTGGATTGTTCCCAGACGGCACGACTGCGCGGACAAACTTGCAGATACCACTACAACAGAAGGGAGACACCCCAAAGCTCTTCCTGCCAGAGTACTATGCCCTCGAAAACTTCACAAAGCTTGACGGGGATCGCACGTGTCAAACTAACTGCTCTGCAATTTGGATACCTTAAATCGTCCGATTTTCCTCGCCTAGGATCTTGTAAACAAAAGAGTTGTGAGTTCGGCAGAGATGTCGGACTGTACATCGTCGCAGATGCGCAAATTTTTATCACAAGGATGCTCCATTAGCTGCAAATTGCGGTCAGGACAGGCACATCGACCCACGAGAAGACCACCAGGCCGGGGACTAGGTAATGGTCCGACCGCGGCCAAGACACGATCGATGGCCACGTCATCGTCGAAGACGGTGAGATTGCGGCCAACCGCCGCTTTCCGGTCAGCAGCTTCCAGACCAGCACCGAGACAGTAAAACCGGCGTCGAATCGTCGATTCTCGCCACCTGGCCCCTTGATGGCTCACATTGCCCGTCCGAGGGAAGTGCATTCCAGGTGCCAGCGCAGCCCCTCCACACTCTTGGTTGCAGGAACTCGTCGCAGGGTCAACGGATCGTCTCCCCGGCGCACCGGGCCGGAGTTGGCCGTGACCGCTGTGCAATACCCGAACTGCCGGCAAACTTTGACGGTCCGATCTGTCCAGTGCGGCTGCAAGATTGGGCAAGGATAGGAGAAGTGCATAGCGGGAGAAAGCAACTCCTGCTCCAGTCTCTGCTTCGATTGTTCGAACTCCCACTGCAGATCGGCATCGCCCTTCACATGAGCCATATTGGGATGAGTCATCGTGTGTGAGCCGATGATGTGTCCTTGACGCACCAGTTGTCGCGCCTGGTCCCAGCTCATCATCAAGCGATTCTGGTCAGGCATGCGGCGCGAGTCCAAAGCTTCTACGACGGCAGCAGCGAACGCATCTTGTACCTCACCCGTTAGGCAGGCACAGTGTTCCGAAGCTGCGTCAAATGCCCGTTCGCGTTCGTCCGCACTGGCTAACCGCCATGCCTTACCATTCAGTCCCGCCCAGGCTGATTTCCTGGTGGTGTGAAAGGCGTAACGCAATCGCGCAACCCAGGGAGGCGTCGCTTTATCCACGCAATCCACGGTCACATAGAAGACCCCAGGAATGCCAAACTCATTAAGGATCGGCGCCGCGAACTCTGCATTATCGGCATAGCCGTCATCGAACGTGAGTACTACAGGTTTGCGCGGCATTTTCTTGTTGCCCTGTACGAAAAGCAGCACATTGTCTAGGCTGACCGGGTTGTATTCGCGAGCAAGAACTTCCATCTGCTGCCGGAACAACTGGCTGGAATGAATGATCGGACCCAACGTATCCCGGTGCACCCGCGGATCCGGCATCACCGAATGGAACATCAGGATTGCCACACCTGGTCCCCTCATCCGTCCGGCAAAGCTGAGCGCACCGCTCGCCACCAGCGAACGCTTCACCCAATTTGTTGCCGTCGCTTTCATGCTCACCCCAACTCAAGTCTGCCGTTGTGCTACCTCACTGTCGTCTGTTTTATTGCTTCGATCGACTGCGATGTAAGCTGGTACCCAAGTTGTCGAATCGTCGCTCCCCAAGCCTGCTCGATGCGTTTCACTGCAGCTTCAGAAAGGTGATCCTTCCATGTCCCTGATTTAGCCTCGCGGACGAACGGGATATCCTGACGCGTGTGTCTAGTCGTATGCCACTGCTTTGACTGTTTCTTTTCCAGCGACCGCATGCTGTCCGCCGAACTCAGTTGCACCGCGCGTGCAATCCGTTGAGGGGTCAGATTCAGGCGCAGCAGCGCTTCGATCTTCGCCAGTTCCATCTCCGGCCGCGACAAAAGATCTTCGTAGCGGATCATTCGGTAATTGGGCGTGTCCTGCCGCATGCGAATCCAACTCACGGTGTGGTCTTCCCAGCAACCCAAACGGTCGGCATAGTCCACCGTGTTCCCGATAATGAAGCGGGGGATGAAGTCCTCCATCGGATACCCGTCCGGAAGCTGCTTGGTTTTAAGGTTGTAGTAATAAAAGGAGACGGCTACGTCACGCGGATCGCGCACGATATGAATCACCCGCGGATAGCGCGGATCGAAGCACTCATGACTTTTCAGGATGCGTGGCATTCGGCGTAGCACGCGATCGGGAAAGTCATAGATCGTCGGCAGCAGATGGTTCACATTGGCAAACGTGACTGGCTCATCCTGCACCAGATTGCCGAAAAGAAATCGCGCCCAGGTGCTTCCGGAGCGCAAGTAGGAAACAATGAAGAGGTCGTCGGGGAAGACGGTGAGTTCACGCCCGGCAGTTTTCGTCGCCAGCACCGTTGAGGTGACAGCGGTGACGTAAGCTTTGACGCGTCTGCTAAAGGAACTCATACTCCTCTCGAAAACTCGCGAGCATCACGGCTTGCAGCACGCCGTTCAACGAATGCCGGCAGAACGTTGGGCCACAAGACGGCTGGCCGCCGGTACCAGGCTCCTCACCAGATTATCTATGAAGGCCTTGAGAACAGCGTAACAGCAACGAGCTTCGTCCTGGACGCCAAAATAGGGATCGGGAATCTCACGGTATCGTTGGCTGCCCTCGGCATAAGCGCTCCGCAGAAAGATTTTGCCACGAGCGTCAGGATAGCGCGCCAGCAACTCGGCCTTGTTCTGAAAGTCCATGGTAAATATGACCTCTGCTTGAGCGACCATCTCCGCAGTAAGTAGCTTTGAACAATGTGCTGCGACAGCGACATCCCGAGCTCCTGCGCGGCCAACTGCGCCCGCGGATGTGCCTCGCGGCCCGGCGAAGCGTGAATACCGGCCGAGATCACCACAGGGTCATCGACTCCGTGCTCCACTGCAGCGCGTTTGAGCATCAGCTCCGCCATCGGACTGCGCATGATATTGCCATGGCGCATAAACACGAACGAGCGAGCAGCCGCCGGCACTTTCCGCTGATTTTGCCAGCGTATGCCTATTGCATCGAGCAGACGCAGCTTCAGGTAAATCCGCCCAGCGGGAGCCCCCTAGACGGCTGATTGTGTAGCGTTCGGTGAGCACGCGTTGAGGCCAGCGGCCGCAGGATTCTCTTCAGCCACAGCTGACTGCCAGTCGAATTGATGGTCTCAGCCGGCATCTTACGACTCCTCCTGGTAGCTTTGCACCAGAGCAACCGTGAGCTCGTCGGCCTGTTTTTCGTGGGACAAGTCACCGACCTGCCATGCGCGATGCGTCCAGATGGCCCACAGCAGTCCAGTTCCGTAAACGAGCGACGCAATTGATAGCTGAAGAACCAGTTGCCACAAATTGCTGGCGTAGGACCAGTGACGCATCCAGAGGAGAACTGCAACCAGTGGCGCGCAGAGCAGCAGCGGCAGCAAGAAGGCCTGCCTCAAGTAGGTCCACAGCCGGATATTGAGGATGCGGCAGATGTGACGTGGAAGAAAAACAATCTGGGTGCAGGCCAGCGGTATGGCTGTGCCGAGCGCATCACCGACGATGCCGAACTCTCGCACCATGACAATACTGAGGATAAGGTTGGCCGCCCCTTCCATTAGAACCACGTAGGCCAGCGTGCGATGCTTGGCCATTCCCCAGAGAATTCGTCCCGAAGCCGATTGTGCCAGCATCAGAGTCGTCGGAATGATCAGGATCAACAAAACGGGATAACTCGTCGCCACGTACTTCGCGCCCACCCAGGCCTGGATCACCGATTTGCCAAGGATGATGAGTATCGCGGCGATCGGAAGAATAATTAGCGCGCAGGCGCGATTGCCGGCCACCAGAATTTTTCTGAGTTTCACCATGTCGCCAGTCGCATCAGATTGGCTCGACATGGGCACAAAGATCTGCGCCAGGCTGCTAACCACCTCACTGGCATAGTCCACCAAACGTGAGGCGATTGCGAAGTAAGTAATGGCCGCCGAGGTCAGAAACGTCCCAATAACCAGGGCATCCGTCTTAAAGCGCAATCGGCCTGCGATGATGATCATGAATGTGGTGCCGCTGTAACTGGCCATGCGCTTCAGGCTGGCGCGATCCATGTTCCTGGGGCTGAAGTGCAACGGCAAAATTCGCAAGACAATAATGCCGTTCATGATGCCGGTAACCAGCGGCAAGGCCACCGTAATCAGAGCGACGCTCAGCAAACCACCGCCACGATGCAGCGCAATTACGATCAACACCGCGCGCGCGATGGTCGACGTCAGACTCGTGAAGTTAATGAAATAGAAACGCTGCAACCCCTCCAGGATTCCCCCGAAAACTCCTACCGGAAAGCCCAGTGCGACCGACGCTCCGACCATAAAAAACAGCCAGCGCGCGATGGTCAGGAAATCTGCAGGGACGCGGAACCATGAATCCACGTAGTAGGTGCCTACGAACGTTATCCCTAGGCAAACCAGGCCGATGAGGCTGTAGCTGAACATCGCAGTATTCACCAGCTGGTTTAGGTGATCGTTGTCCTTGGTCGCGGAATACTTGGCAACATAGCGAACGATAGAAGAGCGAATTCCCAGATCAAACAGCCCGTAATATCCGGTACAAGAGAAGATTAGAACCCAGAGTCCAAAAGCGTCGTCGCCTAGGCGGTGCAAGATGTACGGAGAGAGGGATATGCCGACCAGAACATTAATGCCCAGCGCGAACCAACTGGAGCCCACATTCTTCAGAATCTCGAGTTTTTCCACCTTCTTCATGAATGCAGGGACTCCCGCTGCAGGGCGAGCGGTTCATTGGATGACACGGCTGCCGGCATTTCGACTGCAACTGCCCCGACATATCCTTCCGGTAGAGGCACGGCGTGCATAAACCACTGGCCAGCGTCTGACGGTTCTGGCCGCGTGGCCAGCAGTGCGGCGGCGGTCTTAGTTAGCGATACGTCAAACTGGTGCAAGGGATGCGACAGCCCCTCGCCAAGAGCCTTGATGTAAGCCTCTTTGCGGGTCCAGCAGCGGAAAAACGCTTCGTGCTGTTCCTGCGCCGGTAAGCCGCGCAGAGCCTCGCGTTCCACCAGGGAGAAGAAACGCTCCGCGATCTCCGTGGTATTGAAATCCTTGCGCACTTTTTCGACATCCACTCCAATGCGAAATCGGCTACTAAAGGCGCAGAGCGCCAGGCCATCAGTATGAGAAATGTTGAACGACAGCGTGGATTGAACTGCGGTGCAATCCAGTTCCGGCTTGCCATGTGAGCCGCATTGAAAGCATACCTCTTGTGGAGCGATCGACAAGTACGACCCGAGTAACATCCGGAGCATTCCGTGACTGATGAGGAACTCGTCCCGGTTTTTCTGAAACCGAAAACGCGAAGCCCTCTGCCGCTCATCTTCAGAAAGCATTGGTGCCAGTTGGGATGGGTCGACGCAAGCCGGCTGCGTGCGCGCATGCCAGACGTGCACGGTGTTTTTTTCCGGAGGAGACAGGGAGGGGACACCGCTCCCGTCGGCGAATTGATGGACTTGGACCTTCACGCTAGCCTCGATGCTACTGACTCACGCCGTTCCCTTGACTTCTGCTCCGGCGGCGGCAGCATCGCTCATCGGCGGTTCGGGCGCGGGCTTCTCGTTCCGCAGACGCTGCATATGCTTGACCAGTACTTGACCGATGTTCTGCACATAAGGTTCGCGCAGCACTTCCTGGTGATGGAAGTCGATCTCGTAGATTTTCACTCCCCCTGCCGAGCGCACTCCCCACCCCAATTGCGCGTCTTCTATGTAATAGAACGGCTGCGTCGGTTTCTTGAACAGCACGACCGGTGCCTGGAACTGTGGAGGTATGAATTCCTTTCCCGGCCAATACAAGCGGTGCCAAGCGCTGCGGGCTTCCTCTTTGTTCGAGCCGTTTACTGTCCGCAGGTTTCGCTGCATTGCCCTCTTGAGCACCAGAAGCTGTTCGCTGAATGGCATGCGCCTCAACTGGCGGAGTCTCTGTCTATAGTATTGCAGCCGCCATAACCACTCGATCTGGCTGTTCTGCACTACCCAGGTATCGAGAATCGCGAAGAACCCTACCTGCTCGCCCGCAGCTTCAAGGTCCAGAATCATCTCCTGCCCGATCTGCACCCCCTCGCACATAGCGATGAAGCAGTAGGGTCCGCGTGGCTGTACTGAGCGCATGGCGGCAATGTATTCCCGCGACATTCGCTTGAGTTCGTCCGCCGTAAATGGACGATCTTCGGCAATGGGTCCCTCAGTCTGCAGCTTGTACACGGCCTGATCCGGTCCCATGTGACGAGCCAGCTGCGCGTAACCCAGCGTGCCCACCCCAGGGGAAGCTATGGCGAAGAATGGCGGATCTTCTTTTCCGGGGCGGATACACATAGCTACCGGATCGGAGTATCTCGTGGAATTTCTTTCTAAGAGTTCCGACAGTGCTTGCACAGTCGCACCACTGAACAAGGCCGACAAAGGAATTTCCCAACCCGTAATCTTCCTCACTTCTGCCATCAACCGGGCTGCGAGCAAGGAATGTCCACCCAGTTCGAAAAAGTTATCTGTTATGCCGATACTTTCCATACCCAAGGTCTTCCTGAAAATCCCTAGCAGTTCGGATTCAAGCTCGCTGCGCGGAGCAACAATTGCCGCCGGATCCTTTTCCTCCAGATCGTGTGACGGCAACAGCTTGCGATCCACTTTGCCGCTGGTGGTCATCGGAAGCTCTTTCAGCATGACAAATTTGGAAGGCACCATGAAATCCGGCAGCTTTTCGCGGACGCGGGCGCGCACGTCCCCGGCGTCAATTTCTTTGCCGGAGATCGGAACCAGATAAGCGATGAGCCGTTTGTCGCCGGGACCATCTTCTCGAACCGTCACCACCGCTTGCCGTACGCCGGGAATTTCGATCAGCACCGCTTCGATCTCGCCCAGTTCAATGCGGAATCCTCGCAACTTCACCTGGTGGTCGATGCGTCCGAGATATTCAATATTGCCGTCGGGCAGGAACCGGGCCAGATCCCCGGTGCGATACATGCGTGCTCCTGGTTGTGAACTAAAGGGGTTGGAGATGAATCGGTCCGCGGTGAGGTCCCGTCGTCCGAAGTAGCCACGCGCCAAACCGTCACCCGCCAGGTGCAACTCACCGGGAATCCCAACCGGCACCGGGTGCCGGTACGCATCGAGAATGTACACTTGGGTGTTTGCCAGCGGTCGTCCGATCGTGACTTCCTCGCCTTTTCGAACCAGGGTGAAGGTGGAATAAGTTGTGTCCTCGGTAGGCCCATAGAGGTTGTAGACCTTCCGAACGCTGGAGTTGTCGTATATCTGCTGCGCCAGACTGCTGAGCAGCGGTTCGCCGGCCAAGTTCACGACCCGCACGGATCGGGGCACTCCATTCATTCGCACCAACTCGGCAATAGCTGCAGGCACCGTATTGATCAGGGTGACCTCGTTCGCAGCGGCTGAATTAGGCAAGAACATCGCATTCTGCACCAGGATAACTTTGCCCCCCATGCTGAGAGGAACGAACATCTCGAAAACTGACAGGTCGAAGCACATTGAAGTGGAAAACAACGTGCCTGCCACGTCCTCGGGAGTGAACACAGTCTGTGCCCACTGAATGAAGGTTGCCGCGCTACGATGCTCAAGGGCGACTCCCTTTGGCCGTCCGGTTGATCCGGAGGTGAACAAGACATATCCCAGGTTTCCAGGCTTTACCTGACTGACAGGGTTCTGCGGTGACTCCAATGCGATGGTTGGCCAGTCGGTGTCGAGGCGTATCAACTCCGCTGAATGGCGCGGAAGAACATCCAACAGCGTCCGCTGGGTGAGCACGATCGGAGCCTTAGCGTCCTCCAGAATGAATCCCAGCCGATCCCTCGGGTATGCAGGATCGAGCGGCACGTAAGCTCCGCCGGCCTTGAGAATGCCAAGTATGCCGGCGAGCATGTCCGCAGACCGCTCCGTACAGATACCGACAAGCACTTCCGGGCCCACCCCCCGCTTCTGCAGGTAACCAGCAATGCGGTTGGCCCGTTCGTTCAATTCCCTGTATGTAAGCCGTTCGTGTTCGCAGACCAGAGCCGTGGCCTCTGGCGTGCGTTCCACTTGGTCTTCAAAGAAGTTGTGCACGCAAAGCTGACTGCGAAAATCAACGGCTGTATCGTTAAACTCGTTGAGAATTTTTCGCCGCTCCGCTTCCGTGAGCAACGACACCTCGGAGACACACTGGTTAGGATTCTCCGCAAGCGCTTGCAGCACGATCTGGAAGTGCTCCATCATGCGCTCGATGGTGGAGGACTCAAACAAGTCGGTGCTGAAAGCGAATGAAATGTTCAAGCCAGTGGCACGCTCGACCACGGTTACGCTGAGATCAAATTTCTCCATCCCGCTCGGCACGCGCAATGGGTTGATAGTCAGTCCCGGCAGAGTGTGTTTCTCGTCGGGAACGTTCTGCATCGCGAACATGATCTGGAACAGGGGGTTGCGGGTTAGATCGCGTTCCGGCCGTAGCTCTTCCACCAGTTTCTCGAATGGGACATCGTGCGCGTAGGCGTCCATGGCGGTCGCGCGCACCCGTTCCAGCAGTTCGCGGAATGTCGGGTTGCCCGACACGTCGTTGCGCAGCACCAGCGTGTTGACGAACAATCCGATGAGATTCTCGAGTTCAGTTTTCTGGCGGCCGGCGATCGGAGTGCCGACCACAATGTCATCCTGGCGGCTGTAGCGCGATAGGAGCACAGTAAACGCCGCCAGCATCGCCATGAAGGGTGTGACGCCTTCGCGGCGGCTCAGCTCACGCAACCCATCGGCCAGACTTTCTGGGAGCACCCTCGAGCGCACGTCGCCCGCAAAACTCTTCACCGCCGGACGCGGCCGGTCCGCCGGCAGATCCACGCCGGTCGGCAACCCCGAAAGTTTTTCCTTCCAGTAACTCAGGCGCCGCTGAAGCCTTTCGCGTTCCAGGTATTTCCGCTGCCAGTCGGCATAGTCCGCATATTGCACGGTTGGCGCGGGCAGTGACGGTTCCTTCCCCTCTAGGAAGGAAGCATAGAGCGCCTCCAGTTCGCTGAGCAGAACTCCGGCCGACCAGGCATCGAATGCGATGTGATGCACCGCGATCACCAGCACATGATCGTCTTTCGCCAGTCGTAGCACTGTCGCGCGCATCATTGGTCCGCGGCTGAGATCGAAGGGCCGGCGGATCTCGGCTCGAGCCAGTTCAATGGCTCGTTTTTCACGCTGCGCCAAGTGCACAGTGCTTAGATCCTGGATATGCAGATGTATTGGAGAGGCGGGCAAGATAACCTGTTGCGGCTCGCCATCCATCGTCACGAATTGCGTCCTGAGTACTTCATGGCGGCGCAAGATTTCCGAGAGACTTTGTTCGAGCGCGCGCCGATCGAGAGAACCGGAGAGCCGCAAGATGACGGGAATGTTATAGGCCGCGTTGTTGGGTTGGATCTGCTCGAGCACCCAGAGCCGTTGTTGCGCAAACGAAAGCGGAAATACTTGGCCGGTCTCTCGGGGGAGAGTCACTAAATCCGCATCCGTGTACTGATCGGATACTTGCTGCGTCATTTCGATCGCCTCAGTGAACTGAGAGATAGTGGGTTTTTCGAAAATAGTGCGTAATGGAACTTCTACTCGGAACACCTTTTGGATGCGGGAAATTATCCGCGTAGCGTTCAAAGAGTGTCCGCCGATTTCAAAAAAGTTGTCATGAATGCCTACTCGAGGAATTCGCAGAACCTCTTGCCAGATGGCCGCCACGATTTCTTGGGTGGCGGTCCGAGGCGCGGCGCTGGTTTCGATCGCGGTATCCCAGTCTGGCCCTGGCAGCGCGCGTCGGTCGATCTTTCCGTTCGGAGTCAACGGCAAAGAATCCATGGTGACGAACGCCGAAGGCACCATGTAATCGGGCAGGTCTTTCTTAAGATGCGCCCGCAATTCACTGCTGCCCGCGTTTTGTCGTGTCACGACGTATGCTACCAGACGCTTGTCTCCGGGGACGTCCTCTCGTGCCATTACAACCGCTTGCTGCACGGCAGGATGCTGTGCCAGCACGGCCTCGATTTCCCCGAGCTCGATGCGGAATCCCCGCACTTTCACCTGGAAGTCGGCGCGTCCAAGAAACTGTACGTTGCCATCGGGCAAATACCGCGCCAGGTCGCCGGTGCGGTAGAGCTTCGCGCAGGGGCGATCGCTGAACGGATCGGCGACAAACTTTTCCGACGTCAGCTCCGGCCGGTTGAAATATCCGCGCGCCACGCCATCTCCGCCGATGTAGAGTTCTCCCGCCACACCTATGGGAGCCGGCTGGAGTTGTGCGTCCAGAACGTAGAACGTCGTGTTTGCAATGGGACGGCCAATCGGAGCTGCACTGGCCAGAGGTGAATTCACATTGTACACCGACGACCAGATAGTGGTTTCCGTCGGTCCATACATGTTCCACAACTCTGCGCAACGTGGCAGAAGCTGAGCCGCCAATTCCGCGGGCAGCGCCTCGCCGCCGCAGAGGACTTTCAAATTTTGACTGCCGCTCCAATCTGCTTCCAGCAGCATGCGCCAGGTTGCCGGCGTCGCTTGCATCACGGTGGCGTTTGAATTTTTTAACAGCGCAAGTAATTGCTGGCCGTCGCTCGACTGCTCCCGAGACGCAAGCACGATCCTGGCTCCGGTAATCAGCGGCAAATAAAGTTCAAGCCCTGCAATATCAAACGATAGCGTGGTAACCGCTAATAGCACGTCATCGCCCTGCATTCCCGGCTGCTTGCGCATGCTTTCCAGGAAATTCACCACGTTGCGATGCTCAATCTGTACTCCCTTGGGCTTGCCAGTCGAGCCGGAGGTATAGAGCACATAAGCCAAATTGTGCGGTTGGGAAATGTTCGCGGGAGTTTGGACACTCTCTCGCCCGATCAAAGCCCAGTCCAAATCCAGACAAACCACTTGGCCGGAATGCTCCGGAAGAGCGTCTTTCAACGCTGATGTCGTCAGCAATACCGGCGTCTGCGCATCCTGCAAAATGAATCCAATACGTTCTTTGGGATAAGCAGGATCGAGCGGGACATATGCGCCGCCGGCCTTGAGCACGCCCAGGAGCGCGACTAGCATTTCGACGCTGCGCTCAACGAAGATTCCCACCAGCACATCCGGCCCCACGCCCTGCTTACGCAGATAGTGCGCGAGTTGATTGGCACGTGCGTTCAGCTCGCTATAAGTGAGTTCTTCGTTGGCGAACGCAACGGCAATCCTGTTGGGAGTGCATGCGGCCTGTCGCGCGATTAGATCGTGAAGGCACAGATCGCGCGGATACTCCGCCGCAGTCGCATTCCATTCAGTGAGCAGTCGCTGGCGCTCGGTTGAAGTCAGAATCGGCAGGCTTGCGATGTTTCGAGTCGGGTCGGCAGCAACGGCTTCGAGCAGCACCTGCCAGTGCGCCAGCATTCGCTCGACCGTAGAATGCTCGAACAGATCAGTGTTGTACTCCAGTGTGGTTCGTAATCCTTCCGGCCGTTCGGCTGCGATCAACATCAGATCAAACTTCGCACTCGCCCCGCTGGTGAGAAATGCGCCCACACTGACATCCGCCATTTTCTGTCCTGCATTGGGGACGTTTTGCAGAATGAGCATGACCTGGAACAGCGGATTGCGGCTGAGATCGCGCTCCGGCTTGAGTTCCTCAACCAGTTTCTCGAAGGGCAGTTCCTGGTGGGCGTAAGCGCCCATCGCCGCTTCCCGGACGCGGCCCAGTAGGTCGGCAAAACTCGGGTTGCCAGAAAGGTCGGTGCGCATTGCCAGCGTGTTCACGAACAGGCCGATCAGTCGCTCGATGTCTCCGCGATTGCGCCCGGCAATGGGTGAACCGATCACGATATCCTTCTGTCCGGAGTAGCGCGACAGCAGAACATTGAATGCCGCCAGCAGCGTCATGAAGAACGTTGCCCCTGATTTGCGGCTGAGTTCTTTGAGGGCGGTGAGAAGCGCAGGCGGCAACATCACTGATCGTTGCGCCCCGTTAAACGTTTGTACCGGAGGGCGTGGATAGTCTGTGGGCAGGTCGAGGCTCGCAGGCGCACCTGCGAGTTGCTGCTTCCAGTATCCCAACTGTTTTTCGAGGGTTTCGCCGGCCAGGAACTGGCGCTGCCAGACCGCGTAGTCCGCGTATTGCACCGGCAACTCGGCGAGCGGCGACGGCTTGCCTTCCACAAACGCTTCGTACAGCGCTGCCAACTCCTGCGACAGCACTCCCAGCGACCAGCGGTCGCTGATGATGTGATGAGTGTTCAGGATCAATACATGATCGTCGTTCGCAAGCTTGAAGAGCAACGCCCGCAGCAGCGGCCCCGCCGCCAGATGAAACGGACGTTTCACCTCGTCCATCGCCCGCCGCCGCGCTTCCTCCTCCCGCTCTGCTTCCGGCAGCAAGCTCAGATCGATCCTGGTCAGCGGCAGCGTCAGCCACGCTTCGATCACCTGCACCGGCTCGTCGTCGATCGTCTGGAACGACGTGCGCAAGGTCTCGTGTCGCCGCACAATTTCCTGCAGACTGCGTTCCAGCACCTCCGCATTCAGCCCGCCACGCAAGCGAACGATGTGCGGCACGTTGTACAGCGGATTGTTGGGCTCCAGCTGGTCCAGAAACCAGAGCCGCTGCTGCGCAAACGACAGCGGCAGCTTCTGCTGGCGGCTGACCGGCACGATCGGCGGCGCTTGCAGCCCCTGCTGCTCGCGTCCCAGCGCTTCCACCCGTTCCGCCAGCCCCGCCACCGTCGGCGCTTCAAACAGCGCCCGCAGCGGCAACTCCACCCCAAACCCCTGCCGGATGCGCGACACCACCTGCGTTGCCAACAGCGAATGTCCGCCCAGCGCAAAAAAGTCGTCGTGCACGCTCACCTGGTCGAGCTTCAACACCTCCGCCCAGATCCCCGCAATCACGTCTTCCGTCGGCGTGCGCGCATCCAGATACCCGCCCGCCCGCTCCGGCCGGGTGTAATCCGGTGCCGGCAGCTGCTTGCGATCCACTTTCCCGTTCGGCGACAGCGGCAGCCGTGGCATCTCCACGAATGCCACCGGCACCATGTACTCCGGCAGACGATCTTTCACCCACGCCTGCAACTCC
>Ga0070697_100000125_pt1 | contig 61129 bp, 52 predicted proteins | sample KBSK1501metaG_FD_65475 | JGI IMG/M metagenome (GOLD analysis project Ga0070697, IMG submission 65475) | Corn, switchgrass and miscanthus rhizosphere microbial communities from Kellogg Biological Station, Michigan, USA - KBS K1-50-1 metaG | ecosystem: Host-associated > Plants > Roots >... | reverse complement strand
CGATTTCAAGGGCTTCCAAATCAACGACGAGAATTTCGCGCGCAGCCGTGACGAAGCCTATCGCTCCGACCGGCCGATGCTGCGTGATACCGACAAAGGGTTGCGTTACCTGGAGCGGACGCCGTCCGGTGAGCGGGTCGTCAAGGATCAGACACGCAAGTCCGCGCTCCTGGGGCTGGCGGGGCTGTACCGGCAGCCCGGAATCGAATACCCGGTGGTGCCGCTCGTGGGGGTGGGGTACTTCAATTTCGATGTCGGCGGCCGCAACGTTCAGGTGAACGCGCTGATCGGGGGCGTCGTCAACCTGTTCTCGATGACCGATCCTCACGTGCTTGGCAAGAAGCTGGATGCGACGGTGCAGGTCGTGGGTCTGGCTGTGAACATCACCGACCAGCTCTACGTGCAGGGCCGCAAGGTGCCCGAGAGCAACGTGGACGTCCGCACCCAGAGCGTGTCGGGAGCCCTGGGCGCGCCTCTCGGAAACTTCATGCGTCTGAAGGCCACGTACGGTGTCGATTACGCTAACTACAGCCGCGACAAGGACACCGAGGGGTTCATCGTCCCCTCCGACACGTTCATCCAGTCGCCGGGTATCCAATGGGAGTTCAACCGTGCCGCCTGGACCGTGACGGCTTCCGGGCAGAAAAACCTGCGCAACAGCTGGACGCCCTGGGGTGACTCGGACCTGCCGTGTTCCTCACCGGGGTCGTGTCTTGGTGATTTCGATTCCGACCAGAGGCGTTACGAGACGTACGAATTCAGCGCGGCGAAGCAGATTTTCCTCCCCACGTTCCAGAAGCTGCGCTTCGAGGCGATCTGGCAGACCGGTTCTCACCTCGATCGCTTCAGCGAGTACCAATTCTCGTTCTTCGGCAACCGGCTCCGTGGCTTCTCGGGTTCGGGCGTTCGCTACGACCGCGGCGGCATCGCGCGAGCCGAGTACTCGTTCAATATCGCCGACGTCATCCGATTCGACGCCTCGGTGGACCGGGCCTACGTGAAAGACAGCCTGACCTCGGGCGATTTCCAGTCCTTCACCGGCATCGGCATCTCGGGCAACACCGTCGGCCCCTGGGAGACGATTCTCCAATTCGACATCGGCGTCGCGGTCCAATCGAACATCGGCCGATTGAACGGTGGCACCGAGTTCCAGATCGGGCTGCTCAAGTACTTTTGAGAGGGACATCCCCCGACAGGCCCGCGGCAATCCGACGCCGCACGGCTTCGACGAGGGAGTCCCGGGTCTCCAGGCTGTAGGCCGAGGTCTCGATCGGCTCTCCGAACAGCACCTCGATCGTCCCGGGGGTCGCCCTCAGGCTCCCCTTGGGCATGAGAGCGTGCCCCCCCCGGACCGAGACCGGCACGATGGGCACGCCGGCCTGAAGCGCGAGGAAAAAGGCGCCCTTCTTGAACGGCAGCAGCCGACCGTCGGGGCTGCGCGTCCCCTCGACGAACACCACAATCGAGGTGCCCCTGCGGATGCGGCGCGCGGCTCGGTCCAGGCTCCGGATGGCCCGCTCACGATCTCCTCGGTCGATGAAGATGAAACCGGCGAGCCACAGCGCCCACCCGAAGATCGGGATATGGAGCAGCTCGCGCTTCGCCACCATTCGAAAATCAACAGGCATGGCGAGTACCACGGCCGGAATGTCGAGCTGACTCTGGTGATTGGCCATGTAGACACAAGGTTGTCGCGGGTTCAGGCTCGGTGCGTAGGACGCCACGGACCGAACCCCCAGCGTCCTCAGCGTGAGGCGGGACCAGAACCGCGCCAGACCCATGAACGCGCCGCTCGTGGGAAGGAACAGACAGCCGAGAATGGCGAGGGTTCCGAGGACGGCCGTGTACAGGATGACGAGCAGTACCTGCAGCGCCGGCATGGAGCACCCCGGGTCAGGACGGAAGGCCCACAGTATAAGGTTGGGTTTTCTTGACTGTCAATTGTCCATTGGCTAGACTTTCCACGACTTAGCGCGTTTCCATGATCTCGGGGAAACACCCCCTCTCAAGACGTGACGGCGCCGGATGAACGGACTTGTCGGTATGACACTCGGTCATGTGGGGAGCACCGCGCTCCTGTTCACGCGGACGGTCAGGCAGACGTTCCGTCGAAAGCCGGAATGGTCGGTGGTCCTCGACGAAATGCATCACCTCGGGGTCCGCTCCATGGCGATCGCGACCGTGACCGCCTTGTTCACGGGCATGGTGCTGGCCCTGCAGACCTCCTATTCGCTGGCGGCCTATGGCGCCAAACTGTTCGTCGGCGACATCGTGGCGCTGTCTCTCGTCCGCGAGCTCGGCCCCGTCCTGACGGCGTTGATGGTCGGGGGCCGCGTGGGTGCCGGCATCACGGCGGAGATCGGCAGCATGAAGGTGACCGAGCAGATCGACGCGATCCGCGCCATGGCCGCCGATCCCGTTCGCAAGCTGGTGGTTCCGAAGGTCCTGGCCATCGTGATCATGTTGCCCATTCTGGTGATCTTCGCCGATGTCGTCGGAACCATGGGAGGTCTCATCATGGCCGTGACCACGCTGCATCAGCCAGCGGCCTTCTACATGCAGCACGTGATCCAGGCGCTCAGTGTGCACGACCTCTTCAGTGGCGTTGGGAAATCGATCTTCTTTGCGCTGTTCATCTCTCTGATCGCCTGCCAGAGCGGTCTGTCCGCCGAGGGCGGAGCCGATGGAGTCGGCCGTGCCACGACACAGACGGTCGTCACGGCCTCGCTCGCGGTCCTCGTTTCGGATTTCTTCCTGACGAAGCTCTTCCTGGCTTTCTGAGACCGCCGGTGTCCGACGCCTTCGTCACGCTCGACGACGTCCACAAGGCATTCGGGGAGAAGCGCGTTCTCGACGGCATCAGCTTCGACATACGGCGCGGGGAGACCATGGTCGTGCTCGGAGGAAGCGGCAGCGGCAAATCGGTGCTGATTCGGCATATCATCGGTCTGTACCGGCCGGATCGGGGCCACGTCCTGATCGACGGCGAGGACATCATCGCCTACGACGAGGAGGAGTTGATCCCGATCCGCAAGAAGGTGGCGATGCTGTTCCAGGGCGGCGCTCTGTTCGACTCGATGAACGTCCAGGACAATGTCGCTTACGGGCTCCGCGAGCACACCGATATGGAGGAGGGGGCCATTCGCGAGGTCGTCCGGCAGAAGCTGGCCCTCGTGGGGCTGGAGGGCGTGGAGGAGGTCATGCCGTCCGAGCTGTCCGGTGGTATGAAGAAGCGAGTGGCGCTGGCGCGTTCGATCTCCATGGATCCCCGGTGCATTCTGTACGACGAGCCGACGACGGGACTCGATCCTGTGACGGCGAACACGATCAACCAGCTGATCCGCGACCTGCAGCGCCGGCTGCTCGTGACCTCGGTCGTCGTGACCCACGACATCTCGAGCGCGTTCCTCGTCGGCGATCGGATTGCCTACCTGTTCGAGGGCCGGATGGATTTCGTCGGGACGGTGGACGAGGCGCGAACTTCCAGGGAGCCGCGGCTGCGACACTTTCTGGGCGGCGGCAGGGACGATTCCGGTGCGGCTGTCTAGGGCGACCAAGGAGGTCAGCGTCGGGGCGTTCGTCTCGATCGGCATGATTCTGTTTGCCGTCGGCGTCATGACGATCAGCAAGGAACAACGTCTGTTTGCCAGGAAAGTGAAGTATTGGACACGCTTCGACAATACCAGCGGGCTGACGGCGGGTTCTCCGGTCCGGCTCGTCGGCGTGCAGATCGGCACCGTGTCCGAGATCGAATTTCCGGAGGACATCCGGGAATCGAAGATCAGGGTCGTCTTCTCTGTCGACAGGGCGTATGCCGGCCGCATCCGCTCCGGAACGCAGGCCCTCCTGAAATCACTGACCTATCTGTCGCAGGACAAGTACGTCGAATTGACGTCCGGTGACCCCGACAAGCCGCCGCTGCCGGACGACGGGTACATCGAGCCCGGTGTGTCGGTCTGGGAGGAGACGATCCAGCAGAGCCAGGGAATCGCCGACGACGTGAAGGAGATCACCGCGTCCCTGCGGGATTTGCTGATCGCCATCAATCGAGGCGGCGGGATCATGCAGGAGATGATCCACAATCCGGAGTTCGGCCGACAGGGGGTGGCGAACCTGGAGGGGAGCCTGGCCTCCCTCCGTCACACGCTCGAGGGGGTCGAGAAAGGAAAGGGCCTCGCCGGAGCCCTCCTCACCGACGAGAAGTTTGCGCAGAAGGAGGTCGAGAGTATCGACACGGCGCTCACCCACATGCGCTCGCTGATGGAGAAGCTCGACAACGATCAGGGCCTGCTGGCCGCTCTCAGCTCGCCCGAAGGCAAGGGCGCCCAGCTGATGGACGATCTGCGGGCCAGCGCCGCCTCCCTGCGCAGGTCCACCGAGAATCTACGCGAGGGCAAGGGTCTCATCGGCCGGCTGATGAACGACGCGACCTACGGCGACAGTCTGTTGAAGAAGATCGACAGCGCCGCGGGGCACGCCGATTCCATCCTCCGGAAAGTGGACAGCGGAAAAGGCACCTTGGGTGGGATCGTCAACGATCCTGCCGTGTACCAGGGGCTGAAGGATGTGGTCGCCGGGATCCAGAAGAGCCGCGTGGGGAAGGGTCTGATTCGACATTACGGCAAGAAGGGGGCGAAGGAGAAGGGAGACGATGAAGGTGGCGGCCAGGACGGCGAAGTCGGTGAAGAGGGAACGGGGGAGGGCCCGCGAAGCGGCCCGACTCCGGAGTCCACGCCCAACCCCTGACGGGCCGGCGATCGCCGTCGCCCTGGGGTCCACACCGCGGGTGGAAGGGCGGGGGGCGGAGGATCTCATCGAGCACATCCGTGCGCGGCAGGCGACCGTCGCCGTCATCGGCATCGGATACGTCGGTCTCCCGCTCGCCTGCGAATTCGCCCGTGCCGGCTTCACCGTCCACGGTATCGACGTCGATGAATCGAAGATCGGCGGCTTGAAGCAGGGGCGCTCCCATGTCCGGGACGTGGGGGACGACGTTCTGGCCCCGCTGATCGAGACAAAGGCGGTGCTCCCGGGCAGTGATTTTTCCGTCCTGGCCGGCTGCCAGGTGGTGATCATCTGCGTCCCGACTCCGTTGCGCAAGACACGCGACCCGGACATCTCCTATATCGTCTCAGCGGTGGATGAGATCGCCCGCTACCTTCATCCCGGTCTCCTCGTCGTCCTCGAGAGCACGACATACCCCGGGACGACAGAAGAGGTGATTCTTCCGAAGCTCGCGACGACCGGGCTGAAGGTCGGGCGCGATTTCTTCCTCGCGTTCTCGCCGGAGCGCGTCGACCCGGGGAACGAGCGGTTCCACACCCGCAATACCCCGAAAATCGTGGGGGGCGTCACCGCCGATTGCACGCGGGTGGCGCGGACGCTCTACGAGATGGCGATCGACCACGTCATCCCGGTGTCCGGCACCCGGGCGGCGGAGATGGTGAAACTGCTGGAGAATACCTTCCGCAGCGTGAACATCGGATTGGTGAACGAGGTGGCGTTGATGTGCGACCGACTCGGTCTCGACGTGTGGGAAGTCATCGATGCCGCGGCGACCAAGCCGTTCGGATTCATGCCGTTCTATCCGGGACCGGGTCTCGGCGGGCACTGCATTCCCATCGATCCGCATTACCTGTCCTGGAAGCTGAAGACCTTGAACTACACGGCGCGATTCATCGAGCTGGCCGCCGAGGTGAACGGCCAGATGCCGCAGTACGTCGTCGGCAAGGTGGTCGACGCGCTCAACGATCAGCGCAAGAGCGTGCGTGGCGCGCGCCTCCTGATCCTGGGTGTGGCCTACAAGAAGGACGTCGGCGACGTGCGGGAGTCCCCGGCCCTCGACGTCATCAAGCTCCTGACAGACCGGGGCGCCGACGTGCGCTACAACGACCCGTACGCGGGCGAGGTGGCGTTCGAGGGAGGCGGGAGACATCGATCCGTCTCCCTGAATCGTGAGGAGCTCGAGGCGGCGGATCTCGTGATCATCCTCACGAACCACGCGTCGTATGATTACGAGTTCATCGTGACCCATTCGGCGTGCGTCCTGGACACACGCAACGCCACGCGGATGGTCGCGACGGGCCGCACGAAAATCCGGAGACTCTGACAACGCATGCCGTCCATCCTGGTGACCGGTGGCGCTGGATTCATCGGATCTCACATCGTGGAGGCCCTCCTCGACAGGGGACGTGACGTCGTCGTCCTCGACAACTTCGACCCGTTCTACGCACCCGAGGTGAAGCGACGCAATGTCAGGTCGTTGGCGGATCGTCCCGGCACCATGCTGGTGGAGGGCGATATCCGGGACACCGCGCTCGTCGAGAAGGTCTTCTCGACCCGCCCGATCGGCGTCGTGGTTCACCTGGCGGCGCGCGCCGGCGTCCGGCCCTCCATCGCCGAGCCGGTGCTCTACTGCGACGTCAATGTGACCGGAACGGCGGTTCTTCTGGAGGCGTGCCGCCGACACGGGGTCACGAAGTTCGTCTTCGGGTCCTCGTCGTCCGTGTACGGGAATTCAACCAGCCTGCCGTTCTCCGAGCACGATGACGTGAACCGTCCGATTTCACCTTACGCCGCGACCAAGCGCGCGGGGGAGCTCCTCTGCGCCACCTACCACGAGCTGCATCGATTGAACGTGTTCGCGCTCCGGTTCTTCACCGTCTATGGGCCGCGACAGAGACCTGAAATGGCGATCCACAAGTTCACGCGGCTGATCGACCACGGGCTCCCGGTGCCGCGGTTCGGGGACGGTTCGACCCGGCGGGACTACACCTATATCACCGACATCGTCGATGGAGTGCTCCGCTCGATCGAGCGCGTGCAGGGCTACGAAATCATCAATCTCGGTGGCTCGCAGACGACCCGTTTGTCGGAGTTGATCGGATGGCTGGAGGCGAGCCTCGACCGAAAGGCCGTCGTGCGGGAGGAGCCCGCGCAGGCCGGTGATGTGAACGCCACCTACGCCGATGTCGGCAAGGCGAGACGTCTGCTCGACTACGAGCCGAAGGTCCCGATCGAAGACGGTGTCCGCCGGTTCGTGGAATGGTACCGGGGGCAGAAGGATCGATCATGAACATCGCGGTGGTCGGAACGGGGTACGTCGGCGTCGTGACCGCGGCGTGTTTCGCCGAATTCGGCGTGAGCGTGATCGCCGTCGACAAGGACGTCTCCAAGATCGAGCTGCTGCAGAACGGCCGCGTTCCGTTCTTCGAGCCGGGACTGGAGGAGATGGTTCGCCGGAACACGAAGGAGGGTCGCCTCTCCTTTACGACCGATCTGAAGACGGCCGTCGAGCAGTCTCTCGTGATCCTGATCGCGGTGGGAACTCCCTCCGGTGACGGGGGGGCCGTCGACCTGAGCTTCGTGCGCGAGGTCGCCCTGAGCATCGCGCGGCACATGAACGGGTACAAGGTCATCGTGACCAAGAGCACCGTCCCGATGGGCACGGGGGCCATGATTCGCCGCCTGATCGAGGACCATCAGGTTCGGAAGACGCCGTTCAGTGTGGCGAGCAATCCGGAGTTTCTGCGCGAAGGGGCCGCGATCGAGGACTTCATGCGCCCCAATCGTGTCGTCATCGGGACCGACGACCCCGAGGCCGCGGCGATCCTGAAGGATTTGTACAATCCGCTCTATCTCATCGAGACACCCTTCGTGATCACGAGCGTGGTGAGCGCCGAGATGATCAAGTACGCCAGCAACGCCTTCCTGGCCACGAAAATCTCCTTCATCAACGAAATGGCGAACCTGTGCGAAGCGGTTGGCGCGGACGTCCACGAGGTGGCTCGGGGAATGGGGCTCGACAACCGCATCAGCAGGAAGTTCTTGCATCCGGGGCCGGGATTCGGCGGCTCGTGCTTCCCCAAGGACACGCGTGCGGTCCTGAAAATGGCCTCGGAAGCGGGGGTCCCGATGCGCGTCGTTCAGTCCGTGATCGAGGCGAACGAGCATCAGGCCCGTCGGATGGTCGACAAGATCGCCCGCGCGATGAACGGCCTCGGCGGGAAGAAGGTCGCCGTCCTCGGGTTGTCCTTCAAGCCGAACACCAGTGACACGCGTGATTCGCCGGCCATCGGGATCATCCGCGATCTCGTGGCGGGCGGAGCGAGCGTGCGGGCCTTCGACCCGGTGGCCATGGAGGAGGCGCGCCGGGCTCTGCCCGGAGTCGAGTATGCCGAGGATCCCTACGACGCGGCCCGGGATTGCGATGCCCTGGTGATCGCCACGGAGTGGAACCAGTTCCGCAACCTCGACTGGGAGCGCCTGCGTGGGATTCTGCGGTCGCCGACCGTCGTCGATCTGCGCAACGTTTACGAGCCGGACCACATGAAGGCGCTGGGGTTCCGTTACACCGGGGTGGGGAGGTGACGGTTCTGGCGCGCCGCTACCTCGTCACGGGAGGAGCCGGCTTCATCGGCTCCAACATCGTCGAGGCGCTCCTGCGCCGTCGTGAGCGGGTCGTCGTCCTGGACGACTTCTCGACGGGACGCCACGACAATCTGGAAGCGGCGCTCGCGGCGGGACCGGCCGGCGGACCCGGGACCGAAATTCTCGAGGGCGATATCCGCGATGCCGAATTCGTGCGCCGGGCGATGCGCGGCGTGACGCACGTGCTGCACCAGGCGGCGCTGCCCTCCGTCCAGCGTTCGGTCGAGGATCCGATGTCCAGCCACCAGGTGAACGCGACCGGCACGCTGATCCTGCTGATCGAGGCCCGCGCCGCAGGGGTCAAGCGTTTCGTCTACGCCTCGTCCTCCTCGGTCTACGGGGATACGCCCGAGCTGCCCAAGGTCGAGACCATGACCCCCACGCCGCTGTCGCCCTACGCGGTCAGCAAGCTGGCGGGGGAGTATTACTGCCGGATCTTTCACAGTCTCTATGGTCTGGAGACCATCGCGCTCCGCTACTTCAATGTGTTCGGACCCCGGCAGGACCCACGCTCGCAATACGCCGCGGTGATGCCGAACTTCGTGAACGCGGCCATCAACGGGAAGCCCGCGACCATCTACGGCGACGGTCTGCAGTCCCGGGACTTCACCTACATCGACAACGCCGTGGACGCCAACCTGCAGGCGTGCGACGCACCTTCCGGCGCCTGCGGTCGGGCGTACAACGTCGCTTGCGGTCGGAGCGCCACGCTGCTCGACATCCTCCGCATCCTGGAGCAGGTGACCGGGAAGGTGATCCGCACGATGCACGAGCCACCGCGAACCGGGGACGTGCGACATTCCCTGGCTGCCATCGAAGCCTCGCGCCGAGAGCTTGCCTACGATCCACGTGTCGATCTGGAGGAGGGAGTCCGCAGGACGGTGAGCTGGTTTCACGCATGAAGCTGTCCGTGGTCATGCCGGTGTACAACGAGGCCCGGACCATCCTCGAGATCGTGCGCAAGGTGGAAGCCGTGCCGCTCGACAAGGAGATCGTCCTCGTCGACGATGGCTCGACCGACGGGACGCGGGACATTCTCAAGGCTGGACTGGGCCCCCACGTCCAAGTGGTCCTCCACGAAAAGAATTGCGGCAAAGGGGCGGCACTCCGCACCGGGTTTGAACGCGTCACGGGGGACGTGATCGTCGTCCAGGACGCGGATCTGGAGTACGACCCGGAGGAGTATCCGCGCCTCCTCAAGCCGATCCTCGAGGGGAAGGCGGATGTCGTCTATGGGTCGCGCTTTGGCGGCGAATCGCACCGGGTGCTCCTGTTCTGGCACTACGTGGGCAACCGTTTTCTCACCATGCTCTCGAACATGTTCACGAACCTGAATCTCTCGGATATGGAGACGTGCTACAAGGTGTTTCGCGCCGACCTTCTCAAACGTTTTCGACTCAAGTCCAACCGTTTCGGGTTCGAGCCGGAATTCACCGCCAAGGTCGCCCGGCTGGGGTGCCGCATCTACGAGGTGCCCATCACGTATCACGGTCGGGGATACGAAGCGGGCAAGAAGATTACGTGGAAGGACGGCTTCGTCGCCATCGGATGCATCATCAGGTACCGGTTCTTTGACTGACGCGAGTCGCCTGCCCCTCTTCGCGGTCATCCTCGCCGGAGGATCGGGAACGCGGTTGTGGCCCGTCGCGCGCCACGCCCAGCCCAAGCAATTCCTGCCGCTGCTCCCGGGGGGCACACTCTTCGAGCAGACCTACGGTCGTGCCGTCGTGCTGGCAGGGCGCCCGCGTGTCCTGGTCGTCGCCGGCGAGCGCCACGCGGCCCAGGTGCACCGGCAGGCCAGCGGGCTGCCGCGCTCCCAGGTGCTCCTGGAGGAGACCGGGCGGAACACCGCGTGCTCGATCGCGCTGGCGGCGCTGTGGATCCAAAGACGATGCGACGAGGCGGTCATGGTGATCCTGCCCTCGGATCACCACATCGCGAGCGCATCCGAGTTCAAGACCGTGATGCGTCGCGCCGTCCACGCCGCTCGGCGGTTCAGGGACTCGCTGGTGACCATCGGAATCCGGCCCCGCTGGGCGGACACCGGATTTGGATACATCCGCTCCTCCCCCCGACCGATCGAGCCGGGGCTGCGCCGCGTGATCGCGTTCGTGGAGAAGCCGTCGGCGCCGATCGCCGCGCGATTGATCCGATCGCCGCGTGTCTTCTGGAACAGCGGCATGTTTGTCTGGAGCACCACGGCGATCCTCGCCGAGCTGCGTCGGTATCGCCCGGATGTCCTGGCGCCCCTGGAGGCCTGGTCCCGGAGGGCACCGTCCTCGCGCTGGAAGATCCCGCGGTCGGTCCTGCGGAGGGTGCCTGACGTGCCCATCGATCGAGCCGTTCTGGAGCGCTCACGGGAGACGCTGCTCGTCACCACCTCCTTGCGCTGGTCGGATGTCGGGAACTGGGCGGCGATCGGAGATCTCCTGCACGGAGACCGCCGCGGCAACAGGGCGATGGGTCACGGGTTGTTCCTCGATTCCGCCCGCTGCCTGGCGGTGAATCCGGGAGGGGTTTCGGTGATCGTCGGAGCGACGGACATCGTGGCCGTGCGCTCCGGGAACTCGCTGTTGGTCTGCCATCGCGGGGCCGCGCAGCGCGTCCGGGACGTGGTCGGCGACATGCGGGGTCGATTTGCGTCCGAACGTTAGGGGGGGGCGTTGACGGTCAGGAGCCTGTGCGACAGCACCATCAAGTGGGGCCTGGTCGCGCTCATCGTCTTCACCCCGCTCGCCTTCGGGACGGTGGAGACCTGGTCGCTGGCCATCATGGAGTGGGGGATCATCACGCTGGCGGTGTTCGCGCTTCTGCAGCGTCTCTGGAATGCCCCGCAACCGAGGCGAGTCCGGCAGGATTGCACCGGTCTTCAGGTCGCCGCGCTCCTGTTCCTGGGCTTTGTCGCATTCCAGACAGTCCCCATTCCCGCGGCCTGGCTCAAGGTGCTCTCTCCTGAATCGGCGAGGATGTACACGCCAATCGAGCCGCGCTCGCTCCCCGACGCGCAGCGCATCGCGTCGATCCCGGACGTGGACGCCGACCCCGTCCTGAACGTGTCGGTTCCGGCGCGTCGCCCCATCAGCATCCGACCCGGAGACACCTGGAGACGCCTGTGTCTGGTGGGGAGTCTGATCGCGCTCTTCTTCCTCGTGGCGTCTTGGGTCGACACGCGGGAGCGCGCCCTCTTCCTTCTCGCCACGATCACGACGGTCGGTTTCCTGGTCGCGGTTCAAGCCCTGGTCCAGTTTCTGACCTGGAACGGCAAGATTTACTGGATGCGCAAGGTCCCGCCCTCGTCACCCTTCGGACCGTTCGTCAATCACAATCATTTCGCGGGCTACGTCGAGATGGTCATCCCGGTCGCGATCAGCCTGACGTTCTTCGTCCTGGCCCTCGGTGACGGAACGAGACAAGCGCGGCCCCCCGTGGTCAAGCCCTCCAGGTCCGAAGCTCGAAGCCCCTCCAGCAGCTCGGAGCGCTGGGGCCAGGGGGGGCTGTCCCTGTTCGCTGCCATCATTCTCGTCGTGTCGTTGATCTTCTCCCTCTCACGCGGCGGCATCCTCTCCTGCTGCGCCAGCGGTTTGATCCTGTTCGCGGTGATCCGGCGCCGCGTGGCCTCCCGATTGCTGGCCTGGTCCGTCGCGGGTTCTCTGCTCGTCGTCGTCGTCGTGCTGATCGGCATGATCGGGGCGGACATCATTGCGGAGAAGATACGCGGCTCGCAGGATTTTTCGAACGAGGCTTCGTTTCGGTCGCGCCTCATCGTGTGGGACAGCGTGATCAAGAATCTATCCGGATATCTCTGGGTCGGCGCGGGTCTCGGAACCTTCGAGGACAGCTTCGCGCCCTATATTCCCACCGGGTCGTCGACGCGGTGGGACAAGGCGCACAACGACTATCTGCAGCTCCTCTGGGAGACGGGCGTGGTCGGCAGCCTGATCGTGCTGGCCGGGGCCGTCCTGTTCGCGAGGCGCTTCTGGTGGCCCGCGCTGATGAGCCGCGGCCATCCACTGGATCTGATGCGCGTGGGGATTGCGGTTTCACTGACGAGTCTGGCCCTCCATTCGCTGGTCGATTTCAATCTTCAGATTGGCGCCAACGGGTTCCTGTGCGCCCTGCTGTCCGGTCTTCTGGTCGGTCTCCACCGCGTGGTTCAGGACGATCAGGTGGGTCGTCCCGTTCTGGTTCGGGACGAGATCCTTGCCCCTTGACCCGTGATTGCGGGCCAGGCCAGCGCGTCGTATATTACGCGGGCCACGCGAGGAGAAGCGCTTGCTCAGAAAACTGCTGGTCCTGGGCTCGATCCTCGGAATACTGCTCGGCGAGACCATCTATTTTGGGCGACAGTGTATTGCCGCCGTGCATCGCCTGCGCGGCGAGCGGGCCTTCTTCCGCAACGATCATCAGGACGCCTGGCGCCACTACCAATCGGCCATCGCCTGGGGCGGAGACCCCGACCAGCTCGAGACGGACGAGATCGAACTGCTCCTGTTCGGGTTGGATCAAATCGAGGCCGGGGTCAAGCCGAAGACCCCGATGCCGCCCGATCTCGCCCTGCGGCAGGCGCAGGCCCTGGTCGCGCGCCGGCTCCGCGCCTCACCCTCCAGAGCCTACGACTGGTCCCTCGCCTCGGACATTTTTCTTCATCGCGCCCGGCAGATCCGGCGCGAGACTTCGCTGGATCTCACGCGGGTCTCGGAGGATCCGCTCGCCAATCTGAGCCGTGACGAGTGGCTCGGGGTTTTCGCGCTCGAGATGGCGACGCGCTGGGAGCCCACCAACTATCTCTACCAGGATCTGCTCGTGGAATTCTTTCTCGATCGGGGGAGTCAACAGGAAGCGGCCGGTTACTGCCGGCGCGCGGTCGCCGCCTATCCGCACCTCGACGAGCACCGGTACCTGAGTCGTCCCAACCTGGCCCCGGAGATCCTCGATGCGGCGGTGCAGGGATTCCAGGATGCCGCCGGTGCCGAATCGCTCGTGACCGAGGCCGACATCGCCTGTGACACCGCCCGGCTCCTGCTGCAGAACGGACAGGACGCGCGTGCCCTTCCGTACCTTCAAAAGGCCGTCGCCGCCGCCCCGCGCTCGTTTCTGGCGCACTACCTGGCGGGTGACGTCAGTTACCGGGCGAAGAGCTACAAGGACGCGATCGCACACCTGGAGATCGCCGCCCGGCTGCACCCCGGCGATCCCTGGCCCCATTTTCTGCTGGGGCGATCACATCGGGCCCTGGGGGAGATCGAAGCCGCCATCGGTGAGATGCGTGAGGCACGCGAAGCCGCCCCCAATGACGTTCAGTTCTTCCACGGCCTCGGGGAGGTCCTCGAGGACTCGGGCAGGCTCCAGGAGGCCGAACGACAGTTCGTCGCGGCGGCGAACCTGCATCCGCATGACGTCGCAGCGTGGTGGGCCCTGCTCGAATACTACGAGAGACACCACGGGACGAATGCAGGGGAGGTGTGCGCCACTCTCCTGCGGCTTCTCCCCGAGGATGCGTCCGCCCGCCAGCGCTGCGCTCGACTGGATCAGGGGTCGCCGTGAGCGTCTTCGGTCGGGGTAGCGGCCGACCACTCCTGATCCTGACGGGACTCTCGTATTTCGTGTTCCTCTGCCTGGCTCTCGTCTGGCTGCACCTGCCGTCCGAAATCGTGATGCTCCTCACGGTCGGCGGGGTGGCCGTGATCGTTCTCATGCTGAACCCGCTGATCGGGATCCATGCGTTCGTCATGCTCATCTACTTCGAGGGGATTCTCACCAGCAAGAGCGGCGTGACGGGCATGAAAGTCGCCGGACCGATCATCCTCGTGGGGTGGTTGTTGAGCCTGGTGATGCGGAGACAACCGGTGTTCCGCGCCGACGGCTTCACGATCGTGATGTTCGCCTTCCTTGGATGGCTCGGGATCTCCTTCTTCTATGCCATCGACAGCGGTGAGGCCCTGACACGCTTCCTCACTTTTCTGCAGCTCGTCGTGGCGACCCTGATGTTCACCTCGGTCGTGGACAGCGCGCCGAAGATGCGCGGTGTCTACTGGTCGATCGTCGTCTGGACCTCGATCGCCGCGGTCGTCGGTCTGGGAATGTACTACCTTCAGCTGAGCCGAACCGTCTCGGGCTTCCGGGGTGACCGGAACGCCTTCGCGATCTATGCCAACCTCGGGCTCGTCTGCACGTACGTCCTTTACCAGATCTCGAAGGGCCATGCGAGAGTCCTGCTGTTGGCTCTTTTGCCGATCCTTCTGTTCGGCGAGGCGCTGACATTCTCGCGTGCCGGCGTCCTGGCGATGATGTGCGCTCTCATCCTGGTCTGGTACCGCATCGCCCAGGCACGAAGGGTCGGAGTGCTGATCGCGACCGCCGGCATCCTCGTGGCCGTCGTCATGCTCCTGCCCGATGCCTTCTGGAATCGTGTCAACACGATCGTTCCCTCCGTCGAGGAGAGGGCGGAGACGTTCGGCACGCGTATCAGTCTGTGGGAGATTGCGCTCGAGATGGTCCGGGACCGTCCTCTGACCGGCGTCGGGATCGGGAATTTCGCCCCCGCTTCCGTACACTATGCCCACGGCAAGCTTCTGGTGAGACGGCTGGCCGCCCATAACGCCTACCTGAGCGTCGCCGCGGAGACGGGGCTCGTGGGCTTCGCGCTTTTCCTGCTGCTGCATTGGTTCGCCTGGCGGTCGATCCTCAGGGCGATGCGCGCCGGTGCCCTGATGCAGACGCCGCACCTGCGAATGGTCGCGGTCGCGGCCGAGGGCTGTCTCCTGGCGATCATGGTGGCCGGTCTTTCGGTCGCCAGCGAGGGTTTGAAGTACCTGTGGTTCTACTTCGGCCTGGCTGTGAGCCTCGGCCGAATCGCCACCCGGGTGGGCGTCCCGCAGCTCGAGAGCGCGGCGAGCGTGACCGTCGTCCCACCACAGGCCCCGGCCGAAAAGAGACTGCATGCGCCGGTCTAGACAGTACCGGAGGGTCAGCCCGGCGTGGATACCCTACTACCGCCCGTCGACCGGTCGTGACGAGATTCGGCAGGTGGCGGAGTCGATCCGGACCGGTTGGTTGACCACCGGCCCGAAGGTCGAGCGTCTGGAGCAGCGCATCCGGCGACTTGTCGGCGCCCGGCACGCCGTCGCCGTCAATTCGTGCACGGCCGCGCTGCACATGGCCCTGGCGGCCTGCGGCGTCGGCCGCGGCGACGAGGTCGTCACGAGTCCCTATACGTTCGCGGCGACCGGAGAGGCCATCCTTTACCAGGGGGCGCGGCCCGTCTTCGCGGATATCGTGCCCGAGACGCTGAACATCGATCCGGTTGCCGTCGCCCGTGTCGTGACGCGCCGGACCCGGGCCATCGTGCCGATCCACATCGCCGGCCTGCCCTGCGACATGGAGCCGATCCTGTCCCTCGCGCGCCAGCGCGGCATCCCGGTCGTCGACGACGCGGCGCATGCCCTCGGCGCCAGCATTCGAGGACGGGCGATCGGCCAGATCTCGGACGTGACCTGTTTCAGCTTCTACGCCACGAAGAATCTGACGACGGGGGAGGGGGGCATGCTGACGACGGCCGACTCGCGTCTGGCCGACCATCTGCGCCGGCTCAGCCTCCATGGTCTGTCTCATGATGCCTGGAAGCGGTACGCGCGGGGAGGGACCTGGCGATACGATGTCGTGGAGCTGGGCTTCAAGTACAACATGACCGACGTGGCGGCCGGTATCGGTCTGGCGCAGTTCGACCGTTTCCCGGCGATGCAGCAACGCCGGCGCCTGCTGGCGCGCCGCTACGGCTCCCTGCTCGAGGAGTGCGACGCCTTCGATTTGCCGCACGAAGTCCGGAGCATGACTCACGCCTGGCATCTGTACATCGTGCGTCTCCGACCCCGGATCCTGCGTATCGGGCGGGACGCGTTGATCGAGCATCTCCGGGCCAGGGGGATCGGGACCAGCGTTCATTTCCTGCCCTTGCACCTCCATTCCTTCTACCGGAAGACCCTCGGTTTCAGGAAGGGCGACTTCCCCCGCACGGAACGAGAGTCGGGACGGGCTCTCTCGTTGCCGCTCTATCCCGGCCTGGCGACGCGCGACCAGGATCGCGTGGTCCAGGCGCTTCTCGATCTGGTCCGCCGATACCGGCGATGAGAGGGCGAGAAGCCGGGCTTCCTTATTGCCGCGGCCGGGTCAAGCGCGCCTTCGATCTGCTCGGGTCGCTCCTGGCCCTGTCGATCCTGGCGCCCTTTGCGGCGCTGCTGATACTTCTCGTGCTCGCGGTGATGGGGCGTCCGGCCCTCTTCGTGCAGGAGCGCATCGGTCTGGACGGTGAGCCGTTCCGTCTCCTCAAGATCCGCACGATGAGGACTGATCGGGGGGCAGGTCTGGAGATCACGGGAAGCGGAGATCGACGCGTGACCCCCCTCGGCCGGTTGCTGCGCGCCACGAAGCTCGATGAACTGCCGCAGCTCGTCAACGTCCTGCAGGGCGATATGTCCCTGGTCGGACCGCGTCCCGAGGTGCCCCGCTACGTCGCCCAGTACAGCGCGGAGCAGCGACGCGTCCTGCTCACGCGCCCGGGTCTCACCGACCCGGCCACGCTGCAGTTCAGGGACGAGGAATCCCTCCTCGGCGCGGTACCGGAGGATCGAAGGGAGCGCTATTACGTCCAGGACATCCTGCCCAAGAAACTCGCCATGAACCTGGACTATCTCACGCGCGCCGGGTTGGGCTATGACCTGGTGCTCATCGGCAGGACCCTCCTTTCGATCGTCCGCCTCCGGTGCGGGTGATGCGTCTCCTTGTCCTCGGCTGTCTCGCCATCCTCGCGCAGGCCTACGTGGGCTACCCCCTGTCCCTCCTCGTCCTGCGGCGGCTGCTGGGAGGCCGCTCCCGGCACGTCATCCAGGACCAGACGCCCTCGGTGAGCCTGGTCATCTCCGCCTACAACGAGGAGAGGGTGCTGCGCCAGAAGCTCGAGAACAGCCTGGCGCTGGACTACCCCGTCGACAGGCTTCGAGTCTACGTGGTCTCGGATGGATCGACCGATCACACCGATGCCATCGCGGACGAATTCCAGCAGCGCGGGGTCGTTCTCCGGTCCTTCGCCGGCCGGCGGGGCAAGGTCGCCTGCCTGAACCAGGTGATCCCCGACCTGACCACGGACCTGGTGGTGATGTCGGACGCCAATTCCCTCTACGAGCGCGACAGCGTGCGCCGGCTCGTGCGACATTTTGCGGATGAGCGGGTCGGCTGTATCTGCGGAGCCCTGCGCTACGTGAACCCGCATCGACTGGCGGCAGGGGATCTGGAGCGCGTTTACTGGACCTATGAGGGACTCATCAAGCAACTGGAGAGCTCGCTGGGGTCGCTTCTCGGCGCCAATGGGGCCATCTACGCGTATCGACGGCATCTCTTCAGAGCGGTCGATCCGTTGATGTTCTGCGACGACGTAATCCCCATCCGCATTGCGCTCGCCGGGTTCCTCACCCTCTATGATCCGGAGGCGCGCTGCACCGAGGAGTCCGCCGCCGAGGGCGTCGAGATGAGGCGTCGCCGGCGACACGCATCGTTCGGCATGAGGTCGATCCTGCACGTGGCGACGGAGGCCTGGCGCCGGCGGCGCGTGCTGCTGCTCTACCAATGCGTGTCCCACCGCATCCTGCGATGGGGGACGGGGCTGGCCCTGGCGGGGATCCTGCTCCTGGGTCCCTTTCTGCCGGGCTCGTGGGGACACCTGGCGCTCGGGTGCCAGGTCGCCGTCTACGGCGCGGCCGCCCTGGGGTACGTCGCCAGTCGCCTTGGGGTGCGTATCATCCCCCTCTACGTGCCCTATTACTTCGTGGCCATCGCGGTCTCGGGGGCGGCCGGCCTCCTGGCCTGTCTCCGGCGGACCGATCGGCCTTACTGGGAGCCTCGCCAGTAATCCTTGTCCCCACAGGGTTTTTCTTGACAGACCGGGGCGAGCACGGTATATAGAGTAACCACCCTTCTCATGCCCGACGCCGGTGGTTCAACCGCGATGTCCAGCGCGCACAGGCCCCGAGGGACACGATTGATCAGGAACCGGAAGAAGTTCCTCTTCATGGCCTGCGACGTGGCGGCCGTCCTGCTGTCGAACGCCCTCGCGGTTGCACTGCGGTTCGATTTTGACTGGGCCGCCTTCCGTGTCAGAACCTACCGGAACGTCGAGCTGGTCCTCCTCGATCTCGTATTGACGCCCCTCATTTTTTCCATCTGCGGGCTCTACCAGGGTTACTGGAAGTACGCGGGGTTGGACGATCTCGTCCGACTGGTGAGGGCCATCACGACCAGGACCGTGGCGCTCATCGTCCTGTTCTACGCCTTGGGATTCACGGGACTGTCGCGGGCCGTGCTGATCATCGACACGGTCCTGCTGCTCATGCTGGCGGGATGGATCCGCCTGACGCCGCGATTCCGCTTCGAGTTTTTCTCCACACGGAAGCGCGCGGCGGGTGCCAGGACGCTGATCATCGGCGCCGGTGACACCGGTGAATCCCTGTTGCGCGAGCTCGGGAAGAACCCCCACCCGGAGTACAACCCGATCGGGTTCATCGATGACGACAGGGACAAGGCGGGAGTCAAGATCCACGGCGTCCCGGTCCTCGGTGACACCCGACAGATGGAGCGGATCATCGGGGAGTACGGGGTCGGCGAAGTGATCATCGCCATACCGGGCGCCTCCAGCCGCACGCGCCAGGAGATCTTCGAGATCTGCCGGCGCACCGGCGCGCGGTTCAAGACCGTGCCGACACGCGGCGAGCTGCAGCGGGGCGCTGTCCGCATCGGCCAGATCCGTTCGGTCGATCTGGAGGATCTCCTCGGGCGGGACGTCGTCAGCCTTGATCGCCAGATCCTGCGCCAGAGTCTGAGCGGCAAGCGGGTCCTGGTGACGGGAGCCGCCGGATCCATCGGCCGCGAGCTGGCGCGCCAGATCGCCTCTTACGGTCCGAGCGAGCTCTTTCTCGTCGACCGGAACGAGAACAATCTCTTCTATCTGGAGATGGAGCTCAAGGAGACCCACCCCGTCCTGAATCCGGGTATCGTGATCGCGGACGTCCAGGATCGCGCGCGGATGCACGATCTGTTCATGGACACACGCCCGCACGTCGTCTTTCATGCGGCGGCCTACAAGCACGTTCCTCTCATGGAGCATCACCCACTCGAGGCGATCAAGAACAACGTGGTCGCCACCCTGTACCTGGCCGAGATCGCCAACCAGTGCAAGGTGGAGCGCTTCATCTACATCTCCACGGACAAGGCGGTCCGCCCGACCAGCATCATGGGGGCCACCAAGCACCTCGGCGAGCGATTGATCCAGAGCCTCGGCGGCAACGGGACCCGCTTCATGGCCGTCCGTTTCGGTAATGTTCTCGGAAGCGATGGCTCGGTGATTCCCACGTTCAGGAAGCAGATCGCCGCCGGTGGACCCGTCACGGTCACGCATCCGGAGGCGTCGCGGTTCTTCATGACCATTCCGGAGGCGGTGCAGCTGGTGCTGGTCGCTGGAGCCATGGGGGACGGTGGGGAGATTTTCCTGTTGCGAATGGGTGAGCCGGTCCGGATCGTCGACCTGGCCCGCAACATGATTGAACTGTCCGGCCTGAGGCCCGACGAGGACATCAAGATCGTCTTCACGGGATTGCGTCCGGGCGAAAAGCTGCATGAGGAGCTCAAGAGCGAACGGGAGGAAGGGCTTCCGACCTCCAACCAGCAGATCATGGTCCTCACCGGGGTCGAACCGCTCAACGAGAGCGGCTGGCGACAGTTGCGTGAGGCGGAATCGGCGGTCCGCGAGGGGCGCATCCGCGAGGCCCTGGACGTCGTGCGAATCCTCGTGCCCGACTATTGCCCGACGACCGTGGCGGACACCCCGCAGGGCTCGACGGTCGGGTTGAATGTGGTCGAGTTCGGTGGAAAACGGCGCGTGGACGCCCCGGCGTCGTGAGTGCAGGAGAATCGCCGCGCCACAGAAGCATCCCGTTCCCCCGGCCCGCAAGGCTGCTCCTCGGTTATAATCGTGAACGGAATCGACGGGATGATCGTTCGGCCGTAAAGGAAGGAACTCTGTCTCTGCGACGGTGTCAGACAGGCCGTGTCTCACGACGCCATGGGGCGAACGTGGTCACTCGTTTCGCTGCCCTCGTCGGGCTCGCCTTCCTGACGACCGTCCCGGCGACGGCCTTCTTCGCGGCCGAAAGCACGCGGGCCGTCGTGCCGATCGTCATCCAGAGCCTGAGCTACGAGACGCACGGCGAGGACGTATCGGTCACGCTCCGGACCTCGGCGGCCGTGTCGCGATTCACCCTGAGCGTGTCCTCGGATGGAACGTCGGAAGCCGTTCTCGTCGTACCGGAGGCGACCTCCGGGCTCCAACCCCAATACAACATCGACTCTCCCTTGCTCGCCGGGGTCCGTGTCCAGTCCGATCAGGGGAGTGCGACTGTCGAATTGCATTTCATGATGGGGAAGTCGACGCTCGCCGGTGTGGAGCAGACACGCGAGGGACTGATTTTGCGTTTCGCGTCTCGCCCCGGACAAGGGGGAGCGGGTGAGCCCGCGCGCATCCCCGACTACAAGGTCGGAACGGGCGACAAGCTCGCGATCTCCGTGTTCGGACACGATGACCTGAGCAAGATCGTGGAGGTGCGCGGCGACGGCACCATCAATTATCCCTTGATCGGCGATCTCCAGGTCACGGGGAAGTCGGTCACGCAGATCGACGACGAGCTCACGCACATCCTGGGAAAGGACTACCTCGTCGACCCGCAGGTCAGCGTCGACGTGACCGAGTATCAGAGCCAGTGGGTGACCATCATCGGTGAAGTCAGGACTCCGGGTCAGTATGTCCTCAAGCGGAATATGCGTCTGATCGACCTCCTGGCGGCCGCCGGTGGCCCGACGAAGGAAGCCGGCACCGAAATCCTCATCACCCACCGGGCCGGGAGCGACGGCGCTCCCCGACAGGTCCTCGTGGATCGCGATCGTCTACTCAGCCGCGACAGCGCCGACGGCAACCCGTTGCTGGTCCATGGAGACATCGTCAGCATCGGGGAGAAGCAGGCGTTCTACATCCGGGGGGAGGTCGGCAAGCCGGGAATGTACTACCTGGAGAGCGGCCTGACGCTCATGAACGCGATCAGCGTGGCCGGCGGCCTGACGCAATTCGCCAATCGCAAGGACATCCAGCTTCTGCGTGAGGACGCTGATCATCACGAGAAGCTTACGGTCAATCTCAAGGCGATCGAGGAAGGGAAGAAGGAGGATGTTCCCCTCCGACCGAACGATACCATTATCGTACCGCGGCGGGTTTTCTAGGTCCCGGATCCCATAAAGACCTTGCAAATCGGGGTCTTGGTGATAGGATTAGGTCATGCTCGACAGTTCCATCCACGTTGAAGAGAAGCGGGAGATCCATCTTCTCGACTACTGGCGCCTGATCTGGCGCGGCCGCTGGACCGTCCTGAGCATCTTCGTGATCGTCGTCACGCTGGTGGCCATCGGGACCTTCACGCAGAAACCGGTCTACCGCGCCGCCGCGACGGTCGAGATCGTCCCGACGTCGCGCAAAGTATCCCCGGTCGCCGACGTCGCCGAGCTCGGCACGGCCAGTTACGGCTGGTTCGCCGAGGAGCGTTACTTCAACACGCAGTACGAAATCATCAAGAGTCGGGACGTGTCGACGCGTGTGTTCGACAAGCTCGATCTCTACAATCATCCACGATTCAAGGGACAGAACGATCCGATCAGCGGTCTCGTGCGCATGATCGAGGTCGAGCCGGTGAAGGATACCGGCATCGTGGAAGTGAGCCTCGAAGGGACCCAACCGGAGGAGGTGGCGACCTGGGTCAACGCGATCGCCGACGCGTATGTGAACCGCAACATGGATCAGGCGTCGCAGATGACCTCCCAGGCGGTGAGCGCCCTTCTTCGGGAAATCGCCCCCCTCAAGGAGCGACTGGAGGACACGCAGACGAAGAGCTTCGACTTCGCGGAGAAGGCGAACCTCTACGTTCCTGAGAATCAGCAGAAGATGACCAACGAGAGGATGTCGTCGCTGCAGAGCCAGCTCACCGAATCCCAGGTCAAGAGGGCCCAGATCGAGAGTCTGCTGCACGAGACCGAGGAGGTATCGAGCAGGGGCGGCTCGTACGACAGCATTCAACAGATCGGCAACGACCCCGTCATCGTCGATCTGCACCGCGAAAAGGTTCAGCTCGAGAGGGAGCTGGAAAAACTGCTCGTGACGTACAAGGACAAGCATATCCGGGTCCTCGAGAAGCAGAGCGAGCTGGACAAGATCAATCAGAAGATCACCGCGGAGGCCAACCGGGTCATCGACGGCCTCCGCACGCAGCTCGCGCTCCTGCGCGACCAGGAAGCCAGGCTCGCCCACTCCTACGATCAGACGAAGGAGGAGTCCCTGCAGGTGAACCGGAAGGCCTCCAGCTTTCAGCTCGTTCAGGGCGAGGCCACCGAGGCGAAGCGCATCTACGATCTGATCAACACCCGGGTCAAGGAGATCACTCTCAGCTCGAGTCTGCTGGCCAACAATCTGCGCATCCTCGACCGGGCTTCCGTGCCCACGGTCCCGGTCAAGCCCCGCTCGCTGCTCAACATGGCGATCGGGGTCATGCTCGGGCTCTTCCTCGGCGTCGGGACAGTGTTCTTCATGGACTATATCGACAACACGATTCGAACCTCGGAGGACGTGGAGCACTTCCTGAAGCTGAACCTGCTCGCGGTCGTGCCCCGGCAGGGTGAGGAAGCAGGGCACGCCGTCCGAGAAGCGTACCAGACTCTGCGGACCAGCCTGCTCTTCTCCAGGAAGACGAAGGGCACGAATACGGTGCTCGTGACGAGCGCGGGACCGCAGGAAGGCAAGACCAGCACGATCGTGAACGTCGCCCGCACGCTGGCGACCGCGGGCGAGAAGGTCATGGTGCTCGACTGTGACTTGCGTCGTCCTGCCGTGCATCAGCGTCTGAATCTGAGTCGGGACGGAGGCATCACCAATTACATCCTGGCCTCGGAGGGAGACGACTGGCGAACCTACGCCCGGGCGACCGACCTGCCGAGTCTTTATGCCATCACCAGCGGTCCGCTCCCGCCCAATCCCGCCGACGTCTTCGGTCACGAACGATTTCAGGGCCTGCTCAAGGAGCTGCGACAGCACTTCGACTGGATCTTCATCGACTCCCCGCCGGTCGTGTCGCTCGCGGACGCGATGATCCTCGCATCGCTCTCCGACATGGTCACCTTCGTGGTCAAGCACAATGAAAACGATCGCGAGATGATTCGACGATGCGTCACGAACGTACGCCGCGTCAACCCGAACATCATCGGCGCCGTCCTGAACAACGTCGACATCCAGAGCTCGCGCTACTACAACGACTACTACTACGTGGGCTATTACTACTATGGGGAGTCCTCGCCCAAGAAGGGACGGAAGCGGCCCTCGTCCGGGGGCGGACCGGCGGGCGTTTCAGAGCCGGATTCGCCTGCGAGGATCGGTCGATCGGTCGGGTAGTCGCACCCGGCGCGACGGCCCCTACAGCCCCAGGCTCTGGCGAAAATAGACAGTCACCCTCTTCAGGCCTTCCTCCAGGTCGACCTTGGGCTCCCAGCCCAAAAGTTCGCGGGCCATGCCGATGTCGGGTTGCCGGACCTTCGGATCGTCGATCGGAAGCGGCTGGTGAACCACGGGGCTGCGAGACCCCGTCAGGGCGATGACCGTGCGGGCCATGTCGAGGAGAGCGATCTCGCGTGGATTGCCCAGGTTCACCGGGCCGGGGTGCGGGGACATGCTCAGTCGGTAGATCCCCTCGACCAGGTCATCGATGTAGCAGAAGGAGCGTGTCTGACGGCCGTCCCCGAAGACGGTCACCGGGTCTCCGCGCAGCGCCTGGGTCATGAAGGCGGGAATGGCCCTGCCGTCCGCGAGACGCATCCTGGGTCCGTAGGTGTTGAAGATTCGGACGATTTTCGTGTCGACGCGGTGGGCGTTCCGGTAGGCGACGGTCAGGGCCTCGGCGAATCGTTTGGCCTCGTCGTAGACACCGCGCGGCCCGACGGGATTGACATTTCCCCAGTAGGATTCCTTCTGCGGATGGACGAGCGGGTCCCCGTACACTTCGGAGGTCGAGGCCAGCACGAACGTGGCCCGTTTTGCCTTCGCCAGACCGAGGGCCTTGTGGGTGCCGAGCGAGCCGACTTTGAGGGTCTGGATCGGCAGGTCGAGGTAATCCTTGGGGCTCGCGGGGCTGGCGAAATGAAGGACGTAATCGATCGGACCCTCGATGTAGATATAGTTGGTCACGTCGAGATGAATGAAGCTGAACGCCCGGTTTCGGATGTGGGCGATATTGTCGGTGGTCCCGGTGAGCAGGTTGTCGACGCAGACAACCTCGAATCCTTTTTCCAGGAAGTGCTCGCACAGGTGTGAACCGATGAATCCGGCCCCTCCGGTGATGAGAACCCGCTTGGGCCCGCGACCCGGCCCGGCCGCCCGACCCTCCACACCCTTCGTCATGGCTCGAAAATCCTCCTCATCAAAGGGGGCCGAGTATACCGTAGGACGCGCCAAACCATTCCGGCGTTCCGCGGGCTCGGTTCGCCTCCGTCATCGAGCAGGCTCGATCGGACAACGTCACGCCCGCGTCTCGGCGCAACGGGCCCGACCGTGACCTTTCGGTCCAAGGCCCTTCTCCTCCTGTGCTGGCTCGCTCTGGTCGCTCCCCAGACGTTCCTGGGGTACGGCAGCGACGGCGATTCCTGGCTCGTGGCGGGCGCCGCCGAACGGATCTGGACGACCGGGCGCTACGTGGCGTCCCGCAGCAGCGGATTCCCGCTCTTCGAGATACTCGCCGCGCCTCTCGTACATGCGGGAGGCTGGTATCTCGCGAACATGCTGGCGCTGACGTCGGGACTGTTGTTCCTGCTCGCCCTCTTCCGCCTCGCCGACCGTGGGGAGATGCGACATCCAGTGCTGGTGAAGCTGTCGCTGGGGTTTCTGCCCGTCGTGACCACGAACTCGTCCTCGACGATGGATTACATCCCCGCGATGGCGCTTCTGTTGTGGGCCTACGTCCTTCTGCTCGAAGAACGCACGAGACAGTCGGCCATCCTGGTCGGGATCGCCTGCGGGTTCAGGCCGACGAGCGGTCTCTTCATACTGCCCTGCGCCGTCTACCTCTGGAAAGCAAGACGGTCCGTGTGGCCGGTTGTCTCAACGGTCCTGCTGGCGACCGTCGTCGGCCTGGCCGCATACTCCCCTGTGTTGCTGACGTACGGGATTCGCCATGTCTACCCCGAACCACCGGTCGATCTCCGGACGCGTATCCTGGTCGGGGGCTATTCGGCGCTCGAGCTCCTGGGCCTCGTTCCGTGGATGGCGGTCGCCGTCTCGCTTGCCCTCTCATTGCGTCGAAGGTCGACGGCCGGCCTGGCGTCCGTGTCACCCTGGCTCGCCTTCCATGTCTCGAACATCGTCGTGTGGACGGCCCTGTTCCTGGGCATGCCGTTCGAATCGGCCTATCTCATGCCACTCCTTCCCTCGGTGATGCTCCTCATCGACCGATGGGCGGAAAGAACGACCGTTGCCGTGGTTTGCGCGCTTCTTCTCTGCTATCACGTCGTCTGCGTGGATGTCCTCGGAGGCGAGAGTGGCAGTCGGTCCCTGCACCTCTCCCTGCGACCCGGCATGACGATCGCCGATATCCAGGACAGGCGGTTCAAGCTGTCGACGCGCCGTGCCGCCACGGCCTATACCGCGCAGCGTCCCACCGTCCTGATGTTCGGCAACCCGTGGATTGTGGCGCGCAACGACGCGTGGATCTGGGACGAGAGTCTCGGCATGTTCCGACAGAGCCATGGTCTCCTGTTCGTCTCGGACAGGATCCTGGACGAATCGAGACTCGAGGAGCTCAAACGCCGGGACTTCAGACTGGTGGTCTGGAAGGGCGAGAAGTGGGAGTACCTCCGGGCGTGCGATTTCGACTGGCAGCATTATGTCGAGGTGATCGACGACCTGCCGGGGTTCTTCGGCACTCCGATCGATGGACGAACGCTCATGGCGAGATGAATCCTCTCGACCAGAGGCGCCGCATGGCCGTGGCGATGCGCCCGGCTCCCCAGACGCACACGAGGACGATTTCGGGGTCGGCGGGTGCCCGAATACGCGCATCCGCCCAGTAGATGACTGCCGTGGCACAGATCGTGGCGATCGGCATGACCAACACCACTGTCAGGGGACGACGGTCCAGTCCCAGGCTGACCAGTCCCACCGCCAGGAGAACCACCATCAGGGGAACGGTCACCACGGCTCCCCATCGCTGGATCTCGGTTTCGACCTGAGGGAGCGGATTCCAGAGGTTCAGGAACTTGAACGAGACGAGACGGGGCAGGTTCCTCAGGTTCTGGCGCAGGAAATCGACGGCCAGCCGGAAGTAGACGGTATCGGCCTCCGTCTCGGACAGTCCATCCGTCAGACGGGCCTCCGGGAGATCGGGGGCATGCGCCGCACGGCCCCTGAGCGCCGGGTTATCCAGGACATAAGGATTGTTCGCCTCCCATAGCACGACCCCCCCCATGGTGGTGACCGGGACGATCCGCTGGTGGACCACGTAATTCCGCACGGTCCAGGGGAGAAGCGTCAGGCAGAAGACCGCGACTCCGCAGAGGACAGGCATCACGCGGCGGCCGCCCCAACCCAGAAGCCAGAGGACTCCCAGGACGAACGCCAGGGCCATGTTGGGACGAGTGAGAGTGGACAGCGCCCCGAAAAAGGCCCAGGCGGCCGTCCAGCGGATTCCTTCGCGCGCGCGCGACAGGAACCAGGTGGACACCGCCGTCAGGAGGGTGCACAGCGGCTCCGAGAGCAGCGTGCTGCAGAAGAAGAGGGAATATGGAAAGATGGCCCACGCGAGCGCCGCGACCATCCCGATCTGGGGATCGAAGATACGCGAGCCCATCGCGAGGATGACGACGCCCGTCCCCGCTCCCAGAGCGGCCTGGGCGACACGGGCGGCGGCCCAGTCATGCCCGCAGAGGCCATAGACTCCCGCGAGCAACAGGCTTTGCGCCGGGGCCCGGTGGCTGCGGTAGCCGTCCTGTGCCGCATAAGGTCCCCCCTGATCGAGGCTCCAGCCGATGTAGTCGTACTGGGCGGCGTCGTCGTGCAGGGGGGCGTTCGTGTCGACGAACAGAGCCGTGTAGAACATCCGCACGCAGAACCCGAGCGCAAAGAGTCCGAGATAGAGCCAGAGGGTCCCCTTGCCCGGCACGCTCACAGCCGGGGGGTCGCCCGACGACCAGAGGGCGGACGCAGCGCGGGTGCGCCCGAGTCGCGGCTAGCGCAGAGGCGCCGTGGCATCGGCGGGCGTCGTCCCGGCATGGTCGATCTCCTGCGTGGGTGAAAATCGAATGACAGTGCGCTGTCCGACCGCGATCGTCTGGTATGCGGAAGCGGGAACGACCCGACCCGCGAGACGCATCTCGATCGGAGGGTCGGCCGCGGAGTCGAACGACAGTCCCTCCAAGTCGCGAAGAGCAGGCTCGAACGAATCTCCATCCGGCCCAGCGACCCGACCGACGTCGATGACGCGGTGACCGCCCTCGAGCCGCGAGGAGTACTCCAGGAACGTTCGGATGAACGTGAAATGCAGCAGACGGGATGCCGGAGCGACCCAGATGCGTCCGTCCTCGTTGTAGCGGCGCAGGCGGGCCAGCCCGTCCAGGTCGATTGCGTGGAAGACCTCCTTGGGGGCATCGGCCCAGTGGGTGTAGAGAATCGACATGCCTCCCCGCACGCACAGATCGGAGAGCGCCGTTTCGGTCAGGAGCTCCAGGCTGCGCAGTCCGCGATCGCCGAGGTAGCAGCGCGAGAACGCGCAGGCCTGTGTTCCGTCATCGAGCTGAACCAGGAACAGACTCGCGTGTCGCTGACCGAAGGTCCCCTCGGGGGTCCTGAGGGTGCCGGAGATTTCCGGTTGATACCCTTGAACTCCCGGCAGAAGCCAGAAATAACGGAAGCCCGCCTGACGCACCAGGTCGGCGGAATACAAGGGGCTGTTCGGGTTGTCTCCCTCGCAGAAATCAAATTTGAAGGTGTAGAGCACCGCAAGAACGACCCCAAGCATCATGCCTCCGACGCTCAAGTTTCGCAAGGTCCTGGCGCCGGGGCGCAGCAGGCAGTAGAGCAGCCAGAACAGGCAAACGATGAGGAGGAACGAAAGAAAACGCCCCGCGAAGCGCTGATTCACGGGGAAGGGGGACGGGTACGGGTTGGCGGCCAGTCTCCGGGCAAAACGATCTTCCCCGATCAAGCTGAGCCCCATGGTGAACGTCTTGGCGATATTCTTGAGCACAAGGGGCAAGGCGCTCAAACCTGCCGGGCCCAGACAGGCCGGCGTTTCGGTGAAGGTGTGGTTCGACCACACCCGCAGACGCCGGTGCGGCGCGCCGGCCAGCCAGTCGAGGCCGGACTTCACGGCCGCCCGGCTGATGTCGCCCTCGCCCGGGGTGTGCAGCGTATCGACCCAGCCGCGTCGGATCCACCCATCCACGACCTGGCGGAAGTCGAGACCATCCTGGATGTGGGGCACCGGCGCACCCGTTCGATCGTCGAACGAGAGGTACACACCCGTGACGGGATGGTAGAACCAGCAGGAATCGGCGATCGGCAGGCCGAAGCCACTGATCCCTCCTTGCCACTCCGGCCGTGCCTCGATCGCGGGGTCGGCGAAAAGCAATTGCCAGAACCGCGAGCCCCGCGGAATACGATCCCTCGAGTTGATCAGCGTATGAACGGCGGTGAACGTTTCCACCGACGTCACGTGTGTATCGGACGCGACGGTCAGGGCCGCTCGATAAGGATAGGGGAATTTCAAAAGAACCACCTGGTCCGAATGGACGGGCGCCGCCATGCTGGACGCGGAAATCGTCGCGATCATCGCAAGGGAAAACAAGGCGCCCGGTATTGACGACGCCCTGATCGACCCGCTCGACAGGCAGTGCATGGGGAAGCATTCTAAACCGCGCCCCCTCGGTCGGAGCGAAAAAAGAGGACGCGCATGAAACGGCCGGCCACGTGGAGTGGACTTATAATCGGGCCCTCGCGGGTCGATTCCCGACACGTGCGCATGCGAGGCTTGGAGAGCGTCCGCGACGATGCGAACAGCCGAGGAAACCCCCGAGCCAGAGAAGCGCAGAGACACCGTCCTGGATCGAATCGCCCTCCGGGTGGGACCCTGGATGGCCGGCCGCCTCATCGTGTCCCTTCGGCATCTCATGTCCTGGACCTCGACGGGGGAGGAGGCGGTGACTCGACTCCACGATGAGGGGCGGCCTTATGTGCACGCGTTCTATCACGATCAGCTCTTGATGATGACGTATTCCTACCTCGGGCAGTCCTACGGCAGGAGACTGGCCGTATTGACCAGCCGGCATCGGGACGGCGAATACGTGGCCCGGACCCTCGCGCGCTTTGGACATCGCATGGTACGCGGCTCGACCGGGCGGGGAGGCGCGGGAGGGCTGCGTCAGCTGGTCAAAAGCCTGCGGAGCGGAGACGACGTCGCGATCGCGGTGGACGGGCCACGCGGGCCTCGACATCGGGTTCAACTGGGGGCCGTCGAGGTGGCTCGGCTCGGGGAGGCCACCATCGTTCCGGTCGCATTCGCAGCGTCACGAGCGAAAACACTGCGTTCCTGGGACGCATTTCAAGTTCCCCTTCCATTGACACGTGGTGTCTTTGTCTACGGAGAGCCCATCACCGTGCCTGCCGGGTCGGGTCGTGACGTCATGGAGGAAACCCGGACGGTCCTGCAGGACCGCCTCGATCGTCTCGTCGCGCGGGCCCTGGACCTCGCAACGACGAGGTCAGCAGGGCCCTCCAGGAGGCGGCGTGCGCGCGCCGATGCGTCTTCGCGAACAGCCGCACAATCCGGCAGGGATGATCGGTGATGGCGCAGGCGCGAGTGCTGATCGTGGCCGGAGAGGCCTCCGGCGATCTCTACGGCAGCCTCCTGATCCGGGCGATGTCGGAGACGCCAGACGAAATCAGCGCGGGCGTCCGGTTCACGGGTGTCGGAGGGCCCGCCATGCGCGCCGCCGGCCTCCGTCCTCTGGGCGACGCCGCCAGCCTGGGGGTCACCGGATTCCTCGAAATACTCGGGAATGTGGGCGCCATCTGGCGCGCGTATCGTCAGGCCCGCGACGTCCTGTCGTCCGCCCAACGGCCCGATCTTGTGCTGCTCATCGATTATCCCGACTTCAATCTTCGACTGGCCAAGAGAGCAAAATCCGCGGGCGTCCCGGTGCTGTATTTCGTCAGCCCGCAGATCTGGGCCTGGCGCAAGGGTCGGGTGCGACAGATCGCCTCCGTCGTCGACAGGATGCTGGTGATTCTGCCGTTCGAGGAGGAGATCTACCGGCGCGCCGGCGTCCCGGTCGAGTTCGTCGGTCACCCGCTCCTGGATCTCGTGCATGCGGAGCGCTCGCGGGAGCAGACACTGCGGCCGCTTGGCCTCGATCCCGACCGGCCGACCATCGCGCTGCTTCCAGGGAGTCGCAGAAACGAACTGCGCGCGCATGTTCCCGTGATGCTGGACGCGGCGCGCCGATTGCGGGAGGAGTTCCGTGACGTGCAGTTTCTCGTTCCGATCGCCCCCACCGTCTCCACCGATGAGGTGGAGAGCATCGTGCGCGCAGAGACGAGCAGAGTGGGCGGGCCCGGCGCGACGCTCGCGGATATTGACTGCCGCCTCGTGCGGGAGGCACGCTACGACGCCCTGGCGTCCTGCGATGCCGTCGTCGCGGCGTCGGGGACAGCGACGCTCGAGACCGCGCTTTTGGGCATTCCGATGGTGATCGTCTACAGGATGAACCCGCTGACGTTCGCCCTCGCGCGACTGATGTCGGACGTGCCACACGTCGGTATGCCCAACCTGATCGCGGGGAAACGGGTCGCCCCCGAATTGGTCCAGGGAGACTGCACGGGGGAGCGCATTGCGATCGAGCTGCGACGCATCCTGACCGATCCGCGCGTCGCGTCGGAGATGCGGCAGGCCTGGTCGGGAGTGCGCGACCGCCTCGGCCGACCGGGTGCCATCGCACGGGTCGCAGCGGCGGCCTGGGATATGATCGGCCATGGCGGCGAGCGGGGCGGGTCCACTGGAGGGGATGATCGTGCGCGGGGGCGGGACGGACGCGGAGCGCGACCGGACGCGGATCAAGAGCATGACCGGCTTCGGCCAGGGACTGGTCGAGCGTGACGGGATTCGGGTGACGGTGGAGCTCAAGGGGGTCAACCACCGGTTCCTGGACATCAAGATGAGACTGCCGGCGGAGTTGGGCCTCCAGGAGTCGGCGCTTCGCTCCCTGGTCCAGGAGCGGGTGTCGCGCGGCCGCATCGACATCGCCGTGCTCCTGACGTCGCTTCGACCTGGCGACTTCCGACTTCTGGTCAATCGCAGCCTGGTGGCGGCCTATCTGAATGCCGCGACCGATTTGAAACGGGAGTTCAACGTGAAGGGATCGATCGCGCTCGAATCCCTCCTGACCCTGCCAGGAGCCATCTCGGTCCAGGCGGACACACAGCGCCCGGACGGCCCTGCGCAGGCCGCGGTCACCGAAGCGCTACGACAGGCGCTGGCGCAGTACGATGCGATGCGGTGCGCCGAGGGCGATCGGCTCACGGACGATCTCAAGGGACATGTGGCGACGATTCGCGATTCGGTATTCCGGATGGACGAGGTGGCGAAGGCCCTGCCCGCCGCCTACGCGCGCCGCGTGAAGGAGCGCGTGGCCGACCTCCTGGGAGGAGACCGGAGACTCGATGACGGGCGCCTGGAGCAGGAGGTCGCGCTTCTCGCGGGGCGCGTCGACGTCACCGAGGAGCTGGTCCGGCTGCGGGGGCATCTCGATCAAGCCGAAGCGCTTCTGGCGGGAGCGGAGGCACCGGTCGGCAAGACGCTCGACTTTCTCATGCAGGAGATGAACCGGGAGGCCAACACCATCTCGTCGAAGGCGGAGGCCCTTCCGATCTGCCGTGAGGCGCTGCGGATCAAGGCGGCGGTCGAGAAAGTTCGTGAGCAGGTGCAAAACCTCGAATGAAACCTCCCCGCAGGGATGTCGACGGGAGCCGGCCGCCTCGGGAAACCGCCGGTTCGGTGTTCGTCATCTCGGCCCCCTCCGGCGCGGGAAAAACCACGCTGTGCAGGCGAATCCTCGACGAGGATCGCGCCATCGAGTTTTCAGTGTCCTACACGACTCGTCCGCGACGCGCCGGAGAGCAGGATGGCGTGGACTATCGATTCGTCGACCGACAGGAGTTCGAGCGCCGCCGCGATGAGCACGAATTCGCCGAATGGGCCGTCGTGGGCGGCCATCTGTATGGGACCTCCGCACCCGTCCTGCGGGAGGCGGTTGCTCAGGGTCACGACATCCTCCTCGACATCGACACGCAAGGGGCGATGAATATCCGCCGCCAGTTCCCGGAGGCGGTGCTGATTTTCATCCTCCCCCCGGGGCGTGCCGCCCTGCGGGAGCGACTCGAGAAGCGAGGCACGGACGGGCCGCAGGAGGTGGTGCGACGTCTCGCGCTGGCGCAAGGGGAGATCGAAAAGTGTCCCGCCTATGACTATGTGATCATCAACGACGACCTGGAGACGGCGTATCGGCAGCTCCGGGCGGTGCTCGATGCGACCCGCTGCCGCAGCGATCGTCAGGTGCGTCGTATTGTGGCGATCGTCCGGGAGTTCCTTTCCCATCGCTGAGAGGGTCCTGATCGCCGCAGCCAGTCGATGGAGTCTTCCAGAGCCACCTCGATCCGGAGAGAGGATTCGATTAGAATGCTCCCCGGGAGCGGATCCCGGGCTCCCCACAGGGAGGGTTCATGATCGTGACAGAGGCGATCGGCAACAAGTTCGAATTCATCAGCGTGGCGGGTGAGCGCTGCAAACAGCTGCAGCGTGGGGCCCGCCCGCGCATCGAGACGACCGCCCGCAAGCCCGTGACGGTGGCCATGCAGGAGGTCCTGTCCGGCGTCATCCCGTACAGCTACGGTCCCTTCCCCGAGGAGTATCCGGTGGAGGAAGTGGCCGAGGTGACGACCGAGACGTACCCGGTCGATGAACCGGCCATGGATCATCGTGAGCCGGCCGACTGAACGATCGACCGAACGCAAGAGGGACGGCGGCCCCGGCCCGCGCATCGCGCTGGGGGTGACCGGCGGCATCGCGGCCTACAAGGCCGCCGAGATCGTCCGTGGCCTGACGCGTTCGGGCGCCGAGGTTCATGTCATCATGTCGGCGGGGGGACAGCAGTTCATCACCCCCCTCACGCTTCAGACGCTCAGCGGCCAGCGCGTGATCACCGACCAGTGGGACCTGTCGCAGGGTGGGGACATCCAGCACATCGCCCTGGCGCGCGGCCTGGATCTGTTCCTGATAGCGCCGGCAACGGCCGATGTCCTGGCCAAGCTCGCGCATGGCATCGCCGACGATTTTCTCAGCACGTTCTACCTGGCGGTGACCGCGCCCGTGGCTGTCGCGCCGGCCATGAACGTCTGGATGTGGGAGCACCCTGTCACGCAAGCCAACGTGGCGCTTCTCAAGTCCCGCGGTGTCCGCGTCATCGATCCGGTCGCCGGGGAGCTGGCGTGCGGCGAGGAGGGGACCGGTCGCATGGCCGAGCCCGAGACGATCGTAGAATCGGCGCTGGCCCTGTCTAAAAAAAAACCTCGCGTTCGCTTGAGGGCCGCCGCGTCCTCGTGACCGCGGGTCCCACCCGCGAAGCCCTCGACCCGGCCCGCTTCCTGAGCAATCCGTCCACGGGTAAGATGGGATACGCCCTCGCCGCCGAGGCCCTGGCGCGCGGCGCCGATGTCACCCTGATCAGCGGGCCGACTCATCTTCAGGCGCCCCCGGGCGTTCGGATGGTGCGGGTGACCTCGGCCGATGAGATGTTTCGCGCGGCGCTCAATCAGGCGCCGGGGGTCGATCTGGTCCTCAAGGCGGCCGCGGTGGCGGACTACCGACCCGAGGATCGCGCTCCGGGGAAGATCAAGAAAGAGGTTTTGCGCAAGCGGGCCCGCAGGCAAGGCGGGGCCGACCGGGCCTTCCTCCTGCGCCTGATGCCCACTCCGGACATTCTCGAGGAGCTCGGAAGACGCAGACGGCCGGGACAGGTCCTCGTCGGTTTCGCAGCGGAGACCGGAGAGCTCGAGGCGAACGCTCTCAAGAAACTGAAAAGGAAGAATCTGGATCTGATCGTCGCCAACCGGATCGGGGTCGAAGGCGAGGGGTTCGAGGCGGACACCAACCGCGCCATGATCCTCGATCGCTCGGGGGCGAGGACCGATCTGCCGTTGATGTCGAAGGAGGCGATGGCGGCCGCCATTCTCGATCGGGCGGTGTCTCTTCTTTCGGACGATTCCAGCCGGACCAGGCGCCGGGAGGTCGGAGGACGGGGAGCATGATTCGAACCCCGGGCGATCGACAGGATCTGAGGGCGCGTCTGGAATGGCTCCGACTCATGGGGGTCGACGAGCTGCCCGTGGTTGCGTCACGGAACCCGCGGCCGCAGGACTCCTGCCGCGGTGAGGAACGGGTGGCGACAGGATCGGCACCGACGGCCGCCGTCCAGGCCGGACTCTTCGGAGGGGTCGAGGAGGTGAGCAGGAGCGTCGCGTCCCGTCCCGCGCGGCGCGGCCGGGACGTTGACTCACGTGTCCCGGCGCTGACTGCCGCGCGGGCGCCCGAAGCTCCCGACGCCGCGACCGCACTGCGGATCATCCGCGGTGAGATCGGCGACTGCACACGTTGCGGTCTGTGCCGCGGTCGGACGAACATCGTGTTCGGGGTCGGGAATCCGAATGCGCGCCTGATGTTCGTCGGAGAGGGGCCGGGGGCCGACGAGGATCTCAAGGGCGAGCCGTTCGTCGGGCGCGCCGGCCAGCTCCTGACGAAAATCATCGAGTCGATGGGTCTCGAACGCGGCGATGTGTACATCGCCAACGTCGTCAAGTGTCGGCCCCCGGAGAACCGCACCCCCCTCCCGGACGAGATCGGCACGTGCTCGCCGTTTCTGTTCCAGCAGATCAAGGCCATCCGGCCGCGCGTGCTGGTCTGTCTCGGGACGCCTGCCGTGCAAACCATCCTGGGCACCCGCGACACCATCACACGGCTGCGCGGCAGTTTCCGCGATCTGGACGACATCCGCGTCATGCCCACGTTTCATCCCGCCTATCTGCTGCGCAACCCCGCCGCCAAGAGAGAGGTCTGGGACGACATGAAAAAAGTGATGGCCGAACTGAAAGTGGACGGATGACGATCCTGCGCGCATCGGTCGCGGTGCCCCGGCCGGTGCGGCGACTGTTCACGTATTCGATCCCCCCTGCCCTTGCACCACGCTGTCGACCCGGCGTCCGCGTCGTCGTGCCATTTGGCCGGCATAAGCTGACCGGGTATCTTCTGAGCCTCATGGAGGGCGAGCAGCCCGGAAGCAGCCCGAAATCGCTGCGACCGATCGAACAGGTCCTGGACCCGGAGCCGGTGCTGGACGGAACGATTCTCGAGGTCGTGCGTTTCGCCGCCGACTACTATGTCGCGTCTCTGGGCGAGATGATCCGTTGCGCCCTGCCCGGCATGAAGGCTCAGGTGCGCCGAGTCGTGTCGGTGACGGAACGCGGGCGCCGGGCGCTCGAGGCGGGTGGCGGCGTCCTCGTGGACGCATCGCTCCCGCGCATCGCATCCGATCCCCGCGGGCGCGAGATCCTGGGGGTGGTCGCGGAGTTCAACTCGGGTCGCGGCGCCGCGATCCGCCTGGACGACCTGCGTCGCCGGGTGGGACCACGCTTCACGACACGCACCCTGGAGAACCTCCGCGCCGCCGGCTTCCTGGAGGTCGCCGAAGTCGCCGCCACGGCGGGGCCCCGGCCCCGCCTCGAGGAAGAGGCTGTCCTGGTCGCCCACGACGTGACCGCCGCCGGAGCGAAAGGGGCGCGGCGACGCAGGCTCCTCGAGTTGCTGGGCGAGGCGGGCGGCCGCCGGAGCGTGCCGGGTCTCCTGCGTGACTCCGGGGCGTCACGCAGCGTGCTGCGCGCGCTCGAGACACTCGGTCTGATCGCGATCGAATCGCGGGAAGCGCTGCGTCGTCCGGCTTCCTTCGAACTGCCGTTGCAGACCCCGGCGACGCTGAGACCGACGTCCGCCCAGAAAGCGGCCATCGATGCAATCGCCGGCGCCCTCTCCACCCGGTCGTTCACGACGTTCCTCCTGCATGGAGTCACCGGGAGCGGCAAGACCGAGGTCTATTTGAGGGCCATCGAGACGGCGATCCGGAGTGGACGCAAGGCGCTCTATCTTGTGCCCGAAATCGGTTTGACGCCCCTCCTGGCGCGCCGCATGCGGTCGCGCTTCGGGGAGGTCCTGGGCCTCCTGCACTCGGGTCTGAGCGATGGGGAGCGCTACGACGAGTGGAGACGGATCCGGAACGGCCGCGTCGAGGTCGTGCTGGGTGCCCGTTCGGCCGTGTTCGCGCCGATACCGGACCTCGGTCTCGTCATCGTCGACGAGGAACACGACACCTCGTACAAACAGGACGAACACCCACGGTACAACGGCCGCGACCTGGCGATCATGCGCGCCAAGATGTCGCGAGCCGTCGTCGTCCTCGGGTCGGCGACGCCGTCCATGGAGACGTATGTCCAGGCGGAGCGCGGCCGGTATCGGATGCTGGCGCTGCCGGGCCGCATCGGACCGGCCGGTCTGCCCCGGGTCGAACGGATCGACATGCGGCGCGAGTTCGAGGAAGTCGGCCGCGAGTCGGTCCTGTCGCGGCGCCTCCTCTCCGCCCTCGAGGAGCGCCTGCGGCGTGGCGAGCAGAGCCTCATCTTGCTCAACCGCCGCGGCTTCTCGACCTTTGTGTTGTGCCGCTCCTGCGGCGAGCCGATCCAGTGCCGGAACTGCAGCATCCCGATGACGTGGCATCTGCGGCACCGGCGTCTGCGCTGTCATTACTGCGACGACACGCGGGAGCAGCCGGTGACCTGTCCCGCCTGCGGCAGCTCGCATCTGTATTACGGCGGTACTGGAACCGAGCGCCTGGAGACGATCCTGAGAACGGTTCTTCCGACGGCGCGCGTCCAGCGTCTGGACAAGGACACGGCGCGCGGCCGCGGCTCGGTCGAGGAGATGTTGACGCGAGTCGAGCGCGGAGAGATCGATATCCTGCTCGGAACGCAGATGATCGCGAAGGGCCATGATTTTCCCAACGTGACTCTGGTGGGGGTCCTGGCGGCGGACGCCCTGCTGGGACTGCCGGACTTTCGTGCCGGCGAGCGCGCGTTCCAGCTCCTGGCCCAGGTGGCCGGTCGAAGCGGCCGTGGAGACCGTGAGGGCGAGGTCATCGTGCAGGCGTACGACGCCGATCATCACGCCATCCGCTTCGCGTGCGAGCATGATTTTGCCGGGTTCGCGGCCCGGGAGCTCGCGTACCGGCGCGCCATGAACTATCCACCGTACGCCGCGCTGGCGGCCATCCTCGTCAGGGATCGCGTGTTCGACCGCGCGCGTGCCCGGGCGGAGGAGGTCGGCTTGATTCTGCGCGGCCGGTCGGAGCGCTCGCTGCAGGTGCTGGGACCGGCGCCGGCCCCCCTCGAGCGACTGCGGGGCGAGTACCGTGTCCAGCTGCTCATCAAGGCGGCGGGTCGGAAGGAGTTGCGGAACGCCCTGGGACGGATGCTCCACGAACTCGAAGGGAGGAAGGTGAGAAGCGAGAGCCTTGCGATCGACGTCGACCCGATGACGACGCTCTGAGAGGCGGCGGCCGATGCCTACTTGATGAACTCGAGTCCCGGCTTGCCGTCGGCCGACACGACCTCGCCGATGACGGCGGCCACCCGGTTGCCGCGCTCGCGCAGCCGGCTGACGAGCCTGGGTGCCTGGTCGGGTGGCAGGGACACCAGAAGTCCACCCGAGGTCTGCGGGTCGACGACCAGCCACTTCTCCTCGTCGGTGAAGTTTCCCGAAAACGTGAGGTAGTCCTGGGCCACCTGCAGGTTCGAGCCGGTCACGGACGTGGCCACGCCCTGGGCGATCAGCTCCAGGCTCTCGTCGTAACGCGGGACGTCCTTGAACCGGATCCTCATGCGGACGTTGCTGCCCTTCGCCATTCCGAGGGTGTGACCGCTCAGACCGAATCCGGTGATGTCGGTGCAGGCGTGCGGCTCGAACTCGAGCATCGTCTCGCACGCCACCCGGTTCAGCGACGCCATCCAGTCGACGGCCCGCATGAGCAGCTCGTCGGAGACCAGACCGCGACGATACCCGGTGATGATCACGCCGGTCCCGATCGGTTTGGTGAGAACCAGATGATCGCCCGGACGCGCGGCGGCGTTGGTGAGGATCCGTTTCGGGTGGATGAGTCCGGTCACCGAAAGACCGTACTTCAGCTCATCGTCGCGCACGGTGTGCCCGCCGACGAGGGTCGCGCCCGCCTCCTTGATCTTGCTGAACCCCCCCTCCAGGATCTTGCGCAGCGAACCCTTGTCGATGTTGCGCGCCGGGAAGTTGCACAGGTTCATGGCGGTGAGCGGACGTCCTCCCATGGCGTAGACGTCCGAGATGGAGTTCGCGGCCGCCACCTGCCCGTACAGGAAGGGATCGTCGACCACCGGCGTGATGTAGTCCACCGTCTGGACCAGCGCGAGGTCGTCCGAGAGCCGATACACACCCGCGTCGTCGCCGGTTTCGAAGCCGACGAGCAGGTTGGGATCGGTCTTGGCCGCCCCGGCGAATTCCTTGACGATTTCGCTCAAGTCCACCGGACTGAGCTTGGCCGCTCAGCCGCCGGAACGGGCGTGGCTCGTCAGTTTGGCTGCAGTCGCTTCGTTCACGAAGTCCACCCGAATCGCGCTTGATCGTGCGCCCGAATGCTATCGCCCCCGCTCCGGCCGTGTCAAATTGGGTGGTCGAGGGCGCGACCTCGTGCGGGCCACCCCGCCTCGAGCGCTGCACTATAATGCCGCCGCCATGACGCCGCAGGAGACATGCGACAGCATCCTGGACACGATCGGCGACACCCCGCTCGTGCGCATCCGGCGGATGAACCCCGAGCCGGGTGTGGTGATCTACGCCAAGATCGAGGGCTTCAACCCGATGGGCAGCGTGAAGGAGCGGATCGCGCTGCGCATCGTGGAGGAGGCGGAAAAACGCGGTGAATTGAGGCAGGGGATGACGCTTCTCGAGTCCTCCAGCGGGAACACGGGAATCGGGCTGGCGATGGTCGGGGCGGTGAAGGGGTACCGGGTGGTCGTCACGATGGCGCAGAAGGTGTCGGTCGAGAGGCGTCAGATCCTGCACGCCCTCGGAGCGGAGATCGTATTCACCTCGAAGGACGGCGGCTCCGATGAGGCTTGGGACCTCGCCGACGCGATCTACGCGCGGGATCCCGGCGGGTATTTCCGCGTCGGCCAGTACGTCAACCCGGACAACATCCGCGCGCACTATGAGGGGACCGCGGACGAGGTCTGGCGGCAGACGAAGGGGCACGTCGACTGGCTCGTCCTGACGCTCGGCACCTGCGGCACGCTGGTCGGGATGGCCCGCCGGCTGAAGGAGCGCAATCCGTCCCTGCGGGTCGTCTCGGTGGAACCCCAGACGAAGCACGCCCAGCAGGGCCTGAGGAACATGACCGAGTCCCGGGTCCCGGCGATCATGGACTGGGGTCTCGTCGACGAGCGCATGACCGTGACCGACGCGGAGGCGTTCGAGACGACCCGCGACCTGGCGCGGCGGGAGGGCATCTTCGCGGGCATCTCGTCGGGCACCGCGATGGTGGCGGCCCTGCGGGTCGCGCGCCGGATCAAGAGAGGCCATATCGTCACGCTCCTGCCGGATCGTGGTGAGAAATACCTCAGCACGCCTCTCTACCCCGAAGGCCCCGGACCGCCCTGATCGACTCGGAGAGCCGATTGCCCTCGCGCTGTCTCGTCATCCAGGTGGTCGCCTGCGACACGACCGAGGCGGCGTGCCGGGCCTACCTCGCCGCCGACGCGCGCGCCGACGTCGTCGAGCTGCGCTGGGACCTGGTCAGGGATCTCGACGCCGATCGACTGCTGAAACTCAAGGGCAAACCGAAGCTGATCACAGTGCGCAGCCGCCAGCAGGGTGGCGCGGCGCGGCCAGCGGAGAGGGAGCCGCTGTTACGGAAGGCCCTGGCCGCCGGCGTGGACTATCTCGACCTCGAGTTCGGCGACCGGGACCTCGCGTTCGTGAAGCAGCGGGGACGCACGCGGCGCATTCTCTCGTACCACGACTTCAACGGCACGCCGGCGGACCTGCAAGGGCTCTACCGCGAGATGCGCTCGGCCGGCGTCGACGCCCTCCCGAAGATCGTCACGCTCGCGGATGCCGCGAGCGACATCCTGCGGGTGCGCGATCTGCTCCGGTCGGTGGAACCCGGCGCCCTGATCGCCTTTTGCATGGGGCCGAAGGGCGTCCCCAGCCGGATCCTGTCCCCCTCGTGGGGGTCGGCGGCGGTCTACGCCCCGTCGCGCGGCTCGACGGCGAGCGCGCCCGGCCAGGTGTCGCTCGACGATCTGTTCGATCTCTACCGTTTCAACCGTATCGGTCCCCGCACGCGGCTTCTCGGCGTTCTCGGATATCCGATCGGGCACTCCCTCTCGCCCCTCATCCACAATACCGCTCTCGCGTCGCTCGGGCTCGACTTCTGCTATCTGCCCTTCGAGGCCACGCGCCTGGCCGAATTCCTTCCGCTGCTGAGCGAGCTCCGTCTCACGGGTCTGAGCGTCACCCTGCCGCACAAGGAAACGATCCTGCCGCATCTGGACGGCCTGGACGAGACATCGCGGGGGGTCGGTGCGGTGAACACGGTGGTCAAGGTCTGGAACCGTCTCGAAGGGCGCAACACGGACGTCGAGGCATCGCTCGCGCCGCTCAAAGGCCGGATGGTCCTGCGGGGCGCCCGGGTCGCGATCATGGGCGCCGGCGGAGCGGCACGGGCCCTGGTCTACGGTCTCGTCCACGCGGGGGCGCGCGTCACCCTCTTCAATCGGACCACCGCGCACGCGCGCGTCCTGGCGCGCCGCTTCGGGGTGCGCCATCTCCCCTGGGGCCGCCTGCGGAGATACCCCTGCGATCTCCTGATCAACGCCACCTCGGTGGGACTCGCCCCCGACATGGACAGCGTGCCCGTTCCGGCCTCGTGGATCGTCGCTCCGATGGTCTACGACATCGTCTACAACCCCGTGGAAACACGTTTTCTCCGGGAGGCGCACGCTCGAGGACGACAGACGCTCGGCGGCCTGGAGATGTTCGTGGAGCAGGCGGCGGCGCAGTTCGCGATGTTCACCGGCCGGCCCGCCCCGGTCGATGCCATGCGCGAGGTCGCGCTCAAGGCGCTGGGGCCGGCATCGGGGGAATCTCCGGCGACCCTTCTCCGCCCTGCGCGGCGCGTCAGGGCCCGTCCCAGGAAGCGATGACCTCGTGAACGGGCCGGACCGCGACGCAAGGTGCGATTGACACGACGCGTGGCGCGGTACTAGACTCGTCGCGATTTGTCTCGGGAGACCAGCCGTGCCGGCTCGAACCATCGGCGAAGAGGAGAATGTGGACCTCACGATCGGCGGGACGGCGCGACCCCGTCATTGCATCCTGTTCCATCACACAAACCGCTTCTATTATTGGTGGCGCTGACCGGAACGCCGGCGGATCCGAGTCCGCCCCGACGTCCCCGGTGAGCGTGAGCGCCCGGGCGGGGGTGCGCTCGGGCGCGTGGTCGGAGCGGGACCGGAGTGTGCCGGCGATCAGGGGGGACTTCATGAGGGCATCGATGCACGTGACTTCGGCCGTCAGGACGCGGCCGTCGGGAGGAGCGCGGTTCCTGCGCCTGGCGGCGCCTGTCTGCCTCGGTGTGGCGCTCGCGGGGTGCTCGTCGCTCGAGCGCAATCCCGCGGTCGTCTCTCCCTACAGCGACAAGCTGAGCCCGTTCAATTACAAGGAAGAGGGACGACTGGCGATGATGGTGGTGGGCGTCGACGCGGCCCGCTTCATCCGCAAGGAGTCCTACTTTCCGCTGTTCGTGCAGGTCGTGAACAGGACCAAAGGCACGTTCGAGATCACGCGGGAAGCGTTCACGCTCGAGGACCCTCTCGGACGACACTACGCGATAGCCCCCGCCCGTGAGCTGGCGGAGAACTATCCCCGTCTCGACCTGGACCGGCGTCTGTTCATCCAGAACCGCCAGTTCACGGCGGTCGGCGTCGGTCTCTTCACCTACGTGCAGAGCACCTTCTACCCGTCGTCCTCGGGACGGGCGCTGCTCATCGATCAGGTGAGCCTGCCGCCGCAGTCGTACATGGAGGATGTGATCTATTTCCCGATTCCGGAATCGGGGTTGAACGGGGTGCCGCTGCGGCTGCTGTTCAAGGTCAAGGGTCTCGACGAGGCGATCGAGGTCGTCTTCGAGGTCCCGCGGACCCTGGGGATCTTCGAAAAGGACGAGGAGAAACGGTGACGAGCGGATGCAACCTCGAGCCGGCCGATCTGCCCGGCCTGGCGCGACAGGGCAACGTCATCCCCCTCTGCCGCGAGATGGACGCCGATCTGCTCACGCCCGTGGCCGCCTTCCTGCGTATCGCACGGGGGGCACGACAGCCCTTTCTCCTGGAATCCGTCGAGGGGGGCGAGGCGATCGCGCGCTACTCCTTTCTCGGTCGCGACCCGGTCGGCGTCGTGCGCGCGACGGTTGACGAGAGCGACGGTGACCCGCTGCGGGCGCTGCGCGCGTCCATGGCGAACCTCCGACCGGTGCGCTGTCCGGACCTCCCGCGCTTCACCGGCGGCGCCGTGGGGTACCTGTCGTACGACGTGGTGCGGTCGATCGAGCGTCTGCCGCGCTCCGTGAAGGACGACCTTCGCGTGCCCGACATCCTGTTCGGGCTCTACGATACGGTCCTGGCCTTCGATCACCTGAAGCAGCGCATCCAGATCGTGTCGAACATCACGACCGAGGAGCGGGGCGAGCGGCTGAACGAGAGGGCCCTCCTGGGGCGCTATCGGGCCGCCCTCCACCGGATCGATCTCATGGAGCGTCTGCTGCGCCGGGCCTCCGCGCCGGTCACGCGCGCCACGCGGGGACGCGAACGCTGGCGCGCGAACATCAGCGCGGCACGCTACAAGGAGGGCGTCAGAAAGGCGAAGGAGTACATACGCGCGGGAGACATCTTCCAGGTCGTCCTGTCCCAACGCTTCGAGCGCCGGGCGCGGGCCTCGCCCTTTTCGATCTACCGGGCGCTTCGCCGCATCAACCCGTCACCGTACATGTACTACCTCGATTTCGGCGAGGTCGCGCTGGCGGGCGCTTCGCCGGAGATGCTGGTGCGCGTGGAGGGGGATCGGATCCGGACGCGGCCGATCGCCGGAACCCGTCCCCGCGGGAAGGACGAGGACGAGGACCGGGCGATGGAAGCCGAACTCCTCGCGGATCCCAAGGAACGCGCGGAGCATGTGATGCTGGTCGATCTGGGCCGGAACGATCTCGGCCGCGTCAGCCGTCCCGGAAGCGTCGAAGTCAGCCGCTTCATGGGGGTCGAGCGCTATTCGCACGTCATGCACCTGGTGTCGGAGGTGACCGCGAGGCTCCGGGCCGACCGGGACGCGTTCGACGGTCTTCTGGCCTGTTTTCCCGCGGGCACCGTCTCGGGGGCGCCCAAGGTGCGCGCCATGGAGATCATCGACGAGCTGGAGACCACCCGCCGGGGTCCGTACGCCGGCGCGGTGGGTTACATCGACTACTCCGGCAACCTCGATTCCTGCATCACGATCCGCACGACCGTGATGAGCCGGGGCATCGCGCACGTCCAGGCCGGCGCCGGCATCGTGGCCGCCTCGATCCCCGAGCGCGAGTACCGCGAGTGCGTGAGCAAGGCCGGCGCCCTGATCGATGCCATCGAACGGGCCGAGGCGCGGACGTGATCGTCGTCATCGACAACTACGATTCCTTCACCTACAACCTGGTCCAGTATCTCCAGGAGCTCGGAGCGGAGGTCGAGGTCTATCGCAACGATCGGATCACCACGGAGGGAATCGCGTCCCGGCGTCCGGACGCCCTCGTCATCTCTCCGGGGCCGAAGACACCGGACGACGCCGGCATCACGCTCGACGTGGTGCGGGTCTTCTCGGGGCGGGTGCCGATCCTGGGCGTCTGCCTCGGGCACCAGGCGATCGGCCAGGCGTTCGGCGGCCGGATCGTGCGCGCCCCCTCGCTGATGCATGGCAAGACCAGCCCGATCCGGCATGACGGGCGGACGATCTTCGCCGGTCTCGAAAGCCCGTTCGAAGCGACACGCTACCATTCGCTGGTCGTCGACCCCGGGAGCGTCCCGGCCGAACTGGAGGTTTCGGCGAGCACCGAAGACGGCGTCATCATGGGGCTGCGCCACAGACGCCACCCGACCGAAGGGGTGCAGTTCCACCCCGAGTCGGTGCTCACGCGGGACGGCAAGGCGCTCCTCGGGAACTTCCTGCGGCGGCTGCGGGGCGGGTGAGGGCGATGCAGGACGGGCTGCAGGACATCCTGGAGAAGGTGGCGGACGGGGGACGCCTGTCGTCCACCGAGGCGCGCGCGTCGTTCGAGGCGATCATGGACGGTCGCGTGACGCCCGCGCGGCTGGCCGCGTTCCTGGTCGGCCTGCGCGTGCGCGGCGAGACCGTCGTCGAGATCACCGAGTTCGCGCGTGTCATGCGCGAGCGCGCGACGCGGGTACGCTGCGACGCACCCGTGATCCTCGACACCTGCGGAACCGGCGGCGACGGCGCGTCCACCTTCAACATCAGCACGCTGGCCGCGTTCGTCGTCGCCGCGGCGGGGGTCGTGGTCGCCAAGCATGGCAACCTGGCGGTGAGCAGCCGCTGTGGCAGCGCCGACCTCCTGCAGGGGCTCGGGGTGCGCGTCGACGTCCCGGTCGAGACCGTGGAGCGCTCGCTGAGTCAGGTGGGGTTGGGTTTCCTGTTCGCTCCGGTCCTGCACGGCGCGATGCGTCATGCCGCCGCGGTGCGGCGCGAACTGGGGGTGCGCACGGTGTTCAATCTCCTCGGTCCGCTGACGAATCCCGCCGGGGCGCGTCACCAGCTCCTGGGTGTCTACGACGCCGGCCGTCTGCGGGTGATGGCCGAGGTCCTCCGGGAGCTCGGCTCGGAGCGCGCGATGGTGGTGCACGGACAGGGTCTCGACGAGATCACGCTTCACGGCGCGACCCGGGTGGCGGAGCTGCGGGACGGGCGCGTGCTGGAGAGCGAGCTGACGCCGGAGGACGCGGGTCTGTCAAGCGGCGGACTGGAGGATCTGGCGGGGGGAGACGTCGCGCGCAACGTGGCGATCGCCAAGGCCGTCCTGGCCGGCGAGCGTGGTCGGCGGCGCGACGTCGTGCTGTTGAACGCGGGCGCGGCCCTGATGGTGGCGGGGCGGGCGGGTGATGTCAGGGAAGGCGTCGAGATGGCGGGGCGTGCGATCGATTCGGGTGGGGCGCTCGGTGTGCTGGAGAGCCTGCGGGCCCTCTGCCCGCTGGACGCCTGAGCGCGCCACGGCGGGAGGGCGAGGTGGACGTTCTCGACAGGATCGTGCAGGCCAAGCGGGCGCAGATCGCGCGGGACAAGATCGAGCGGCCGTTGCGGCGTCTCATCGAGATGGCGACCGCCGCCCTGCCGCCCCGGGACCTTGTCGCCGCCCTGCGCCGTCCGGGTCGAATCAACGTCATCGCCGAGATCAAGAGGGCCTCGCCCTCGAGGGGCCCGATCAAGGCCGGGGCCGAAGTGGAGGGGATCGCCGAATCCTACGAGCGCGCCGGAGCCGTCGCGCTCTCCGTGCTGACCGAGCCGCGCTTCTTCCTGGGAGCGCCCGAGCATCTGGGCGAGGCCAAGCGCGTGGTCACCGTGCCGGTCCTGCGGAAGGACTTCGTGCTGGAGGAATACCAGATCTACGAGAGCCGTGTGCTGGGCGCCGATTCGCTTCTCCTGATCGTCCGCCTCCTGACGTCGAAGGAGCTCACCACGTTGATCGGAGTGGCCCGCTCGCTGCACATGGAGCCCCTGGTGGAGGTGCACTCCGAGGAGGAGGCCCGGCGCGCGGCCGACTGCGGCGCGGCGGTCGTGGGCGTGAACAATCGGGATCTGGCCACCCTGAGCGTGTCGATCGACCATTCGCTGCAGCTCGCTCCACGGCTGCCGGACCCGCTCGTCCGGGTCAGCGAAAGCGGTATCGAGACCTCTTCGGACATCCGGCGCCTGCGCGAGTCGGGGTATCACGCGTTCCTCATCGGCGAGCGGTTGATGCGGGAGGCCGACCCGGGCGCGGCGCTGCGCGATCTGGTCGGGAGCGAGGCGTCATGATCGTGCGTGTCAAGCTGTGCGGTATCACGCGTCTGGAAGACGCCTTGCTCGGCCTCGAGCTGGGGGTGGACGCCTTCGGCTTCAACTTCGTCGAAGGCAGCCCGCGGCGCGTGACACCCGAGCTGGCCCGCGACATCTCGACGGCGTTGCCGCCCCTGGTCGTGCGGGTGGGTGTCTTCGCCGACGAGCTGCCGCGCGTGATGGAGGCGACGGCCCTGCTGGCGGGGCTCAACTGCCTGCAGCTGCACGGGGACGAACCGCCGGAGATCGGCCAGGCGATCGCCGTCCCGTGGTACAAGGCGCACCGTGTCGGTCCGCAATTCAGGCCGGAGTCGGTGCAGTCCTACCGCTGCAACACCGCTCTTTTGGATGCCAGCGTGCCCGGCAGAAAAGGCGGCACGGGAGCGACCTTCGACTGGACGATCGCACGCCTCGTGTCGGCCTACCGCCGGGTCATCCTCGCCGGGGGGCTCACCCCGGAGAACGTCGGTGAGGCGATCGCCGCGGCGCGGCCTTACGGCGTCGATGTCAACAGCGGCGTCGAGACCGCCCCCGGCAGGAAGGACCGGCGGCTCCTGTCCGAATTCATGAGACGCGTGCGTCTGGCGTCGACCGGGCCGGAGGGTCCCGCGTGAAGACACCGGACACCATGGGGCATTTCGGCCGATACGGGGGTCGCTTCGTTCCCGAGACGCTGATGAGCTCGCTCCAGGACCTGGAGGAGGCCTGGGGGGCGGCGCGCAACGACCCCGCGTTCCTGAAGGAGCTCGATCACTATCTCAGGACGTATGCCGGGCGGCCGACGCCGCTGTACCGGGCCGATCGTCTGGCGGCTCGCCTCGGGCGGACGATGCGCGTCTATCTCAAGAGGGAGGATCTGGCGCACACCGGTGCGCACAAGATCAACAACACGATCGGCCAGGCCCTCCTGGCCCGGCGGATGGGGAAGAGCCGGGTGATCGCGGAGACCGGAGCCGGCCAGCACGGGGTCGCCACCGCGACGGTGGCCGCCCTGTTCGGCCTGCGCTGCACCGTCTACATGGGCGAGGAGGACATGCGGCGTCAGGCTCTCAATGTCTATCGCATGAGGCTCCTGGGGGCGGACGTGAGACCGGTCGCCGCCGGCAGCCGCACCCTCAAGGACGCGATCAACGAGGCGATGCGCGACTGGGTGACGAACGTGAGGGACACGCATTACATTCTCGGATCGGTGCTGGGGGCGCATCCGTACCCCGCCATGGTGAGGGACTTTCAGTCGGTGATCGGACACGAGGCGCGGCTCCAGATCCTCGCTGCCGAAGGGCGGCTTCCCGACACGCTGATCGCGTGCGTCGGGGGCGGGAGCAATTCCATCGGGCTGTTTCATGCCTTCCTCGACGACTCCGCCGTGCGTCTCGTCGGGGTCGAGGCGGGGGGCGCATCCCTCGAACCGGGGCGGCACGCGGCCCGCTTCGCGGGTGGCAGCCTCGGGGTGCTGCAGGGCACGCGGACGTTCCTCCTGCAGGACGGGAACGGCAACATCCTGCCGACGCACTCGGTGTCGGCCGGTCTGGATTACGCCGCCGTCGGACCGGAGCACGCCTACCTGCGCGACAGCGGACGCGCCACCTACAGTCACGCTTCCGACGACGAGGCGCTCGCCGCGTTTCACGCGCTCGCCGCTCTGGAGGGTATCATCCCGGCCCTGGAGTCGGCGCACGCCCTCGCGTACCTGCTGCGCGAGGGCGGGGACGGGAGGATGGGGTCGGTCGTGATCGTCAACCTGTCCGGACGCGGCGACAAGGATGTCGCCGAGGTGGCCCGGCGCGAGGGGAGCGAGGTCCGGGCGCCATGAGCCTCCAGCGGAGCACTCAGGATGGCCGGATCGCCCGGGCGTTCGCCGCGGCCCGGGGCGTCAAGCGTTGCGCGCTCATCCCGTACCTCGCCGCCGGAGACCCCGATCTGGGACGCAGCCGCTCCCTGGTCGCCGCCGTGGCGCGCGGCGGCGCCGATATCGTGGAGATCGGCGTGCCGTTCTCCGATCCGATCGCGGACGGACCGGTCAACCAGCGGGCGGCGGAGCGGGCCCTGCGGAACGGCGTCACGCTGGGCTCGTGCCTCGATCTGGCCGCGGCGGTGCGTTCCGACGGCGGGCCTCCCGTCGTCCTGTTCACCTATTACAATCCGATCCACAGGATGGGGGCCGAGCTCTTTGCACACGCGGCGGCCGCGTCGGGCGTGGATGGAGTCCTGGTGACCGATTTGCCCCCCGAGGAGGCGGGCGAACTGCGCGGCGCCCTCGCGTCACAGGGCGTCGATCTGATTTTCCTGTTGTCCCCCACGTCCTCCCGCGAGCGCGTGGACAGGATCTGCCGCGAGGCGAGCGGATTCGTCTACTTTGTGTCGCGGACCGGCGTGACCGGGGCGCGCGAGGAGCTGCCGCCGGAGCTGGCGGAGCAGGTCCGCTCGGCCCGGCAGGTCTCCCGGCTGCCGATCGCGGTCGGGTTCGGCATCAGCGGCGCGGAGCAGGTGAAAGCAGTCGCCGCATTCGCCGACGGAGTGGTGGTCGGCAGCGCCCTCGTCCGGATCGTCGAGGAAAAGGGTGCCGCCGCCGATCTCGAGCTCGCCGTCGAGACCTTCTGCCGGGCGCTCGCCGGGTCGTCGCGGGGTTGAGGGCATGCGGCGCCCGGGTGGACACAGGATCTCGACGAAGCGGGCCGTTCGCCGGCGCAAACGACCCGCTTCCCGGTCCGATCCGATGGAGACATTGCGCCGCAGGATCGATGTGATCGACCGGCGACTGGTGCGCCTGCTCAACGACCGGGCGCGCTGGGCCATCGCGCTGGGCGGTGTCAAGTCCGAGAGGGGGCTGCCGATTTACCAGCCGGCCAGGGAAGAGGAGGTCATCGGAAATGTACAGCGCTGCAACGGGGGACCGCTGGAGTCGGCGGCGCTGCGCCGATTGTTCGAACGCATCATCGACGAGTCGCGCCGCATCGAGCGGAGCGCGACCGACCGGCAGCGGGGGCCGGACTGACGGAGCCTCCGGGCCCGCCCGGGACGAAGCACGAACGGGGAGACACAGATGGTCATCGTGATGAGCGAGCACGCCACGGAGGATCAGGTCGAGAAGGTGATCGCGGCCCTGACGCAGAAGGGGTACGACGCCCATCGCTCGACCGGCGCCACCCGGACCGTGATCGGGGTGGTCGGAGCGAGCCCGACGCCCCTCGACCCGCGCGAGTTCGAGATCATGCCCGGCGTCCACGAAGTGGTGAGGATCACGGAGCCGTACAAGCTGGCGGGCCGGACCTTCAAGCCCGAGGATACGGTGATCCGCATCGGCGACGTGCAGATCGGCGGCCGGGAGGTCGTCATGATGGCGGGCCCCTGCGCGGTCGAGAGCGAGAAGCAGCTGGACATCATCGCGAGCTCCGTGAAGCGCTATGGGGCGCGTATCCTGCGCGGCGGGGCGTTCAAGCCGCGCACGTCGCCGTACACCTTCCAGGGTCTCGGCGGGGAAGGGCTGGGGCATCTGCGCCGGGTGGCCGATCGCCACGGTCTCTTGGTGATCACCGAGGTGATGGATACCAATCAGGTCGATCTCGTCGCCGGGTACGCGGACATCCTGCAGGTCGGCGCGCGCAACATGCAGAATTTCAACCTGCTCAAGGAGCTCGGGCGCCAGAGAAAGCCGGTCATGCTGAAGCGGGGGCTCTCCGCCACGATCCAGGAATGGCTCCTGTCGGCCGAATACATCATGGCGGGCGGCAACCGCGACGTCATGCTGTGCGAGCGCGGTATCAGGACGTTCGAGAACTACACCCGCAATACCATGGACATCTCGGCCATCCCGATCATCAAGAAGCTCAGTCACCTCCCGATCGTCGCCGACCCCAGCCATGGCACCGGGCTGCGCGACAAGGTCATCCCGATGGCGCGGGCCGCGGTCGCCGCGGGCGCGGACGGGATCATGGTGGAGGTGCACCACGAGCCGGAAGCCGCGCTCTCCGACGGACCGCAGTCGATCTACCCGGAGCAGTTCGCCGAGCTGATGGCGCAGCTCCGGATCATCGCACCCGCGATCGGGCGGACCCTCTGAGCTCCGTGGCGGCGTCGACGCCCCGGTTCCGTCGGATCGCCATCGTGGGGGTCGGGCTGATCGGGGGTTCGATCGGTCTGGCGCTGCGCCGCAACGTGCGCGGCGTCCGGGTCATCGGCATCGATCGGGACAGGGTGCTGCGTGTGGCGCGCCGAAGGGGCGCCGTCCACGATGGAACGTCGTCCCTCGCCCGCGGCCTGGAGGACGTCGACCTGGCGGTGCTGGCGCTCCCCGTCGACGCCATCCTGCGCACGCTGCCGCGGCTCGGTCCTCTCGTGCCTCCCGGCGCGGCGGTCACGGATGTGGGCGGCACGAAGGAGGCGATCGTCGCGTGCGCGCGTCGCGCCGGTCTGGGGGCGCGGTTCGTCGGCGGTCACCCGATGGCCGGTTCGGAGCGTTCGGGTGTCCGTCATGCGGATGCAGCCCTCTTTTCCCGGGCGCCCTGGATTCTGTGCCCCGCCACCTCCGCTGCGTGGCGATGTGCCCGGTCCCTCGCGGCCCTGGTGGAGCGGCTGGGCGCCCGCCCCGTCCTCCTTCCGGCGCGGGCGCATGATCGGACGATGGCCCGGCTCAGCCACCTCCCGCAGTTGATCAGCGTGGCGCTGGTCAACACCGCCGGCTCGTCCACCCAAGGGCGGCTGCGGCTGTCCGGACCGGCGTTCCGCCAGATGGGCCGCCTGGCGGCGAGCCCTCCGGCGCTCTGGAAGGGCATCTTCCGGACGAACCGCGGCGCCACCGCCCGGGCGGTCGACGATTTCATCCGGGAGATGCGCCGGCTGCGGGCCGCGCTCGGGAGCGGACCGGGGCGCGATTTTCATCGCGCCGAACGGACGCTTCGACGGATGAAGGGATGGCGCCATGCTCGCGGGGTCTGGTAGCATTCCGCCGCGGTTCCGGGAGATGGGGAGCACTGTCATGGTTCGAATCGTCGCCGCGCGATCGTCTGTCCTCCTGCTCGTCGTGTCGATGGCTCTCGGACGGACCGGCGCGCAGACACCGGACCAGCCGACCGAGGGCCGTCTGCTCGTCGTGAATCGACACGACAACAGCCTGATGATCTTCGACGTGCCGTCGTACACCCTCCAGGCGACGATCCCTGTCGGCAAGGAGCCTCACGAGGTCGTCGCGACACCCGACGGTCGCAAGGCGTATGTCAGCAACGCGCGCGACAAGACCGTCTCGGTCGTCGACCTGGGCCGCGCCCGCGTCGTCCGTACCCTTCGACCGGAGACCTTCGATACCCCGAACGGGCTGGCGATGACACCCGACGGAAAGCACCTGATCCTGACGAGCGAGGGGACCCGGCGGTTTTTCCTCGTCGATGCGTCGCGCGACATCGTGCTGCGCTCGCTGACGACAACACAGACGCGGGCCCACATGGTGGCGGTCCCCGGGGACGGCTCGCGGGCCTTCGTGGCGAACGTCGGGTCCGACAGCGTGACCATCCTCAAGATCCCCGACCTGCGTATCGTCAAGAACGTGCCTGTCGGTGACGGACCGGAAGGGATCGCCGCCACCTCGAACGGTCGCTTTATCCTGGTCGCCCTCCAGGGCGTGGACCAGGTGGCGATCCTCGACGCCGGAAACGGGGCGGTGCTGGCGCGTCTGCCCACCGGACATACGCCAATCCGGATCGCCCTCACACCCAACTCCTTCACCGCCCTGGTCAGCAACCGGGCCTCGAACGATGTGACCGTTCTCGACGTGCTGGCCCGGCGGGTGAAGACGACGATTCGAGTCGGGCAGGGACCGGGTGGAGTGACCACCAACGCGTCCGGGTCGCGGGCCTACGTCTGCAACAGCGGCTCGAACAACGTGTCGGTCGTGAGCATCCCCGGGTTCGAAGTAGAGCGAACGATCGCGGCCGGTGCCTATCCCGACGGCATCGCCTACGTGCCGCGGCGCGAGGACGACGGACGAGGACGCTCCCGCGCCCGACCGTCGGGGCGGTGACCGCGATGCCGCCGATGCTCGCCACCAACAACGGGTCGTTTCCCTGGAGGGACGCCGGTGACCCCGAGGGCGCCGAGGAGGCGGTGCTCGATCGGGTCACGCGTGAGGTCATCGGGGCCCAGGCACGGGCCGGTCTCGATCTCGTGACGGACGGTCTCGTACGGCGGAGCGATCCGGTGTCCCATGTCGCCGGGAAGCTGGAAGGTGTGACGCTGGGCGCCGAGCGGGATGGGTTCCCGGGCAGCGGGGCAAGGTACCGCGTGCCGATCGTCGCCTCGGAGGTCGCCTGGCGGAGACCGATCCTGACCGAGGACTTTCTGTTCGCCCGTGACGGCAGCCCGAAGCCGGTCAAACCGATCCTCGTGGGCCCCTACACGCTCGCCCGGGTGGCGCAGGACACGGCGTACAACGACCCGATGGCGCTGGCGATGGCGCTGGCGATCGCCCTCAACCTGGAGCTGAAGGCGCTGCAGGGGGCGGGCGCCTCCTGGCTGCAGATCGACGAGCCGGCGATCCTGCAGACGAAGGACGATTTCCCTCTGTTCACCCGGCTGTGGGAGGTCCTCGGCCGCGGGGTCACGGCGACTCTCTGTCTGCATCTGGAGGGGGACGATGTGGCCGGTCTGTATCCGGGTATCGCGCGTCTCAAGCGGCTTGGCTGCCTGAGTCTCGATTGCGTCGCCGGCAGGACCAATCTGTCCCTGCTCGAAAGCGCGCCCGTCCCGGAGACGCTCAAGATCGGCCTGGGGCTGGTCGACGGACGGGCGACACGGGTCGAGAGCCCGGAGGAGATCGCCGCGATCCTGCGCGCATCGAAGGGACTGCCTCCCCCGGAGAGCATCGTGCTGGGCACCGCCTCCGATCTCGGCGGGCTGTCCGCCGACATCGCCTTCGCGAAGCTGCAAAGCCTGGCGGGCGCGCGCGATCGGGCGTAGCGCCTGCCGCATGCTATACTCGCGCGGAACGGACAGATCGCCACCGCCGTGCAGAATCGGATGCGTCTTAAGCGCGTGTCATGGGGTCTCACCGGGTCGACCGTTCTCGGCGTCACGATGACGCTCGCGGCGTCGCCCGCTCCGTCGCCGCCGATCGATCGCGGCGGCGTGCAGTTCACGATCACCGAGGCGGCGCTGCTCGACTGGCTCAAGGCGGCCACGCCGTACACGTTCAGCGTCGGCAACCAGCTCCTCAAGATGGACCTGACGCTGTCCGAGCCGAAGGACCTGAGGCTGCAGGACTCGAAGGCGACCTTTCGGGTGCGCTTGAAAGGCACCACGATCCCGGTCGATCAGGTGGTGTCGCCGGTGTTCCAGCTGCGCCACGACGAGTCGGTCAAGAAATATTTCGTCGTCATCTCGAGCCTCCCGGTCCAGCTGCCGGGTCTCGGGACGATCGATCTCAAGGACTCGTTCCCGAAATTCGAGCTGCCCGAGCTGATCCAGGACATCTGGAGATTCAGCGACCGGCCGGTGGCGGTGAATCTCGAACTCCGCCGGATCGCCGTGCTCGACCATGCCGTCGAGATCGGCGCCAACGTCCTCTTCACGTCCTCCGTCCCCACCGGGACGCGCGGGACTCGCTAGGAGAACGGTCATGATCGTCGACCTGGTCACGTTTCACGTGCGGAACGGCAAGACGCAGGAGTTCGAGGCGCACCAGCAGGAGTGGCTCAAGCTGATGCGCCGGGCGCGCGGGTTCATCAATCAGATCGTCCTGCGCAACCTCGACGATCCCGCCGAGTACCATGCCGAGGTGCGCTGGGTGAACCGGGACTACCGCGATCGCTTCTCCACACACGAGGACAAGGCCAGCCAGGCGCTCCTGCAGAAGGGAGCGGTCCTTCTCGACGGGGCTCCGTCCCATCGGCTTTACGAATACGTCTGAGCCGCGTTCCTCACCGGGGCCCGCCGCCCGGGGCCTCAGGAGACACCAGGGCGTCCACCAGGAAGCCGGCGATCGCGTCGAGAAGGTCGGGGCGGCCGGCGACGACATCGAAATGGGCTCCGCGCCCCTCGACGACCATGCTGCGCGCGGCCAGCGTCGACCCGGGCGCGGCGAGCGCCTTGACCGTGGACAACGCCGACTCCTCCTCCGAACCCGCCATCAGCAGCACCGACCCGGGACGGAGTCGACCGAGCAGGTCGACGTACGCGTCCGCCCGTCCCCAGGGTGACAGAAGGACGAGGGCGATCGGACGCTGGGACGCGCGACCGGCGCGGACGCGCGGTGGCGACGGGTCCTCGCGAAGCGATCGGGCGGCGACGAACGCCCCCAGCCCCGCACCGACGATCCCGAGCCGGCTCTGGTCCACGCGCGGCTGACCGGAGAGGAATCGCAGGGCGACGCGCACGTCGTCGTCGGCGCCTCTCAAGCTGTCGGCGAGGTGCGCGCTGAAGGCATGCGCATCGGGGAGCGACTCGCTCACGCTGCCTCCATGACCGCGCAGATCGAGCGTGAGCGCGTACAACCCACGCGCCGCGATCGCCCCCGCCGCCGCCGCGCAGGTGGCGCGGTTCGAGCCCAAGGGGTGCAGCAGGAGCACGGCGGCCCTGCGTCCCGGTGTCGTTTCACCCGGGCGCGGAGGGCGATCCCGCGGCGGGAAGAGAGAGCCGAGGAGTCTCTGTCCGTCGGGCGCCGTCAGATGAACCAGGGTGGCGCCGATGGTCTCCGCCTCCTTCCGGTCGCGCTCCTCGAGGGCACGGAGCCCGTCGGCGATGCGCCGATCGACCTCGCGGGCATAGGCCGGCCCGCCTTCGTGTCCCATGGCGCGCAGCGAGTTGCGGATGGTCACCTCGGTTCCCCGGCCCGCGAGGTAGAGCTCGAGATCGACCGACACGGCCTTGTCGCGCTCGCCGATGGCACGGTAGGCGTCGGCCAGATGCTGCCGGATGATCGGGGTGCCGGGAGCGAGCCGGGACGATTCCTCCAGAAGGGCCACCGCGAGAGGGAGGTCGCCCCGCATCCGGTAGGCCCACCCCAGCGAGTCCTTGATGAATCCCTGCCGCCGCGGGGCGTAGCGTCGCATTTCCGCAAGACGCACGGCCTCCTCCAGGACCGACACGGCGCGATCCAGGTTGACGCCGTTGCGCGCGTAGAGGAAGCCCAGGGCGTTGAGGAGATCGGGGTCGTCGGGATCGACGCGGAGGGCGCGCTCGTACCAGGACGCCGCGATCTCGGTGCGCCCGGCGCGGGCGTGATAGTCCGCCAGGATCGAGCAGGCGCGGACGAGATGGGGGTTCGTCTTGGGTTCGGGAAAGTCCTGGACGAAGGTCTCGAGGGCGGCCGCCTGCCCGCTCGCCGGCTGGTCGCGCGCCAGGATCGCCTGGAACTCCTTGCGCGCCGCGCGTTGTGTCTCCTTCTCGCAGGCAAGCGCGTGGACGAGCAGCAACACGACGACGGCCGCCCGGCCGCGCCGTCGCGTCACTGCGTCACGCCCACGCCGGCGGGAGCCGCCGGGAGGGTCACGGTGACCTGCGTCCCCTGTCCAGGCCGCGACCGCAGGACGATCGTTCCGCCGTGCTCCTCGATCGCCCGCCTGGCCAGGCCGAGACCCAGGCCCGTTCCGCCGCTCTTGGTCGAAAAGTAGGGCTCGAACAGACGGGGCAGGAGCGCTTCCGGTATGCCGCAGCCCGTGTCACGCACTTCGATGGCGATGCGTCGTTCCCCGCCGGGTCCCTCCTCGGCGCGGGCCGACAGACGGAGCGTTCCGCCTTCCGGCATCGCCTGAAGGGCGTTCTCGATCAGGTTGACGAGCGCCCGCACGATCACCGCGCGGTCGACGAGGACGGGCGGCAGGGCAGGCGACACATCGCGTTGCAGGTCGATCCCCGAGGGGGCGGCGGTGACATAGGGTCCCAGCGCCTCGTCGAGCAGTTCGGCGACCCCGGTCGGCTGCGGGATGATCCGGGGCAGGCGCGCGTAGGCGGAGAACTCGAACGCGATCTGTCGGAGGACCTCGACCTGCTTCTGGATGTTGTCGAGGCATTCCGACAGGACCTGCCCGAACCGCGCGTCCTTCGCCCTGAAGACCCGCCGGACGTGCTCGATCGAAAGCTGGATCGGCGTGAGGGGGTTCTTGATCTCGTGCGCCACGCGGCGGGCCATCTCCGCCCAGGCGGCCAGACGACCCGAGCGCACGATTTCGGTGACATCCTCGAGAAGCACGATGAGACCCGGCGGCCTTCCTTCTTCCGGTGCGAACGGGATGAACACGGCGCGCACGCGACGGGGCGCCCCCTCGGCATGGACAGGAGACTTGTCGGGTCCGCCGGCGAGGTCGATCTCGGCCTCGCGCTCCGTCCGTCCGGCGAGCGCCCGGCGCAGGGCGCCGAGAAGGGGCGCGAGGACGGGCTCACGCTCCAGACGGGCGGGCAGGTCCTCACCGGCCTCGAGACCGCGCCCGCCCGTCGCCAGAAGGCTCTGAGCGGCGGGATTGACGGTGATCACGGTGCCGGTCCCGTCGACCGACAGCACCCCCATCGTCGCGCTGCGGAGGATCTTCTCGATATAGTCCGAACGTCGCCTGAGGTCCTCGCGCTGCTGCTGGAGCGAAGCCGCCATCCGGTTGAAGGCATCGACCAGGAGCCCGGTCTCGTCGCTCGCCGTCGTATGGACCCGCACGTCGAGGTCGCCCTGGGCCACGCGTCGCGCCGCGCCCGCGAGATCGGTGACCGGCCGCGACACGCGCTGCGCGACGACGTGACCGACCACTCCGAGAAGCAGGACGGCGAAGCAGGTGGTGATCAGGACCGCGTCCTGGCCCTCCTCTTCCTTCTGGACGGCGGCGCGCTGATGCTCGATCAGGGGGATGGAGATCGCCCCGAGAGTGCCCCGGCGATCGATGCGCATCGGAGCGCTCAGGGTCAGGAAATCGAGACCGACGGTCCGGTCCTCCGCGAGCCAGAACGGCTCGCCCTCCAGATAGAGGGCCCGATACGATTCGCCGTTCAGACGCTCGTTCAGGAGACCCGAGCCGTACAGCTCCCGTGCGCTCGTCGCCATGAGACCCGCGTCGCGATAGACGTTGATGTCCTGCCGGACCACGCGGCTGAGCCAGTAGACCACGTCGTCGTCAAGGGAGCCTTCCTCCTCCGGGTGCGTCACGGTCAGATAGTCCTCCGCCACGCGCCGCGCGACCTGCAGCGAGGCCAGCCCCGTGGCCGTCGTGTCGCGATCGATCTCCTGGGTCGTCGACCGGGTGACGAAAAAGGCGAGAGTGAGGAGCGGGAGGAGCCCCGCCAGGAGAAACACGGCGACCAGTCGCCCGGAGTACGTGGCGCCGAGGCTGAGGCGGGGGACACCGGGTCGCGCCACCCACAGAGCGGCCCGGCCGGCACCGGTCGCGATGAGGGCCAGAAGACCGTTCAGGAGCGCCAGTCGAAGAAAGGTGGCCAGGAGCGAGGCGCGCCCCTCGCGCAGATGCGCGAGAGCGAAGATTTCGCGCGGTCCCTTGAAGTACAGAATCGACGCCGCGCCACCCCCCAGCGTATCGGTCGTCCAGTGACTCCCCTGTGTCTTGAGGGTCGCCAGGATCGCGGGAGACGGCGGGGGGATCTCGGCCCCCGAATCATAGAGACGGGCACGCGCGGTGGAGAAGACCGCCATGAGCGGCTCGGCCCGGAGCAGCTCGGGATGGCTGCGGGGCGTGGCGGCCGCGCGCAACAATCCCGTGCCGACGGTGCGGCCGCTGAAGATCGGCAGGTTGTCGTATTCATCCGATACGCTGAACACGACCAGGAGCGGCAGACGCGGCCCACCCACCCAGCGCGCCCCGTAGATGACCGGTTTGCGCACGATCATCTCGGGATGTGGCGGTTCCTCCGCAACACCTGACGTCGCGACCTGCTCGGCCTCCTCGAAGGGAGCGTCCAGCGTGGGGGCGAAGTCGACCGCGAACCGGCTGAGCGGCTCTCCCTTCCGATCGAAGATCCGCAGCGACGAGGCCAGGCCGCGCTCGGCGAGGGGCGTGGCGCGCCACAGACGGTAGGCGGCGGCTCCCGAGCCCCTGGGCTCTTCCGCCGCCAGGGCGGCGTCCGCCGCGAACTCGGGATCGCGCGCCGCCTGGAGCGCCTCCCGCAGGGCCTGGCGGCGCATCGGCTTCTGATCCAGGACGAGGGGCCGCAGTTCGTCGGCGAAAAAACGCTGGCGCATTCTCCCGTACGCATGATGCAGGAAGGGGGCGTACGCCAGGGTCAGCAGGAGAATCGATCCGGTGGCGCGCAGGGCGACGGGAAATCCGATCGAGCCGGGCCCCCGCACGACCCGCACCACCCTCCAGTCGTCCGGCCGGGAGCCGTATCGCAGCGCCAGGTCGATCAGGGATTGCAGCACGAGGCCGAGCGCGAGCACGATCAGGAAGAGCGAGGCCTGGATGGCCAGCCGGGGGGCATCGAGCGACGCCAGATCGACCCGGCTCACGTCGAGCCGGGCGTCCATGACCAGGCGGTCGAGGAACGCGCGCAGCCCGACGGCGGCCCCGACCAGAACGGCAAGCGCGGAGATCAGCGCGGCGTAACGGATCGCCCGGCGCCGCGTCGCCCGCACCTCGCCGTCGAGCCGTTCGAGGACGAGCTGAAGGATCCATGCCTGCGCGCAGAGCGCCGCCGACGTCAGGAGGAGATCGGCCGGCGAGCGCAGCAGGCCGCCGCACGCGGACGAACCATAGATCGAGGTGTCGTAGATCGACAGATGGGGAAGCGCCGAAGGGTCGGCATCGATCAGCAGGAACCAGCGGGCCGCCCAGACGGCGAGGCTCCCCAGGAGCGCATCGCCGTGAGTCGGACGATGGGCGGTCGCTCGCCGAGGAAGAAGACAGGCGACGAGTGATGCCAGCGCGAGCGCCCACCCGGCGATCAGCCGGAAGACACGCCGGCGCGCCGCGATCTCCTGGGTCGCCCATCGATCGCGCAGGCTCACGATCGCCAGGCGCTCGCCCGAGGGAGCGCGCAAGGGCAGGGCGAGCGTCACGCCTCCGTCACGCCCGCTCACGCTCCAATGGCGGTCGCCCTGCTTCCGGAACAGACCGGCGAGCTCGTCCTGGTCGCCGGTATCCTCACGATACCGGACGACTGCCGGGCCGGCCTCCCGCCAATGAGGCAGGAAATCCAGACGCGTGGACGCGGAGTCGCGCGCCCCGGAATCGAGCGCCGGGTCGAGAACGAACTCCGCCATCCAGCGGAGGCCATCGGCGGAGCACGTCATGACGTACACCCGGTGTGACACGTCGCCTCCACCGGTGCCGAACGCGGGTCCGGGACAATCCGCGGTCAGGAGCGGTCGCGGTGGGTCGCTGTTGTTCCCTTCCCACGCGAGAATCGACCCGTCGCCCTTGTAGATCGCGAGGCCTTCCCGCTCCGCCGGCAAGCGACTCTTCTTCTGGGCCCGGCGCAGGGCCTGGAACGCCCTGCGTCTGTCCGTCATGTCACCGTCCGGGGCGGCCAGGGGCCGGGTCAGCTCCGTCAGGAAGAGGCGGAAATCCTCCTCGATGATCCGGGCACGCGATTCGAGACGCTCGCGCGCACCGGTGTCCCAGTGCGTACCGATCAGGAGCGCCCCGCGCTCTTCGACTGCGCCGAGCACTCCGACCAGGACGGACGCGAGGGCGAGAACCACGAGGGCGGGTCGCAGGGTCGAGCCGGTCTTTTGCCCGAAACGGAGCGCCAGGGCACCGCCCGCGGCGGCGCAGACTACCAGGATCCATCGCGCGGATTCCGTGAGCAGGAGGAACCCGTGGGCCAGATCGCCGCCGAGGAGGACCAGCACCAGCCCCTCGAGGATCAACAGCAGCACGGACGTCATCGTTTCACTTCGGCTGGCGGATGACGAGAGAAGCGACGTTCTCAGTTTGCGGCGGTGCAAACGGAGCGCGCGGAACGACGAACATCGCGCCAAGCGCGGCCGTCTGCGGGAGACATCGCGTCGCTGGCATCGGGTGATGGGGTGAGCGCGGCCGATCTCCGCGGGCGAATCGTTATGCTAATCTACGCCCGCCCGTGAGTCAAGAAACGGGCGTCGGGAGGCCCCCGCGGATCTTGAGACACGCCACGCCAAGTCCCGGCTCCGGCTCAATCGTCGTGCTGCTCGGCCTCATGCTCGCGGCGCCGGCGCGCGCCGAGACGTCTCCGGGTGGCGCCCCCGGCGGCGTCTTCCGTCACGTCCTCATGCTCGCCGGAACCATCGGTCCCCGCAAGACCGGCACCGACGCCGATCGACGCGCCACCGATTATGTGCGCAACGAAATGGAAGCGGCCGGTCTCTC
>Ga0070697_100000124_pt1 | contig 61236 bp, 64 predicted proteins | sample KBSK1501metaG_FD_65475 | JGI IMG/M metagenome (GOLD analysis project Ga0070697, IMG submission 65475) | Corn, switchgrass and miscanthus rhizosphere microbial communities from Kellogg Biological Station, Michigan, USA - KBS K1-50-1 metaG | ecosystem: Host-associated > Plants > Roots >... | reverse complement strand
TCATCGAGGTGGTATTTTTCGCGAAGAGCGCGCAGGTTCTCGCGCTCCTTGCGTTCCTCGTCCGAGTAGAAGCGCGCCTTCTCGAACTCGTGGTTCGCGATGGCGTTCTCCATACGGTGGACGATGAACTTAATACGCTTCTGGACTTCCGTGATCTCTTCCGGCAGCGAAGTCTGGCGCAGCTTAACGCGCGCTCCGGCTTCGTCTACCAGGTCGATAGCCTTGTCGGGCAGGAACCGGTCGGGAATGTAGCGGTTGGAATGCGACACCGCGTAGTTAATGGCTTCGTCGGTGTAAGTGACCGCATGGAATTTTTCGTACCGGTCTTTGATGCCGAACAGAATTTTAGTGGCGTCGACTTCGTTCGGAGGCGGAACCTTCACCGCCTGGAAACGGCGTTCGAGGGAACGGTCTTTCTCTATGGATTTGCGATATTCGCCCGGAGTAGTCGCGCCAATGCACTGGATTTCGCCTCGTGAAAGCGCCGGCTTCAGAATGTTGGCCGCATCGAGGGACCCTTCCGCCGAACCCGCGCCCACCAGAGTGTGCAGCTCATCGATGAAGATGACGGCATTTTGCGACTCCATCAACTCTTTCATGATGGTCTTCAGCCGCTCTTCAAACTGTCCGCGGTACTTGGTTCCGGCCACAATCAATGAAAGATCGAGCGCCAGAATTCGCTTGTCAGCCAGGAATGACGGAACTTCGCCGTCGGCAATGCGCTGGGCCAAGCCTTCGACGATTGCAGTTTTCCCAACGCCGGGCTCGCCGATGAGCACCGGATTGTTCTTGGTGCGGCGGCACAAAATCTGAACCACGCGCTCTAGTTCGCTTTCGCGCCCGACCAGCGGATCAAGCTGGGAATCCATCGCCGCCTGCGTCAGATCGCGGGAAAACTCGCTCAACAGGGAAGACTCACGCTGCCGCTGTGGTTGAGCTTTTTCCTGCGTCGTCCGCGCTAATTCTTCGCGGATAGTCGACAGCCGCAGGCCGCGCTCGTGCAGAATTTCGGCCGCGAAACACTTTTCTTCGCGCAGCAGGCCGAGCAGCAGGTGCTCGGTGCCAATGTGCTTGTGCGAAAGCCGTTCCGCTTCCTCGGCGGCATAAGCCAGAACTCGTTTGCATTCATTGCTTAGCGGGAGGTCCACGGAGGTGGAAACCTTCTCCCGAATGGTGGTGTGCCCTTCGATCTGCTTCCGAATGGATTCGACCGAGGCATGAGAACGCAAGAAACGATTCGTCAGGGCCTTATCTTCGCGCAGAAGTCCCAGCAGCAGGTGCTCCGTCTCAATGTAAGGAGATCCAAACTGGCTGGCTTCATAGCGCGCGAAAAAGATGACGCGCCTTGCTTTCTCCGTATAGCGTTCGAACATATGACCCTTCTCCCTTGAGCTTGCCGGGAGACGTTCGTTTTGCTGAACCGCTCTTACTCCCCGGAAGCCCGTGGCCCCAACTACATTATGCAATCAAGGTGCCAGCGCACCCAAGTCCCAAAATTACCTGAGAACCTGAGTTCCATTACCAAAGGCACCTCAGTATCACCCCATCATAAACATGCCGCCCGCGATGTTCTGCTCATTCCGTCATGCCAGCGCCGGCTTGTCAATTCCACCGACGCGCTATGCCGGTAACGACTCCGGTGCAACCTCCTCAATCTGCCCATGTTGCAACCGCAGCACGCGATGGCAGCGGCGAGCAAAGGCAATGTTGTGGGTAGCAATCAGAGAGGTTAGCTGGCAATCGCGATGTAATCTGGCGATCAATTCGAAAACCGAGTCCGCGGTACGGCTGTCGAGGTCTCCCGTAGGCTCATCCGCCAGCAGAATCCTGGGCTGGGTAATGAGCGCCCGGGCCAGAGCCACGCGTTGTTGCTCACCGCCGGAAAGTTCCCCGGACCGGTGTTGCGAGCGCCGCTCCAATCCCACCTCGCGCAGCCATCGCGAAGCTGCTCCCTGAGCTTCCTGCCAGGAACTTTCTCGCAGCAGAAGCGGCATTGCCACATTCTCCATCGCCGTGAACTCCGGCAAGAGGTAGTGGAATTGCCAGACGAAGCCAATCTCGCGGTTACGAAAATCGGCTGCGCCATCCTCAGAGAGCGAACCCAGTCGCAAGTGGGCGCAGTATACGTCACCTGCGGAAGCCCTATCAAGAGCGCCCAGGATGTGCAACAGGGTACTCTTACCCGCACCCGACTCACCGACGATCGCGAGCATCTCCCCTCTGGCTACCTGGAACGACAGGTTTTCAAAGAGCACCAGTTCCGATGTTCCCGAGCGAAAGACTTTCTTCAGCCCCTCGACCCGCAGCATCGAATCCTGCTCTATTGGATGCAACCAGCATGCTCCTCGGCTCAGGTTACGGCCAGAATACATGCCACAGCCTCTGGACCGCTGACTTGTAACCATTAGAACACGAGGAGTACATGCCTCTCCCGTTCTTTACGGGAAGCATCTACGATGGAAACTGTATGCCGGGTACAAACCGAAGCGATGTGATGGAGGTCACTCAGGTCACGAATGGTGGTCACAACAATACACAAGGGGGATGAAAGGCTCTGGATGCGGGAAGTTAACCTGGCGAGTGCGCGAAGCGATGGGAAATTATTCGTACCGCAATGCCTCGGCCGGCAAAATGCGTGACGCCGACCAGGACGGGTACACGGTCGCGACGAAGGAAATTCCGATCGCCACCAAGGCGACCAGCACGCCATCCATCACCCGCGGAGCGAACGGCACATAATCGATGGAATATACCTCAGGCGCGAGCGACAGCAGATGATAGTGTCCGCCGACCCAGCTCAGAACATAGCCGAGGACTAGGCCCAGCGCGGTCCCGACCAGTCCAATCAACAATCCCTGGGCAATAAACAGGCGCCGGATTTGTGACTTGCGCGTGCCCAGCGACATGAGCACGGCGATGTCGCGGGTCTTCTCCATGACCATCATGGTGAGCGAGATGAGAATGTTCAGCGCCGCGACGAAGACAATCAGGCCAATGGTGATGAACGTGACCAGCCGTTCCAGACGCAAGGCGCGGAACAGCGATTTGTTCTGCTCCATCCAACTCGTGGCCATGAAGCCTTTTCCCGCGGCTTGCTCCAATTGCTGCGCGATCTGGTCGGCTTTGTAGATGTCGTCGAGTTTGAATTCGAGCACCGAAACCAGATCCCCCAGGCCGAAAAGTTGTTGCGCCGATGACAGGCGAGTGAACGCCCAGGAGCTGTCGTAGTCGTAGAAGCCGGAATCAAAAATTCCCGCCACCCGGAAACGGTTGTACTTGGGAACCATGCCGAAGGGGGTCAGCTCTCCCTGCGGACTGGTGACGAGCACTACCGAGCCGAGTGTCGCGCCCAGTTCGTCGGCCATGTCTTTTCCAAGGATGATGGATGGCATAGCGGCGACACGCTGATCCAGAGCTTCGAGCGCGGTGGGGGACTCAGGTTGTGTGGATGCACGCGATTCGGCGGCAGCAGTGGGTGATTCTTCCAGCGCGTCCGACGAACCGACTTTAACAGCATTCAGAAGATCGCTTACGCGGCGCTCGTATTCGGGAATCAGTCCCTTCAGCACGGCGCCGCGGGCGCGTGGGCCACGCGAGATCAGCACTTGCTCATAAATTGCCGGTGCGGTGGCGACCACATGAGGTTGGTTGGACAGGCGCTGCATCAAGCTTCGCCAGTCCTTAATGCCATCGCTCTGGATGCGCAGCAAGGTTACGTGGGAGCTCGCGCCGAGCAGCCGATTTTGCAGATCCTCGCGGAAGCCGTTGTTGATAGCGAGGGCGACGATAAGCGATGCGACTCCTGCCGCGACCCCCAACACAGAAATGGCCGTGATCACGCCAATGACGGCTTGTCTTCTCTTTGCACGAAGGTAGCGCGTGGCCACAAACAATTCGAATTTCATGCGAGCTATCAGCTCTCAGCCATCAGCTATCAGCTAAACCGGATTATATCGAGAGCCGCTTGATCCCGGTGGACGATGCATCATCGAGCGGCCACTCGTGGCAGCACTGCAGGAACCCGTCGACGATACCGGCGATACTCTTCTCCAAAGCGCTGCTCGAGCTCGGCATCCTCCATCCGAATCATCACTGCACCCGTAAGCACGGCGAACGCTGTTAACGTATAGCACACCAGTAATCCCGTCCCTAAGCTCCACGCCACCATCTCGCACAGATGAGCCAGATACACCGGATGCCGCACGTGGGCCCGGAGACCCGAAGTGACCAGCGGCTGTTTCCGGGAATTGCCCAAGACTTCAGGAATTCCACCAAGCTGCTGGGCCGAGAAAAGCTTCCCGGATTGTGAGTAGAGCCAGAAACCGGTCGCAAACAATGCGGCAGCCGGAAACCACGACCAGCGGCTCTCATAGAGAACTACGTGCCGCCAGCGAGCGGTCAGCAGCGCCACGATAATCCACATCGCGATCCATGCCGGCACAAGAATCCGGTAAGGCGAACTTCTCCGCGAACGCCAGTGCTCCGCCCAAGGGTGGACCATGAACCAGAAGCTGGGGATGGTCGAGTACACCACACACGCCAGCCAGCCCAGGAGATCGATCCATTGAATCATTGAGGATTGAGTCATTTTCTCATTAAGCTCGCGCTGTGAGAAATCCTGGAGAAGTGTGCTGAGGGTGGGAGTTGAGAACTGAGAGCTGGCAACTGACACTGAGAAGAGCAGTCCAATGAGCTTGGCGAGTTCGAGTCAGGGCTGACGGCACACTGGTTCGGCACCGTTCCAGCCGTGGTGCTGGGTGGGGTGGGCACGCTGGTAGTGGTTGCGATCTGGGCGTGGAAATTCCCCGAGCTGCGGAGAGCGGAACAACTGACTGGGACGGAATGAGCTTGGGTTTGAGATCTGAGCCCGGAGAGGGAAGGCGCTGGCAAAAGGCGCTGGCAAAAGCAGACTCCTCGCTCACGCCTTCCTCGCGAAGCTCAGGCGGCGTGGCTCGGAATGACAATGTCGGGGGGCGGACGCTTCGGCGCAGCTGAAGCTGCGGCCTTTCAAGGCTAAGGATGTCAACATCGCCAGCGAGATCCTATCCGGGGCGCTACTTTCCCCGAATCACGTACTTCGCCGAATTCATGTTGTCGTAGCGGTCATACACCCGCACTACAACCACGTGCTCCATCGAACCTGCTGCCGCCTTGGCGTTTTGAACGGGGGCGGTGGTCGATGGAGGATCCGCCGGCACGGGGACGCGAAAATCGTAGCTTTCAGCTTTCGAATCGGAAAGCTGGCCCACAGGCTCTACGAACTGCCAATCGTCGGCATCGATGGAGTATTCAGCCCGCTTGATGTTCGAGAAACCATCCGCGGTATGAAAGGTAACGTGAATCTTGCCGCCTTCTTCTGTCGCGGTCAGGCCATCGATTTGCGGAGGCGTGGTGTCGACTTCAAAACGAGGGCTTTCTTTCTCTGCGGTGAGCGCCTGCTCCGGTGAGTGTGACGGCGCGTCTGAGGCCACGACTTTCATCGTGTATCCCCCATCCGGCAGCAGCGACGCGTCAAAGGAATAAAACCTGTCGGTCAGATTGTCTTTCAACAGCAACCAGCGGCTGTCACCGTCTCCGCGATAGTACACGGCATAGGTCATCTGGTCATCGTTGTCGTCATGGACCGCCCATTTCACGCCGATCGAGTCGCGATCTTTAAGCTGTGGCGGAGGCGAGTTGGCGAGCGCGGAGTTATCCGCTCCCGGAGTCTTGGGCAGCGGCTGGTAGCGGACACCCACTTGCACGGAAACGTCGTCAAAATCGGGCGCGACGTTCTTGGGCAGATAATTCAGCAGCACACTCTCCAGCCGGGGGGCCGGAATTCCGGAATGCAGGACGGCTTTCCACTGGATAAACCGCGCCGCCGGAACGCTTACCATGCCACCCTGGAGGAAATCGATTTTCTGCCACTGGCTCCAGTTGCGATCCGGATTGTCGACGTTGCCGCTGCGGGCGAACAGTTCGACATTGCCCATGCCGCGGTATTCGGCGCGTCCCCAGCGCGAAAAGATGTGCGCGTCGAACACGTCGCTTTCGTAGGTGCCTTGCCCCTGCGGCGTCCCGGCAAGCAGAAAAATCTTTCCCAGATTGCTGGTCGAGGCATACAGCCCGCCGCCAGGAGCTTTGGCGAACGCGGTCACCTGGGTTGCGCTGGCCTTGAGCAGGTCGGTGTAATCGTCCTCGTTGCCGATGGCAAAAATGTGTCCGCGATTGCCGGTTCCCGCCAGCAGATGGTCGTGGTCATCGAAGGCCAGTGCGTACACCAGGTCATCGCGCGAACCCCACATTCGGGTAGGAGAGCCGTCCGGCGCAATGCGGTAGATCTCAGATCCTCCAGATGTGCCTGCGCCCGGAGATGGGAAGTTTGCAACCGTGGGCTGTGGCACGGCAGTAGCAGAACCGCCGATCGTCAGACCGGGTTGACCTCCGCCCGGCGCAGTCGGGGCCGGCGTAACCGTGACAGTCGGGGTCGGGAAATTTCCAGCAGGACCGCCGTGCTTCTCCCCTACTCCGGCGGCGTAGATGTTGCCGCTGTTATCGACGGCAATCGCTGTAATCTCTTTCTTAGGGGCGCTATACAAGACAAAGCCCTGTCCACCGGGCGAAATCCGGTAGATAAGGCCGCTGCCGTCGGAACCGGCAAGCAGATTCCCATTGAGGTCCAGAGCCAGCACGCGGATGTGGGGTTCGTCGCTCTTGAAGAAGAGCGAAGACTCCCCTTTGGGAGTCACGCGGAAAACCTCGCCGTGATCTCCGGTAGCGACGAACAAGTTGCCTGCGTTATCCAAAGCCAGGTCCCAGATGTACTTGGTGTGGGGATCGAAATAGAGGTTTGAACTCCACGAGATTTCGGGCGGCGCTTGTTTTTGATTGGGAGCTACGGCCTTCGGGACGGCGGGGATAGTCTGCGCGATGCGATACACCTTACCGTCCGGATTGGTCGCGGCATAGAGCACTCCCTTCTTGTCGAGCACCAATGCTTGGACCTGCAACTCCTGCGGCTCGAAGATCACGCTGGAGCGGCCGTCGGGCGTAATGCGGTAAACCCGCGCGGGCGATCCGGTGGCCGCGTAAACCGTGCCGTCCGCGTCGGCGGCAATGGCCCAGATGTAAGTAGAAGGACTGGTGGAAACCTGCTTGAAATTGGGCGCCAGTTCGAGGCCACCCTTGCTGCGGATTGCCACGCCGTTGCTGGTGCCCTTGATCAGGTCGTCGAATCTCGATTGTTCCCAGGTGCGGGTGCCTTCGGCGAGAGCGATATTCGAGACCAGCAGCACCAGCGAGATGGCGGAAATCGTAAAGAAAAGCTTACGTGCGGCAATTGCCAAGTTCATACCTCTGTTAATCAATTGTGAGCGGAAGAATCAGGTTATCACGGGAGAGAGTTGCAGGCAGCGGGGCCAGCCTTCTTTTCAGAACTCCAGTTTCAGAACCCCAGTTTCAGAACTTCAGGCGGCCCGCCAGCCTCTTCATTGTTGTGCACTTCTTGCGCCAACTCCTGACCACTGACTACCGGCTTACTTCACGTTAATCGTCAACACCTGGGCGCCGGCAATCACGTAGTCCAGCGGATCGGTGGCTGCTTCATTTACCGAGGATTCGCCCAGCACCACCATATCCTGCGTGCCGCGCATGCCGTCCATGACGTTCATGATCGAGAGTGGCAGGGTAGGCATGACCTTGTCGGCGACCATGGCTTCGGGATCGGCTTCCAGCAGGGAAACATACACTCGATTATTGACGTGCTGCTTATTGAGCAAAGAAATGGTCGAACCCAGGTCGAGCTTGCGCAGCATCGGCGCACCATGGCGCACGCGATCGAGCGTATCGCCGTCACTCACCAGGATGCGCAGAGGTCCCTTCGAGGTGGAAGGAGGAATGTGCACCGGAATCTGCTGTACAATGCCTTCTCCGCGATAAGGCCGCACTACGGCTTCAATCGTGATCTCTTCTCCCGGACGGGCTTCGGTGACATCCGTCCGCGCGGTTTCCAGGCGTGCCCAACGGCGCTCGCGCACGATATCGAAGTCCAGTTGCACGTTCTTCACGTCCGGCACGTTGTAAGGATTGTCGTAGATGCGGGTAAAGCGATCGCCCACAGAAAGCGCAGCCAGCACAGCAGCGGGCTGACCGCCATCGGCGGCAGAGAACATGTTCTGGATACCGACTTCCGGGTAGCCGTTCACGCTGATGTGGCCATTCATCCGATAGGTGACTTCTTCACCATACTCATTCACGCCATGCAGCGCATTGAACACCGTGGCCATCATGGCGACCGGGCTGAGGCGCGCATTGTTCAGCACTTCGTAGTGAAACTCCTTCGTCGTGGGTCCGCCGTGAATGTTGAGCGTGACCGGAATCATGTCCGGCTGCTTGCCGAACTCTCCCAGGATGCCGGTATGGCGATCCTGAATAAAGGCGCCCACCGGTTCCGTCGCATTGACAATCTTGAATGCGTTGAGCGGAGAGGGAAGCGTGGCCAGGACATTGGCCTTGGTCATCGGCAGATCGATCATGCCGAACTGCAGCAGCGGATGCCCGCAAGCCAGCAGATGATTGGCGTCCATGTAGGTGACGGTGCAGGTGGCGGCAATATCCATGTCACCACGCACCAGAATCGCGCTGATCGCCGAACCGGGTTCGAGGGGTTCGGGCTGCTTAGCGTCGCTCACCGAACCTGCGCCCATTACTGGAACAATACCTGCATCGGCGAACTGCGGGGCAAAGCGCTGGATTGCATCCTGCGAAAACCCGTTGAATACCAAAGGCGTATCGATGGGCTTCAGATAATTGGCAGGGTCTTGTACCGGAGCATTGGCTCCTCCTGGCCCTGAAGTCTTGGCCGGCACGTCGAGCGCGGCCTTTACCGGGCCGCGGCTGGGCATGGGACTGCGATCCATCGCGTTGATCTCCAGCATCTCTTCGATCGGCGTGACGCCGGCAATGGGCTCCTTGGAAAATTCACCAATGCGAAAGGCAAGCGCGCCGGCCAGTCGGCCGTCCAAATAGACCGGGCTGCCGCTCATGCCCGCAACTACGCCTGTGTACTCGGCTTTGTCGCCATGCAGACGCACCAGGATAATGTCGCCCTTAGGGCCGTTTGCATTCTTCAGAATGCCAAGGACTTCCACTTCCATGGCCTCCGGCTTAACCCCCTGGAAAACGGTGTAGGCAACGCCGCGCATGCCGGCATGGATCTGGCTCACAGGTATAGTGATTGGTTTGGAGGTTTCAGCGTTTGCCGCTGAAGAGAGTAGGAGAGCGCAAATCGCTCCCAACGCGAGAACAGCTCGTCTCATCAAGTTTTCCCCGGAGGACCGCCAACCGGTCCGCCAAAAATTACACTTCGCGCCTCTTATGTTTTTGCTGGGGAGAGTGTCCGATCGTAGCTAAATCCAATGCCAAGCAAAACATCCCAATCGCGAAGCCTTGCGTCTATACTAGCATAGGGTTTTCCGAGGAGTTCCATGTTTTCCAAGCACTTTTTGCAACCTTTGGTACCTTTCAGGAAGTTTTTTCTCTCAGGCGTTTTGCTTAGCTTCGCCTTGGGAACCCTTGCCGGGCGGGGAGTTCCGGCCTTTGCCCAGAATCAGACGAACCAACCCGCTCCCGGGGCGAACCCTCAGCAGCAGGCCCCACCGCCGGAAGCCGGCGGTCCCCAGGACAATGTCGGACCCTACGCTATCCCTAAGAAAAAAGAGGAGCCGATGCCGCCTCCACCCCCGGAGCGACCCAAGAAAATAGAGGGCATGCCGGACTACTCGATCAATGTGAATGTGCCCCTGGTAAACGTTCCGGTGATGGTGATGACCAAGAATGGGCAGTTCATCCCTGGCCTGAAAAAAGACAATTTCCGCGTCTATGAGGACGGACAGCCTCAAACCGTCAGCAACTTCCAGGTGTCGGAAGCGCCCATTACGGCGGTCTTGCTAGTAGAGTTCGCCTCCACCAACTACTTTTTCATGAGAGACGCCTTGAATGCTGGCTACACTTTTGCCCAAGGTCTGAAGAAAGATGATTGGGTGGCGGTGGTCTCTTACGATATCAAGCCGCAGATTATGGTCGATTTCACCCAGGACAAGCAGGCTGTCTTCGGCGCGCTGAATCAGTTGCGAATTCCCGGATTCGCAGAGACAAACTTATTCGACGCGCTCTACGACACGCTCGACCGTGTCGACAGTATCCCCGGGCGCAAGTACGTGGTTCTGATCTCGAGCGGGTTGGACACCTTTAGCAAGCTCAACTTGAATGAAATCTTAAAGAAAGTCAAAGCCACACATGACGTAACGATTTTCCCCATCAGCATCGGTTTTGCACTACGTGAAGCATGTGAAGTCCGCGGCTGCACCGGACTCTCGCATGGGATGGCGAGCTATGGGATGCAGAACATCGATTATCTGCAGGCCGACAACGAGATGAAGACTTTCGCCGCGCTCACCGGCGGCCGCTGGTACCAGCCTCGCTTTGAAGGTGAATTGCCGGAGATCTTTCACAGCATCACCGGCGACATTCGCAATCAGTACATGCTGGCCTATCACCCCAGCAATCAAAAGCTTGATGGCGGCTACCGCAAGCTGAAGGTGGAAGTAGTCGGCCCGGATGGCAAGGCACTGAAAGTCCGCGACCAGAAGGGGAAAGACGTTAAGTTCGATGTGATTGCCCGCGAAGGGTACACGGCGAAGCACACTGTGGATTAGTAGGAACCCAGTTCTCGGTTCTCAGAAAAACACACCAGTTCTCAGTTCTCAGTTGTCGGTTCTCAGTGTCTGAGCGAAAAGCAGATTCCTCGCTGCGCTCGGAATGACAATCTTTGGAGGCAGAAGTCAGAACTGACGACTAGAGCTGGGTTCTGAGAACTGAGACCTGAAGTCAGTGCACATGAAACAAACGGTCCAGCAAGAACATCAGGCCGACTCCCAGGAATACGACGAACGCCATTCTGCCTCCCGGCTCGCGATTCACTTCCGGCATCAAGTCCGAAGCGGCGACATAGATGGTCACTCCCGCCGACACTGGAAGTCCAAAGCCGACATGGTGCCGTAGCAAAGCCATGGTGAGCACTCCAGCTAACGTCGCTGCGCCGAGCAGCACGGACGCGCCCCATGCATTGCGACGGCTCTGACCGCTGGCCAACATCACCGAACTCACGGTAAATCCTTCGGGGATCTTGTGCAGGAAAACGGCCAGAAAAATAATCCATCCCAGCCAGTTGGAAACGATGAAGCCTGAGGCAATAGCGATGCCGTCAAAGAAGGTGTGAATGAGCAGTCCGATGAGCACCGAATATCCGGTGTGCGAGTGCGTGAACTCGCTCGAATGGGTCTCTTCCCCGAAATGGAAGTGCGGCGTGACCGTGTGCTCGAAGAAATGAATGATCAGGTATCCGAACAAGACCAGAAAAGGCGCGGTTTTGCCGCTCAACTCCAGGCTGGCAGGAAAGATCTCCACGATGGCAGTGGCCAACATGAATCCCGCGCCGAGAGCCATGAAATACCGCAAGTAAGATCGGTCCCAGTGCCGCTGAACAATGATGGCGCCGCCAAACACGTTGGCGGCTGCCGCGGTGAGGCCTAACAGAATGCTGAGAAGGATGGGATGCATTTCGCGGAGGATGATAACAGTTCTTGGGACCCAGTTCTCAGTTCTCAGTTCTCGGTTCTCAGTTGTCGGTAAAGGCATCTCTTGAAAGTTCTCAGTTTTCGGTTTTCAGTTGTCAGCAAACGCATCTGTGAAAAGTTCTCAGTTGTCAGTTCTCAGAAAGACCTCCAGTTGTCAGTTGTCAGTTGTCAGTTCTCGGTCCTCAGTTATCGGTAAAGGCATTTCTTGGCAATTCTCAGTTCTGGAAAACACAGAGCGCCTTGGGGACACTGTTCGATGCCTCCATCATGCAACTGACCTGATAGCGGCGATCAAGCCATTTAGAATCCGACCCAACTCGGCAGTTCGGCGAAGCAATGAATTTGCCTGGTTGGACGGAACATAACGGAGTTCCTGGGCGATTAGGATCTGCGTTTCAATTTCCACTAAGGAGCCTCGCGCATGACTAAGGAAGTGATGGAATTCTTTTGATGAGAATCTTGCTTGCCCCTCTGCGATGTTGCTGGGTACGGAAACCGCCGACCTCCTCAGTTGATTGGTCAGCCCGTAGAGTTCATGCCGGGGGAATGCTTCGGTAGCCTTGTAAATCTCCGCCACCAACTGCATAGCTTTTTGCCAAGCCACCAACTGTCTGTAACTCTGTCCCATGCTCTTTCCTCCCAGGGAGGAGTCTGAGCCAAAGCGGACAAGAAGGCTGTGACGAGTGATACAGCCTTTACAAATAACCTCCTTGAACTGAGAACTGAGAACCGACAACTGAGAACCGAGACCTGGGTACCGGCAACTGGGTACTGCCTACCCCGAATGCCGGATATGCATCACATCGCCATCCTGCACGACGTAATCTTTTCCTTCCAATCGCAGCGTGCCCTTGGAGCGGGCGTTGGCTTCGGAACCGGCGTCCAGCAGTTGATCCCAGCGGATGGTTTCTGCGCGGATGAAATGCTTTTCGAGATCGGAATGGATGGCGCCCGCGGCTTCGACAGCGCGAGTGTGGATTGGGATCGTCCAGGCCCGGCATTCGTCCTCACCCGCGGTAAAGAACGAAATCAACCCGAGCAGATGGTAAGTGGTACGGATCAAGCGCACCAATCCACTCTCTGTCAGGCCATAGCTGGAAAGAAATTCCGCGGCATCTTCATCGCTCATTTCCGCCAACTCAGCTTCCACCTTGCCGCAGATAGCAGCCGCTGCAGAATTCGGTCGAGACGCAACCTCCGTCAGCCCATATTTGCTAACGGCGTTTTCCAGATCCTTGCCCAGTTCCGTACTCTCGCTGATATTCAGCACGTAGAGGATCGGCTTCTCGCTGAGGAACATGAATCCGCGGAGCCGCTTCTTGTCCTCGGGAGTCATTTCCATTTCGCGCAGTGGGCGCTCCGTTTCCAGGTGCGCCTTGGCGCGCTTCAGCAGCTCAAATTCTTTTTCCAGTTCTGGCGTGCGCATCTTCTTCAGATCTTTTTCCAGTCGCTCCAACCGTTTTTCGATCTGGCCCAGGTCGCTGACCATCAAGTCAAATTCAACATTCTTGATGTCGCGCAGGGGGTCGACGGCGCCAACATGAGGGATGGCCGGATCTTCAAATGCCCGCACCACGTGCGCCAGCGCGTCCACATTGCGAAGGTGGCCGATGTAGGCGGTTTCTTTGAGCGCCTCTTGCCCGATCGCGCCGACGTCGACGTATTCCACCGACGCGTGCGTCAGTTTCTTGGGCTCATACAGAGCAGCCAGGCGGTCAAGTCGATCGTCGGGAACCTTGGCGACGCCTACATGAGCTTCACGGGGGTTGGAAAAAGCCGCTTCCGAAAGATGTGCTTTCGTCAGAATGCGAAACAGAGATGTCTTGCCTACCTGCGGCAGGCCGATGATGCCGGTTTTCATCAAGAATCAGTTCTCAGTTCTCAGTCTTGGCCGCGAACTGCAAATCAGGAAACAAAGATGATAGCAGGCCAAACGTGGGCTTGCGGCGGCGTGCTATTCTTAGCAGCAGTATTGCCCACGGAATGAACTGGCGGCTTTCTCTTAATCTTGGATGGCGTGCGCTGGCGCTACTTGCCTTGAGTGTGCCAGCGACAGCCCAGATCGAGTTCCGAGCTGTCGATCGTGAAATCATCCAATCCCGCTTGGAAGATTTCTCGAAGAATAACGGCGAACGGGAAATTATCCTTAAGAGATTATTTGGACAATCCGGCTGCAAACCTGACCAGATGAGCGAACAGGCGGTAAAACGCAAGCTGCCGCCCAATCTCATCTGTATTCTCCCCGGACAAAGCGACAAGATTATCCTGGTGGGCGCTCACTCTGACCACGCCGACTTTGGTGATGGAGTAGTGGATAACTGGAGTGGGGCCTCGCTGTTGCCCAGCCTACTCTATAGTGTGAGTGATGAGCCTCGGCGCCATACCTTCGTTTTCGTCACGTTTAGCGGTGAGGAGGAGGGAATGCTGGGGTCGGACTTTTACGCTAAACAATTAAATCTGAAGCAACGTTCATCGATTGAAGCCATGATTAATCTCGATACGCTCGGCCTGGGACCAACAGAGGTGTGGGTCACGCATTCCGACGACGACTTGGTCAATTCAATCGGTACGGTTGCGGCCGCAATGAAACTTCCGGTCAGTGCAATGAATGTGGATCAAGTGGGAACCACCGACTCCGAATCTTTCAGCAAGTACAAAATACCTCGAATCACGATCCATTCTGTTACCCAGGAAACCTGGACCATCCTCCACACTAATAAAGATAACCTGAGCGCCATCAAGATGGATGACTACTATGCCAGCTATCGTTTGCTCGCGGGCTATCTGGCCTATCTTGACGGCCATTTGGGAAGCATTGAACTAAAGACGCAGCCCAGCCCAAAGTGACGGAAGTTCTGTACTGACTATTGCGGGGCGAGCGCGTTTGCCGTCAGGTACGCCACCACTAGCCCAAGCAGAAGCACGCCGCCCTCCAGCCGCGTCGACCAGAGGTGTAGCGAATCGAACTGTAGGCGCGCAGGATCGGTCGGCGCGACTTTGTCGATCTCGCCGATGGAAGCCCGTAGCGCAGCCATCTTTGGAGTGATGCCGAACTGGGAGACGATGGTCAGTAAGAGCATGATGCAAATCAGAATGTGACGTGCGGCAAAGGGATGAGCCTCGCCGGTGGTCATCCGGCTATAGATCATGGAGCTTGCCAGGAAGACAAGGCCGGAAACGATTCCCATCCAGTGCAGCGCGGTTAAGGATCGGGTCACGACATTGCCAGCAAGGTGCCGCGTTGGCAACACCGATTGATTAAATACGGTGGGTGCGAGCACGAAGGCAAAGAAGATCAGCCCACCTAACCATACGACCAGCGACAGCAGCATCAGGTAGCGAAGGAAGTTCATATGCTCTGAAATATTAGCTTATGTGGGCTGATTTATTGCTTACGATGCCGAAGCCGGCGAAAAGCAAATCCCGGCAGGTGCGGTATCACTCTAAGCCAGATGTAGGTCCAGAAAATCATCCAGTCACACGCCAGCGGTATCAGTTGTGCAAACGACGGCAAACGATGGCGATCTTCATCAGAATAGAACGAGATTCTGCCGTCATCACATGAAACAGACAGCTTCGGCTTGTATCGGAGCGTGGATAGCCGTGGCATGTCCAAACCTATCCCGTGGAGTTGCGGTTCGATAAGAAACCATTTGCCATCTTTCATGAACTCAACCCAGGCGTGACCTGTGCCGTAGCGGCCATGCGCACCGCAAACAAATCTGGCCTCATAGCCAAGGTCAAGCAACTGCCTCCAGGTCCAAAGGGCGAAATCATCGCAATCTCCCTTTCTGGTTTGCTCAAAATTCTCAGGCGGCAGCCAATAATCTCTTTTGCCAAACTGCTCTTCGTCCGATACGCCGCTGCACGTGCATAGGAATTTCCGCATATCCTCAAGACTGGCGCACTTCACAGAAAGAGGCTGGCTCACGTAGCGGCCCATGGGAAAGGTCGGGTGCACACCTTTGCGGCGAAGGTCGGGACGAAATACCTTCCGCCCCACCGCATCGTAAGCTTGTGGAAAGATCTCAGCGATCATGCGAACGGGATAGGCAGGATCTACACCGGTACCGGAACGCTCTCCACGATCTCCTGCATGATCTGCTCCGCCTGCTCCGACTTCTTCAGAGTAGAGGAGTAGAGCGCGTTGATCACCACACGATGGCCAAAAACCGGTATGACCAATGGCTTGAAATCTTCGGGAATACAAAAAGTCCGCCCATCCAGGAAGGCCATCACCTGCGCCGCGCGATATAGCATTTGCGAGCCGCGCGGCGAAACGCCAAGCGAGAAGTGCTCCGACTCACGCGTCTTGCGCACGATGGCCAACGTGTAATTGACCAGCGAGTCATCGACGCGCACCTGCGTGACGGCCTGCTGCATTTCCAGCACATCCGCACCCGTCAGCACTGGCCGCATGATTTCCAGCTGTGCCGCACCCGCTTCCGAGCGCAGGATCTCGCGTTCCGCTGCCCTGTCGGGATAACCCATCCGCAGGCGCATCAAGAAACGGTCCAACTGCGATTCGGGCAGCGGATACGTCCCATGATGTTCCACCGGGTTTTGGGTTGCGAGCACCAGGAACGGCTGCGGCAATGCATGGGAGTGGGCGTCAATAGTGACCTGGCCTTCGTTCATCGCCTCGAGCAGCGCTGATTGTGTCTTGGGAGTCGTGCGGTTAATTTCATCCGCCAGCAGAACATTGGTGAACACCGGACCGCGTTTGAACTCGAACTGCTGTTCGATGGCCGAGTAGATTGAAATCCCGAGCACGTCGGAAGGCAGCATATCGCTGGTGAACTGGATGCGTTGAAAGCTGCAGTCCAAAGCCCGTGCCAGCGCCTGTCCAAGGGTGGTTTTGCCGACTCCGGGGACGCCCTCAATCAGCAGGTGACCACGGGAGAAAATTGACACTAGCGCCAGACGCACAACGTCGTCCTTGCCACGGATCACCTTGCGTAGAGAGCTTTCCAGTTGGGCTGCGCGCTGCGCGGCAGCAATTGCGGTCTCAGGAGACATTAAATCGATTCTACTATGTGGGAGAGAGGCCAGGCGGGTTACCTACGTCACAGGACGGCAGTCAGCACTCAGCAGTCGGCATTCAGTCGTCAACGTCCCCACGATGTGTTGTACGAAGTGGTGAACACGCCTTACCGGGGTGATCAACGAACTCTCATAGGCTGATTGCTGATTGCTGTTTGGCTGCTTTATGGCTGAAATTCCGTCGGGCGTCCGGTAAGCCGCTCAATCCGCTTGGCGATTGGAGGATGGGTAGAGAACAGGCTGCCGAAGCTCATCCCCAAAAACGGCTGAACGATGAACAGATGAGCCGTGGAGGGCGTCGCCATCATCGGCCGCCGCTTCGAGTAGGTATCCAGTTTGGACAGCGCACTGGCCAGAGCATAAGGATTCCCAGTAAAGTGCGCGCCAGTGGCATCCGCCTGATATTCGCGCGAACGAGACACGGCAAGCTGGATCAGCATGGCCGCGATCGGGCCCAGGATGAGCATCAGCAGCGCGCCCATTCCGCCGCCGCGACGCTCATCGCGATCTCCAAAGAAAAATCCAAATCGGGACAGATACGTAATCGCGCCGGCAATGGTGGCGGCAATCGAACTGATCAGGATGTCGCGATTATTCACGTGACCCAGTTCATGCGCCAGCACACCCTCGAGTTCCTCGTCATTCAGGAGATCAAGAATGCCTTGCGTCACCGCAACGGATGCGTGGCTCGGATTGCGGCCGGTGGCGAAGGCATTCGGCGAATCGGTGGGGATAACATAGATCTTGGGCATCGGCAATCCGATGCGCTGGGTCATTCGCTCGACCACGTCATACACACGCGGTAATTGCTCACGGGTTACAGGTTGAGCGCGATAGGTGGCGAGGGCGATTTTGTCGGAGAAGAAATAAGCCACGAAGTTCATGACTCCGGCAAGAATCAGCGCATACAGCATCCCGCGCTGGCCTCCGAAGGCACGGCCGATAAACAGCAACAACAGCGTCATTGCGATAAGCAGAAACGCGGTCTTAAATGTATTTCCCATAAAAGAAGAATCCTCAACTAAACGGATGTTTCCCGGGGCTCAGGGATTCATAGGCACAGGAAACCAGGGAAAAGAGGAGAGTTAAACCCCAGGCTGTCCCTGGCCAAAACGAGCAGCTCCAGATCGGAAAGGGAGCGATAATCTTGCCGCTTCTCCGGCCTTTACGTGACCTTTGCCGCCTCTCGCTTCACCGCACGCGAGAGGGTTTGGTCGAGTGCCGCTTTGGCTTTCTCGTATTCCTGCTGCGAGATGCGTCCCTGCTTATGCTCCAACTCAAGCTCGAACAATTCTTCCTTAAGGGCTTGCAGCAGCATGTTGGAGCGGCCAGCCGGAGCAGCCTTGCGCACCGGTGCTGTCGCGGGAAGTGTTATATCGGTTGGAGCGAACTCAGGCACCTCTGCCGTTTTCGAGCGGGTTGCGATGTAAATGCCTCCCGCTACCAGCGCTGCGCCAAATCCTCCCAGGATGTACCAGCGATACTTCTCCAACGGATCAGGCGCATCGATCGGCGGTCCTAAGCCTCCACCCGGACGATTATCCCGTCCCGCACTCGCGCTTTCTCCGCCGCCTTGTCCTGCAGCTGGACCGTCGGACAAAATGCCGGTGCCAGCAATTTGAAACGACAACGGCTGACCCACCGTCGTGTTTGAAGCTACCTGCACGACCGCGTCCGATTCCTGCGGGTCTGCCATGGATTGGAATCCCGATCCCGGAGCCGGCATGAACTGCATAGTCTTCGGGAGCATGACTACAAAGTGCTGAGCTCCGTAGGAAAGCTTGGGATCGATACTCAGGGACCCGCTGTACGGTAAGTGATAGGCAATCTGAAACTGCGTTTCGCCCGGACGCAACGGGAAAACCAGAGCGTATTTGTTCTTTTCCTTCTGGGGCACTGGCGGCGAACTGACCGGCTGGCCCCCGGCAGTTTTGGCCTGTGAGGTGTCGATCTGCGCGCCTTCCGGAAGATAGAACTCGAAGTTGGCATCGTTCATCTGGGTGCGCGGCGGCACGGAAAGATTGTTGACGGCGAACAGCCGTATGCCTTGGAGTTCGTTGCCTTGCGCCTGGAACCGCATTACATCGGCGGTCACGCTGATTCCGTCCAGATGCTTGGCAACGTCGAAAACATCCACTTGTACCGACGTACTTCCCGGAGGCGCCATGCGATGGTACGTCACGCCCTGGTGTATGACCCGCACCAGATGCGGCGATCCCGTGTCGCTGAGAGTAAAACTGAAGTTGCCCTTCGCGTCGGTCTTTGTCCGGCCTGCTTCTTCCATGCCTTGCGACAGCTTCAGCAACACCACTTCGTCGCCGCTGGCGGGCTTATTCGTGGTGCCGTTCTTCACCGTGCCGGTCAAGGTTTCCGCAGAGGCCCACGCGCTGAGAAGAAGCGCAAGCGAGAGTGCAACAAACTTGGGGGAAAGCTTCAAACTCTGGCTCCTTTTCTCGGGACTGGCGCCGAGGTAGCGGCAGCCATGGCTGCCTGTTCCAGTCGCGCAATCTCGACCAGGATGCCAGCAGCTTCTTCCTCGAGAGAGGTCTTCATTGATTCGTAATCCACGTCCGGCACCTTGCCTGCTTTGTACTCGAAGTTCAGGTCGCGCAAATTCTCATACACCACTTCCTTGCGCTCTCGCAGATACCCCAGCCGTGTCTTCTGCGGCCCCAAATACAGCTTGCCCGGAAGGTAGAAGACGTAGACAAGGCAGGCGAGAGTAACCATTCCACAGACAATGTAGGCGACGCTCATAGTTCGGTATCCTTCTTCGCCTGCTCGCGGAACTGCTCCAGCTCAGCTCCGCTGACCGGAGCAACCGATCCGGCAGATGCAAGTAGAGGACGCGACCGCCACGCCCGCACCACGACGATCACTGTCGCGAAACCTAGTACCAGGGCCAAGTAAGGAATGATCCAAGCCACACGATTGAATCCGGTCTTGGTTGGCGCAGACAGCACAGTGGGCCCGTATTTCTGCACAAAGGACTGCAGGGTCAGATCATCGTTATCGCCGCGGTCAACTGCTGTGGCCAGTTCACCGCGCATGCGTTCTGAGTAACTGCAGCCCACGTGATTGCACTCGAGCAGAATCTGATTGCAGCCGCAGACACACATCAGTCGATGGCCCAGATCCCTGAAGCGGGCATCGTCCCCAGCGCCAAGCAGCAGCATGAGAGCAGTAACCAGCAACCCAGCCTGCAAACCACGCCGGAGATTCAGACTCAGAGTAGAAATCTTCAATCTCCCACTCCGACCGGCGCCGCTTCAGCCTTTGCCGTAGCCGGAACCCGTATTGGTGCCGCATTCGGCACCAGGGCTGTGACCGTCCCGAACACCATGACGATCAGCCCAATCCAGATCCACGGCACCATAGGATTCAGATGCGCCTTGATGATTGGCCGGCCTGTATCCTGGTTCACTCCCTCGTAGACGACGTAAAGATCCTTCACCAGGAAAAAATCCTGCTTGATGGTGGGATAAATCCGTGGAATAGTCTGGGTCTGCTGGCTGGCCCTGTAGAAACGCCGCTCCGGATACATGGTGGTGATCCCCTGGTCGCCCTTGAAGACGTTGATCACCGCCCACTCACTCTCGTAATTCGGATTGTCGTCCTGGGTGTAGGACTGGCAAACCAGGGTGTAGGGCCCAATCGACATCTTGTCGCCGAACCCCATCTCTTTCTCGGCGTCTTTATTGAATGGGGTACCAAGAATTCCGATGATCACCAGCGCTACGCCAAAATGAACGATATATCCGCCGTAGCGCCGGGTGTTCCTGTGCCACAAATGCAGTATCGATCCGAAGAGGTTCTGCCCGGTGTGCCGGGCAATCACCCGCCCGCCACGGACGAATTCCGAAACCACAGTCAGAATGACGAGCACCCCTAACATTGCGGCCATCAGCGAATAAAAATAGGCGACATCCTTCCATGGCCGCACCCCGAAGATCATCATCAGGATGCCCGCCGCGACCGCACCGCACGTTGGCCACAGGAAGTTGCGCTTCAGGCTTTCCGGCGAGGTTTTGCGCCACGCCAGCAGGGGACCTACGGCCGTCAGCAAAAGCAGCAACAAGGCCACAGGCACGGCCACGTTGTTATAGAACGGCGGTCCGACAGTTACTTTGCTGTTCTGCACCCACTCGGAAATCTTGGGAAACCACGTTCCCCAAAGCACCGTGAAACATGCGAGCAGGAACAGAAGATTGTTGAACAGGAAACTCGACTCGCGCGAGACCAGCGACTCGAGTTTGTGTTCGCTGCGCAGATGGGACCTGTTCTTTATGAAAAAGAGTACGAATACGGCGAAACTGATCAGCAAAAACCAGGCAAACCACCCGCCAATCGACGACTGTGCAAAAGCATGCACCGAGCTGATGATCCCGCTGCGCGTCAGGAACGTCCCCAAAATCGCCAGCCAGAAAGTGGCGAACACCAGCCACATGTTCCACATCTTCAGCATGCCGCGCTTTTCCTGCATCATTACTGAGTGGAGGAAGGCGGTGCCGACCAGCCAGGGCATCAGCGAAGCATTCTCGACCGGATCCCATCCCCAGTAGCCGCCCCAGCCCAGCACCGAGTAGGCCCAGTGGGCGCCGAGAAAAATGCCGACGGTAAGGAAGCCCCATGTCACCATCGTCCAGCGCCGGGTGATGTGAATCCACTTCTCGCCCGGATAGCGCATGATCAGCGCGCCCAGCGCGAATGCGAACGGCACCGTAAATCCCACGTATCCCAAATACAGCATGGGCGGATGGATGACCATCTCCGGATACTGCAGCAACGGATTCAACCCATTGCCGTCAGGAGGGAGTGTTCCTTGCATGAGCGCAAACGGATGGGCTGCAAAATTCAGCAGCATCAGGAAGAAAACCTGGACTGCGGCGATGATGACGGACGCATACGCGAAGAGCCGGGCGTCTGTCTTGAACCGCAGCCGGAGGATTAATCCGTAGGTCGACAGCAGAAGAGCCCAGAATAGAAGAGACCCTTCCTGCCCCGACCAAAGGGTTGCGAACTTGTAAGGCGCGGGAAGATCCCGGTTGCTGTGGTGGAAGATATAGGCAATGGAGAAGTTATCCTGGAAGGCGGAGACGACCAATACCAAGGCGGCGAGGAAAACCACCGCAAATGCCGCAATGCCGGCGCGGCGCGCGGTCTCGCCCAGCCGTTCCGACCCGGGGCCACGACGAGCCAAGGCCCAAGCTCCAGCCGCGAAGCAATAGAAACTCAGCGCTAACGCAAGTAGGAGCGCAAAACTGCCTATTTCTGACATGTTAAGTTCAATATTTTTTCAGAAACGATTGACCGAGGCAACCGGAATCCCAAGCGATTCCCTTGTGGATTGGAGCGTTCCCTCGGGAACAAAGGCTGTCCCTATTGTACTGCTACAAGGGTCGCTCTGGGGGTGAGCAATTCGGAACTACATGACGCGCGCAGAAGCCTCGATTGGCTTTGAGCAGCAGGAATTTACGCTTGATTTTTGAGCGCGGTCTCGACGTGCGCGATCAGATCCTCAGGCGGGCAGGGTTTGTTCAAAAATCTGACGTTCAGATTTTCGTACTCTTCTTCCGCTTCTGCCAGTCCGCTAACCACGATCACAGGCACCACTGCTCCCGCCCGCCGTAATTCACGCACGAAGGCATCACCGCTGACCCTTGGCATCATATGGTCGGTCACAATGACGCCCAGGGATGCCGCCAGCTTCTGGTCCTGAAGCAACTGAAGCGCCTCATCCGCTGTGCTCGCCGTGAGCACGGAGAAGCCAGCCTCGCGCAACACAGCTTCACGCACGTGCAACTGCATGGGACTGTCGTCAATCAGTAGAACTTGGGGCACGGCAACTCCGTTTCAGGCGAAGAGGCGCGTTAGCAGTCGAGTCGGTCGGCCGACCGGAGTTCCAGAAATTACGCGCTCTGCTGCTGATAGCGGGCAAGAACCTCACGCTCAGCAACCAGCCAGTCTTCGTGATCCTGGCCGGGAGTGGATCCCCGTTGTTCGTACAATTCATAAGCTCGGCGGCGAATTTCTTCTTCAAGATTGATCGGAACTGGCGAGGCATGCTTCTTGAGTTCCTGCGTTGTGGTGGTCTGTTCGGGAGAACTCGCAGCCTGCCGCGTGGTGACGTTGTTCTCAGCCCCGCTGGCACCGGTCTTGGTGCGACCGTCTCCGTTACGAGGGGATTTTGCTCTAGGCATACATAACTCCTTCTGCTGCTTATAGATATCAAGGTTCGGCAAATGAACCGAGTCAATGAATCAACCACTCACACGTAGGCTTTTAAACGAAAGTAAGCCCACATCAATTGTGGCTGGGTGATGTAAATATTATAAACCAGAGCAGCTGTGGATTTAGCGGAATGAGGGAGAGAATTTTTGCGATTCTTTTTGGGGAACTAAGTAGGAGGATGGATTAGGAGTGCTGGCTTGCTTATTCAGTTTATTTAATGAAAGTCGTGAGAGCTGGTCTGTGCCTGGGTGATGTTTAGCGGCAACACCCTCTCGGCTTTCACAGAAATCACGTTGTCCTGATTCTGCAGGATTCCTTCCACCATCAGAAATTGCGCTGAGGTCAACAACAAACGATTCTTCTGGAAAATATCTGGCGTAACGATGGCATTGGCTACGCCGGTTTCATCCTCCAGGCTCAGGAACACGAAACCGCGCGCCGTGCCCGGACGCTGCCGCGCAATCACGCATCCTCCCACCCGCAGACGCACGCCGGTAGGTAGTCCGTCTAAATCGCAGGCCTGACGTACACCACGAGAATTCATTTCCGCGCGATGGTAAGCCATGGGATGCGGCCCCACCGTCATTCCAGTACCGCGGAAATCCGCCACCAACCGTTCCTCGGCGTTCATCGGCAGCAACGGCGATTTCGAATCCGGTTCTGGCAATGCGTCGAGCAACGGTCCAGATGCCCGGACGGCACGTTCCACCTGCCACAGGGCGTCGCGGCGGTGGAGTTTCAAGGTTTCAGGTTTCGAGCGAAAAGCAGATTCCTCGCTGCGCTCGGAATGACAATCATAAGTGGGATAGTTTCCATTCGAGACTGAGTTCAGCGCCCCGATCTCCGCCAAAGTAGTCAACTCATCCTTTCTCAGCTCCGGAACTCGATGCACCAGATCGCGAATTGAGGAAAAAGGAGCAATCTGCCGTTGCCGAACAATTGCCTGGCCAGCCTCTTCGCGAAGACCTCGCGCGTAGCGGAGGCCCAGGCGTAGACCCCAGTTCTCGGTTCTCAGTTGCCAGTTGCTGGTTTCCAGTTTCGAGTGAAATGCAGATTCCTCGCTGCGCTCGGAATGACAATCTTTGGACGCAGAACTGAGAACTGACAATTGAGAACTGGGAACTGGGTTCTGAGAACTGGGAACTGGGTTCACCGTGCATTTCCATTCAGACTCCATCACATCTACCGGCAGCACCTTTAACCCATGCCGCTGCGAATCTTTCACAATGGTCGAAGGATGATAAAACCCCATCGGCTGGTTATTCAGCAAAGCCGCCGTAAACGCCGCCAGATAATGACATTTCAAGTAAGCGCTGGCGTAGGCAAGCAAAGCGAAACTCGCGGCATGCGACTCGGGAAATCCATACAGAGCAAAGGAAGTGATCGACAGGATAATCTGCTCCTGGGCTTCCGGCGAAATGCCATTGCGAGTCATTCCCGCCCGCAATTTCGCCTCGATATCGCGCATGCGCTTTTCCGAGCGCTTGAATCCCATGGCGCGCCGCAACTCCTCCGCTTCTCCACCGGTGAAGTTCGCTACTACCATGGCGATGCGCAGCAACTGCTCCTGAAAAAGCGGCACTCCCAAAGTGCGCTCCAGCACCGGCTCCAGCGAGGGATGCGGGTAGGTCACCACCTCGCGTCCCTGCCGCCGCTTTAAATAAGGATTCACCATCTGCCCCACGATCGGTCCCGGCCGGATAATCGCCACCTCGACTACCAAGTCATAGAATTTCTGCGGGCGCAGCCGCGGCAGGCATGACATCTGAGCCCGGCTCTCCACCTGGAACATGCCGATGGTGTCTGCCTTTTGCAAAGCGGAATAAACCGCCGGATCATCCGCCGGGAGATGGGCGAGATCAACCTCTTCTGCATAGTGATCGCGGATCAACTGGATGGAATCTTCCAGAACCGCCATCATGCCCAGCCCCAACAAATCAACTTTAATGATGCCAAGCTCGTTGCAGTCTTCTTTATCCCACTGCACCACCACGCGCCCTGGCATGGATGCAGGTTCAAGCGGCACTACCGAATCCAGTTGTCCCTGGCAGATCACCATCCCGCCGGAATGCTGGCCCAAATGACGCGGCAAGTCCTGCACCGCTACGCAAAGCTCGAAATATTTGCGCATCCGCGGATGCCGCAAATCCAGCCCGGCATCGCGAAAACGATGATCGAAGGTGTCGTCGGCGTCTTTGTATTCCCAGTTGGCGACGACAGCGGAAACTTTGTCCAAAGTTTCGGAATCAAACCCCAGCGATTTTCCCATTTCCCGACCGGCCATGCGGCTGCGATAAGTGATCACGTTTGCGGTCATTGCCGCCCCACGCTCTCCATAGCGCTGGTACACGTACTGGATCACCCGCTCCCGCTGATCGCCGCTGGGCAGATCGAGATCGATGTCCGGCCACTCGCCACGCTCCTCGGAAAGAAAACGTTCAAACAGCAAATCCATTCCCACCGGGTCGACCGCCGTAATCCCCAGCGAATAACAGACCGCGCTGTTTGCGGCCGAGCCCCTGCCTTGCACCAGGATGTTCTGCTCGCGCGCGAATCGCACCAGGTCCCAGACAATCAAGAAATATCCCGCGAGATCGAGTTTTTGAATGAGAGTTAATTCACGATCAATTTGCCGTCGTGCCCGCTGTTTGAGATCGAGCCCAGCTCGTCCATAACGGTGGTTGAATCCTTCCCAGGTTCGCTCCCGCAAAAACGACATCATGGTCTCGCCGTCCGGCACCGGATATTTCGGAAACTCATATCCCAGATCGCTAAGCGTGAACTCCAGCCGTGAAGATAACTCCAGGGTGTTGGCGATTGCTTCCGGCAAATCGGCAAAGAGCTCGTGCATCTCCCGCGTCGGTTTCAGATAACGTTCTGAATTCCACGCCAGCAACCGCCCTGAGGCAGCCAGGGAGCGATGATTGCGAATTGCGGTAAACACATCGCACAGTTCGCGCTCGCGTGGAGTGGCGTAGCAAACGCCATTGGTAGCAATCAATGGAAGATTCAGAGCACGCGCAACTTCAATCGCAGCCCGATTCCGCATCTCCTGCTCGCGATGAAAATGCCGCTGCAGCTCCACATAGACATGGTTACGACCAAAAATATGCGTCAGCCGCTCGATGGCAAATCGAGCCTGGTCCATATTTCCGTTGGCTAACGCAGCCGCAAGTGGTCCATCCTGGTCCCCGGTAAGGCAGATAAGTCCGTCAGCATGTTCCTGCAACTCCTCTCCGCGGACTGCGCCCTCGCCTTTTTTGGCGCGCAGCTTCATCTTTGTGATCAGGCGGCAAAGATTCTGATAACCCACGCGGGAAGAAACGAGAAGGGGAAGGCGGAAAGAATCGATTGATGATTTTCGATTGACGATTTCTGTCGCTGGAAGACGCGGGTTTTCAATCGTCACCCGGCCATCGCCAATCGTAAATCCCTCGCACCTCACCTCCGCCCCGATGTGAGCCTTGACCCCTGCTCGCTTCGCCGCCATATGAAATCGCGGAGCCCCATACACCCCATCAGAATCCAGCAGTCCCATGGCAGGCATATTCAGCTCTGCACAGGTTTCAATGAGTTTTTCCGGCAGGGAAGCGCCTTCGAGAAAACTGAAGGCAGAGCGGGAATGGAGTTCGATGTACATTGAACGATTGAGTCATTGAGAGATTGAATCATTGAGTGATTAAGTCATTTGCGACATTGAGTTCTCACCAAAAATGATTCAATCACTCAATGATTTAATTCCCTTCAGTCGTAGCTTCCTTCCACAAACCACTTTCCGCTCATCAGGTCCCGCACTAACCGATACAGCGCAATCCCGCCGTCCTGCTGGACCGCGATGTCCCACTCATCACGAGCCCAGCCTTCCTGCTTCCACCAATCGCCGGAAGAGCGCCACGGGCCTGCTGTCCATAAGATGTCGCCCTGCAATCCTTTTTTCTTAGCGCAAACAATCCAGGCCGGCCTACCGTCACGAATCGTGACTATGCTCTGCAGTGGTGGGCGAAAAATCCGCAGTGCGGTGACAACACCCTTCGAATTTAACGGCGTCGTTCCGCCAGCATGCGGTTCAGGCTTTTGCCGGCAAGATGCCGGCGCTACCTCCTGCACTGCAAACCGCTGCATGCGAAAACCATCGCGACGATATGTATCCAGCAGCTCCGCCGATCCCGCCTTATCCTCGCCCACAATCCCAGCAATCCGCGCCAAAGTCAGCTCCAGCTTTTCCGGCTCTGGCGAAGGAGGCTGAAATAAACCACTCTGCCCAGCCCGTGGCCGCACCGGCTCAGCCGCAAGCTGGATCTTTACGATTGGCGCTCCCGGCGGATGCGCTTTCAAATCCAGCTGCAGGAGCTTGAGGAATATCTTCGCGTCGAGTAGGGGAACGGGGAGACGTAGGGTCCGGCGAAATATGTTTTTGTGAAACTGCCCGGCTTCGTCATCCCGTTTCGGCAAAAGCGGACGGGCTGGGGTTTCGTCACTCTGGATGACAGATTGAACAGGTTGCGAGAAAACTCTGGAACTGCAGATTCCTCGCTCGTGCTCGCCGCGCAAGCGCGGTTCCGCACGGCTCGGAATGACAAAAGTAAAGGGACTATCGGCACGAGTGAACTCTTGCCCTTCCCTAATCTGCTCTGAATCGAAATTTTTCTGCAGCCTGTGAGCGGAGGTATCCAATGCAAGTTCTAACTTGATTTCCTGCGTGGCGAGCGCCCGCGCCGCCAAACGTGAGCAAATCTGCTCCAGCAACCGGCTCAGCAAAAACGCCAAAGGCTCCAAAAGAACCACCGGATGCTCCAACTCAACCGCTTCCTCAAACACCAATGGCGCTTCGACCGGCACCAGCGTGCGCGATCCAATTCCGCGTGCCAGTTGCTGCAGACGAACTCCCGCCTGGCCCAAGCGCTCGCCCAAAGCCACATCCGGCAACAAAGCCAACGCGCGCAGATTGCGCACTCCCCAATGCTCCAGCGTATCCAGAAGCCGTTCCGGCTCGGGCAGAACCGTGGAGGGATTCATTCCCGCGAACAATACTTCCACCCGTAAACTGCCCAACTTCTCCGCTTCTTTGCCGGAAGCAATTATGGTGACCCCGGAAAATCCCCGTGCCGCAATCACCGCTGTATCCGGATTCGAAGCCACCGCGACATTCACTTCCAATCCCAGCTGAGAAGCCCGCTGTGCAATCTCCCGTGCCATCTTAGCCGGAAGTCCGAACAGCAACTCCAGTCCGGCCAGATCGAGAACTATTGTGTCCGAGGCTGTGTCCTCCACCCGCGGAGAAAACGACTGCGCGCAATCGAGGAGAGCCGCATGCGCCGAAGCCTCCTGCAAAGCCGAGCGCCCGCGCAAGGCCAGCTGCGGACAAGTCTCTACCTGCAGCTTCGTCATTCCCGGTTCAATCCCCAGACATTGCGCTTTTTCGTTCACCGCAAAAACTTTCTGCAGCGGAGCTTTTCCCTCCAGCACCGCTACGGGATGCGGCCGCAATTCCGGCTCGGCTCTCAGCAGAGCTTCAACCGGAAAATCAGGAACGAAAATGGAAGCGAAACACATGCAAATTGGCTCATTGAGTCATTGATTCATTGAAAGCCATCGGGCAATGTCTCAATCGCGCAGGAAAGTTTCGAATCCATCAATCCCTCAATGTTCCCAATGTCTTCATCCAACATGCGCCTTTGCTGTAAACACCGTCCTTGCCGATCGCACTGGCTTGCGCTCTAACCGCAAACGGAGCAACTCCGCCTCAATCCGAAGCCCTTCCAGGAGCTGTGCATGGTACGGTCCCTGAGCGGTGACTGATAGTTGAGAGCTGACGGCGGGCGACTTCTTCGCTGACGCCCTCACTCCCACCACCATCGAAGCACAAGTCTGGGCACAAGCCGCTTCCGCAATCAGCAGCAGCATCGTCGGAGTATGTTCCACCGCCCGCTGAAACCGGAACCAGGTGGTCAACGGCACCCGCCGCGTCGCTTTGAAAGGGACATCCCCGAAATCAATCGCCACCAATCCAAACCCGCCACTCTGCAAAAGCAAATCGATTACTCGCAACGCCTGATCCAGGCGATCCTCAAAGGTTTTGAAATCCCGGGTTTTGCTGCCCACGTTTTTCTCTGTGTCTCTGTGTCTCTGTGGTGAATATTTTTTTTGCTCTCGGAAATCTTCACACCGCACCCACAGCAGCCGTCCGAATTCAACGCCCGCCATAGCCGCCGACTCGGGATCCAAAGCATCGGTGGTATCCACTAAAGCGCAAACTTCTTCGCGCCGGGTAGCTGCCGCCAACGCCGCCAGCATCACACTGGTGCGACCCGAAGAAGCGGCTCCGCAAATCTCGGTCAGGCAACCGCGCGGCAAGCCGCCGGCAAGAGCATCGATCTGCGAAATACCGCTGCTCACCATAGCCGGAGTTGGGCGTACTTCCAGCCGTGATGCTGCTGTGACTCCCGCCAACTTCGGCATTGCCGAAATCTGCTTGAGCAGGAGAGCGGCTCCCTGGCGGGGAGAAAATAAAACGGGATGGCCCAGCGCCGACGCGAAGCCAGCAAAAGAAGAAGACATGAAGACCTCAAAATTTCAGGGAACGATCGAGGCGGGATCAGCCTCGCGGCGAAACCGGAGTATATTCGCTTTTTATTCGCCAATGGGATTGTGCTATCAACGGCGAAAACTGTCAAGAGGATTAGGAAAGATTTCGGCGATAGCGCGGCTGTCGGCTATGTTTCGCCGGGGCCCGGCCGGCCACTTAACGCATGAGGGCCATTATGTTTGGAGAAGGATTTGCGCGATCGAATTCCGACCAGCCGTAAGCCTCAACCCCCGGGATTCCTTTGTTATAATCGCCACTGATCCGGCGGCGCTATCGTCTAGGGGTTAGGACGGAAGATTCTCAATCTTCAAACCCGGGTTCGATTCCCGGTAGCGCTACCAAATCACCCACTTATCTCAAATCCCCAATGTTAATGCTAGCGTAAGCTATATTCAACCGCGTTCTCTATAGTCTTTTCCGTTCCGTCGAGTCGCCCTGGTTCTTTGCCGTAGTGGACAGTAAGTGGACAGTAAGGACGCCCGCTATGCTGATCGATCGACCTCATCTATCTCTTCCTCCTCGGATTCATCGCCTTCGTTGAGATCCTCTTCTTCTTCTTCTTCTTCTTCTTCGGGCTCTCGGCCGGGAGTGGCATAGCCCTCCAAGGCAGGCGTGACCTTGCGGCGTGGCCGCTCGCGGACCACCATGACCTGCGGCGCGGGTCGGCGGGGAACAAATAGTCCCAGAATTCCGCACAGCAGGCGATACGCAAGTCCAAGGATCAGGACGAACCCGAGAAAGGTTACCAATAGCAGAAGGACTTCCAGTCCGGTCGGGAGCTGACTAAAGAGGTCTAGGGCATCTTGAGGAGCGAAGGAGTGCTGGAATGATTCAAGATCCCCTCCGAAGTCCCCGCGCTCGATAGCGGTTGCGAAATTAGAGGACATCGCCGCAACGGCTTCGTATACGGCGCCGCGGATGGCCTGCGGTGAGGAGAACCGGCCGTAGTCTTCCGCGCGGTAGTCGTAGGAATGGTATAGCGAGCCAAGGCTCTCGCCGTCTTTGAGGCGGGTGACGGAGAGTGACAGTTCGAGGTGCAGGATTTCGTCATCGAGGAAGCGCTTGTCCATCCAGTTCCACACCGGGCGCTGGGCAATCTCGGCCTGATCGATGCCGACTTCAACCACGTACACGCTTTCGTCGTCCTGCAGCGAGTCCTGGATGCTGGTTAGCGCGATTGCGGCAAAGCGTTTGCGTTTGAGTTCGGAGACGAGAAAGTGCTCAAGATCGGGAAGATTGAGCACCTCGGCAACCTTGTTTTCGTCCGCGGCCGTAAGGGACACCGCGAGAGTTTTATCTGGGAGTTGGATGGAGGGAGATGATTCACCGGCGTAAGCAGTCGTGACGCAGAGATAAGAAACAGCGAGTACTCGGAAGAAACGTTTCATGCTCCCTCCTCCTTCTTGCTTCTCTTTGGGTGGGCGGTTATAAGGGATGCTTGGCTTGTTCTATGTGTATGCAAATATGAATATAGTATTCGTATGTGTATCTGGTCAAGCTTAATTTTGGCCTATGGTGAAGCCTGCAAAACTGAGCGTGGACTGGAAAGCCGTCGGGAGACGGCTCCGGGAATTGCGGGGTTTTGACGCGAAGCAAGCGGATTTTGCGAAAGAACTGGGCGTCAGCCAGGCGCAGCTTTCCAGGTACGAAAAAGGGAAGAGCGAAATGGGTGCGGAGGTTCTGCTGCGCCTTGCCCGAAAATTCGGCAAGTCGATGGAGTGGGTGCTTACGGGGGAGGACGAATCCTAACTTCCTTCCCTCTAATGCATAATGACCCGTTGTACCTGCTTCCAGGCTGTCCATTGTGGAGCATTCGAATGGAACAGAAAAGCGAACGGATCGACTCGAAGGCTTTCGTGAGCGAATGGAAGACAGTTGTACAGCCAAGCGATTCGGAGACACAACGCTTCGATGAGGAAAATAGAAAAGTTTACGAACTCCCTGCTCGCCGACATGCGGTACGAGTTCGGTTACGATCCCAAAGATTCCCGGAAAAGCGCGTGGCAGACGAGGCACATCAATCGACTCCTCACGAAACGAAGGGAACAACACCCAGTGCCTCACGCAGGTGGATCTCTGGTCGAAAATGCTCGATCGGGCGGTTCACGCCTCAAGCATTTTGCAGACTGGACAAGGGCTGACAAAATTGCCGCCGCGGGCCTCCTCGTTACACTCTTAGCGTTGCCCGCAACATGGTTAGCTGTGCCATCCATCTCCGATGTAATCGCTAAGAAATTGGCCCGACCGCAGGCACCCACTATCGATACGAGCCAGCAAGGGCCAAGTCACCCACAACCGCCACCAAAGAAAGAACCAGTTATCGGGACTGTATACGACGAAACAGATGAAGCGGGACAGCCGTTCTCAATCGCGAAGAGTTTTGAAAAAAACGAGTATTACACCCGACCCGGTAAGGCGCGAGGGAGGGACATGAAATAGTGATCGACTACGCGGCACCGGGTCCGATCATGAATTTGGATTGCGTCATTCAACCGGGCGGAGGTGGGGGATGGACGCACCAAGACGTCTGTACTCATCAAGCATCCGCGGCGCACAGGGAGGGTTGGAGTAATTCAGGCGCGCCCGCAACGATTGTTTTCAATATTCGCTACAAGAGACCACGTCAAGGCTGTATAGCCAACTGTGATTAGCGCCAGGTCACGAATTTTGCGTGAGCAGGTCACGCATTTTTCGTGAGATCTGGGTCTCGGATTTTGCGTGCTTTGGAATGGGAAAAGGCGCACTCCTGTGCGCCTTTTCTGCTTTTGTGGGGCGTGGTTTATGCAGTGCTAGCTAGGCTGCGGCGGCGAGCGGCTGTATGTGCCCGAGCTGAGTCAAGAGCGTGTATTGGTCGTAGTAGCACTCGCCCGACACAATCTGCCCTTTCTTGTCGAAGTGACAGATTTCACAGAAGGGCAGAGACATCCGCCGTCCGGTGGCCTTAAGCTCGCCGAATGGCCCATCGTTTGTGCCGACGACTGTAAATCGGGCGATAACGATGTTACCGGCATCAATGTACTCGGGATTGGTGATGCGGCCATCCGAGAAGGCCTTGGCCCACCCTTCGGTCCATCCCTTGAACTTGTCCCGGCTGTTGAATGCAACGGCGCGAGCGTTGTCGGTGTAGACGAGGCCCTCGGCGGCGTTTTTGACGACGCCTGCGAAGTCGCGTTTGTTCCAGCTCTTGTGCGCGGCACGGAGCATTTCTACGTTACTTGAAGCCATGCGTGTTCCTCCTCTTTAGTTAAAGAGCCCAAGCTCGGGCGAGCCGCGTGGGACTCGCCCTATGTACGTGGGCGCGGTTGTTTTAGGCGGCCTTGCGTGCGACGATCTTGTGCGTGGTCGAGCTATCGACATTGAAGGTCCGAATTGCGGGCTCTGTCTCCAGCAGGTGCCGGACCATCTCGTGGATGGCGGGATATTGCTCGCGGTTATACCGTTCGGCATCTTCTCTCGTGTTCCAGAAGCTGAGCGATAGGACACGATTGGGGTCGGTATCTGATACCAGGACGGTCTCATCCACAAACCCGGCCTGTTTCTTCAGAATCGGCAGTACTTTGTCGTTGATGGTGGTGGTAAGTTCTCTTGCCTTTCCCGATTTCGTGGTTACTTCAACAATTCGTGTAAACATGGAAACACTCCTTGTGCGCTTGTTCTCGACAGGCGACAATTCGAGGCTACCGGTCGAAGCTGACCGGCTGCGGTGGCGGGTCACTGGGGTGGAGTCGGCCTTGCGGCCAACTGCTTGACCACCATTGTATTCGGGTCTACACCGTCATCGCTGACGGGCGTACGGCCTTATGAATTTCTACTGCCCGAATTCTCTCGCGGGTCAGGACCGCTACTGGGCCGCTCTGGAAGAGAGGCGCGACGGAGTTTTGGCGGTGGCCAATGAGGACGCCTCGAAGCCTAGGCGCGGAGGGTGGCCCTGTCAATGACCACTTTTGGTGCAGTGCTGCGGGCTCGGTTCTCAGGCGCTCTTCTTGGAGGTGATGGCGTAGAACGCCGACCAGGTCTGTTCCACGTCCTTACTGCCACAGCGGGGGCAGATCGCTTCACCCTCTTCATATTCCTCAAGACTCAGGATCTTGGAAAAGACTTTCTTACAGGCGTGGCAGAAAAACTCGTAGTGGGGCATGCTCCACCTCCACCGGGGAAATGACACAAAGAGATTGTAGACCTCGCCGTCGGGCGGACTCAATCGGTGCAAGCAGGCCGTTCCCGACGTACAATTCTCCGCAATCCGAAGGAGGTCAACATGGCCCGGCCACCCTATCGTGTGCTGCGTGTTCTCCTGCGAATCTTTTCGTTCTTGGCTGCCATCGGAGGTCTTCTGATGATCTTCGCCGACAAGAATCTCATCATGCGGATGTTCCTGGGGCCGCCCGCGGGAGAGGTCTCGATCCTACTCCTGTCGCTTCTCAAGGAAATGGGCGGAGGTGTGCTGACGCTGAGTCTACTCTTGTGGTTTGCTTCGCGTGACCCGGCGCGCAACGTGGCGATCCTCGATGCGCTTATCGCGGGGCTCTGCATTTTGTCCGTGACCCCGCTCCTTTCACTTTGGACCACGGACATTCGCACTATCTATCCGGCGTACCTGATCTGGGGACGATCAGTGGTCCGGTTAGCGGTCGCTGTGTTGCTGTATTGGCTGAGACCGCGGGAGAGGCATTGGGAACCTGTGGGGAATTTTTGAAGGGTGCGTCTTGTAAGGTCACGAATTCTGCGTGATTGTGGAGCTGAAAAGGCGCACGGGAGTGCGCTTTTGTGATGGCGCTCCTTTTCACAGGAAACGCTGTTTAGAACGTGCGGGCTTTAAGCCAGTCCGCCTGGCTCTGAGTGAGTCGCCAAGAGGCCCAATTGCCGCTTAGGCGAGCTACGAACACGGTGTCTTTGTCATGGATGCAGGTCTGCATGAAATCGCGGACCTGGCCAGCATCAAGAGTTGTGTCAACGAGCCAAACGGATTTCTCCAGGTGGCACCAAGTTGGGAATTTTTCCTTGATCGCGCCGATCACCCGTTCGTAGTCCTCCGAACTGTCGTTGGGTTCATGGAGATCATATGCAATAGCATGCCCCATCTGGCAGTGCCTCCAGGAGTTGCCGTGCTAACGGGTTGCCGGGACTATTTCCTTTTTTCTTTCGCAGTAAATTTAACGTGGACCGGAATTTTCGCCGGCTTGTTTGCCATGAAGTCCACCGGAGTGCCGTCCCGCTTTCTAAACTCCACTTCGGTTTCTTGCCTTACGGTTTGTGCGCATCGAACTCTACCTTCTTCTTGGCCATGTGAACTCCTTATTGTGGCTTGATGCTGTCGCCGACCAGTGCTCCGAGAACCGCACCGATGAAAAACCCTGCCGGCCCAGCGAGGGCAGCGCCGGAGAGGGCACACGCTGTACCCCAGCCCCACCGATTCTCGGTGCGGATGTCTTCTTTTCTCGTTCGTGATAGAGGCGCTCGCGTGCGGTCAAACCAGGCGCGCGCTGTCCGAGAGCTCGTCACGCCCTTTGCTCGATTGCATTCGATATGGGCAGCAAAAAGATTGCACAACCGACTGCAGCCGCCGTACGCGCGAGGACGAGAGTGTTCAACTTCCCATGCTCCAGACAGGTCAAATCGGCCGTAATTCTTAAAGATCAATCGTCGACCGCATATGTGGCAGCAGCCGTCAGTGCGGTCCAGAATCGCGGAGAGTTGTTCGTTAGTGAAGGCCATGTCGCCGACCTAAACGCATTCCGGGAGGCTCAGAAGGTTATCAGCTCGGGAGTGGTCGGGAGTTGTTCGTATAAAAGTGTGGGCGTGTGCACAAAAAAGGCAAGAACCGAGGCGGACATCGGCCTCCGATCCGTCGCGGCCCCGTACGAAGTATCGGTCGCCAATGGACGACTGGAGCTGCTGGATGACTTCCTCCACCGGCAAGCGATCGCTCCAGCCCTGGTCTGTACCGATACCAACGACGGTGATGTGGTGGTTGGGATCTTGGTGCGTCGGTGCTTTATTAATGCAGGTGATGCGCTTTTTCGCCATGATTGTCCTCCCTGCTCTATTCACTTCCCGATTTCGATCTGTGCGCTGTCTGGCAGAACAATGTCTTTCCTTTCCCTGACTTTGAACTGCACATCTTTGAACTTGAGCGGCTTATTCGGCGCAGCCGGTATTCCCAAGCTGACGTTTGTCACGTGCCACACACTGGTGCTGGCGGTGACGGGAATCCTCACGGCGAACCGGTATACCGTCCTTTCAGGGTTGCTGGGCCCGGCCCCGCCCGAAGCACTTGCTCCGCTAGGGTCGGGCTGAAGGGGACTTGCATTGAGCGACACGGTGGTGCCCTCGACACTCGGAGCGCGGTCCAACGTGACCGTGAATGTTACGGATTCACCGGCTGTCACTCCAGTTTCGTGATCCACTTTCATTTCGGCAGTCTGCTGCTGGGCATGGAGCGCGAACAACCCGGCCAGCAGAAGGCTGGCAAGTAGAATCGGAACTACCTTCTTCGGAAACCTCATGGAACCTCCTCGTGAAAATGAAATTGCTGCTAAAGTTTGCAGATCAAGCTGAAGCAGGCCTCGCGTAACCGCGGCTCGAAAGCGGCGGCGATGCAAGGACCAGGGCCAGCCCGGCTGTGAGCTTTGCGGCTGCAATGGCGTTTAGCCGTGACATTCTCCTCACCTCAACCTGAGACCTGTGTCAGTTAAGGGAAAGGGTAGCCACCCATTTTTGTGATGTCAACTAATAATTCACAGTATGAGGTTTCCCTATACGACATTGTTTCTGTACTTGACATTCTGGCTGGAGGCAAATAAAAACCATGATATGGCCCTTCCACAGGGACCCTTCTACCAGGTTTTGGGGCGTCGAATTCGCGAGGCGCGTAAGGGAAGGGCCACCCAGGCGCAACTAGCTAGAGCGGTTGGACTTACGCGCACGTCCATTACAAACATCGAGACCGGCCGACAACCCGTGTATACGCACACACTCGCAAGAATTGCCGAAGTTCTTGGAAAACAGCCGGCTGAGTTCTTTCCAGTTCTTAAAGCAGCTGAAATGACAACTGAAGCGTCCGACCAGTTGCAACGCCTTCGGGCTGACAAACGGCAGTGGGTATTCCGGATCCTAGAACCGCCCAACACACTGGAGGCAACACCAGATGGCACCCAGATACCAGATCGCCCGGAAGAGAGCGCTCGGCCTCCTCAGAGAAGCCCGGGTGAGGAGACCCCCAGTACCTATCGAAAGGCTGGCGCAACTCGTAAACGCCACCATCCGCTATGAGCCTTTTGCAGGCCAGCTCTATGGCATGGTGCACCGAAATTCCGATGAGACGGCAGTTATCGGGGTTAATTCCCTAGACGCACCCAATCGACAACGCTTCACGATTGCACACGAGATTGGCCACCTTCTCTTGCACAAAGACGAGACTTTCCACGTAGATGAAAAATCTCCAATAGGTCTTCGCAACGACAAGTCGAGCATGGCAACAGATGAGAAGGAAATAGAGGCAAACCAATTTGCCGCAGAATTGCTGATGCCCCGCGACTTCCTCGACAAAGATCTTGGTGGGTTGCCAGACGGCATCGAGGCGGACGAGGCAATCAACAAACTCGCTCAGCGATATCAGGTGAGTGTGCAAGCCATGACTGTACGCTTGACCGCATTGAAGGTGCTGGGCTGAAATTAGAAAAAGAGCCGGCTGATAATCCGCCCACACGCCTCTCCTGAAAGATGCAACGAGCTGGTTTCTTGAGGCGGTTTTTGCTGTCATAACCGGATCGGGGGCCTTTTAAAACGAAACAGATAGCGTTGTTTCTGTACATAACAGTTTGTTGACATTTAGGTTGAAGCATGAGACAACTCCAATCGAGTTCGAGGTAGCGTCTAAATTCTGGGCGCGTTTTTCATTCTTTACGAATACAAAACGATACCCAATCCTTGAGCGTGGCTTGGAGGCCACCGCTATGCTCAAGAGGAGATCTTCCGTTTAAGTGCTTGAAATGCTTTTTACAGCTTACCAGCACGGAGAACCTTTTCTTGAGCACAAGGGCATTCATGTAGTTTTTCGCAGTCTCGGTAGATTCAAATCCTCTGATAGAAGAGAGCTGGGATTCCCAGTGGGAATGGTAGCCTTCCAGAAGATTCGTGGTGCGGGGAATGCGCAGATCGGGAAAACGCAGGCTGGTAAAAAGGAATTCGCGGTCTGCCTGGAATTTCTGGTAGATGGCGATGATGCGTTTGCGGAGAAACGGATGTTCTATGGGTAAGAGGGCATGGAAGAATTCTTTCAGTTCCGTTGCAAAGTGTTCGTATTGCACCCGGGTTTTTGATCGGATGAGCGACTGCAGCATGACCGAGAACGTGCCGGCGACCCAATAGCGGTGCTCCAGGTCGGCGATATGGTTCAGCAATTGGACGGCGCGCAGCTGCGCTTCCGGTCGCGTCTCATACAGGTAATCATCTTTCAAGGATACGAGTTTTTTCTCCAGGCTTTGCATGGTCCGTTCGATGGAACGGATTTTTAGTTTTCTCGATATTTCCTCCGAATAATGGCGTATACACAGCTGAATTTTAGCTGCCGGGAAATGCTGCAAGCAGGCTTTGCGGATACTTTCCCGATCATCGCAGGTGAGAGAGCATAAGGGGTAGTGCAATTCTTTCAGTTGTCGGAAGTAGATATCATACACCCAGAATTCTTCTGTTTGGGTCAGCAGTGCGGCGGGAATATCATGCGTATCGTAATCGCAGCCGGAAATGTGGGTGAGACCCCGCAGGATCTTGCGTCGCTTCCGGGAGCGGGGCACGAAGGACGGTTTTTCAATGGCGAACTCTTTTACGGGAATGAACTTGGCATCGACGATGCAGTTGCCTTTGAAATTTCCGGGCTGTAATTCTCGGGTGATCTCCCAGCTGGTTTTCAGATTTTTGAGGAGCTGGTTAACCGAGTTGCAGACCGTATCTTTCTGGTTGGTCGCATCTGCCGCGATGGTTCGGAAGGATTTACCCTTTAGGTGTTCCGAAAGCCATTCCGCTATCTGATTGCCGCGCTTCTTTGCTTTCTGATGCGCGATCACTGCCCGGTGCTTGGCTGCGGCACTGAACCACTTACGGCAATCGTAACAAAAACCGCGAATGTTCCCTCTCCGCTCACCGCGCCGTTCCGCGCGGTGTTGTTCATTTACGGGGCAGCGGAGAGCCCTTTTTTAGGCACAAAGTTCATAGGCTACGTTGGTTTTTAACGTTGAGGACGACTTTGTGCCTATCTTATCAGAAATTTTCAATGTTTACGCGCCCAGAATTTAGACGCTACCCGAGTTCGATTCCTGGGGCGAGCAACCTTTCGTAGTCAGCCGACTGAACAACGTGGGAAGGTAGTTCATGACCTGGTTACTTGCACACTCCCTAAGTCTGAACTTTTGGATATCTGGCGCGCAACTTCTTCTGGGTGTCGCTATTGGCTTCGTAGGCAAACCCGCCCTCGTGAGGAAAGGAAGCTTTGGTGAATGGGCTTTTGGACTCTGGACGAGCCAATGGCTCTTTTTCTTATTGATATATCTTGTCTTGTTGCGCTATCCAAGCCATGAGATCCTGCTCCTCGCCTTCGTCGATACGCAAAGTATCGTGGTTCTTGCATCTGCCGCAATTCTGTTGTTGGGTGAGCCACTGAAACTTCGCCGAACTCTCATTATCCTCGGGCTCTTGTGGTTCGTGTGTGTTATTTGCAACTTAATGATACACCCGTCGACTGACCATTTGTCGCCGAGTGAATTTCTGAGATGGACTCTGCTATCACAAACGCTATCGGTACTTTCATTGGTTTTCATTGGTGTAGTAGCCTGTTTGCGATATCGTCTATACGGTTTTCCATTGCTCCTTGCTGCCATCGCTTACAGCGCGTGTCAACAGGCTCTGTATTCAGTGACCCTTCTGAGGGTCACTGAAATGTCGCCAATGTTGCCGGATGCGTCCTTGTGGTATCTGCTTGCTGCCATTTGCAAGGCACTCCTTGGAGGTAGTTTTTACGCCCTTTCCTTCTTAGTGCTTTCATCTTATCCCCGCCTTTTTTCTTCTGATATACCAGACGTTCCGGATGCAATAAAAGCGAGATCCCGAGTAGCGGTCGCATCGGTCATAGGTTTTTTCACTGGACCGTTTGCAGCCGCGGTCATCGTAGACTGGTTATATAGGTTGGTGGTCAGGTAGGTACCGACAGACGAAGCAAAAAGGCTCAGTCAATGCTGAGCCGTTCCCTAGAAACGATCTATCTGTCAATACCTGACCAGCTTACTATACACAATGATAGGGCAAGCGCCGTCGGCACGTACAGGAAGCAATACAGCAGCACAGCAAACCACGCGTGGATGTCATGAACTCGCTCCGGCAAGGATGGAGCCGCGAGGTAGTTGATGGTCAGTCGCAATGCAGCATAAAGCAGAATGACCATTGTGCCCACGCCAATCCAGCCCAGCGTTTTCTTGTTCGATCCTAACAATCGTCCGTGCTTTCGTTTCATCGAATGTACCTCCGTTGGCTCACGCCAAAACAAGGGGCATCGGCCCTTTATTGTCGGCACGATGCCCTTTTTTTTGTTTGATTTGTGAACGAGCAGATTTCGGTTCGGTGGCTTGACAAAGTCTGCAACCCACGGTCTTGTTATCCCAAGGGTCGCCGATGTGCTTACATTACCAACTGGATCGATAGTGGTCAATGTACCGTTCTGTTCTACTGTTCGCCCGATGAAAAAAGCCGGGTGTTACCGGCTTGGGGAAAGAACTAGGCGTTGGCGGGCCTTGGGTCGCCGTCGAGCTGGGAGAGAAGCTCTGCGACGGCGGCCGGGGCGTCGGAGAGGGTGACGCCATCGAGGCCGCGAATTTCATAAAGAGCCCACGGCAAGAGCTGATCGCACTCGCGGCAGAACGCTTCGAGATCGCATTCGTGCTCGACTGTTTCGAAGGTATCCTCGTCGTGCCCGATATACAGCTTTTCTCTTATGACCTGGGTGTAGTTGTCCTCCCGCAGTGTTTGCGTTTCGGTGCAGGAATTGTAGAAGCCTTCGGTGAGGAGGTTCGTGCCGCAGTTTGGGCATGGAAGGCAGGGTATCGGGCAGGGCGTTGGAGTTGGGGTCACAGACATTGTTTTCCTTTCGCGTAGATTACGTTTCGGCGACCAAGTCGCGTTCCCAGTCGCGGGTGTAGTCCGGGAGTGTGGACTGGAGAGCCTCCTTAGCCGTCTCGCTATCTGGACTTACCCGAAGAAAGTACGTTTTCTGGGTGGAGGGGCAGACTACTTTGAGAAATGCGAGTGAGAGAAATGTCTCGACCCATTGACCATTTCTCCAGCGGCCTTGTTTTGCAGTGGTATCCACTTTCAGCAAAGTGGTGTCGCGAAAGGTGTCCACGGGCTTCAACTCTGCCTCGCGCATGAAGTTCTCCACGCCCATGCGTTGCAGCAGCACTTCGCGCTCGGTCTGGTTCGACTCCGCGAGAATGCGATCCGTGGTGGGTCTTTTCATCACGGTGTCTTTGGACACCTGCCAGCCGCGCCAGAAGTACAGCTCACGGTCTCGGCAGACGACTGCCGGGCCGTCCGGGCGATGGATGCGCCAGCGCCCCCTAACGCGATCTGCCCAGACTTCACCAACCAGGAAGATGAAGCCATGGGTGAGGCAGAATTCGGCGGCGATGGGCAGGTGGTGCTGCAAGCGTCGGCGAGCCTCTTTGGAGATGTAGCTTAGCCAGCGGGAGGAGACTTGCTCCCGAAGTGCCCAGGGGATCTGTCGCAAGAGCCGCTCCCGAATGCTGCGGAGCCGGTTATCGGATTCTGTGCCGGCCGGCAGAATGATCCGTCGGCAAGACTTACTATGCTCCTTCAGCTCACTCGCACGTGAGACGAGTGAGAACCGCCAACCTTCGGGAAGAAGCGCTGCTCGCACGGCCCGGCGACTTCTCAGGATGATCTTCATGCTCAATCGAGGACCGTTCGCCAGCTGAGGCCATCGAATTCTCGTTGATTGAGCACAGCGTAGATGCCCATGGGGAGCTGGATCGGTCCGTGCTCGTCATGCACGATGGTGGCGCCTGCCTCTGAGGCTCGGAGATACATTGATCCGCCGGAGAGGACGAGTGCCGCGCCGGCCGCCAGAGAGGAAGTAGAGACGCGGTGCATGTGTCCGGTCTCTTCGCCTCGCGCGATGATGCCGGACTTCACGGGGTTGGCGCCCTCGCCCTCCAAGGGAGTGGGTGCCACGTCGAGTTTTACGAAGAAGATATCCCCCTGTCGCCAGAAGGGACGAGTGGTTTGGGCGGTGTTCATCGTTTTTGCTCCTTTCGTCTGTTGAGGTTCTGGTGAGTCGTGCTCCAGCTGCGCGCAGCGGAGCGCAATTCACGATGAAATGTTTCAATGCTGATCGGTATCCGCGTGCGACCGTATCCGGCCGCGACGAACAAATCCCAGGCAAGCGCTTTCGCTGTAGCCTGGAGGATCACGTTCTGGCTTTTCCTGTTCATGGCTGGTTTTCCCGTCGGTTGGGGGCTTGGTCGGTTAGGCGGCAAGGAGACGCGGGCTCTCGTCGCCACCGGCAGACATGCCGAAGAACTTGCCGAGCGCCTGGGTCGCCGCCATGCGCGTAGTCATGGGCATGGCTTTCGCCACGCCGGTGAACGCGTTATGGAGCGACCAGGCGGTGCGAGGCGTGAAATCCGGCAGGACTGGCTCGAAGTATGCGCGGGAGACTTCGGGTAGGAAGCGGACGGGCATGAGGCCTTCGGCGAAGGCGTCGTGGATCATGGCTTTTGCCTGGATATCGGCGAGAGCCCGATCCTTGAGCCGCGCGACTTCGCCTGCTAAACGCCCGAAATGTTCCTGGAAGCGGAGGATTGCTCCGGCGAGTTCTACTTTGAGGTTCAGGCCGGAGGTGTGCTTGCGCCTAAGCGCGATCATGTCGCCACGAAAGACGAGGTTGTCGCAGACGAACACGGATAGCCCGGCACAAATCTGAATGGACATGGTTTTGTTGTTGGCGGTGCGAAGGCCGAGGGCAGCCCGACCGTCCGGGGTTTCACCGTTGGCGAGCTGCAGGACGCCGAAGAGGACGGAGCCGTCTCGTCGGAGGGCGAAGCGTTCTTCCTCGATGTGGATCTGGTTCTGGGCGAGGACCACGTCGAGCATATCCACGAGCTCGATGTGCGGGATCGGCTTGAAGGTTGGGGTACACGCGGGTATGGGCAGGACGCGAAGTTGGGGGACGCGTGACGAGGTCAGTGTCAACGTGGGACAACAATTGGCCGTGTTCCATTTGTTCTGCTCCTTTTCTGGTTATGGGGTTTCGCTACGAATTGCAGCGGGGCTTTCAACGAACTATGTTTAGGTTAGGATTTTTGAGTGCATCGAACTAGACCGAATAAGTTCGGTAAAGAGCGAAGTGGATAGAATTGCCGTCCGGCGTGTAGGATGAGGGGTCGTATATATCGCATACATGAGGGGGACGTATATGGCGAATTTCGCCGGAGTAGTAGACACCTTGCGCGAGGCACGCGCGCGAACTGCACGGGAGCTTGAGCAGTTAGATCGAGCGATCGCTGCTTTAGACGGTTTGGGCACGCGGAAAGGAATGCGATTTGCAGGAAGAAAGAGGCGGACCATGTCTGCTGCAGCGCGGCGCAGGATTGCCGCAGCGCAGCGAGCGCGCTGGGCCAAGTGGAAAGCGAAGCACAAGAAAGCTGCCTAAGGTAGCTTCCGAGCAAAAGAAAGAGAGCGGGGAATCCCGCTCTCTTTTTGTGCTTACTTTCCGAAAGGCCGAAGCCTTGGCTTTAATCTAACGAAACGCCGAGCTTCTCGCGGATAACCGCTTTGACTCTTTTGAGATCCTCTTTCATGAAGGTGAACTCTTCCTCCATGTCCGTGAGCCGTTTTAGGAACTTGTCCAGAGTTTTGGTCAAAGCGTCGAGGCTCTTTGCGAAGCGTTGTTCCATCTTCTCCAGGCGCTTGTCTACGGCTGCCAGGATTCTGATCTCTTGGGCCACAAAGCGTTCATCTACGGCTTGCAGGATGACAGAGGTCTGTTCGGAAAGGAGCTTCTCCAACCGCGCCTCGGTGACAGGGCCTCGGTGTTGGTTCTTTTTGGAATGGAATTTGGGCATGGAAGCGGGACTAGATGGGCTTGTACTTTCAGTATAGGCAGGGGAGAAGAACTGTCAAAGGAAAGCCGGGATTTTCCCACTCCCATGGTCAAAGCCAGACGCCTGGATGCGCATAAAGATGCCCCAGACGAGGATCGCTACTACTACAAACCAGATGGCGCGGCGGAACTTAGTTCGTGTTCCTGGAACCGCGGCCGCGCTAGGGCTCGAACTCATTGAGAAGACTCCAAGAGGGGTGCAGGAGAAATCCCGTCATGGGGGCAGCGTTGGCTAACAAACGCTGGCCATCTGCAAGGCTTTGCGATTCAAACTCAATGCGCCGCACCGAGTTCATGGGAGATTTTCGAGCGCGACCCAGTCGGTGTCGGAGGAACTCGCCGTGCACGTTTTCCCAGTTTTGCACACGAAGAACTGGGTTACGGGATGGATTTCCCACACCGAAGCCCGCCAGCAACCCTGCTGCGGTTCCTCAGAAAAGGCGCAGTCATCTTTAGAGTTCGCATGAGCATTGTCGAGCATCAGTTGTCCGACCACTTTCACTTGTTTACCGCGCTGCCGGGTGAGGCGGGCTACGGTCCACTTCGGGTCCCTGGTGTGCGGCGTCATTTCCGCAACAATACTTGTCTGCTCCGCCGCGCCGGGATTTTGGGGATCATGGACCGTCGCGCCAGTTCTGATCTCCTTTGCGAGATCAGGATCAAAGCCTATTCCTAAGTGATAATCGAACGAGTTATTGCTGCGGAGCTGGCAGTTGCACGTTTCGCCTCGGTGGTGCGAAGTAGTCGCAGTGTTTTCTACAAAATACAGATATCCGACTACCGCGTAGATGTTGCCCTCTCCCAAGCTCGATTCCAGACTCGCCAAGTCACTTGCGAATTTCGCATGGTGTTGCTGGTCTATGCCGGAAGGGATCTTGTCCTCGAGTTTAATAAAATCGTCCTCGCTAAGGCTGCGATCCGGAGCGAGATCTCTTCCCGGCGTCTGGTTTTTCAAAAAATTGAGATAGGGGTCGTAGCGTGGATGCGCGGCATGGGAGCAACCAGTTGGTTCCCCAGGATGACAATCGGCAAGTGTGGAGACCGTGTCGCAGGTTGCCGCGACCTGGCTGGGTGCCTTGGAGGCAAGTTGGTGCGCACGATCACTCTGGCCCCAGAGGCTCGTCATGAGCACTCCGGAGCACAACATGAGCAACGTTGGGCGAAGCATGCGGAACATGGAGTCCTCCTTTTCGACGCCCGGAAGCGTCAGACGCATTTCCTTTTTGTTTCCCTTTAAGTTCGTTCGTCCCCAGAATGGGCCCGACTGGATACTGTTTGTTACGTGCAACTTTCATTAGCGTATGACAAAGACTTGGGGCGGGCCGAATAATTGCGGAGTGAATGTGGAAACAAATTGTCCTCTGGAGAGGGGCCGAAGTCAAGAGAAAGACTCACTCGTGGTCTCCTTCATATTTATTGCGGTCTTGGAAAACGGAACATGGAAAGGACTGCGGGGATGTCGTTTTGCCGAGACAAGGCTTTGCTGCCCGTATGTTTTTGAGCGCAGATGTGACTGCGCAGCCTCTCCTGTTAAATGGTAAGGAATGGTCATCCGCAATATCGACACCATTTGCAGCGGAAACCCAAGTGACCGGGTAAGTCGTTGGAAAATGGTCGGGGAGAGAGGATTTGAACCTCCGACCCCCTGGTCCCGAACCAGATTCCAATGCTTATTGAAATCTGTTGATTCTTGTAGATTCCAACTGCTTTAGGTTGAATACGTTGCGGGCTGCTTGTTGAGACCTGTTGGAATTTGTTGATCTTGGATGCTTTCACAGCCTCAATTTCGACTACAGTCGGGTGGGGCGAACCCCTCCCTTGAGACAGTTTGCGTGTCTACACCTGCCGTCATTGAGGAAAATGGTCTCCCATCTCACTCGTAACGAGGGGATCGGCCTTCAGTGTCGTATTGTATGTTGCAGTTTCTCCCGGTTTAATCCGGATCTTGCGACACTGGGGAGAAAAAGCACTCGCAGTGACAAACACATCGTAAAATCCAGGATGTAACTCGGCACGAAACTCTCCCTTTGCGTTTGTCTCGAGTATGAGATCCTGCTGAAGACCCACATTGCTCTTAAGACCAACACGAGCACCGCTCTGATCCCAGTGCACCAAAACACGCGCTCCACGGATTGCGGCACCCTCTGAGTCGGTTATTGTCCCCTTAAGAACGGTCGTATCGGACGCTAGTGTTACTGAAACAAAGACGAAGACTAGGCTACTCAGCTTACAAGATCTGAAGATTTTATTAGAGACATCCACGGAGCACCTGCCTTGATTGTGCTTGGTTTAGCGATGAATTGCTGGCGCCTGCGTCGGGCCGGAATCCTGTGATCGAGCTCAGTTGATGCCCAAGTTCGTGTAACAGAATGAAAGCGCGAAACTGAGATTGCGTCCAGTAGACGCCAAACGGTCCAACCTGCCCAGGCGTTGGATGGTAGGTTATGTAGGGGCCTGCGGAATTGATGAACACACTCGTCGACGAGTTAGTCTGGGCACCTACATTTGGATCGTGGAGGTCCAAGAATCGATATTCAGTGGACTTGAGCGTCGCGGGGCCCTGACCTCCAAAGAACGAGCCGCACTTTTTCTTACCCAAGTCCTTTAGAGCTGTATTGAACCCTTGCTCGAAGGGGTCAAAGTATTTCTGTGGTGTGCCCTGAGGCAGGTTACTGGGTAAACCAAGCACTTCGAGAGCGACAGCCGCTGGAACGTCCATACCCTTATATTGAACATCTGGGAGGGCAGTGTAGTTGAACTGAAAGCCTTCGTCAGTATAATCGGTGACATAGGGAACAGTTGCGCCTTCGGCCGGTGCGAATCCGGGATTCAGAAAACCGTATCCAAGAATACCGAACGCACCGCCACCTCCCGCTCCTGCGAAACTCGATACTTCCGCACAGCTTGCGATAAACCCATTTATGGCACAACTGCCGTCCAACGCGCCGCCACTCACCTCCAACCGCTCCCAATCATTAAGCCCTAGAAAATCAGTGCTGCTAAGTGGAGTGTTGCCCACGTATGCATAGCGGTTCCACGTCTGTGGACTCTCCATTCTCGCTGCCTCAAGACCACTCGGATCGGGCCAGACCCATCGGCTTTGGATAGAATTGTACTGCCGATAAAGAAACGGGTACAGATCTGTTGGAGTGTCTTTCCCCTGGCCGGTGAAGGAGACCGAGGTAAACCCTCCACTGCCTGAAAGAGGCGCATACGTCTCTCCGTACGGCGCGTATGCGACGTCAAAGTACAGGGTGCGGTCTGGCGCTGTAGACAGCCGTGCGCTGCCAAGCCAGTCGGGATGGCGGTAATGGTTCAATGCAGGAACTCCCGACAACAGCTTGTAAACGGCAGTTCCCCCGCCTGGAAGCGGTATCAAGGCTTTTTGCAGAGTCTGCCCATTCACCAACGCGAGTTCCTGCCCGGTGGGCGCGTAAAGTACCTCTGTGTTCCCGGAGCTGTACACCTGCTCCACTAGCCTCCCCAAGGCGTCATAGGTGTAATTGTTTACCGTGTCTACGCTTCGCGGATTGTTGTCGGCGTTCCACGTGTAGGCGTGTTCGCAATCATTGTTCGGGTTTCCGTTCGCGTCATAAGAAGGCCCGCCTGTGCAGCTTGGCACAGAAAAATAGCGGTTCGTGCTAAGGCTATAAATCGGGACAAAGGCCGTTCCCGCAGTCGCATTCTTGGTAGTGTTGCCAAAGGGATCGTAGGTGAATGTCTGATTCGATAATGAGCCGCAATTCGCGCTTGCAATACGCCCGAGATCGTCATGAGAATAGGCGCAGCTCTGACTATTTTGGCTGTTGAGCTGGTCGGTGATGTTCAGAGTTGAAAGCGAGCCATTCTGGTTCCAGGCCAAAGTTCCAGTCACAGTCTGCGGCGTTGTGCCCACGTAATACTTGTACTGACTCATGCGTCCGGTGGCGGCATCGTAGCTGAAGGTGTCGTAATCACTCGATCCGTACGTTACCTGTGTGATGGATCCGATTGGCTGGGTTGTTCCGCTATTCGTGTAGACGACACTGCTAACAGGATTTTGTCCGGCACTGGCAGCTACCTGCGTCACGCGGCCCTCACCGTCAAGTCCAAGACCGGTTGCACCACCATAGGTGATCGTCGGCATTCCGCTTATTCCGGTTGTCAACACATCAACTAGGCCATGCGCCCAGTAAGACGCGCTAGCGTGGTAGTACCCTCCTGAGTGCGGCGTTGACTCCCAAACGTCGGCGACCTCACCTCTCGTCGAATAGCTGAACACCAGATCAGTGGTCTTGCTGGAGGATGTGCCTGTGTAGGCCTCCGCCAGATGACCCTTGGTGTTGCTGAGATTGAACCCGGAGGCGGTCGAAACGTCGTAGATGAAATTCTTCTGCGGAGTATTCGTGCAATACGATCCGGTCGGACATTTGATGCTGATCACACGATTGAGCTGGTCATACGAATAGCAGAGTACGTTGTTGACGGCATCGACGCGCTTCACAAAATTGCCGGTCAGGTACGTTCCACTCGCGCATGGCCCGCCGCTATCAGAGTCGTAATAGTAATTTGTGGTTCCCGTCTCGGGGTTGCTCTCCTGGGTCAACCGTCCCAGCATGTCATAAATGTAGGTACGAGTTTGGGACGTACCTTTTTGCGCGTTCTGCGTCACCGTCAATGAGTTCACATTCGGGGCGACATCATAGAAGTATCTCGTCCAGTACCCGTTTTGCGGGGCGATTTCTGCGCACGTACCCCAATAGGTGTCAGTCTGGGCACTGGTCATTTCGCACACAGAAGTCAACCGTCCGAACGCGTCGTACTCCAGTTGCTTTTGTTTGGTATTTTCATTGTTTGGATTTGGGTTAGGGACAGGCCCGATGACTTGCAAGACATCGTTCTGGTCGTAAGTATAGTCAATCGTACCGCCTCCCCCGTCAGCGACGTGCCCAGGGCGGCCCATAGCATCGTAGGAGGTGGTCGTGACTGCCGTCCCGTTTGGCGGGTCTGCCTTCAGTGCCCCTGCATATGGCACTGTCACGCTCGTTGTTGCGTTCACAAGATCATACGAAGTTTTTACGCTGTCGTAAGTGCTTCCGCCCTGCGCCTGGTTTCGCTGGGAGTATTGCACACGACCCAACGAGTCGAGAGATGTCACCGTGTCGACCGTTGATACTGTCCCGTTGAAATCCATACGGCTTTCTGATTGAGTCACGCTTGGGTATGTCAGCTTGGTGATGACTCCCGACCGATCCTGCTTGCTCGTTGGCCGCCAGAAATATGGGTCAGGATTGGCATCCGTCGTGTAATTGGTGTATTCAGTTTTCTGGTTGGCATCGGTATCGGAAGTCATCACACCGCCGGTGCAGTTCCAGGTATACGACACAGAACCGAGCAAAGGCAATGTTTGGCTGGTGAGAAAGCTGTTTCCGCAGACACCGTAGGTGGATGTTGTTTGGGCGCCGTTTACGTCCGTGGCCGTGTAGACCTGCCCTGTATCGTAATGGGTGAAGCTCTTGGTGAGGTATGCGGAAGCGTTTACATACATCTTTTCCGTTGTGAGATTTCCACGGCACTTCGCGCCGGGACTACACGTAGGCGCAAACAGCTGCGAGGCTCCAGAGGCGTGCAGTGAGGAGATGTCTTCGTCGTATACGTAATCCGTTTCGGACTTCAGGTTGGGAGGTGTAGCCCCGTCATAGACTTTCACGGATGATGGATGATCGACAATACCGTTTGTGAGCGTGGCATCGTAGCTTACGGTCGTTTTTCTCGTAAGCGTCGGACCATAGTCGTATTCGTCCGTCTCGCTCATTAGTCCGTAGCTGCCGTAGAAGGTATCTAACCTCGAGTACGGGCCACCATCCATGCTGCGAAAAACGGTAACTTGGCTGGGGGCCGTTCCCGTGATCGTTGCGGTCGGGCACTGCGTGGGGTCCGTCATTCCGTTGTAGCAAGTGATCACGGTTTCCAGAGGCGTTCCAGCGGCGGCACCTTGGTAAGCCTTACGCTGGGTTTCAAAACCGTTGTGGAAGTTGATCACCGTGACATTTCCCTGGGGATCGGTGACCGTCGTAGTGGAAGCGGTAATCTGGTTGAAGGTGGAGCTATCGACGGTGCGGCGATATTGCCAGGTTCCGTCCGGTGTTACGCGGTCAAAGCCCGCTGTGCTGCCGTCGAGACAAAAGATCCCCTTGCCGGTGTCTCCTCCAGCATAATTGTATTGAATGGTGGCGCTTGTTGGGAGTCTCACTGAGGAGATGCGCGCGTTAACATTGCTACTGCCTACTGAAGTCGGTTCATAAGTGAACTGATAGTTAGTCGCATCGGGCAGTGTAACCTTGTCAAGCAACACGTCCCCAGTTTCGGTAAACCCATTGAAATTCGAGCAACCGAAACCGGTCTGGACAGTCTTTGTCACGAAGGACGCAACGACTGATACGGAAGTTCCCGCAGGGCTCGTGTAGGTGTAATTGACAGGACTAGGCGCGGTGCCTGTAGAGGACAGCATTGTTGTCCCCAAGTTGTCGGTGATACTGCTTAGAAGATTGCTGAGAGACGAGCGGGCGGTGACGGTCACCCGGTTCCCATTAGAATCTGTCGAGTTGTAGGCTGGTCCATTATGAACTGTCAGTGAGTAATCCAGGATAGGAGGGTTGATGATTGTGCCGTTCCGTAGGGTGATCGTGGCCGTTACGGTAGCTCCGTTTACGGTAGCTGATATGGTGACTCCGGCGCCATCGCTGGAAATTGCGGTGCCCGATTGTTGATAGCCACGATTACAGGGATCATCATCGTAGAGGTAAAGGCTAAAAGAATGACTGGTATTGTTTGTATCGAGAAACGAAAAGCTGTATCTGTTGTAACTATAAGTTTGCCCCTGATAGTTGCAGGTGAACCCTTGCACCGTATAAAACACTCCGCCAATTGCAGCTAGTACACCATTTGTTCGTCCCCACAACGCAGAATGGGCCCAGGTATTGGGAGTCCCTGAAATGACTGACCAAACTGAACTGTCCACAGAGAATGAATATGCATAGGCAGACCGGCGCCCGGGCCTGCCAAACGCTGGAAATGAATAGTGCACATTCAAGTTGTTGAGATTGATGACATCCGGCCCACCCGTGAGACTGCTGAATGGCGGCGTGCCCGTAATCTGGCCATGAGAAACAGCTGGAGCAAGCAGCAACAAAGAAATCAAGGGAAACAATCTTGTGTTTCTCATCTGCGTACCTTCCTCTTAGCCTGAAGTCGGTAGGACCCTGACTCTTTTCACTACTGGCCGGTTGTGATTGCAAAGAGCGAATCTGGCAGTCCCGAATTAAAGCTCGCCGAGGTAACCACGATATCTAGCATGACGTTCTGGTCTACCAGCTTCTCAACATGGCTTGGCAACTGCACGCCGCTGAAAGATTGATAGCTCACGAAATCAACCTCCATGGGGATATTGCTCATGGCATCCGTGTCCGGATGAAAGTTGAATGTTGTCGCGGTGGGCAGGAACGAGATCGAATCAAGGTAAATGTCCGTGGTGCTAACAGTTTGGATCAAGGCCACAGCAGCGGTTGTCCCAGTTGTTTCATAGCGGAACGCCCTAAGGTGCTGAACAGAGGCACCATTCCGTAGTTCCTGGCCAATGTACTTCAGCACAACGGTCGGATCAGAGTTTGCGGCCAGAATGGAAAGTGGTGGGAAAAACCAACTCGCGTTGATCCAGCAGTTGTGCATAGCCCAGGCCTGCTGAGCGCCGCCGTTTACAACCGAGGCCCCTTGCGGATACCCGGTATCGTTTCGAATTTCTGACAGGCTTTCTGTGGAGAGGGCGAAATCTATCCGGCTTTCGCCAGTTCCCTTCGCCCACATGGTGGCAGTTCCAGATGCGTTGTCGCCTACTCGCGTGACCGTGGCGCTCATAGACACGTCAGAAATGGAAGTTCCGCCTGTCATCGCGGTGATTGCCTGGGCCGCCAGCGCCAGGGCCTGCGGATCACTGGAAGGTGGACTTTGGGAGAATGCAACGATGGACGCCATCAAGATGAAACCCGGTCTCATTATGAAGCCGATGAACCACGCCATAGGTATCTCCATCTCGATCCAGTAAGCGAGACACACGCTCACATCGCACTCCGGACAACTTCTTCAGGCGCAAACGGGACTGTGCGTGACGCCGTGTCCAGTTACTTGTGGAATGCGGATGAGAAGTACGGCGTCCGCGCCCCATCGGATCTTCTCATCGAGGAATTGCGGCAGAGAGTAAGGTGAGTACCTGCTTCTGTCAAGGTCTAATTTTGTTTGTTCTGAAAACGGAACAGAAGGTCTGAAGGGCCACAAGCCAGGAACTCAGGATGGGCGCGGATTCTCAAGGGCAGGAACGCGACAATGAGACGCTCTGCCAGGCCATACTGTTTTCGGGAAAATCTCTCGTTCTTGTTCCGAAAACAGAACAAGCCCGTCCTGCACTTGGATAACGAGCCACACTCCACCTCTAATCAAACGTAAACAGTTCCGCCACCCGCATCCGTAGCCGCTTTGCGATTCTTTCCAGCGTTTCGAAGGATGGCGCATTTCTGCCCCGTTCGATCAAACTGAGGAAATCTACGGACATGCTGAGCCGTTCGGCGAACGCTTCCTGCGTCATGTGCCGCTCGGTACGAATCCGACGCAGGCGCTCCCCGAATTGCTTCCGCAGACTGGCCACTAAAATATTTCCTTTTTGCAGTCTGCCGTAGTATCGTTACGGGTACCACCGAATGAGATTACGGGTCCAATTTCGGGGTCGCGGCTCTTGGAGCGCTAGGCAGAAAGAATTCTCGGATACCGCCGGAACCTGACCCATCGAAGGACCGGTACCAGCTCCGACTCGGTGCAGAAGGGGAGGAGCTCCAATGGATATCAAAGGTGTCTTGGGGACTGTGGTTCTCTTTGTCGCTGGGATGGTTTCACTGAGTTGTGGCGGCGGCAGCTCTAGCTCGAGTGGAGGGGTTTCGTCTGCTGCGCTGACGATTATTCCGTCATCCGCAACTGTTCAAACCGGCAACACCCAGCAGTTCACAACCAACATGGCGGCAAATTTCTCGGTTTCTGGCACAGGTTGTACGGGAAGCGCCTGCGGCACCATCTCTTCAACCGGACTTTACACGGCGCCCGCCGCCGCACCTAACCCCAATACGGTCAAAGTGACCGCGACAAGCGTTGCCGATGTTTCTAAGTCGGCAACCGCGACAGTAACCATCACTACCGCATCGGGCACTGCGCCCACCTGTTCGATCTCGGCCGTGCCTTCGACGATCTCGGCCGGGAGTTCGAGTACGCTTTCTTGGAAAAGCACCAATGCAACATCTGCATCGCTTGACCAGGGTATCGGCTCGGTTGCCACCAGCGGCTCACGTTCGATCACACCAGCGAGTACGACCACGTACACGCTGACCGTTACGAACACAAGCGGTAGCGGCAATTGCAATGCCACCGTCACAGTTAATCAGAATCAGAGCTGGACGATCGGCAACGGCTCATTCACCTCGCTCGTGTTCACGTCAAAAATCCCGACCGCTGACCGAACGTACATCACCAACCTCTACAATCAGATCTACCCGGTGTTTGTGTCTCAGTTCGGCCCTCCGCCGGACGTCGCTCCGCTCACCTTCGACCTCTGTAGCTGGTCGTATGGAGCAAACACTCATACCATGTGCATGAGCGCACTGCCAACCCTGCCAGGCACAGACCAAAATTCCTGGAACGCCGTGTTCCTGCACGAACTCGGCGGCGCCATGTGGCTTTCACAGCACACCGGTGTCGGCTCCAACTGGATTTCGGAAGCCTTGGGCGACATCGGCGCGGTGCTCGGCCAGCGCGTCACAGGCCTCGTCGGACAGGCGTTTTTCGGAAACGAACTCGACTACGATGTCCTGCGCCTTGGCGGCAAGGAAATCGTGGGCGGCGTACCGGGCAAGGCTTGGACGAATACCAATACGCTAGGCGCGGGCCTCAACGAGGAAGCTGCGAAAGAAATTTTCCAGATCCTGGTTGCGACCCAATCCACCGCCGCGATATCGGACTGGCCGAACTACTCAGCGCTGAAAAACGTCAAGTCGGCGCTCTATGCGCGGGCAAACTCCTGCCAGTGCTCTCTCCAGGACAGCGATGTATTCGCTGCGCTCTCTTCCCTGGGCCAGCCGATTGAAGGGGTACTGCCCGATCAATGGGTGCCGGCGCAACCGAATGCCTACACTCTGGGAACGCCGGGCACGTATCTGTATGCGTATCCGGCGCCAGCGGCAAACCCCAGTTACCTGGAAGTGGTCGCGTTTGTTCGCTTGAATAAAACAATCGCTCCCGGGGTTCTAGAAGAAGACGTGTGCACGTCGGGCACGGTCACGGCGACCGTATCGTCAGCATCGGGCACGGTGCAGACGCTGACGCTTAACCTGTCCAGCGCCAACCACGAGCTTCTGTTCGATACGACACCGTTTGCCCTCGGTTCATACCGGGTACAGACGTCGGGCACCTGCAACGGAACTTCAGTTGTATCACCCGATAGCTACTTCGGCGTATTCGACCGCTCGCTCGTACCATTCCCACAATCGATTGGGACGCTCGGATCGGCGATGTTCCTCATCGGCAAGGACCCTGCTAGCGGCAAACCTTCCGCAAAGAGCATTCCAACTCCCACCGGCGGAGCTCCGGGACAATTCCTCGAGAACAGTAACGGAGCCGCGGTGTGGCAGGTGAACGGCACATCTATTCCACAGCCGGAATACACACTGCTTGGGCGGCGGCTGTATGTGCCGCTTCCGTTCTCACCCGTCTACGTCGTAGACAATCCGTAATACAAAAGAAGCGCGAACCTGCGCTTCTCCAATTAACCCGTCGGGCCAACCAGCCTGCCGGGTTGAAGCTTTTTCCAAGCAAAAAGAAAAGAGAGCGGGAGAAATCTCCCGCTCTCTTTTGCGAGATCCATTCGCTAGGCCGCTCGTGTTGACTTTTCGAGGCGCGAGACGCGATGTTCGAGAGCCAAGAACTCGTCCCGGCTAACCTTCTCTTTGAGCTCATTGCGAATGAGATGCAGCTCTTCCTTGACCTCCTGCATATCCTCCTTGAGGACTGCAACGTCTTCTTTAAGAATGGCAACGTCTTCTTTCAGTTCACCGACAGCTTTAAACGTTTCGTCACCCTTCTTGCGAACGGCATCAAGACCCTCGCCAAATACTTTAAATTGGCTGCGCAGGTCTTCTAAGACGACGGTATATTGGTCCCGGCTTTCTTCCGATGTGGTCCTTTTTGGGGTGTCCATGCGTTAGAACGACTGTTACTTCTAAGAATACGAATGACAGGAATGCTGTCAATGGAGAGATATGTGTGGTGGTCGGGCTGGCGACTTGCCGCACTTCACGGGCGAGGAGACGTTTCCTCATTTGACGGTTGTCCAGTTTTGGGATGTGCTGGGTCACGGATTCTGCGTGTTAGGGTCTCGAATTGTTCGTGAGGTTTGGGTCTCGGATTTTGCGTGGTCTGGGACGGGGAAAAGTCGCGTGGGAGCACGGCTTTTTATCATGCGCTAGGAGGGCGGGGTGAAGTCGCAGGATCAGACGAGGTCGTCGCCTTTATTACCCGACTCCATTTCCTAGCAATGCCAATTGTTGAGGCTATCGCCAGTGTAAGGGAGACAAGCACGACCAGGACGACCGCATAGAAATACATGTTCTCACCGCTACACCACGCTGCAGCTTTCCAGTAGTAGTGGCCATACAATCCGAGGATTAGGACTGTAACAGTTGCGGGCAATGCTCCCACGGTCATGTAATACAGGCTGGTTATCAACTCCGGAGATCCCTTGCTCTTCGAAAATTCTGTTCTCCTCCAGTGGTCCCACCAGAGCGACTGTTGCCCGACCAAATCATTGATCCTGGGACGGATCTCGGCGTAAATGTACAAACCGATTTGCTGGATCCGATATCCCTTAAATGCCATGGAGAGCGTAAATAGCGTATTCACAAGGGCCAGAGAGATAAAGGCGACCGCCTTCTCTCTTTGCTTGAAGATATTCTCAAATCCCGAGAAGTGTTCTTCCTTCAACATCCAGGCAATCACGGCCACTACCGCAGTGACATAGAGTGTGCTGGCACGAGAATTATCCGTTTCGTGGTTTAGGAGTTCCTGCCAGCACGCTTTGAAATCTTCCAACAGCACTGACATGGCTAACTTTTCACGTTCTTCCATAAAGCAACCGGAACAGCAACGAGCTCAACTATAAGGTCGAATGAGTCGTACGCATCCATCTGTCCGGCGAGGGCATGGTCGGATGGAAAAAGGCTCACGAGAGTGGGCTTTTTCTCATTGCGAAGGTTCACGAATCGGCTACTCGGGTTTGCTCTTGGTCTTGTCCGTCGCCGGCTTTAGCAGAAGTGACAGTGCCATTTACCTAGCCGCGATGGAAGCAAGTAAAAGCTAGCGAACCAAAAGCACCCATCTCTCCATGGCGTCAATGCTAAGACAATTCTCTAAGGCTTTTGCGGCTTTCAATAATGCATCGCGGGCCGATTTGACCCTTGCTGTGTGATTAGCCAACACACAACGCTATACCGGCGATTGCAAGCTTCTCCCCTAGCGTAAATTTGGCGGCTTCCCTCAATGCGTCAATAGCGTCTTGCACCGCCTTCGCCTCGGCTGCGCACTTGTCCTGCTGTTTGGCTTGTGCAACTAATGATTCTGCGTTCTTGACATCGTCTTCAATCGCCATGGTGCCCCCTTTCGGTTGTAGTTGTGGGCCGAAGTATAGCCACTTGACGCGGCTTTCTTGCTGATGTGAACGCGCTGGTCCCTAAGTAAAGGAGCAGCCGACCTGTAGCGGGTCGGCTGCGCAAAGGTTACCTCTTGCTGTCTGATCATCACATGTACCGGCGATGGCGGCCAAACATCCGGGATGAAACTGCTGCTATTTGCCCCGAGCTGATTGAGGTGGTGACTGCGAACTTGCGCATCGTCGGCTCATCCTTCTTCGCAAGATAGACATCAAACCGCACTCCCGGATATATCCCTCTATTGCGGAGCCCCGTGATCAATCCAATAAATGATGCGGTTGATCTCCGAAGTCTGGCTGTTCGGATCGGGATCGTTTAGGGGATCATAGACACCGCCCGATTCGTTAAGGCAGCGCTTTGTTCCCGACGGACACCCCTGCGGCATTCGGGGTGTAGCCGTCCCTTTCAATCGCTGCACGACCCTGCTGCCCGCGGAGTTGTTCACCACAACTTCCGGCTGCCCTAAGCCAAAGAACCCGGTTAGCAGCCCATTACGCGTGTCGGTAGCAGTACCAGTCAGATCTCCATGGCAGTTCGAACACTTAAAGGATGGTCCGCCTGCGATCGCATAATCGCGGCTCCACAGGGGATGGACAAATGCGGAATAGAAGCTGGGAGGGGTCGTCCCGGCATTCGTATAGGGACCGCAAACTTGGCCGTTCCATGCTGGTGGCCACGATTCGCCGACGGGCCATGCAGCCGGTCGAGCCAGCGCTTTAATGGTATCTCCGAAAGCCTGGAACTGGCCGGCAATGGTTGGGTTGAACGCTCCGAAATCATTCTCCCAGTATTGCCCCCAGAAAATGTCGTGGGTGCGCTTGGCGTGGGGCATCACGTGGTCCACGCAGACTCTCTGCTCAGCTTGCGAAAACGGACTGAAAGTACCGCCGCCGGTAATTGCTTGACTTCTTAGGAAATCGCGCGCACTGCGAAATTGCAGGTCTACACCGGCGCGTTCAGTGCTCACATTCGCGAACAACTGAGTGATATGGCAAGTTCGGCATGCATTGGCTAGCACGCGCTTATAGAAAGCTTCCTGGGCGAGAGTATTGGGGAGTTGCGTTTGCTGCCAGCCGGGAACGACGAAATCTACTTTCTGGGTAGCGGACCCGCCCGAATACATCTCGCTGATCACATCTGCTACGGGATCGGGGGCCGGTAGCGACGGCGCATTGGCAACAATGTCTTGGTTGAGGTGCTTCATGGCCGATTGCTGGGCCGCCTTGTCTGGGCTGGCGGGGAAGGTGTAGTAGCGCAGATCGAATGGAATGAATCTCGAGCCCAACTTCACGCTATCCGGCGTGTTGAACGCCGGTACCCCAGTGTTTCCTCCTCCTGGGTAGGCGCCCCCATGGCAGACCATGCACAGTTGCGGAACCGGTCTCCTTCGAATGTTTAGACCGCTATCGAGGTCGGCATTGTTCACGCGTGCGCCCACAGCGTTATAGACATAGAACTTAACGTGGCGATCAGTAAGGGCGTCGGTGGTAAGGATTCGAGAATACTCCATGGCAACGGTCGCCACCACTCCGGTATTGTTCCGCGCATTCTCGGCATCGAGCGCATCATCGGTGGTGATGTCGCCGTAGTTGGTGACATAGCATGCATAGTCAAAGCCCGTTCCGGCGCCAGTATCAGTGCGGCGGCAATGCATGTCCCGACCGAATCCTAGATCGCCGGAATTGGCATACACGGCATTGATCTCCTGGTCTGGATCTTCACAAACGTTGCCCGCACACAAGTGGAATCCAGCCGGGCTGGTGAAGCCGTTCTTGAGTCTGAAGTCGTCAAAAGTTGAGCGTTCGCCGTTAGGGTGAGCCCCGCTGGTGGGATCGACTTGGCTGTAGTAGTTAAGAGTGGCCTGGTCCAACTGCTGCGAGAGTGTTCCGGGAATTGGGATGTCGGCCTCGTTAATTGTCGTCGCGGCGAAGCTGAATAGTCCATGCAGAAATTCGCCCGAGTTGGGCTGAGACGGAAAGGTTTGGGTGCTGAGCGCTACCTCAGTGGCACAGGCGGAAGCCGGAGGTGGCGCACCAAATCCTGCCGCCTGCGGTGGACCGGTATTCACGATAAACACACCCAGCGAGCGCGGCGGAGTTGCGCCAGAGCCGGGCGCTATAGCGACCAAAGTAATATTGGTGAAATTTGGCAAATGGTAGATCACATGTGGCGGCGCATCGGTAATCGTAGTTTTCTTTATTTTGGGTGCAGCTCCACCCGGCAATGGAATTGTGACCTCCAAATCGTAAGGAGTCGGGATGGTGCTCTGAACCCGAACACATGAGGGGTTATTGTAGGAAACATCCGTGTTCAGGCTCGACAAATGTGAGACCAGAGCGACGTAGTTTTTTCTGGCCGCGTCCAGCGTCAAAGTACCCTCTTCACGCCATAAACCCTTCGTCTCGTCGTAAAAGAGCAGAGGCATGGTTGGCGCCAGGGGTGCGCCAATCGCAAGCTGGCTGCGATCGACCGGAATTGTAATCTCTGCCCGCATGCCAGGCTTGAGGTTTAACTGTTGGCTCGTACCCGTGTCTCGCAACTCCACCGAACCCGCGCCATAGCTCTGCATCCAGCCCGGCGTGATTCCGGTTCGTTCGACTCCATCGTCGCCCGGCATCTGTTCCGGAGTATCGAGGTCGACAGTGGTGAGGCTGAGTTCGACTGACCCGCTCGGTGCGCCTCCGGACGAGGTCTGCAAAGCATTTGGCGGGATCTTGACAGCAATACCCGGTCCACATCCTGTCTTCTGCTTTCGTCGCTGCCAGGGCAAGATTACCGGACCGCCGCGACGCTCGTATCCTTTCGACAATTGCCCGTATTTCGAAGTTACCTCCTTATATTCTCCAGGTTTCTGGTAACTTTTCGTGATGATGGGCGGTGGAATATTGTTCCCTTTCCCGTCTTGCCACCACACTTGTTTCAGCACTGGTCCTTCGTCCCAATTGATGCGTGCGGAGTCTGGGCCCGGGCAATCACGCTCGGAGCGCTTGGCGTGGAACTCTATGACCGTGCTGGGATCAAAGGTGAATACCGTGGCGCGCGCAAGGGTCCAACGTCCCCCAGCAACGCTGCGATCATAGATCTTGGAATAAAACCCATATCCTTCTTTGCGGATGTTGAATACGTAGCGATCAGCCTGGGGGACGTAACTGAGAAACCGGCCTTGGGCGTCCGTCGGTTGCGACTTGCCATTGATTTCTACCTGGGCCTTATCGAGCAGTTTGCCGTCGGTTCCGGCAACCACTCCCGAGAAGGGGACTCCGGGAGTGCCAACCGACAATCTTATAGAAGAACGGTCGTATCCTCCTTTATTGTCGGAAGCAACGACCAGTACCGAGTAGCGGCCGGGAACCGTGGGTAGTGTCCACGTAACCTGATTGCCCGTCTTCGCTGAGAGAGTTCCGCCGCCGGGAGAGTCAAACCACTTGATCTCTAGCGGATCCCCGTCGCGATCTCGCGCAGCGGCTTTCAAGACTACGGTGCCACCCGGCTGTCCTACCTGCACTCGCTCTCCTGTCGCCGAATCCACCGGCACGATCGCATCTAGCCGGGGAGGGTTGTTCTTGAACGTCAGGTGATACTGAATGAGTGTCGGCGTTTTCTTGTACGTGTCCGGAAGAATGGTTTCTGTGACCTGTGTCTTTTCGATGCGCGCAGTCAAGCGCACTGTTTTGTTATTGGGGAGGTAGGGCAGCACATAGTCGCCGAAGTTATTAACCGGCACTTCGGCCAGCAACTTCTTTCGGCTGTCGCGGGCCGAGACAACCGCAAATGCGTTGATGTCGGACAGTGGTTCAAGCGTACGCGGCAGTGACTCATCTGCCATGCGTACCTTTCCAAAACTGGCAGCGAAGCCTTCCTTCCGCGGCACCCTGATAAGGACGGTGCTGAGAAACAGAGCCTCGCGGCCTGCGCTGATTAGACCTTTCTGGCAATCGCTTCCGTAGACCCCGGACTTCCAACAAAGGCGATAACGGGATTCTGCGGGGACTCGCACCGTAAAGCGCCCGCTTAGGTCGGTGCGGACCTCGTCACTGTGATTGGCTGTTTGTCCATCCTCCAGGTACACCGTGACTCCCGGCAGGTAAATCTCCTTTCCGGGAATCCCGCGTGCGTAGAGTCCACCCGATGCTTCTGCGCTAGCCGAGTGCCCCACGGCCACAGCTAAGTAACCGCGTATCAAGTTTGATCCACTCGCCGAAGGTGGCGGAGCAGCGAAGACAGGCCTTTGGTGAGTAAACCCGCGAGACAAGATTAGAGCGCCAATAGCAAGGATTAGCAGGAGTCCCGTACCGAATGTAAGGATCGAAAAGCGCCTCATGAGTTCCTCCTTCAGAATCGCATTGACTGACTTGCTCGTCCTGCACTTGTTTGCAGTAAGAGAGAAATGGGGTCGTGAACTCAAGGTCTTTAGTTGACCAGCCGAATTGCCGAATGAAGCCAGACTTGCTCTTGCTATGGGTTCGGTACCAGGATCAACGTGAGGTGCCGCAGGGCCTCATCGCTGGAGCGGAGAAGAAAGGGGCAAAGAAACTGAATGAAGACACACGCCCCTGCGAAGTGGCCGAATTCTCCCTCAAAAAAGGCGGAAGTCAAGAAGAAAATGAATCTTGTTCTGAAAACGGAACAAAGCAAGAAAGACCGTGGGGTTAACGGTATTAGCGGGAGCGGGGTGCCCGAGCAGCCCGCGCAAACGCTAGAGCGTGTTTCAAAAATACCTCCGGAGCGTGATCCAGAAGCAAGCAAGGTAAAAGAAGGCGTAGTAGGTGGAGAGCAGATGCTCATGACGGACCAGCAAGCGGCGAAACTGTCCGA
>Ga0070697_100000122_pt1 | contig 61581 bp, 57 predicted proteins | sample KBSK1501metaG_FD_65475 | JGI IMG/M metagenome (GOLD analysis project Ga0070697, IMG submission 65475) | Corn, switchgrass and miscanthus rhizosphere microbial communities from Kellogg Biological Station, Michigan, USA - KBS K1-50-1 metaG | ecosystem: Host-associated > Plants > Roots >... | reverse complement strand
TTAGCTGCGTCCGCCCTTCTCCCCGGATGAATCCCATCGACTCTCCCCTCGTTCGACGAGGCATTCTCTCATCTTCTTCTTTGTGGAGCTATTAACTCTTCAGAGTTTCGTAACAGTCTGATAGGCAAAGGGCTCGGGATTGAGGCACGTGTTCCCGTTGCTGGTGGCGTTCGCATAGCCACCATAGATGCGGCTGGTGACGAATACCTGTTTCAGGTTGAGGTAGCGAGGTGCGGGAGGTATCTGGCTGCCTGGAGGAGTACTCTTGCAGCACTTCAGGTAACGCAGAATATCTCCCAAAAATATTTCCGCCTGGTAGGCGTCTGGTCGACTGGTGTTAGGACAAAAGTTGTTTTGCAAATCGCAGGTAGGGAAGCCGTCCGCCGCCTTAATGAAGATGGCCTGAACTTGCGCCTCGCTGAAGCCGTTGGTGCGCAAGTCGTCGGCTACACGGTAATAGTTGCATTCTGGATCGGTGCTCGTCGTTCGGTCGTAGGTACAGTCGTTGTTCGCGTAATACCCGATGCTGGTAGGATCCCACGCGTCCAAACCTTGCATGCCTAAGGCGCCATCGAATACGACGACACTCGGGTCAACTAACCAGGTATTTGTGTCGTTGACGTCCGGATAAACCTGACGCAGAAAGGACATCTGCTCATACCCATCCCACGTATTACCTCGGAAAGCCCTATTCCAGGGATGGGTGCCGTCGGGGTTGCCCAAGTTCGGACACTTCGTTGCGCAAGCTTGGCTGGTCAATTGTGGCAATGGCGGGTTCTGGATTCTTCTCGTTGGATCCCAGGCGTCCACATGGCCACCGCAAATCTCGACATCGCAATTGGAGAAGCCCAGAAAGAGAAAAACAATTTTCGGTTGCTTGCCATCGGAGCAGCCGCTGGTAGGAGGTGGGGTGCCGTCGCTGCACAGCGGAACAATCTGACTAGCCAGCGTGGTCCCCTGATTATAGTGTGTGAGAGCTGCACCGCCAGCGCTCTGTTCGTTGTTGCCGTAGGTCCCGTAGAGGCTAACAATTTGCTGGTTAGCTCCGGTTCCGTAATGTGTAGTGGCTGATCCGTCCTGTAGCGGGACTGGAGTGACCCCCTGGCCGAATGGGACCGAACTTGCACATGCACTACCTGTGTAAGGAAAGTTGGGCGGCATGGGTGTGTCAGAACAAGGTGACGACGTCTGGGCAGCGGCGTAGGAAACTGCGACCACGGCCAGAAACAACAGGGTGAGCAAGGTATTCGCATGTTTCATAAACTCTCCTCTTATTATTTGACTGAAGTGGAGGTTTGCCGCTGTGGACCGCAGTTCGGTTCACCGACTCGTCCCGGCGGAGAGTTGAAGCTGCAAGGAGCCCGGGGCCGTTGATCCAAGAAATTGTTAGCTTAGTTCGCTGCTCGCGCAGCGCGGATGTGCGGAGACTTGCGCGCGCGGTCGAAATCTGGGGCATCGACAACTGTGACATAACAGCCGACTCCCCATCACCGAAAAAATATTTTAGCCTTCAGGGAAATCGGCGTCTGAGCAATATTGAACATTCAGCAGCCCTGTCACGGGCGGGTGGCCTAACTTTGCGTTTTGTGCAAAGGTAGGGAGAGAGTAACTTATGCTGCCTTGTCTCTTACCTTCATCTTCGTCGCTCCCCATTGCTGTGAATCTTCCTGAATTCCGAACAGATCGAAACACCTTTAAGCGCAGCGGTCTACACTCAGCAATTCCCACCGACCCGCTGCTGGCGAAATTGAGAGCGAGTGCCGTCTCTTCAACGCGACACTCCTCCAGTGCGTTCTTCTTCCGGTTACTCCTAGTCATATGGAAAAACCCAATTCTCTGCCCACCGGTCCCTTGTCAGACGTCCCGACCGACTACGTCTTTGACTTCCGTCAATTGCTGCCCTAACATCGCCACCCGAGGAGTTCTCGACCGCTAATGATCGGCGAAACCATCTCGCATTACCGCATCGTCGAGAAGCTGGGCGGCGGCGGGATGGGTGTCGTCTATAAAGCTGAAGACACGCGCCTTCATCGCTTTGTGGCCCTCAAGTTCCTGCCGGAAGAGTTGGCTAGAGACCCGCAGGCGTTAGCCCGGTTTCAACGCGAGGCGCAAGCTGCATCGGCGCTGAACCATCCCAATATCTGCACCATTTATGACATCGGCGAGGAGAATGGGCAGGCGTTCATCGCCATGGAGTTTCTGGATGGCGCAACTCTTAAGCACCTGATCGCAGGCCGCGCCATGGAGCCCGACACGCTGCTTGCAGTCGGCATTGAGATCGCGGATGCACTCGATGCGGCCCATTGCGAAGGTATCCTTCATCGCGACATCAAGCCGGCAAACATTTTCGTCACCAAACGTGGTCATGCCAAGATTCTGGACTTCGGTTTGGCTAAGGTGGCCATCGACAAGGTAAAGCACCCGATCGCCGCGTCCCAGGTCACGCTCGACGCGAGCGAGCAGCACTTGACCAGCCCGGGTACCGCTTTGGGCACAGTAGCGTACATGTCCCCGGAACAGGCTCTGGGCAAAGAGTTGGACGCACGTAGCGATCTGTTCTCCTTCGGCGCCGTTTTGTATGAGATGGCTACCGGATCACTGCCCTTCCGTGGAGAGACCTCGGCGGCCTTATTCGATTCCATTCTGCACAAGGCTGCAGTGGCGCCGGTACGTTTGAACCCTGACCTGCCTGCGGAACTGGAGCGCATCATCAACAAGGCGCTGGAGAAAGATCGGGAGGTCAGGTATCAGCATGCGTCTGAGATGAGGGCTGACTTGACGCGAGTGAAGCGCGATTCCAGTTCCGCTTCGGGCTTCATCCAACCAGCTGCCGCTGAAAATACAAAATCTATCGCTGGTTCTGGAATCTGGAAACGCAACGGGAAATGGGCTGCGGTCGCGCTGCTTGCGGGAGCCATCATTGCTGCACTCCTGTGGTATTTCGGCCGGACAGCGGAATCGGTGAATAGTCATGCAAAAGCAACCACGATTGCGGTACTCCCGTTCCAGAATGTCGGCTCCGACAAGGGGACTGATTTTCTGCGGCTGGCTTTGCCCGACGAGATTGCCACCACCTTGAGTTACGTGCGCGCCTTATCCATCCGCCCCTTCGCCACCGCCAGCAAGTACAGCGCTGCCGATCTCGATCTGCAACAGGCCGGCCGTGAGATGCGGGTCACCGATATCGTTACCGGGCATTATCTGAAGGAAGGAGAGGAGCTGCGGGTCACGCTTGAGGCCGTCGACATTGAGAACAACCGCGTCTTGTGGCGCGAGACGTTAACTGCGCCGGCGGCAGACATGGTCTCCATGCGAGAGCAGATCACCGCGCGAGTTCGGCAAGGATTGGTTCCAGCATTGGGAGGCTCGACGGAATCCGCGGCGACAGGCACTCGTCCGCGAAATGAGGAGGCCTACGATTTGTATTTGCGCAGCCTCGCGCTTCCCGACGATGCGGGTCCCAACAAAGAAGCGATCTCTATGTTGGAGCGAGCTGTGGGTAGTGATCCAAACTATGCGCCGGCATGGGCAGCCCTGGGCCTGCGCTACTACTACGACGCCCAGTACTCACTCGGCGGAAAAGAGATGTTCCAGCGTTCACAGTCGGCTTATGAGCGAGCGCTGGCTTTGGATCCAAACTTGGTGCTCGCCGCCGGTCAGTTGACGACCAGCCGAGCAGACAGCGGCGACTTGGTGGGAGCCTACCGGCAAGCGCAGGCCTTGTTGAAGAGTCGGCCGGACAGCGGTCACGCCCATTTCACCATGTCATATGTCTTGCGCTATGCCGGATTGCTGAATGAGTCTGTCCGCGAATGCGAAACCGCATTGCGCCTGGATCCTGGAAATTACCAGTTTCGCTCCTGCGCCATGCCTTCGATCCTGCTCGGCAAAATGGATCGAGCTCGCGACTTCATCAATCTTGATGCTGGTTCCGAATGGGCTAATTTCCTAATGGTCTCGGTTTTGCTGCGCGAAGGAAAGCTGAAGGAGGCGGAAGATACGGCTCGGCGCCTCTCCACAAGTCGTTTTTACCAGCGCAATTTTCTGGAAGCATGTCTCGGACCTCGTTCTGGCCCAGATTTGGAGCGGTTTTCCAGGGAAGTGGAATCCACGTTGTCGGACATCCCCGACGCCGAGCCCCACTACTTCCAGGGTTCCATCCAGATCTTTTGTGATCAGAAACAAGTTGGTCTGCGGCTGCTTAACTACGCCGTCAACCACAACTTCTGTGTCTACCAGGCTCTGCAAACCGACCCGCTGCTTGCCAAATTGAGAGCGAGTCCCGAGTTCCCCCCGCTTTTATCAGCGGCCAAGAGCTGCCAGGAAAGATTCCTCGCCGAGACGAAGTCTAATTAGTCAGATTTGGGTGTATGCACGTGGAGTTTGGGAGTTGCCGGTTCTCGGGATGGAAGAATTTCGCGAATAGTGTGCTGCGCGAAGAAGTACGTTTCCTATTTGCCGCCGCCGTCCTGCTGATGATTCTCTGCTACCATTTCTTCCTGCTTTTTCAGCAGTTCGAATGCCTGGGCGAAAGTGAGGTTGGGCGGAACTGGACGGAAATCGGAGAACACCTCGTTAGATTTGAATACCAAGCTCTTGAACACCAAAACTTTCCCGGTAAGGGAGAGTTGCATGTGCGTAATCTCCCAGTGGTTGTCTCCGACCTCGCCCTGTTCGACCAGGAACGTGCCGCCGCGGTCAAGGTGGCCCAGAATGCCCCATCCGAAACCGACTTCCTTGGCAAGAACGCCGTTGATTTGTGCCAGGCGACAATGATTGGCGTCAATCAGCATGACGCCCTGCATTCCGGTGAGCACCTGTTCGATGTGACTGGGCGGGTCGTAACTGGGATTGGGGCGAAACCTCAGGCGGACCAGTTCATCTCCAGGTTTTCCAAGACCTTCTTTACCGGTCTCAGTGCCGTCGTACTCGTAAAGGAAAGCATCGGGTAAAGCCCTCATGATTCGATTGATGCGCTCGGTGTCTTCTTTCTCCTGTTTCTGCTTTTTCCGCAGTTCGTCCGGATTGTTGATAAAGCGTGCGACACGAGCGATTTCGGCCTGGCGCTGCTGTTGGTTCAGGGGATGGCCGTTCTCCGCAATCACCATGCCCTCCATTCCTTCGCTAGTCTCAACCAGCAGCTTGGTTTGGGAGCCGCGAGGTGTCTCCTTCTGGTCCTTGAACATGAATTTGGAGTTGTCGGTGGGATTCAACTCGTTCTGCACCGTAGCGCGAACCAGTTGAACGGGGGACTCGGAAGGATTTTCAGCCGCCCCGGCGAGCGCAGCCGTAAGCACCAGAGACGCCAGGGCGAACATTTGGCGTGCTTTCGGCGGACGAAACAGGGTGAGCTTCATTTGCAAGTGGCCTCGGTGATTAGACGAGAATCGCTGTTGTCCCGTTGTCCAGGGTATTGGCGTGGATTCGGGCAACCCTAGCTGAATTTTAAACCTGTGTCGCAGCCGACACCCCACCCTTTGGGGCACACCGGAGTACTGGTCCTGAACTGTGCCTGGCCAAAGCTGCCGGAGCGCTCCGGACGGCGCGGGAAGGTATTTTGATTTAGAATCCAGTCTCCTGTTCTGTTCCCTGGCAAGCAGTCCTGAGGAGGAGGCGATTCATGGAAACGCCGCGAATGTCGGATATGGCACATATAGGCAAATCGGTCATTGTTAAGGGAGAACTTTCTGGCAGTGAAGATCTGTACGTGGATGGCCAAGTGGAGGGCACGATCGAGCTGCAGGGAAACAGCCTGACCGTCGGACCCAATGGGCAAGTCAAGGCCAACGTGAATGCCAAAGGAGTCGTGGTGCAAGGTAAGCTCGAAGGCAACATTCGTGCCACCGAACGGGCGGCTCTGACCAAGTCTGCAGTGGTGGTGGGAGATATTGTCGCGCTACGGGTCTTGATCGAAGACGGGGCGTATTTCAAGGGTAGGGTAGACGTGCAGCGCGAAAGCTCCCAAGCCGTGACAGGCAAGAGCACGTCGGTTTCGGTTGCGGCAGTTAGCTAGTTACACTCAGGTAACCGCACGAATTCGGTTTTCGTCTGGCTCAGCATTCCTCCGGCGTTATAGTTAACTGGGGAGGTATGCGGGACTGGACGCCAGGATAGAAATGGCATCGGTCACCCACGGCTTCATGAAACTTTTCCGCGGCTCTTCAACCGCTCCAGGTCAGGGGGCGCATATCCAGAGTGGGTCCCGGCTTACGCGCCGGTCCAGCGGTCTGGGCGAACTCGCGCGCGTGCTGCGCTCCGATGAGACGCTTTGCGTTCTGGATTTGGGTTCCACTTCGCCGACGAACATCCGTTACCTCACCGAAAAGGGTCACAAAATCTACAGCGAGGATCTGCTGACCGCCTCGACCGACTCGGCATTGTTGACGAAGGATGAGCAGGGAAACGTCGTACTCGACGGCGAACGCTTTCTGGAAGAAAACCTGGTATATCCGGCGGCGCAGTTTGATGTCGTGCTGTGCTGGAACCTCGCAGATTACCTCGATGAAAGTTTGGTGAAGCCGGTGATGGGCCGCTTGTGGTCTGTGCTGAAGCCTGGCGGCATGCTGCTGGCGTTCTTTCATACCAAGGAAGCGGGACCGGACGCGCCCTGTTATCGCTTCCACATCACGGGCAACGATACTTTGGAGATGCAGCCGATCGAAAGTCGCAGAGAAGTGCGGCGCGGACCGACCGGGACGGCGCATACGGCGGTGAGCGGCTTCCGGCTGCAGCGCGTGTTTAACAATCGGCACATCGAAAATCTCTTCCGCGATTTCGGTTCCATCAAATTCTTTCTCGCCCGGGATAACGTCCGCGAAGTGCTGGTGGTGCGCTGAGCAGTAGGGCCGCGTTTTCTCGTCGAACACAGTCTTCGGAAATGAGTCCCGCTAACGAGTTGTCTTCACCAGATACTCCGTCAACGCCGGTGTTTTTTCCAACACCGAAACAATTGGGATGCGAAACATGCGCGGCAATCCAAGCAGACGGCGGATGCGCGTCGAATTTCTGAAAACAGGCGCCAGCCACTGCTGATAGGCATTCCGATAGCCGTTCACAGCAGCCGCGAAAGTAATCTCTCCGCGAATGAATCGGGTGAGGCATTGCGCGGCCAACGTTCCGCTGCGCAGGGCGAGTGAAATTCCGTCTCCCACAAATGGATCAACGAAAGTTGCGGCGTCCCCCGCCTGCAGGACGCCGTCCTGCTCCGGCTGCGGATCGTGGAATATAAGCGGGGAAGTGGTCACCGGCTCGGTCAGACGTTGCCAGCCTTGCGCGCGAGTTTCGAGATCGGGATTTTGCCGGAAGACTTCCTCCAAGGTGGTTGCCACATCAGCCCGCACCATGGTGCAGACGTTGATGCCCTCATGCGACGGCTCAGCAGCGAGAGTAACCGGCGAGACGCCGCAATATCCGCCCTCAAAAAAGTAAAGATCGACGGTGTGGGATGGAAATCCTTCCGCAAAATGGGCCTTCAATCCTAGCCACTTGCGCGCGCTGCCGTTTCCTCCCGTGCTGCCGCTTTCCGAAGACGAGGCACGCAGGTTCGACCATCGGCCCGAGCAGTTGATGACGGCGTGGCTTTCGAACTTTCCAGCGGTTGAGGTTGCCTGGAATGGACCCCGGCCTTCGATTGCCTGCACCGTGGTTTGCTGGCATGTGTCTGCGCCGGCGCGAACAGCGGAGTCCCAGAGCGCGGCGTCAAGTTCCAGACGAGAGATGCTGGCGGCCGGAGGTTCGACCAGTGAGCGCAAAATGCGGCCGTCAAGGTATACACGGAGCTGCGGCATTTGCGGCGCATCGGTGAGTAGATGCGCGTGATCGGAATGCAGCAGTGACGACAACAGGTTAAGCGATTCGGCGGAGACGAATTCTCCGCACACTTTGTGGCGGGGAAAGCGTCCGCGTTCCAGCAACAGGACTCGGGCTCCGCTGCGAGCGGCAGTGATTGCCGCGGAACTGCCCGCCGGGCCGCCGCCGATGATGATCAGGTCATACATTCGGGTTATTACTGACCGACCTACAGCCTGTTCAGCTCGCGAGAGCCGTGCCTTTATCAACTTGGCTGGACAGCCGAGGGCGGCTGTCCCTATGTGGATCGATTAGCCTCCAGCGGCTGTCCCTACATGGGCATTGTCGTCTTCCAAACGATCACGCCCATGCGGAAAAGGTAGTGGCGCTGGATTTCTACTTTCTCCGCCGGCGTTTGCCGCAACAATTCTCTCATCTCCTGCGGGGTGTAGGCCGCGCGTACCGAGGCGGGACCATCATGCCGGGACAGGCGGCTGCGATAGAGCGGAAAGCCCGCATAGACCAGCGCCAGGTGGAAGGGATGACGGATGAGGTCGTTAATCAGAACTGCGACTCGACTCACGCGTAATCCTTCGTTGACGAAGCACAGCAACTGTTCGGGCGAGAGATGATGAGCGAACAGACCGCAACTGACCAAATCGAAGCTCGATTCGCGGAAGGGAAGTGCGAGAGCGTCGCCGACTACCGCACGACCGCCGTTGAGGTGAGTGCGGGCGCGATCAAGCAGCGTAACCGAGAGTTGCAGGCCACACGTTTGCACCCGCTGCTGCACCTTCCTGGGCACATCGCCCGAACCGGCAGCCACTTCAAGCATAGACAGTGACAGTGAAGTAGATTTCAGCTCGCTTGCGACCTGCTCGACCATGGCATGGGTGGTATCCACGCCTCCGAACCACCGATTGATTAAGCGCAGATCGGCGAGAGTGCCGGCAATTTCCGCCGGGGTACCGGCGTCGGAATCGAGCAGTTCGGGGATGACGGTGCGTCGCATCGGACGAACCAGGGAGCATTTAAGGGGAAAATTTACGAGGTGCGATTTACGATTGAATTCCGCTACTCGTTCACAAGTCGTGAGGGTCCATAATTCGTCAATCGTAAATCGTCCTTCGTAAATTGGTCTCCTAGACCTCCGCCAGCTCCTCTTCCAATAACTGTTTGTTATACAGGTCGGTGTAGTAGCCGTCGCGAGTAATGAGTTCCTCGTGAGTTCCGAGTTCTACGATGCGGCCGCCATGCAAAACGGCGATCTGATCGGCGTTGCGCACGGTGGAGACGCGATGTGAGATGAAGATGGTGGTGCGTCCGCGCATGATTTCCCGCAGGTGGTTGAGAATCTTGTCTTCGGTGTGGGTATCAACACTCGAGAGCGCGTCGTCCAGGATAAGAATTCGAGGGTTGCGGATAAGCGCGCGAGCAATGGCCGTGCGTTGCTTCTGTCCGCCGGAAAGAGTAATGCCGCGCTCACCCACCGTGGTCCGATACTTCTCGGGGAACTCTTCAATCTCCGCGGCAATGCTGGCGGCTTCGGCGGCGGAACGGACTTCCTCGTCTCCGGCATCTTCTTTTCCGAAAGCGATGTTCTCGCGTACCGTCTCGCTGAAAAGGAAAGTTTCTTGCGGCACGAAACCAATGTTACGACGCAGGACTTCGAGCGGATATTCGCGGACCGGACGGCCATCGATGAGAACGGTTCCGGCTTCCGCATCGTAGATGCGTGGAATCAAGCTGACCAGAGTGGTTTTCCCCGAGCCTGTGGGGCCGACAATCGCAAGGCTGCTGCCCGCAGGGATGCGCAGATTAACATCATGCAACACCGGGGTCCCGTTGTAGCCGAAGTTCAGCCCTCGAATTTCGATGTTGCCCGCGAAGTTGTCGGCGGCGACAGTTGCCTCGGGACCGTCCACGATTTCCGGCTTCTCGGTGAGAATTTCGTTGATGCGTCCCATCGACGCGGTGCCGCGCTGGAAGATGTTGATTACCCAGCCGAGCGCGATGATCGGCCAGGTAAGTTGGACCATGTAGGTGTTGAAGGCGACAAACTGGCCGACGTTCATTCGCCCCTGGATCACTTCGCGACCACCGAGCCAGAGCACCAGCACGATGGCCAATCCCAGCATGGTTTCGAGCGTGGGCCAGAGCATTCCCATGAGCCGCACCAGCTTGAGACTGCGGCGAATGTATTCCTGGTTCGATCTCTCGAAGCCGGCAATCTCCGCGTCCTCCTGCACGTAGGCGCGAATCACTCGAGCGCCGGAGAAATTCTCCTGGGCGCGAGACGAGATGTCGGAGAACATCGCCTGGATGCGCTCGAACCGCTCGTGGATCTGTCGCCCGAAATACTGAATGACGATGCTGACAACGGGCAAAGGCAGGAAGGCATAGAGCGTCAACCTGGGACTGATATGCAGCATGAACGCTAGCGCCCCGGCGGTGAACACGATCGTGTTCGCCGAGTACATGATCGCTGGGCCGAGCAGCATGCGCACGGCGTTGAGATCATTGGTCGCGCGTGCCATGATGTCGCCGGTACGCGTGCGCTGATAATAGGAGTAGGAAAGACCTTCCAAGTGGCGAAACAGATCGTTACGTAGATCGAATTCGATTTCGCGGGAAATGCCGATCACCACATAGCGGGTAAGGAACTGGAAAATTCCTTTCGTTCCAGCCACCGCGAGCAGCAGCAAGGCGTAGGTTCGGAGCTTTTCCGGGGTTACGCCGATACGAAGGTCATTCACCGCCCGCAAGATGACTTGCGGAAAGAGAATCCAGATGCCGTTGTTCAGGAAGACGCACAGCGTCCCCAGCAGATAGCTGCCGCGGTACTTTTTCAGGTAGGGAAATAATGGGCGCAGACTCTTCAGCATGGTCACTTAAGTAGATGAGATTGTAACAGGCGAGGACGCAGGGATTTGCCGGGACTATGAGCCGGGAAATCCTGTTTCAGGCGGCGGTTGCGATTAGGAGATGGTGCCTTGCGGGGATGACTTCAGGTTCGGCTTTCGCACGTCTGGGCTCGGCATCATTGGTCGAAATGCGACACAGAAAGCTACCGCCAGCGTCACGGTCCAGCCCATTAGGAAAAAGCAGCTTGAACCGACGAGCCAGCGGTATAGCAGATCGAGATTCATGCACTCATACCTCGATTTCTTTCGGACAGCCAACGCCGCTCTCTTTGCGTGGGCCGATAGTCTCGTGTGGGCGGAGCAGCGGGAGGACTCGCCATCCCCCCGCCGTCATTCCGCGACTCTGGCCTTTAATTCTGGGTGGGCGGTGGCGCGTTCTGTCCTTCTCCGTGATTCATCCCTTCTCCGTGATTCATCCAGTGCTGGTGCTTTTCATTCATCAACTGAATGGCTTTTGTTTTCTGATCGGGAGTGAGCACCTGGAACATCTCTGCCGCAACCCGGGCGTGCTGCACCTCCATCTCGGTCATGGTCTGGGCCTGCTGGGAAGCGATCTCGCGGGCCTTGGCCTCGTCGAAATTCCCGCTGGTCACCAGTTGCATCATCTGCTGATGCCCTTGCGCCATCTCTTGGTGCAGCGGTTCTATGGCAGGCTTTGCTTTTGCAGCGATATCCTTCATTTGGGTTTGCTGCGCGTCCGTCAAATTCAGTTGCTCGGCCATGTGGTGCATCATGAATTCACCAAACATATCGCCATGATGCATGTGGGTGCGCTTCACGGTCTGCGAGAGGGCGATGGCCGCCACCAGAGCGATTGCCAGCGCGATTCCGAGCAGCCTAAAAGTTTTCGACTTCATACTTCCTTCCTCCTGGGAACGCAGCGAACTGCGTCTCTGCTAACTTGGGTTTGTTCATCCTATGAGAACACTCGCGAAACTCAAGTGCGGTAAAGAGTCGGTCAACCCTAGTAAAGTTTTGTAAAGCCTGAGCCTGAGAATAATTCTTGCGCACAGGTTGTGATGTTGCTGTGTAACACTAAGGCAAGACACTTGTGGATCGTGTATTAGTCATTGACGACGACGTCGAACTCTGCGCCCTGGTGGGAGAGTATCTGGACTCCGAGGGCTTGCAGGTCGAGTCTGCCTATGAAGGCAAGCGAGGCTTGGAGCGCGCGCTGAGTGGAGAGCACGTTCTGGTGGTGCTCGATGTAATGCTGCCGGGGATGAATGGATTTGATGTTCTGCGCCGCCTGCGCGAGACTTCGCGCATTCCGGTGCTGCTGCTCACTGCGCGCGGCGAGGATGTGGACCGCATCGTGGGGCTGGAAATTGGCGCCGACGATTATCTTCCCAAGCCGTTTAACCCGCGAGAACTGGTGGCACGCATTCGCGCCATCTTGCGACGGACGCGGCGGACGGAGCCTCACGGGGCAGCCGCCGTTCCCGAGGTGGTTAGAGTGGGAGACGTGGAACTCGATCCCGCAACTCGTAGCGTGCGGCATGCCGGCCAGGCCGTCGATCTGACCTCGGTCGAGTTCGGCTTGCTGGAAGTTCTGCTGCGCGAGGCAGGCCGAGTGGTCACGCGCGAGCACCTGGCGGAAACCGTGCTCAGCCGAAAATTTTCTCCCTTTGATCGCAGCATCGACATGCACGTGAGCAAAGTCCGCAAGAAGTTGGGCGACTCCGAAGAAGGAGAGCACATCAAGACAGTGCGGGGCGTGGGCTACATCTTTGCGCGCCCGCGGGAAAAGGTGGAGAGTCAGGCGGAATGAGGCTGTTCCTCAAAATCTTTCTGTCCTACTGGATAGCGCAAGCCCTATTTGTGGTGTTCGCCATCCTGGTTACGCTGATGATGCGCCCGTCGAACGAAATCTCCGCGGTGCAGACGCTGCAGCCAAAATTTCTCAGTGAAGCGGTGCAAGCCTACCAGACCGGCGGAGCGGAAGATGCGCGAAAGTATTTGCGAAACGTACACGACGCACACCAGATTCGCCTGTTTCTATTCGACGAACAGGGACACGAACTCACCGGGCGCAAGCCGCCTGAGTGGATCGAGAACGTGGAGAAAGGGCGAACCCGCACCGCCGACAGCTTCTGGGGCCGGCTCGGTCCGGGACACTTTCTGCGCTCTTCGATGCGGGCGGCAGACAGGCATACCTACACTCTCGTCATCGAGTTTCCGCCGGAACATCATGGCATGCTGGGGGTGCATGAAGTCCCTGGATTGGGCATCGTCATCGCGATCATTTCTTCGGGACTCGTCTGTTATTTTCTGGCGAAATATGTCACCGCACCGGTGGTTCGACTGCGGGCTGCGACGCAGCGCCTGGCGTCCGGCGACCTCAGCGCCCGGGCGGGTGTGCCGAATGTTCGTGGGCATGACGAAATTGGCGAATTGGTACGCGATTTCGACACCATGGCGGAGCGCCTGCAGAACCTGGTCAATGCGCAATCGCGCCTGCTGAACGACATCTCGCATGAGCTGCGGTCTCCGCTGGCGCGTCTGAACGTGGCGCTTGGGCTGGTGCGACGCAAGAGCGGCGTCGAGGCGCAGTCCTCGCTCGACCGAATTGAGAAAGAAGCCGAGCGTCTGAATGAATTGATCGGCCGGCTGCTCACCATTGCTCGGCTGGAGAGCGGTGAAGATGGTTTGCAAAGGGAAGCGATTGAGCTTAAAGATCTGATCGACGAGATTGCGCAGGACGCCGACTTCGAGGCTCAAAGTCGCGACTGTCATGTACGGGTAAGCGTTGAGCAGTCATGTGTGGTGCGGGGCAATCGTGGCCTGCTACGCAGCGCGATCGAGAACGTTGTACGCAATGCGATCCGCTACACCGCAGAGGGGACAGAGGTACAGTTGCGCCTGGAGTGCAACGGCGGCGAAGCCATCATCCAGGTCACGGATTCTGGTCCGGGTGTGCCCGCGGAGACGCTCGATAAGCTCTTCCGGCCTTTTTATCGGATTGACGACGCGCGCGGCCGTAAGACCGGTGGAGTGGGGTTAGGGTTGTCGATCATTGAGCGGGCGGTGCGGTTGCATGGCGGATCGGTGAAGGCCTCGAACCGCGCGGAGAGCGGGTTGTTGGTAGAAATTCGGCTGCCGCTGGCGGAAATACGAACGTCAAAAGACAAGAGCGAGCCCACGCAGGCAGCATCCGATGTGAACGCCTCTTTGCGAACTTAGGATGCAACTTTTCCCCCGCGAACTGGTTCCATCCTGTTGTGTGGTTTGCTCTTGCCCGGCATTTCCTGATACACAAATGGATGCACTGATAAGCCATGCACTGATAAGCTTTTGACCCGGGCAGGCGATTGCCAGGTGTGCCCGGAAGCAAGAAAGCCCAGGGAGACGCCATTGATATTGATGAGGTCGCGCAGCTTCACATGTCTGCTGGTTTTGGGTGGATTAGTCATACTCGCCGGGTGCAGCAGCAAGAGTTCCCCATCCAGCGGGAGCGAGTTTCTTTTTTTAACTACCCAGGGCAATTCATTGCTGACCTCATATTCGCTAAATGTAAGTTCAGGGACGCTGAGCACGAATGGCACAGGCGCCATGATCCCTGGCAGCACGACCATGCCCATAGCAATGGCTCTGGCTCCCAATGGCAGCACTCTGTTTGTGCTGGATGAGCTCAACAATCAGATTGATCCTTTCACCGTGAACTCGGACGGCACGTTGGCGTCTGCAGGCACTCCACAAGGTGGACTGGCCTCGCCCGTAGCTCTAGCTTTTAACCCCGCAGGCACCTTCCTGTTTGTGGCAAATCCCGGAGCGGTCACCACGCCTCCTACTCCCGGAACCATCTCGGTATTTTCAGTGAGCAGTACTACTCTGACCGAAGTGGCCGGTTCTCCGTTTCCAGCCGTATCCGGATCGACTCCAACAAATGGCACGGGTCCGGTGGGGTTGGCAGTGGCGACCATCGCTTCGGTTGGCGATGTTCTCTATGCGGCGAATCAGACCGACGGAACCGTCTCCGCGTACACGATCAGCACGGCAGGGGCGCTGAGTCCACTCGCCAGTTATGGCGTTGGGATCAGCCCGTCTGGCGTGGCAGTGGGACGCACCGGGAATTTCCTCTATGTGGCGAATTCCGGTTCTAATAATGTGAGCGCATTCACCATCTGCAACGTGGTCAGCAGCCAATGTCCGACCAACCCACCTGACGGCAGCTTGGTGCCGGTGCCTAACTCACCCTTTTCCGCCGGCATTCACCCCATTGCAATTGCGCCTCATCCGTTGCTGGATCTCTTGTATGTGCTTGACCAGCAGTCGAATCAGATATCGGCGTATTCCGTGAGTACTGCTACAGGCGCACTGACCTCATTGAATCCGGGGGGGACGGTTTCGACCGGAACGAGTCCCACTTCTTTTTCGATCGAACCGCAGGGACAATTCCTGTATGTAGCCAATAATGGCTCGGCCAACATCTCCGGCTACCGCATTGGCCATGTTAGTGCCATAGGGACATTGATTCCCCTGACGAATGTCACGGCCATCACGACTGGTGGGGAGCCGCTGGCGCTGGTGACCAAATAAGTTACAAATAAAGAACTTATCCCTCATAACCACGGTGGATCAGCCTGCCTGCTGGACCAGAGATGTCCAATTTTGACCAGACTTGTGGGTTCCCGAAATGGGACAATCCCGAATCGAAACGATCTAGTCGAATCTGCGGATGGGGATGGACCATGCCTGGACCTATAAAGCACCGCATTCTCGTGGTGGATGACGAAGAAAGCATACGTCTGGTATTTGCCCAGTTGCTGCAACGGGAAGGATACGAGGTCGCTACTGCCGAAAACGGTTTTGAAGCCCTTCTGCAGCTTAAACAGGTGCTGCCCGATGTCATCATCTCCGACCTCAACATGCCCAAAATGTCGGGTTTTGAATTTCTGTCGGTGGTTCGCCGCCGTTTCCCCAAGGTCTCAGTAATTGCCAGCAGCGGAGCCTATGGAAGCAGAGTGGTGCCGACCGGAGTGCTTGCGGACGTTTTTTATGCCAAAGGACAGGAGAATCTTGAAGCCCTTCTGAACAGCGTGGCCCATCTGATTCGGAACTCTGCGGCACGGGCAATGGCGCATGAGCGGGAATCTGCCCCGGTTTGGATTCCGCGGAATGGGAAAGACTCGAATGGAATACCTTACATCGTGATTACCTGCACCGAATGCTTACGCTCTTTCCCGCTCAATGTGACAACAGAGGAGAACCAGGAGGTTCTTGAAACGCATTGTCTGTTCTGCTCGAACAAGGTGAACTACATCATTGATTTCTCTCTTTCCGTCACCTCTCCTCCAAAGGGGCCATCTGCCTCTATACGCACGACGGGAACTGCGGCCTAGATCCACCCCAGCGGAGTCCTAAATCAGAAAACGCTTACTTCCGCGGCGTTAGTCCGCCGCTACGTCGGCACCTTCAAAATCAGATAGCCGCCAACCAGCGCGAAAATCAGGTCGGGCGACCATGCCGCCAGGACTGGCGGCAGTTGGCTGACATTTCCCATCGCCTCGAATAAGCCCGACACCGTCCAGTACACTACGGCAACTCCCACCGCAGTCGCCACTCCTGCAATTGCACCCCGCTTGGCAGCGGAGAGCGCGAATGGCACGGCGAGAATCGCCATCACGAACGCGATCAGCGGGTAAGCGAATTTCTTCTGCAACTGCACCCGCAGCCGGACAACGTCAAAGCCGCTTTGCTGTAGGTCGTGGATGTAGCGTCGCAGCTCCTCGTAATTCATCTCCGAAGACTGCTTCACTTCTTTCTTAAAGTATGTCGGAGGCTCGTTGACGGCGTTGAACGTAGCTACATCGAAGGTGCGGTACTCCTGGATGGCCGAACCCTGAAAGCGGCGCTCCCACCCGGCGGTGCAAACCCAGCGTTGCAGCCGGTCTTCCCAATGCGCGCGATCGGCATAGATGCGATGGACCAGCTGGAAAGTACGCGGATCGAACTGAAACACCGAGAAGTTGCCGAATTGATGGCGGTCCGGATCGAAGAACTGGTAGTAGTAAATTGTGGAGTGCTGGCCGAGGATCCACTTGCGATCGGGATTTAAGTACGTCTGTGCAGGCTTGCCTTTGATCTGGTTCCGCAGCGCGTCTTGCCGCTGGTTGGCGTAGGGCAAATAGAACTGGTCGAAGAAAAATAATCCCGCGGCAAGCACCGCAGCCGCAACCAGCACCGGCACAATAATTCGATAGATGCTGATGCCGGTAGCTTTCACCGCAACGATTTCGTTGGAACGCTGCATGAGCCCAAAAGTGATGAGCACGGACAGCAGAATCGCGAGCGGCGCGATGTTGTAGAGAAAGTAGGGGGCAACGTTGAGCAGGTATTCTCCGACAATCAGCGGAGAAACCTGGTTGCGGAGGATGTCGCCCAACAGCTCAAATAGCGTGAACACCAGCAATAGCATGATGAAGGTGGCCAGGATCATCAGCAGGTAAAGAAAAAAGTCTCGCAGGACGTAATCGTCCAGGATCATGGGGAAGCGCGCGCTGAAGACCCGAACCCGGCGCTCGGCTTTTTGAAAAGCATTCTCGCTGCGGCTCCCGGCGCCGAGGATAATCCCGCCATTGTCAAACTTCGTCCGGAAAACGTTCCAGAACCGCAGCGAGGCAATCTCAAACGGCCGTCGCTCCGCCCGCCAGAGCAGAAAAGCTCCGGCCAGAAAGAAGACAATATTGGCCAGCCAAACGCCGAGCGCGGGAGAAATCTTGCCCTGCCGCGCCAGCGAGACGCCGACCAGCGACGCCGAGTAGTAGGCAAACACAAGCAGGATAGTGAGCACGAAACCCGTCGACTTCCCCCCTTTTTGCGAAGACAGTCCGAGAGGGATTCCAACCAACGCGAGCACCATGCACGCCGTCGGCAGCGCGAAGCGGCGATAAAACTCGATGTAGTACCAGCGGGCAGCAACTTTGTTGGTCTTCTTCGCTTCAACCAGCAGTTGCCGGGTGCCGATTTCAGTGACGGGAGCGGGCTCCTGATCCTGCTTCTCGGTTTGCGGCACTTGAATCGGGATGTCGGTCTGTTGGAAGGTGGAGATCTGGTAATGGTCCGGGGACTTCGGGTCGGCTTCCTGGGTCGAACCGTTAATCAGATGCAAGTGCAATGTGTTGATGCCCTGGCTGACGATAATGCCTTCCTGCGCCAGCGTGATGCGGGGCGACGAGGGGATGCTGGTGTCCGCCAGGAAAACACTCTTCCAGATGGCAGCGCCCTCGGCGCTTTTCACGTCTTGCACATAGAGAACGGCCTTGGGAAATCCTTCGTAAAAGACCCGGGGTTTGACCTCGAACGAGACTTGGGAGGCCTTTAAACGGTCCTGCAGGCGGCTCAGGGCTGCGATGGAATCGGGAGCTACGTAGACCGAATTTACAACTGCCAGCAGCCAGGCAACAGCCACGAAAATCGAGAGGATGCGCAGGAAATGCCAGACGCCTATCCCGCTGGCGCGCATGGCGGTGATCTCACTGTCCGCCGCCAAGCGGCTTAGACCGATTAGGATCCCGATCAAAACTCCCATGGGGATGGTGTAGGTAAGAGCGACCGGAACCGTGAAGAAAAAGACCTCCGCGACGCTCGGCAAGGGAGCGCTGTTACGCACCACTAATTCGAGGATTCGCCCCAAGTCGCGGGTGAACAGGACAAAAGTGAACACCGCGGCGCCAATCAAGGCATGAGATGTAACTTCGCTCAGGATGTAGCGGGTGAGAATCCGCATGGCTGCCGCTCATGGGAGTCTAGCACCATCCCAGGTCTAAGTGGCAGGCGCGGAGAACCTTACGGGTCAGCTGGCGCTGGTGCATAGCACCCAAAAGATGGTGCCCATGTTTGACCGCACAGCATGTGCCCATAAGTCCTTTTGTCTCTCCGAAGGGTTGCCGAGGTGGCTTGCGGGTGAGCCATTTGAACGTGACTCCCCTCACGGCGGGAATGCCTCCCGGCGGAAGATTCGGCTCGGTTTCCTCGATATCGCATCCCTGTAAGTCAAATATATTTGACACGGAGTATCAAATAACATACACTGTGTCGTGAATCGTAGACAAATCTAGGAGGTTTTTCATGTCCTTCCGCGAAAAGAGTGCCTGGATCTCGGTGCTATCGATGTCCGGCATTTATGGCTTCTATTTCTGGTCGGTCATTCACTCCAGGTCGAAGGGTGGCGGCTTCCACTTCGGCGGACTGCTCGGGACGATCATCGCGCTCGTGGTTTTGCAGGTCGTGCTGACAGTCGCGGTCGCTATCTTCTCGCCCAGGGAAGCGAAGGCGCCGCGCGACGAGCGCGACAAACTGATCGAGCTCAGGGCCATGCGGGTCGCCTATGCCGGGCTCGCGACGAGCGTCGCGCTCGCCTGCTTTTTCGGCGCGTTCAATCCCCCTATCGTCTTCAACACCAACGCCCTGCTGTTCATTCTTGTGACAGCCGAGATCATGCGCTCCGCTTGTCAGATCGTCCAATACCGGCGTGGAGAGTGACATGGGTGCGATCCACAACGAAATCAGACGACTCCGCTTCGAGCATGGGGAGATGACCCAACAGCAGTTAGCTGAAAAAATCAACCTGACTCGCCAAACCGTGAACGCAATCGAACAGGGAAAATACTCACCGTCACTGGAAGCCGCATTCCGAATCTCTGCCGTGTTCGGCAAACCACTCGAAAGCGTATTCCACTATTCCAACGATGAATGAGCGTATTGCAACACTTGGTGCCCACGCTTGACGGAGGCGATGATTTTGTCGGGATCGGCGGTCCATGCAAAGGTGCGCATGCATCAGACTGGTACGCACCGATACAATCAGGGGAATCCCAAAAGGGGATTCAATTGTCAGATTTTATCCACCAGCCGTAAGGTGTGCTGAACCAGGGCTGCTTTGGTGGTATAAATTCTAGCTGGTGCCGTAGCTTGTGCCGAGCGGTGACGAGAATCTGACTGGACCGGCAGAGTGCGTGAGTTGCGTCACGAGAGTGTCAAAGGACTTTAATCGAGTGAGCCGTTTGGAAATCATCGTGCAGTGCAGCCTTCGGTTTGTGTGGTCTGCGGCCTGGTTCGAGTAAATTTGACACGACAGCCCTCCCCCTATGAAGCGACCGAAATTGTTGTGCGTGGACAATGATCCTTCAATCCGCCAAAAGTACGAAAGGATCCTGGGCGGACGAGGTTACGATGTTGTGCTGGCCGGCGGTGGTCCCCAAGCCCTCAATCTATTTCATTCCAAAGACAATGATGTGGCGGCGGTGATCTCCGGCTATGACATGCCGGGGATGAATGGAGCCGAATTGGCGGCTGAGTTGAAACATTGTAATCCCCGTCTGCCGGTCATCATGGTGTCGGCCAGCCAGCCAGCGTTGGAGGAGGCTCCACATTTTGTAGATGCGGCTGTCCCCAAGGGAGCTCCGGTAGAAAGAATCGTAAGTAAGGTGGAGACTCTTCTCGCTGCCCGAGCGCAAGAAGAGGGAGTGCCCCTGTCGCGCTATGTGCCCATGGGAGCGGCGATTGCTGGTTTGGCGCTAGCAGGGTTCCTCCTGCCCAGGATTTGGGAATAGAGCTGAGCAGCATTGCAGGTAGGATAAATCGCAACTTGCTCATGCCGGTTTCAGAAATAGCGCTCCGAGCGGCGGCAGTGTCAATGTAACCGAGTAGGGCCGCCCATGAAGCGGCTGATCCGTAGCTTGTACCCCTCCAAGATTCCCCATCCCACTGCCTGCGTATTCCTTGGCGTCGCTGTTCAGAATTTCGCGCCAATATCCGCCTTGGGGTACGCCGACCCGATAACCAATCCGCGGCACCGGGGTGAAGTTGCAGACCACCAGGATCACATCCTGCGGTGACTTTCCTTTGCGCAGCAGCGAGACCACGCTGGTCGCATTGTCATTGCAGTCCACCCACTCGAATCCGGCAGGATTGGTATCGAGCTCGTGAAGCGCTGCTTCTTGCCCATAGAGGCGGTTCAATTGTTGCACCCAGCTCTGTAACCCGGAGTGCACCGGATATCGCAGGACGTGCCACTCTAGGCTAGTGTCGTGAGCCCACTCGCGAACCTGGCCGAACTCATCTCCCATGAATAGCAGCTTCTTGCCCGGTTGGGCGTACATGTAGCCGAACAACAGGCGCAAGTTTGCGAACTTCTGCCATTCGTCACCCGGCATCTTGCCGAACAGCGAGCCTTTCCCATGTACCACCTCATCATGCGAAAGCGGCAGAACGAAGTTCTCGTGGAATGAGTACAGCATGCGGAATGTAAGCCGGTTGTGGTGGTATTTGCGGTGAATCGGGTTCTGTTTGAAATACTCGAGCGTGTCGTGCATCCAGCCCATATCCCACTTCAGGCCGAAGCCCAGGCCTCCCACGTAGATGGGCCGTGAGACCATCGGCCAGGAAGTGGATTCTTCGGCGTAGGTCTGAACGTCAGGATGCTCCTTGTAGACCTCCTGATTGAAACGGCGCAGGAAGTCGATGGCTTCTAGATTTTCGCGGCCACCAAACTTGTTGGGAATCCACTCGCCCTGCTTGCGCGAATAGTCTAGATACAGCATGGACGCGACTGCATCCACGCGCAAGCCGTCCGCATGATACTTGTCTAACCAGAACATGGCGCTCGACATCAGGAAGCTGCGGACCTCGTTACGTCCGTAGTTGAAGATATGCGTCTTCCAGTCGGGATGAAATCCCATGCGCGAGTCGGCATGCTCAAAAAGATGGGTTCCGTCGAAGTATGCCGGCCCGTGGGCGTCAGAAGGGAAGTGCGAGGGCACCCAGTCCAGTATGACGCCGATCCCATGCTGATGCATGTAGTCCACCAGGTACATGAAATCCTGCGGCGTTCCGTAACGCGCGGTGGGAGCAAAGTAGCCCGTGGTTTGATATCCCCAGGAGGCGTAATACGGGTGCTCCATGATGGGCAGAAACTCGACGTGGGTGAACTGCAGTCGTTGCGCGTAATCCGCCAGCCGTGGAGCAAGTTCACGATAGGTGAGCGGCCTGTTGTGTTCCTCCGGCACCCGCATCCAGGAGCCAATGTGGACTTCGTAAATCGAGATCGGCGCCTGCAGTGAATTCTTCTGCTTGCGCCGGGTCATCCACTCCTGGTCGCCCCAGGTGTAGTCGAGATCCCACACCACAGACGCGGTGCGCGGGGGCTTCTCGTCGTAAATGGCAAACGGGTCGGCTTTGTCGGCTACGTGGCCGTGGTGGCGAGAGACGACATGATACTTGTAGAGAGCGCCCTTGCCGACGCCGGGAACAAACGCCTCCCAGATTCCCGAACTGCCTCGAGCTGTAAGCGGATGGGACTGCGGATTCCAGTCATTGAAGCTGCCCATCACCGTGACTTCCCGTGCATTGGGAGCCCACACGCTGAATGCTGTGCCTTGCTCATCTCCTCGCTTGATCAAATGAGATCCCAGTTGATTGAAAGCGCGGTAGTGGCTGCCCTCATTGAAGAGGTGAAGATCGTCAGCGCTGAACAGGCTAATATCGTAACGGACCGGTGGGACTAGCGCATTGGTTCCGGCTGGCGGCATGTCGAATGTCTAGTGTACCGGAAGGCCAAAATTTGAGAGTTGCCGGACGAGGTGGTAGTGTCTCAGTTTGAAAGGCAGATTAAGCCCCACGGGAAGAGCCCATGACAAAGCGAGTTCCGCTGCCTGAGCCTGTTGCCCGCATCTATCAAGCGACCGCCGAGCTTGAGGCACTGTATCCGGGCAGAAAGTTTACGCCGGACGGCCACCTCGTCGGATCTATCGGGGAAGCTGTCGCAGCGCAAGCTTTGGGCTTGGCGCTCTACCCGATGTCTCGGCCCGGCCACGATGCCTACGACGCTAACGGCGATGTTCAGATCAAGATGACAGCCGGAACTAGCGTGGCTATGTACGCAACCTGCGACCGGCTCGTCGTGCTTCGGGTCGTGTCACCGGAAGAAGCCGAGATCGTATATGACGGTCCAGGACAGCCCGCATGGGAGAAAGCAGGCAAGATGGGGAAGAACGGACAGCGGGTCGTAAACTTGTCTCGCCTCCGCGCCATTGCTACGACGACTCCTCCCTAAAGTTCCAACGTGAGAGTTGCAGCTTCGCCTGCGTGCTAGACTGCGCTTGCACTCTGAATTGTTCAGCATTTCCCATTCATGGCGGTATTGCGCGTCATTATTCTTTGGCATCAGCACCAGCCCTTCTATAAGGACTTAGTCTCCGGCGAATACCGCCTGCCCTGGGTGCGCCTGCACGGTTTGAAAGATTATTACGGAATGGTCAAGCTGCTGGACGAATTTCCCAATGTCCATCAGACCTTCAACCTGGTGCCATCGCTCATCACGCAATTGCAGGACTATGTCGACGGCACGGCCCAGGATCCGTTTCTCCAGGTAGCCTCGAAGCCGGCCGGTGACTTGACTCCGGTGGAGCGGAGATTTGCTCTGCGATACCTGTTTCAGGCGAATCCGGTGAACATGATCGGGCGCTATCCGCGTTACCGCGAACTTTGGGGGCGTTTTCGCAGCACGGGGGACTCTCCCGAGCGCGCCGATCGGTATTTTCGCTCGCAGGATTTCACCGATTTGCAGGTCCTCTCGCAGATCGCGTGGTTTGACGAATTCTTCCTGGAAGAACCCGATATCGCGGAGCTGGTAGCGAAGGGCCACAACTACTCCCTTGAGGATCAGCGATTCGTCATAGACAAAGAGCGTGTCTTGTTGGGTAAGGTATTGCCGGCGCATGCCGCGGCGGCCAGGCGCGGTGGCGTCGAGATTTCCACTTCCCCGTTTTACCACCCAATTCTGCCGCTGGTATGTGATACCAACACGGGAGCGATCACCAGCCCCGGGCTGCCGCTGCCGCAGAATCGCTTCCAGCATCCTGAAGACGCACGCGAGCAGTTAAAGCGCGGACAGGACTTGCACCAGCAAGTGTTTGGTGTCAGGCCGGCCGGAGTGTGGCCTTCGGAAGGCAGCGTCTCCGAGGAAGTTCTCGCCATCGCCCACAGTCTGGGCGTGAACTGGATGGCCACGGACGAAGGAGTTCTGGGCCGCTCTCTTGGCGTGTCTTTTTGGCGCGATGGTTCGGGACGACTGCCGCCTGATCGAGCCGAGACTCTCTACAACATCTACCGCTACGAGAGTAAAGACGCGGAAATGCACCTCGTATTCCGCGATCACACCGTGTCTGATCTCGTGGGTTTCATCTACTCCGGCATGCCAGCCGCGGATGCGGCCCGTCATCTCATCCAGAACATAAAGGACTCGGCCCAGCCTGCGCTCGAGAAGGGCCGCGATGCGGTCGTGTCGGTGATACTGGATGGCGAGAATGCGTGGGAATACTATCCCCGGTCTGGCCGGGAGTTTCTCCGGCGCTTCTACGATGCCCTGCAGAAAGAATCCGGGGTGGAGGCGGTCACAGTTTCAGAGGCCATCGACCGCCACAAAGAATTCGGGAAATTAACTTCGCTCGTACCGGGCTCGTGGATCAACGCGAATTTCAATGTATGGATTGGCGCGCCCGAGGACAATCGAGCGTGGGATTATCTTTACCACGCCCGGAACTTCTATACTCAGGCGGAGCCGCTGGCAAGTGAAGCTCAAAAGAAATTGGCATTTGAAGAAATTCTGATCGCCGAGGGCAGCGATTGGAGCTGGTGGTACGGACCGGAGCATCACTCGGCCAACGACCGCGAATTTGACGAGCTTTACCGCAAGCATCTTTCCAACGTCTACCAGGCCTTGAACGCGAGTCCGCCTGATTATCTGGCGCAGCCCATTATTGCTGGAGTAGGACGGCCTTCGTTCGTGCCGCAGACGGCTTACATTCACCCCAAGATCACTGGCGATGTGGTGCGCTATTTCGAGTGGATGGGCGCGGCGGCATACACCGCCGATCGCCGCTCGGGATCGATGCACGGAAAGACTTTTCTGCTGGACTCGGTTTACGCGGGCATCGATGACACGTATGTCTACGGTCGGCTGGATTTTGCCGGAAAGGTTCCCGAGATGGACTTTGAGATCGTGGTGAACCTGGAATCGTGGGCTGTCGGCGGACAACGTCCGCGCCGTGCTTTGCGCCTGGACGTCGACGCGCAGAACCTTGGCATCCGGTCATGGAGAGTTACGGCGGAAAACGCCGAAGCGCCGCTCGCCTCCCTGGAAAAGCCGGGCAGCGAAGCTCAGGTAGCTTTGGGTAAGAATTTTGAGTTTCGCCTGCCGTTGAAGTGGCTGCTGGCGACTCCAGTGGATTCCGCGAATGTCGGGAAAGCGTCTACGTCTGAACCCACCGCTCTGCGGCTCAGATATAGCATCTGGCAGAATCATCTGCCGGTGGATGCGCTGCCACTCGAGGGATGGATGGAGTTGCAGTTGGTGAGCGAGGCGAATCTTGCGGCGATGGCGTTTTGAGTGAAGTCGCGCCGGAATCCTGCCGACTCTTATATTTAAGCTCTGCGCGTTCGGCTTTGTGCTAGGGCTCGAGGAGCACAAGATCTTTGATTCTTGCCCGAAACCCTTTATCGAACGTCACGATTCGCAATCCAGCGGCGGATGCGAACGCCGCTAAATAGGAATCTGCCCAGTCCTTTGGAGACGGCCGCTCCTGCCGCGTGAATGAGCGAAAGTACTTCTCTAACGTGACAGGTTCATCCAGAAAGAGAATACGACCATCTTCCGTCCACACATCGTACGCATCCCATGCCTCGTCTTGGCTCAAAACCTCGTTACCCATTACGGCTTCTGTTGTGAGCAGCCGCAGCAAGCTCAGTTGAGTGACGCGGCAAAAAGCAAGGCGCGCGTGCTCATCTAGTTGCCGAAACCAAGAAGTGGCTGCGGCATTATGTATATGCCCCTCGTAGGTCAATGCGATCCAGACGTTGACATCAGGGAAAAGGAATGATTTCGAATATCTTGGCATTGTCCAGTCGCAGTGCGCCGGGACGTTTTGAGCGTACGACTGGCAAAGTGACGGGCTGGTTACGCCTCGGTCCGATGCCCTGAAGCTCCCCTTCTACGCCGCGGAGGATCAGTTCTTTCACCGATTGCCCCTGGTCGGCAGCTTTGCTCTTCAATCGGCGGTACAGCGGGTCAGGGATGTCGATCGTGGTCCTCACACTCTTATTCTGCCATATTTATGGTTTATTGAATAGAGGAAAAAAAGGAGCCAAGCGGCTCCCCTCGAGCAATGCTGAAAGAGTCCGTTACTGTCCAGTGTTTTGGCTCGTAAGCTCCAGCGGACGGCTCAACTCCATCACCAGCTCAGTTCCGGCCGGCAACATGGCCGAGCGGTGCTTTCCCAGCCAGTGAGCCACAGTTGCTGTGGCGCCGATGGTGCCTCCGATCAGCAACCCTTTGCCCCCGCCTGCCAGGCCTCCGATCAGCATGCCACCACCTGTGCCCATGCCGATCTCAGTCAGATCCTTGCCGTCGTGACCGGCGCCCTTGAACTGGCTTTCTTCGTTCACGTCAGTGCCATCGCGAAGGCTGGTGTCCACCAGCGCGGCATTGAGCATGTAGCGTTCGCCATTGGGGAGGACGACAGTTTCCGGGAAAATGCCAATGGTCGGCTTTCCGGCGATCCGTCGCGGTTCGTTAACTTTCGTGACCCGGCCCTGAACCGTGGTGCCGATGGGAATTACGGTCTTTCCATTGAGCACGACTGCTTCGGTTACGCGTCCCGAGAACGGGTCGCCGTTCTTGCTGGTAAAGGTGGTCAGGTTTCTGTCCAGTTTGATTTTTAGAGCGGTGCCCGCAGGCAAAGTCTGGGCCATGGCTGCGGCAGCGGAAAATAGAATGCACGCGAGAACAACTAACTTCTTCATTTCGCCTCCTGAAATTCGTTGCTTACGGGCGCTCCATAGAGTCGCCCAACTCTCTTTATGCGGAACTGGACAATGCCTTAGCCGCGCTCATCACTTCGTTGATCGGTGCGCGATCGGCTTGGTTGTTACCGCGGTAGATATACCGAACCAGGCCTGAGCCATCGATCACCAAGGTCGCCGGATGCGCGATGTTGATGGCGTCCTTCCCCAATCGGTGATGCAAGCCGTAAGCTTCCGTCACAGAGCGATCCTCATCCAGCAGAAACGGAAACGAGATCGGATGTTTCTGCAGAAAATTTTCCGGCTTCCACATGCCTCCTCGCTTCTCGGCGGCGATGTAAGCCAGTTGCGCTCCCGCTTGCTCAATGTCTGCCACCATTGGCTCAAACTGGGCCATGCGTTTCACGCAGTTCGGTCACCAGGTACCGCGCAGGAACTCGAGAACCAGCGGGCTTTGCCTCAGCAATTCGGAGAGAGAAAAATTTCCCTCGCGATTGGCTGCCGTCAACAAAAACTCCGGCGCACGCGATCCCACGCGCAAAGTTTCGGTCGAGTCCTGCATCCTGAGGCGAGGGTAAAGCACTGAAACGACGCGAACAATAGCAGAGGGAATACTTGGAACCAGCGGAGGCACCATCGTTGATGGTGGGACCACGCGTCACTTACACCGGCCAACCACGTCCGATATAATCCGGGGTTTCGGAGATACACGTGGGCAGAACGTATTGGCGTGGGCTATCTTACCGGTCGAACATTCTCATTCAACACCAACGAAATTGCTGAATCCCGAACAGAGGAACGAAAAATGAGCGATATTTCCGATATTCATGCGCGCGAAGTGCTCGATTCGCGTGGCAATCCTACGGTGGAAGCGGAAGTGAAGTTACAGAGCGGCAGCATGGGCCGGGCCGCGGTTCCCAGCGGAGCCTCCACGGGAGAACACGAAGCGGTCGAGTTGCGCGACGGCGACAAGCAACGCTATCTCGGCAAGGGGGTGCGGAAGGCGGTCGAAAACGTAAATGGCGAGATTGCCGACGCGCTCGCCAACATGGATGCTTCCGACCAGCGGGCGATCGATCAGACGATGATCGAACTCGATGGAACCGAAAACAAAGCGCGGCTAGGTGCAAATGCGATGCTCGCCGTATCGATGGCGGTAGCTCGTGCTGCGGCTGCGGAATCTGGCGAGCCTTTATACCGGTACCTCGGCGGCGCGGCTGCAAACGTGTTGCCCTGTCCGATGATGAACATTCTCAACGGCGGCGCCCACGCCGACAACAACGTAGATTTCCAGGAATTCATGGTGATGCCGGTTGGCGCGGAGTCGTTCTCCGACGCCCTGCGCTGGGGAGTCGAGGTCTTTCACACCTTGAAGGGCGTACTCAAGAAGCGAGGCTACAACACCTCCGTAGGAGATGAAGGCGGATTCGCCCCGTCGCTGAAGTCGAATGTAGAAGCGATTGAAGTCGTACTGGAAGCCATCCAGCAAGCCGGCTACAAACCGGGAGAAGAAATCGCCATTGCGCTTGATCCGGCGGCAAGCGAACTTTATCAGGACGGCAAGTACGTCTTCAAGAAATCCGACAAGTCGGCCAAGAGTTCGGATGAGATGGTCCGCTACTGGGCGAAGTGGGCGCGCGATTATCCTATCGTTTCCATTGAAGACGGGCTCTCCGAGGACGATTGGGAAGGCTGGGCAATGCTGACCAAAGAACTCGGGGACAAAATTCAGCTGGTCGGTGACGATCTATTTGTCACCAACACTGAGCGGCTGCAGGAAGGAATCGAGAAGGGCGTGGCCAACTCCATCCTGATCAAAGTCAACCAGATTGGGACTGTTAGCGAGACGCTCGACGCCATCGACTTGGCACGCCGCAACGGCTACACCTCGGTGATTTCCCACCGTTCAGGCGAAACCGAAGATACCTTCATTGCTGACCTTGCGGTTGCCACGGGCGCGGGCCAGATCAAGACAGGCTCGGCCTCGCGTACGGATCGAATCGCAAAATACAACCAGCTTTTGAGAATTGAAGAAGAGTTGGGTAAGGCGGCAATCTTCCTGGGGCTGAGTGCATTGAACTACAAGAACGAAGCTGCCAGCTGAGGTGCAGCTCATTTCCGATTTCACCGGCAGGCGACCCGGCGGGCCGGGCGAGAATCAAACCGCTCGACAATGGTGGACCGTCATACAATTCAGAGCTCCGACCCGAAATCGGCTCTCCGCGAAGGCATCGACCAGGCTTTCGAACCGCCGCCGGACCCGAATATCCGCATCTGGCGCTACATGGATTTCACCCGCCTGGTCAACATCCTCGAGGAACAAGCGCTCTTCTTCCGGCGGGCCGACCTGTTCGAAGACAAATTTGAAGGGACCATGTCAGGACCGCTGCGCGATTATCTTGCCAACAAGGATCACCCGGTCAGCCTTGAATCCTATAGCGAGACGTTGCGCAACATTCGCAGCTGCAGCTTTGTGAACTCCTGGCACATGAATGAGGCCGAGTCGGCCGCCATGTGGAAGATGTTTTCCAGCTCGCATCAATCGATCTGCCTGCAATCGACTTACTTGCGTCTACGCGGGGCGCTCCCGGACGACGTGAATATCGCCGTCGTGAAATACATCCTCTATGAACGCGACCAGATTCCATTCGACAATGCGTGGTGGCCCTTGCTGCACAAGCGCAAGGCGTTTGAGTATGAACGCGAGTTGCGGGCGGTGTGGAGCGACACCGAATCGTTCGATTGTCCGCCGGAGCGGCGGGAGCAGGGCATCTGGAAAAAAGTCGATCTCAACGCGCTGATCGAATCCATCTACGTTTCACCGGGCGGCGAACCCTGGTTCGCGGAGCTTGTGAAAAAAGTCGTCAGGCGCTACGGTAAGAAGCTGGAAGTACGGCAATCGGACCTTGCGGCTGAGCCGCTGTACTAAGCGGACGGATCAGACTAGCTCCGCCGGAGCAACTCATCTGGAACATTGCCTTACTTGACTTAGTCCACGACTTAGCTATACTAGGGTTATGGAAGTCAATATCCACAAGGCGAAAACGCACCTTTCCCAGCTACTGGAGCGGGTTGCCATGGGCGAAGAGATCATTATTGCCAAGGCCGGCAACCCGGTCGCCAAGCTGGTTCCAATAAAGCGGGCGGCTCGCAAGTTTAAGCTGGGGTCGGCGAAGGGAAAGTTTAATGTCCCCAATGATTTCAACGATCCTCTGCCGAAGGAGATCGAGGACCTCTTCTGGAAATGAAAGTCCTCCTCGACACCCACACCTTCCTTTGGGCGATCACAGATGAGAAAAAGCTGTCACCTGCGGTGCGAGATTTGCTTGTCTCTGCCGAATCCTGGTGGAGCGTCGCCAGTTTTTGGGAAACTCTGATTAAGGTTCAGATCGGCAAGTTATCGCTGCCTGATCCAGCAGGACCCTTTTTGGTTTCGCAACTGAGCGCCAATGGAGTCCGGGTACTACCGATAGAGTTGGACCATATATTACGAATCGAAAAGCTGCCGACGTACCATCGCGATCCTTTTGATCGACTACTCATTGCGCAAAGTCTAGAAGAAGGCTTTCCGATCGTAACGGCTGACGCAGCATTTGGAGATTATTCTGTGGAGGTTATCTGGTGAATTATCTTTGCGTCTCTGTGGTGAAAAATGCCTTGCTGCGTGTTCATCCGTGCACATCCGTGGCCCATGTTTTTATCATGATCTCCGTGCTTAAAAGCCCATCGTATCGTCAGCAGAAGGTCCGTATGTGGCGGGCAGCGGCTTGTCATTGAGCCTCAGATAAACCCCGAGTTGAGCGCGGTGATGCACCAGATGATTCAGGAACATTTCCCGATAAGCGAGAAATCGCTGCCCGCTGAAGATCGGTTTGCCCTGAAAACTTAAACTCCAGCTCTCCGTCCAGGCTTGGTCCGGTACGGCTTTGAGAGCCGTTCGAGCTTTGGCCACATTGTCATCAAAACTCTTCAGCAGTCCGGCGAGTTCGAACGGAGGCCGTGTCCGCTGACCTTGATTAGAAAAGTCCAGCCCGGGAGTTGTCAGTACGACGAACCCAAAGCCAGCCAGTTCTGCCACGTGCGGCGCCAGCTTTTCCAGCGGCATGGATTTGGCGTGTGGTGCGAAGTCTTTCTTGTCGAATGGGACGCGTTCGAGTGTGGTACGAGTGATTTTCATTTCAGCATCAAACTCAGGCAGCAAGAGCTCACTGATAGACATGGTATCTCCGTTGAAAGCGCAAAAATGCGAATCGTCCCACGCCATCAGCGAGGCTGATGGGCGCGGTATAATCAGATGGCAGTATCGGTATTTCGATTCGAAAACTCTCTGTTCGGCCATTCTACCCGACCGGGTTCTGTTGGTCTCTCGGAATCCATAGTTATTGCGCACATCCGTGGCCCGCGTTTCCCGAAAGCTGACAGCCGACAGCTGACAGCTAAAAGCCGATAGCCAGGAACTAAAAGCCGAATGCGTCCTAACCCTTCATCCTGATCCAGCTGGGTAAAATCGGTAGCAGCGGATCGATCACAGCGTATAATCTTGGCGAGAAATATTGTGGATACTGAAATCATCTTCTCGGTTCACGAATCGCCCGAGGGCGGGTTCGAAGCCCGTGCTCTGGGCTATTCAATCTTCACCCAAGCGGACAGCATGGATGAATTGAAGCAGAATGTGCGGGAGGCGGTTCACTGCCACTTTGACGAAGGCCCGGCGCCCGCGCTTATTCGCCTGCACTTGGTGAAGGACGAGGTCATTTCGGTTTGAGATTGCCTCGTGATCTTTCCGGTCACGATCTCATTCGCCTGCTCCGGCGCCACGGGTATACTTCAACCCGCCAAGTCGGCAGCCACATTCGATTGCAGTCGACCATTCGCGGTCACCCACATCAGATAACCGTGCCGGACCATCGTAGTCTTAGGGTGGAACGCTTAGTGCAATCCTGTCGGATGGCAAATTACCTGAAAATTGAACGCTCCGATGTGGAGCAAGAACTCTTCGAAAAATGACGCGTCCTAAACCCCTCATCCTCATCATCCTCGACGGCTGGGGCTACCGCGCGGAAACCAAAGCCAACGCCATCGCGCTGGCGCGCAAGCCCACCTATGACCGCCTGCTGCGCGAATATCCCAACACGCTGATCCATACCAGCGGCCCATATGTCGGCCTGCCCAAGGGTCAGATGGGCAACAGCGAGGTCGGACACCTGAACATTGGCGCCGGGCGCATCGTCCTCATGGACATCATGCGCCTCGACCTGATGATCCAGAATGGAGAGTTCTTCTCCAACCCGGTTCTGCTCCATGCCATGAAGAACGCGTGCAGCAGTGGGCGGCGTGTGCATTTGTTCGGACTTCTCTCCGATGGCGGAGTGCACTCGCAGCAGGCGCATCTGTATGCGTTGCTGAAAATGGCCAGGCAGAATGGCCTGGAGCGCGTTTTTGTACACGCCTTTATGGACGGCCGGGATACGCTTCCCACCAACGGCGCCGGATATCTCGAGCAACTTCAGCACAAGATGCGGGAGTACAACTCCGGCAAGATTGCGAGCGTAAGCGGGCGCTACTACGCCATGGACCGCGATCGCCGCTGGGAGCGCATTGCCAAGGCTTTCAATGTGATGGTCGAGGGCGACGGCGAGGCGGGGAAGTACACCGACGCTGTCCAGGGCGTGAAAGACTCCTACAACAAGGGCGTCACCGATGAGTTCGTGGTGCCATTTGTTTGCACCGACCAGAACGGCGAGCCACTGGCTACCATCCGCGACGACGATTCCTGCATCTGCTTCAATTTCCGCGCCGACCGCGTTCGCCAGATCACGCGCGCGTTGACCCGCAACAGCGGGCCGGATGCTCACGGTGGCAGTCTCTTGCCCGGAACCGCGGACTTGGACTCCACCATCCCGCGAGATCGCGTTCCCAAAAACCTGCATTACGTGTGCATGACCCGATACGACAAGAACTTCAGCTTGCCTGTGGTCGTGCCGCCGGAGTCGCTGAACAACATTCTGGCCAATGTCATGGGCCAGATGAATCTCCGGAATCTGCGGGTCGCGGAAACTGAGAAGTACGCGCACGTCACTTACTTCTTTAATGGAGGAGTAGAGCAGCCGTTTCCCGGCGAAGAGCGGTTGCTGGTGCCGTCACCTAAAGTTGCGACTTACGATCTGAAGCCGGAAATGAGTGCCGCCGGCATCGCCGACGCAGTGGTGAAAGCCATCCATGACGGCGCCTTCGACGTGATGATCGTCAATTTCGCCAATGCCGATATGGTCGGGCACTCCGGCAAGATCGAGCCCACCGTGAAAGCAGTAGAAACGGTCGACGCTTGTCTCGGCCGTATCGAAGCTGCAGTCCGGGCCAAGGGCGGAGCCCTGTTGATCACCGCCGATCATGGCAACGCCGAGATGATGATCGATCCCGCTACCGGCGGTCCGCACACCGCGCATACCACCAATCCCGTGCCGTTTATTGTTGTGTCCGAGAATGGAAAACAGTTCACGCTCAGGAATGACGGTTCCTTGCGGGACATCTCCCCAACGATTCTGGGGATGCTCGGCTTGCCAGAGCCGAAAGAAATGACAGGACGAGATCTGCGGGTTCCACGGAAAATCGGTTGATCGGGCCATCGGGTCATTAATCTAAATCAATTCATGAGCAACAAGGCTTGGCGGCAAAACGGAGATCATGGCCGAAATCAGTAAGCAGGAAGAGTTGCGGAATCGACTAAGAAGTTTGCACTAAGAATTATCCGTCTCTTCCGCCAGCTGCCTCGGTCCCCAGAAGCTCAGATTTTGGGGAAGCAATTGTTGCGATCCGGGACCTCGCTTGGCGCCAACTATCGCGCTGCCGGTCGTGCACGATCCCGCGCTGAGTTCATCGCGAAAATAGGTATTGTCGTCGAAGAAGCCGATGAGGCTGTTTTCTGGCTCGAATGCCTAATTGAATCGGGTATTGTCAAGGAAGCCTTGCTTCGAGACCTGTTGGCTGAGGCAAACGAACTGGTGGCTATTTTCGCGGCCTCGCAGAGAACCGCATGAAGCTAGAAGAAAGGAAGTAGCTTAGGGCGAAGGTGTTAAATCCGCCGATGACCCGATCGCCCGATCACCCGATGAAGTTACTCATAGTTCTCCACCATCGTTTCGAACTCTGGAATGCGCCGCCCTGGTTCCCGGAAGGGCTGCGGCGAGAATTTCCTGACATTGACATTATTCATCTCACCAGCTATGACGGAATCGAGCAACATTTGCGCGATGCTGAAATCCTCATTGCATGGTCGCTGCGTCCCGAGCAATTCAAAGCAGCCCGGAAACTTCGCTGGATTCATTCCCCCGCCGCTGCCGTGCATCAACTCATGTTTCCAGAGTTGGTGAAAAGTGACGTCGTTCTCACCAACGCGCGCGAAGTGCATGGACCGGTAGTGGCGGAGCACGTAATCGCACTCATCTTTGCGCTAGCCAAGGAAATTCCCCAAGCCGTACGCCTGCAGCAGCAGCATGTCTGGGGACAGGAGACGATGTGGCGCGGGCGCCCTCGCCCGCGTGAGTTGATGGGAGCAACTCTCGGCCTGGTGGGGCTCGGATCGATCGGCCGTGCAGTCGCGCAACGCGCTTCGGCGCTCGGCATGCGGGTAATCGCCGTGCGCGAGCATCCGCACAGAGAATTGCCCGAAGCAGTAGAGGAAGTCTTTGCCACCTCGGAAATCGGCACAGTGCTCCAGCAGTCCGATTACGTGGTCCTCGCTGCGCCGCTTACTCCTGAGACCCGCGGATTAGTGAACGCCTCCCGCCTGGCCATGATGAAATCCGACGCCTGCCTGATTAACGTAAGCCGTGGACCGCTGGTGGATGAACTCACGCTTGCGGCCGCGTTGCGCAAGCACAAGATAGGCGGCGCAGCGTTGGACGTCTTTGACAAGGAGCCTCTGCCCGAGGATTCTCCGCTGTGGGATTTGGAGAATCTTCTCATAACGCCACACACCGCGGGCCTTACAGAGAAGCTTTGGGAGCGGCACTATGCGCTGATCTCGGAGAATTTGCGGCGCTATCTTGCCGGCGAGCCGCTTCGTGCAATCGTCAACAAGCAAACGGGATATTGATAGGGCACCCCAGGCATATTGTTCCTCATGACACACTTACACCTTCGTAACTGGATGTCCCCACCTGTGGCGCGACAAAATAATGTATTCCCATGGAACCGGAAAACCGCGGCCAGACTCAGCCTCGCCCTGCTATTGCGTGGGAGAAATTGCGCGCCTCCGTCGCACGCATCCCAACCGCCTGGGTCATCCTTGGATTGTTCCTGTTGGCCGCTGTTCTGATGGCGATTCATACCAGCTTCGCGGCGAAAGACTCCAGCCTCCGCATCAAGGTGCAGCACGGTCTTCGAGGTGGGCAGCTTTACGTCTGGGTCGATGGCGACCTGGCGTACTCTGGAAGGCTTACGGGATACACGAAAAAGAAGTTCGGCCTGCTGCCGGAATCGGTGCAGGGCAGCCTCTCCGAAACTCTCGCTGTTCCTTCAGGCAAACATCAAGTCCGCGTGCGCGTAGCGTCCGACAGCGGCGCGGTGCAAGAAGACACCATCATGGGAGAGTTCGTCACCAATAGCCAGCGCACGTTATCTATATCCGCGCGCCTTGATGATGTTGCTTTGAGCTGGCAAGGCGGCGGGAATGTGTCCGCCGGAAGTGTACCTGTTGAGCCTGCTGCCGGCATTGGCTGGATGGCGCGTTATGCCGGCACGCTAATCCTGACCGCGGCTGGCTCCATCATCTCCGCTGTTACTGGTTACGCCATTCGCGAAGTGCCGGCCTACATTCGAGCCCGCCAGGGTGATGCTCCAAGAATTTAGATCTCATCTCATTAACAAGCCACTTTGAGCGTTACTGGTGAGATGGCGATGTTACGCCAACAATCCCAAAGGTCGAATTCGGGCAGATCAGTTGGAACAGGACCGGAAGTCGAGTCTCAGGACTACGCTGCCTGATTTCTCGTCCACTGAATGGTCCCATTGCAGTTCATTCTGGTGACAAGGACTGTCTCGAAAGTACGGCGCGGATTGTAAAAGCGAGAGTTCCCAAAGGCGACTGTTGTAGATTTGGCCACCTTTCATCGGCAATGACTTCAACAGCTCATCACCAGTAGCTTCATCTAGACCTAGAACCTCGATACGGCTTACGTAGAACTGCTGGCCCTCGTCGATGTCCATGTCGAGTGAGATCAGCTTGTTGGCTTCATCAAATCGAGTATTCGGAATAACGGTAAAGTTGATGTAGCCAAATTGGGTATAGGCCTTACGGAGGTTCTCTAGCCCTTTGCCGACTTTCTCTCTGCTCAAGATGTCGCCGTCCTTGATTGGGAAAATCCTCCGCAATGATGTGACATCCGCAATTGCTCTATTGTGCTTGAACCTGATTCCGCCCAACCTGTATTGACTGCCCTCATCCACCTGAAAAGTAAGGCCGATTCGTTGTTTGGCGGAATCGTTGTTCAACCCGATCGCCGCTCCGCTGACTTTTACCTTGAAATATCCATTGTCTTGCCACCCTGTTCTAACCCTCTCGACAGCTTCGTTTCTGACGTCGTCAATCGAGTACCCATGAGTCTTCTCTTTGACGGAAGTAGCAATCTTGTTTTGATCTGAAATGGGCATCTGGAACGCACCTAAGAACGTTATGCCTGAGACTGAGACAGTGTATTGATCATCTGCCTCAGATGACGCTGGACAGGTCTGAGGTGAAATAGGTGTGCGAGGTAGCTGTCCAGCAGACAACTTCGCCCCGACGACGCAGGCTGCAACCAAGACAACGATTTGCGCCAGTCGATAGCGCATGCGGAGAATTATAGGCCAGTTCAGGCCTGTTGGATTTTGTTGGTGTTGTTGACAAGCCTTAACACCAACTATCCCGAACAGCCATTGTGAGATAGCTTCTAGTCAATCTTGCAGCTCTAACCGAACTGCTGGATCACCCGGTAACATTCGCAAGCCGCCGTCTCCAGCCCAGCTCGATCGGTGATCTTCACCGTACCCCGCGCGTACTCGATGAATCCAGCGCGTTGCAACACCGCCGCCGCCACGCTCACTGTCGGACGCCCGGTCCCCAGCATGGCGGCGAAGAATTCATGCGTCATGGGCAGCAGATCGGAGCCGAGCCGATCCTGGCACATCAGCATCCAGCGTGCCAGCCGCTGATCGATTTCGTGCAGCCGGTTGCATGCCGCCAACTGCGCAACTTGCATGCTCTGCAGCAAGGCATAGCGGGTAAGCCGTTGCTTTAGATCAGGGGTTTCATTCAGCGTGACTTCCAGCACTTCGGCCTTGATGCGAAAAGCAAATCCCGCCGCCTGCACCATGGCGCCGTAAGGACTGCAACAAAGGCCCGCCGCCAGCGGGGTACCTACAAAGCCTTCCCGGCCCACAATCCCGACTTCGACGCTTCGCCCGTCCTGTACGGCGATCACCAGCGAAATCAGGCAATCGTTGGGAAAGTATCCGTATTGGAACCCCTGGGAAGCCTCATGCAGTCCCTGGTGTAAGGCCAGTTCCAGGTACTCAATATACGGCGCAACCAAGCCCCATTCTTCATCCTTCAGCGCCAACAGCAGACGGTTGTGGACCACATTCCCGCTATTGTCAAAGCGGCCCGCCGTTGTGTCCGGTGTAACCAACTGCGGCCGGTCTCCATTGATCGGCTTGGGCGTTCTTATGTCTAAAGGTAGTCTGGTCGCCATGTTACGGATCTCCCGTGCAAATGTCTCACCGCGAAGCGAAAACTTGGATGCAGGGAACGCGCAGCCGTGCTGCTCACTGCACCGCTTTCTGAGCAGTACAAGAAAGCAGGTACAAACCCCTCGGCGAAGGTGAGCACATAGGGCATAAGCCTTAAGCACTCATAAGAAACAATTTTTCTGCAGCTTTGCTTGAGGGTGAGTAGATGCACACGTAGAATCCCAGCAACTCACAAACAATCAGAGTGTGGACCCGCGCAACCGGGACGACTCTGCGCTTGCGCGCCGCGCGATCAATCTAAATTGAATTGGAGAAGGTGCTGTATGAAGAAGTACGTTCTGCCGGTCTTCTTGACCGCAACCCTAGCCGGTTGCGGCGGAGGCATGTCCAAGACATCAACCACCGCGCCCGGACAGCCCTCAACTCGATCTCAAGTGACGGTTTCCTCCCCTGCCAATAACAGCACCGTTCCGCCGCAGGTGCACTTCGTAGCCAACGCAGCCACACCTTGTACGAAGGGCATCTCGTTCATGTCCGTCTATACGGCGAGCAACACGCTCGCATACACCACGAACGGCTCGACTCTCGATACTCAGCTTAACCTCAACCCCGGCAAATACAGTACTTCGGTGCAGGCTGTCGACAACTGTGGCGGCACCGCGAGCACTCCGGTGAACATCACCGTCAGCAGCACTGCTGGTACTCCTCCCAATCCGGCGCCGCCGCCCACTCCGGGCAAGAGCTTCGCCAGCCTGCAAACCAGCAAAGGATGGAACGGCTACGGGCTGCTGCCCACGTCTTACGTTATCTGCTCATCCTGCAAGTCCAGCGGGCCGCAAGTGACTTGGTCCCTGAAGCAGGGCGTGACCTCTCCCTCGCTCAGCGGCAAAGCCACGCAATTCGATATCGGCGGCACCATGCAGTTTGCCGACGCGCTGTGGAACAATCACTTGATCGGCGACTATTCTTCTCAAGGACTCGCCGACGGCGGTCACTCGCTCGCGCCCACCCTTCACAACTTCATCTATGACGTCTATTTCTACAGCGACAAGATGGAGACTTCGCAGGCGGTAGAGTTCGACATCAACCAGTTCGTCAACGGCGAGTCGTTCATCTGGGGACACGAATGCCGCATCGCAGGCGGCCATCAATGGGATATCTGGGACAACCAGGGCATGAAGTGGATTCCCACCGGCATTGGTTGCAATCCCAAGACGAACTCATGGAATCATCTGACCATCCAGGTGCAGCGCACCTCCGATGACCAGGTGCTGTTTCAGACCATCACCCTGAATGGCAAGACTTCCACGCTGAACCACAAAGAGCCGCCGACCTCAACCGGATGGTATGGCGTCACCATCAATTACCAGATGGACGGAAATCACTCGCAGCAACCCTATTCTGTCTGGCTGGATAATCTGAATTTCAACTATTGGTAGGATCCCAAGGAGGGCGCATTCTCCGGAATGTGCCCTTTGCGCTTCTAATCGGCAGCGTTGCCGCACTCTCCAGCCTTCAATCTCTGGCGAATCACCTTCACCGCCGCCTTGAAGACGCGTCGTTCTTCGTCATTCATCTTGCGGCCGTAGGTCTGCTCAAAGCTCCGTTCGAACTCCTGCAGCTTCGTGAGAATCGGATGGTCGTCTACCTGCAACATTGCACCGTTCGGGGGGATTGGCGAAAAGTATATTTGTTGGTCCTGCTAATGTCCTATACGGAACATACTGTAGGAAACCTGTAAGGCTGCACCAGGCGTCGAAAAACGGCGCATTCAAAGCAGTTCTCGCCCGCGGCAGCTTTCGAAACCGACGCGGTGAAGCTGGCTCGCCTGCAACTTGGTCCGGGAGGCGCCTTGCCCCGAGATCTTCACGAACACGACCGTCACGACCTCGCGCAAGTTTTGATCGCCCTCGACCCGGTTGAACTCAATGACGAGAGCGAAGAGGGAAACACCGCCATGCGTCTCGCGAGCGGCGATGCGGTGTGGTACGCGAAAAACTCCACCCACCAACCCAGGAATGCCGACAAGCAGGAAGCACGTTTCCTGACCCTCGAGCTGAAGTAACCCAGCAACTAGCAATCAGCAATTAGCAATCAGCAACTAGCAATCAGCCGCACGCGTCCGCCATGCAGCGGCAGGTCGGCGGTTCCGGAGCGTTTCATGGACCTCATTTTGTGAGAGAGAAGGAGTCGAATCGGCTTTCAACGGAGGGGGTACCCCCTCCCCCTCTCTCTGGCTAAAATCTTGATTCCAAAGCCTCCAAACCACCTCGTGCAAATCTATTGTTTGCAGCAGTTACGGGCAAAATCTTGAGGCACAGGGGTTTAGCTTGCAGATTTCTCGCTTTCGCTCAGGATTTTGCTGCTGCGCTCACGCCTGCGAGGCGCGTCAGATTGTCAAAGAGCAAACCTGCAGTATTTCAAAGGAGGGAGTCATTGTCTGTGACAGACGTCACAGGCAAGGGAATACCTGGAAGACGATGGGAGGGGGCACCTCAATCGTACAATACCCGGCAATTACCTCAATTGGAGATGCTTGTGGCTACTTCCGAGCTCACGTGGCAGATCAAATGCGATCAGGAGACTTTCGAGGGGTCTCGAAAGGATGAGAAGTTCGCCTACATTGTGGCGCTGGGGAGATCAGCAAATGCGCTGAACTCGATGCATTCCTTTATGTTGCTTGCGGGGGAGGAAGATACTCCGGCTGCGTCGCGGAACCGGATGAATTCTTACTTGTTCGCATCTGCTTTGCTGTATGAGATTCTGAAGCTAATCCGGCGCATGAACCAGACCTTTCAAGATGACGAAGTATTCCAGAACGGACTGCGGCTTATCTTGAAAGATCCCACAGCGAAGCAGATCGAAAAGGCGCACTTGAATCCAGTACGACATGGTGCCGTGTTTCACTTCGACCCTGAAATATTTGCTGAAACGATAGCGAAAAGCACGTGCGAAGAATGCCTTTTTGTACATGGGCGCGGAATGCGCAAAGGCGACGTGAATTATGCATTCGCGGATGTCATCGCTGCCGAGATTCTCGTTGGTTTCGCCGAGGATAGTGAGGAATTCTATGCGGCGCTCGAAGACGCGATGAAAAACACCAGGAATCTAGTCCTCACCTTCATACCCGCTGCCGAGGCCTTAATTGCTCATCACCTCAAACGTTGGGGTTTTTATAAGACGACGATCCAAACTTAGTTTGATTCCGGGTGTCGTAGATGGTCCCGTTGTGAATGCAGCTTTTCGCACGGTATTTCCCCGGGGTTGCCTTCTTTGATCCCCTGACCTTCCCGCACAAACAAACCGCATCGCCAGTGAACTTGTCGACGAAATAGCGGTGGGAATGCTTCTTTGCGAACCGTCGTTGGAGATGGGTCATAAGAGAGAGCAATTACCGAAGTAACAAGAGTCAGGTAATAGTTTCTGGATCTTGCGAGGTTGTTGAACCTTCGTAACGGCAAAAGTCACCGGACCTACTGGACTTCAGTGATCTATCCGTGCGGTGACATGTTTTGTCATCATGGCGAGATTGCTCCAGAAAACAGGGACAAAACGCGGAAGAATGACGCACAAACCGACAGAAAACAAGGAAATAGCGGGTGAAACCGGATGGCATATCGATTGCACAAAAAGGTAGAGGACGCCGAAGGGGGTAGGGGTTCTGGGAGGTGAAAAAAGTTCAATGAAACATTTCTTGGAGATCTTAACGAACGTGAGGATTGGCACCGCAGAAGTGGGAGGCACGGTGAGCCTTCTATTTCTGATGGTGTATGGGCTCTATAAGGCGTGGCAAGAGTTCATTGTGAAGCTGTTCAAGTGAAGTTTTCTTGTGAGCTTGTTTTCTTTAAGCGTACAATCTCGCCGCTATGAGTCAATCCGTGAATTGGATTGTAGTTCGTTCAACCGTGTCCTCCGTCTGGGCGGCAGTCGGCCCTCTCATCGGTGTTCTCGTCGGCGGTTGGCTCACGAGTCGTAATCAGCGTCGTCACTGGCTCGCGGACAACAAGAAGCAAGAATATCGGGAACTGCTTACCTCGATTGCCGGTGCTGGAAGCAAGTTGCTAGTCTTTTATGGGAGAGATCCAATCGTTGCTTCGGGGGAAGAACTATTCAGGGTCGGCGAGACGGCCCGCGAGTCAGTCGATGTAATCTATAACCGTCTTTTCATCGTTGATGAAATCCGTAAACTGAACGTCCTGAAGCGCTGGGAAGATGGTTTTTCGGCACTCCGGGACGACCGCGACGTAAATGCTTTCGGAAAGGCGATGGATTCGCTTATGGACGATATAAGGAATGCGGCACTAAAAGAGTTTGGCTGATTGTTCCTTAGCGTGGATCTTTTGGGGCTCAAACGCGGGCGGTAGGAGCGGATGCTTCACTTGGGCGTCACGCCGCGATCTTTTCCTCACGGTTCTGGAGCAGGTGCGCAAGCGCTATCGGCTCGTCGTAATCGGGTATGTAGTCATGCCTGAACATTTTCATTTGCTGATTAGTGAGCCAGAGAAAGGAAATCCTTCCAATGTGATGCAGGCCTTGAAACTGGGCTTCGCGCGGCGGATGCTCGCTGGGATGGCCAGAGCCCAGGTCTCGAAAAGCGCGAGACCTGGGGCACCCAGTGTTCAATCCTGAATTAGATCAGGCGGAGAGGAGTGTCCGCCCCACACGAAGCAACCGTCTCTGCCAGAGCCGAGACCTCGCTCGGCCTGCTGTTCATAGAGGAGATGGATTTCGGCGAGGACGCTAGCCGCCTTTCACAAAGGCACGGAAAACATCGAGATCGCTCGTGGCTTATTGCTTGCGTCTCTCCAACATTGTCATCTTGAGCGGAGCGAAGGGATTCGCTTTGCGAATCCCTTCGCGAAGTCGAAAGACCCCGTGCCGGCTCGCGCTACTAACTGGCGTGGAGAGGAGTTCTCACCGTGAGTTTCGCCGGATGCAGTTCGTGCAGAGAACTCCTTTACAGGCCGTTGCCCGGGCCGGCAAACACGGGGTCCCCTTCGGCTTCGCTCAGGGCAGGCTCTCGACTTCGCAGGATCGTTCGCTTGCTAACGATCCTGCTTCGCTCGGGATGACAGAGTGAACGATCCTGCTTCGCTCGGGATGACAGTGACAGTTGAAGTCTGTCGCCGAACCCCCCGCCCAAGCGAAGCTTGGACGGGCCACCCTCAAATGTCACTCGCCATGTCCTTCGATGAATCGAAGGACATGGCTTGGTCGGGATGACAGGCTCTGGATGGATAATCCTAACGGCGGATACTCGCCACCTTTGCACAAAACGCAAAGGTGCGCCCACCCGCCCGACCTGTAGTGGCGTGGTTGTGTAAAGGGCACTATTTCCACACCTCGGTGATCAGGTTCGCCGTGCCGTCCCCCGACTCTTTATGAATGGGATCCAAACCGAAATTGTCCTCAATGGTACGCAGGACGCTGTAGTGGTCATACGTGCCCGCAGCCTGCGCCGTCTTCAGCATGTTGCCCAAGAATACGGTGTAGATATTATTGCTGCTGCTGCCCTCCGATTCGTCAAAGGTGACCACTACGAGGAGCTTGTTCAATTTGGCATCCGATGGCACCCAGGTTTTGTCGTCAAATGCCAACCAGTCTTTTAAAAAGCTGTGTAGCCAAGTAGATGCTTTCTTAAGCCCGACTTTGGGCCTCACGTAAGGGTCATGGCCATCGTCATCCAGGTTGGGGCTGTAAAACATGTATTGCGGCAGCGGATTCTTTTGTGGATCTTTCCTGAAATTAGAGATATCGGTCACAAAGGGATTCCCGGTCTTTGTATCCACGGAAACCACGCGCTGGCAGCTTTCCTTCTGAACTTTTATGAAGCTTAAGAAGGGCACGTGCTTCCGCGCATATTTGGAACCGGACGGGTCTTTTAGAAAATAGCAGTCCTTATCGCTTCCCGGATAGTTTTCCGCGTAATTCCTCCAATCCAATAAATCGGCAATGGTTCGATCTTCAATGGTGTCCGGGAAGTTTTTCTGCTTATCGCTTCCGTCTCGTTCTAAGGTGCTGCCCGCAATCATCGCCAGGTAGTTGGGATACGAGGGGTGGGTGAGGTTCTTGAAATTCGTGAAAACGCTTCCCTTGGTTGCGAGTTCTGCCAAAAATGGGTCCTTCATCGCAGAGGAGTAGTTTTGATTTTCCAGGACAACGATCAAGACCTGGTCGAAATGCTTGCCAAGTCGCGCCGCCGATTGACTGCCTTGCGTCTGGGGTGAGGCCACGGAGGCAAAAGCAAAAAACGATGCCAAAAGAAGGAGCTTAATCAATACAGATTCCAGTCTTCCTCTCACGCTAACCCCCAATCAAGACGCCATCTGTTCGCCTGCGAACTTGTATATACATGCGACGTTCATTTTCCCGAACGGCTTGTGGCGCGGAGTCTTGGAACAGGACAGTTCGCCCACCCTTTCGCAAAAAACGCGAAAGAATGGGGCACCCGGGTGATCTGTCAGATTGGTGTCACCCACCCTTCGAACGGCGCGAAGGGTGGGGCAGCCCAAGCGTAGGTTAGTGGCTAATGCTTGTCGGTGTCATCTGTTTTGGCCTTGGTCTTCGATGTCGCATTCTCCACCGGAGATTTGGCGGTCTTCTTCGCGTTGGCAGGCATTGCAGCAGCCTTAGGTCTCCAGAAATCAGGGGCGACCGCAGCTATCTGCTCCGGGGCATTGCTTAAGTCAGGCAGGAAGCGGTTGATCATGACCTCCGAATCCGCTACAGCTTCGGCACTCACTTTCAGGAAATTGGCGTATCCTTCGTCGCCAAGTACCTGTTGTATGGTCGGAATCTTGTCAAATCCCGCGAGCGAACTTTGCGGCACTGAGACGTAAAACACCGTGCCCTCCTGGCCTGCAATCGCCTGCGAGACCAGCACAGTGTATTGCGATGAGGCTTTCTCGCGCGCGGTTTTCGTGTCTTTCAAAAGCGACTCGAAAGCTGCCACTTGTCCGGGCTTCACATGAACCACAGTAGTGCGCAGCCAGCGAGATTCTCCGATGAGTTTGGCGAACGCCGCAGGATCACTGGGCGCGTTGCTGCTGAGGTCCCAGCGCCGGCGCCGGATTTCTGACCGTGACTTCACCAGGCATTGACCCAAATCCTGAAAAAGCTTGTCGGTTGCTTTGCCGTACGATTTTTCCATTGCCGCCATAAACGTTCCGGTGGCCTTTTCGATATCCGCATAGCTGTGGCGCGTGCTGATGAAGGTGACCCGATCTCCTGGGCCATAGACTGTCTCCATGGTCAGCCAGGAGTCGCCACCATTTTGCCGGTTGGCCAAGACAATCTTTTTCGAGAGAGCGTCGAAGTCGGCGCGTTTTTCTGGTTTCACCTGGGCGGTGTAGACATCAAGGTAGTCTTCCTGCGCTTGCTGAGCTTGTGCGGCAGCCATCGCCGCCAGCAACACCAAGGCAATCGCGGTCCATAGCGCTTTCCGCTGCATACCAGCCTCCTTGTTTTTGGGATTCCTTCGGACGACGCCACGCTACACGCGAGGAACTCTGCCGTCAAGAGGGATAGGGGCGGATTTGAGGTGGACCGTTTCCGTGACGCCCTTGCCCGGAAGACCCTCGATGAGGCAGAATGGCAGCCCGCCGGGACTGCCGGCTGGACGCCGAGTCCGAGCAGTCTGCGACGCGGCTCGGCACGCTTCCGGGCCGACGTAGAGAAAAACTATGACATCCTTCCCTCGAATTTGTTTGTCGCGTGTACTGGTTGTCTCCAGCATTCTGATATTCACGTTCGTGGCCATCACCCAGAAGTCATCCGCCCAAAGCTGCTTCATCTCCGCGCCCAGTATCCTGGCGGGGCAGCATCCGATCTCGGTGGCGGTTGGCGATTTCAATCTTGACGGCCTCATGGACATGGTTACTGCCAATCCGCCGGACCAGGGCGTCTCGCTTCTTCTCGGCAACGGCGACGGAACTTTCCAGCCGGCGCGGGCGAATCCGGTGGGATTCCAGCCGTGGTTTGTGGCGGTGGCCGATTTCAATCGCGATGGCAAGCCTGACGTCGCCGTCGCCGACTATACCTACTGCGTTGCCAGCGTGATTTACATCCTGCTGGGCAATGGCGACGGAACCTTCCAGCCCGCGCTCAACTTTAAAGTGGACAAGACTCCCGTATCTCTAGCGATCGCCGACTTCAACGGCGACGGGATCGAGGACATCGCGGCCTCGAACTGGTGCAGTGGCGATGTCAGCGTGTTGATCGGCAACGGCGATGGGACGTTTCGCGGCCCCACCAACTACACCGTCACGGGCGCGCTTTCCGTCACCGCAGCCGATTTCAACGGGGATGGCAAGATCGATCTGGCCGACGTTGGCGGGGATGGCGAGGTGAACCTGCTGTTTGGCAACGGCGACGGCACCTTCAAGCCCGCGAAAAGTTTTCTGGTGGCTTCCGGCATCTTGCCCAACGCGATTGCGACTGCCGATCTCAACCATGACGGACATGCCGATCTGGTGCTGGCGAACATCTTCGGCGGCACCTTCAACAAGGGAACCGTGGATGTCTTGCTTGGCAACGGTGATGGGACGTTTCAAACCGCCGTCAGTTATGACTCGGGCGAAAATTCGGAGTCGGTCGCGATTGCGGATTTGAACGGAGACGGAATCCTCGATCTCGCCGTCTCGACCGACAACAGCGATGGGATAAACATATTCCTGGGAAATGGGGATGGGAGCTTCCGCTATGCAGGCGAGTTCGTCTCTGGCGACGGATCGACGTCGGTGGCGGCGGCGGATTTCAACCGCGATGGCAAGCTTGACCTTATTGTCGCCAACAACGGGATTGGCACGTCGGCGAACGGAAATTTGTCGCCGGGGAATCTCAGCCTGCTGGTTGGGAATGGCGATGGAACATTTCAGTCAGGACGGAATACCGTGGCCACCCGCGATCCGGAAGGCATTGTCGCGGGCGATTTCAACGGCGACGGCAAAGCGGATATTGCGGTCGTAGGCTCGATTGGAGCGGTCAAGGTGCTGCTGGGGGCCGGCGACGGCAGCTTCACGGATGGATCCAGTTACCAGGGCAACATTGGCTTCGACGATGTTGCCTCGGCTGACTTCAATCATGACGGCAAGCTGGACCTGGCGGTGACCAGCGCATACGCCAGTGGGATGCTTGTATTTCTCGGAAATGGCGATGGCACATTTCAGCCGCCGATTCGATACCGGGCGGGCAAGACTCCGCGGGCGATCGCAGTAGCCGACTTCAACCATGACGGCAATCCTGACCTGGTGGTCACCAACGACATCAAGGGATCGCAGGGAAGGGTGAGCATTCTTCTGGGGAACGGCGACGGCAGCTTTCAGTCGCCGGTGGGATACAACGCGGATGGGCGTCCGAAGTCGGTGGCGATTGGCGATTTCAATCACGATGGCAAACTCGACCTGGCAGTGGCCAACTTTGTGAGCGGCAACGTCAGCGTGTTACTCGGCAACGGTGATGGCACGTTCCGTGCGACGGTGAATTATGTCGTGGGAACGGCGCCGAGGTGGATTGCGACCGGTGATCTGAATGGGGACGGCAAGCTCGATCTGGCGGTGGCGGATTTTGGGACCCGCAATATCGCCGTACTGCTGGGCAACGGGAATGGGACATTTCAGCCGCCGGTTGGCTATTACGCCGGCCGCTATCCCGGCTTTGTGGCTATCGGCGACGTGAATGGCGATGGCAAACTGGATTTGGTGGGGGCCGTCTCGTTTACGGCGATACACGGAAATGGCAGTGTGGCGGTGCTCGTGGGTAATGGAGATGGTAGCTTCCAGCTACCCACCTACTACGGTACCGGCCTGCTGCCCCGGGCGTTGGCTCTTGCCGATTTTGACGGCGACGGCGCTCCGGACCTGGCCAGCGTGAACTTCACGAGTGACAACCTTACCGTGTTACTCAACAGCCGGGGAGGGAAGGTAAAGGCAAAGACGACAAAGATCGCTGCAGGAGAGTGAAATTTCAGCCGGCTAGGGGACACGGGATAGGCTTTGCCCAATAATGCTGCCCTGCCCACAAAGTCCCATGTCTGCCTAAAAAGTCCGCACTCTACTTCATGTTCAAGCAGACCAACAAACCACAGGGTGATTGCCCGACACGAAGCGGGCCATTGTTGACCGCGCACAAAAAACACCTCTATCGAGAGCGGAGACGGCAGCCTAGCCGTGCGTAGCCAGCGTATGTTCTGACTGCGCAGACTCGTGAGCTAGGCTGCCTTGGGAGGGTTTTCGAAATGTTCCTTCACCCTCTCGATGTGCTTCTTCTTCGCTTTGAAACCCATCAACGAAAGTGCTCCAACCGCAAGACCGAATACAGCTAATGGAATAATCACACCCAACTTAGTCACCCCTTTCCACTTGAATGCCAGAGATTGTCAAGATGAAACCAAGAACACCGAATGCCGTAAGGATCGCCAGTTTTAGGCACGCGGTTCTGTCCATCTTCTTCAATTCGTCTAAGTGCCAGATCGTATCAAGCGGGACAAAAACAAGCAGCAAAATCCCGATTTCCCGCATTGATTCGCTGACGATCTCATGATAATGCTTTCCGCTCGGCTGTCTGTCGGCCACAGAATCCGCGCTCCCTTAGGAGGCAATTTCGTAGCCAGCCGTTGTACACCTAAACCCCCAGTTTGTAAACGAGTTGCTTCGTTTTGTTCGGATTACGGAACAAGACGTATGCACCGTTTTTCACATTGAACCATTAATTCTGAGCGGATATTACGGCGGTTTCCACTTACGACAGTAATGTCTCTGGTGCTCGCAGGGCCAAATATGAGTGATGTGTAGAAGACCCATAAAGTTTCATGCGTATGCGAATTCTGCCCCCACATCTAAACAGCGTCTGTGATCTCCGTCACAACTTTCGCAATTTTTACCCGCTTGAGACTCCTTGCCCAACAACTCCCTCTGCTGTCCAAAGAATAGCCGTTCAGGGCCGGTTATTGGGCAAAGCCTACGGGATACGGGATAGCACTTTCGTGGGTCGCAGGGGCACGCGAGTGCCATTCCCAGAGATTTGGGGAGGCGGTACCTTGATTTCGAGCAGTTCTGGGGGAGGGCTGCCCGGGCGTCCAGTGACTCGCAAGAGTCCGGGACGCTCGTTAATTTTTGGGGTAAAAAAGGGCCGCGATCAGCGGCCCTTTTGATTTGGGTTGAATGCCGAAACGGTTAATGTCCTTTGCCTTTGTTCAGCAATACACTGATCAGGTGGCCGAAGCCCGCATTGCTGTCGGCGGCGATCAAATCCAGAAATCCGTCTCCGTTTAAATCGCTGAGTACCATCCCTTCGGGATAAGGTCCGATCACGTAATCGACGCGAGGCAGAAATGTACCGGTTCCAGTCCCCTGGTACGAGTTGACCAGATTTCCATAAATCGTGTTGGTAATAAGGTCCAAGTGCCCATCGCCGTCCAGGTCGGCAAGCCCGATCCAGTAAGGGCCAAGTGTGGTCAGAAACTGTGTGGGTGCTTGAAAGCTGCCGTCCCCGTTTCCCAGAAGAATTCCGATAGCGCCGTGGTAGGAGTCGAAAGAATCCGTGGTCACGATGTCCAGATTCCCATCTTCGTTGATGTCGCCAACCGCGAGCCGGCCGGGACTCTGTTCTGCGGGGTAGTCAACGTGAGTCTGGAACGTACCGTCTCCATTGCCGAGCAAGATACTGACCAGATTTGCGCCGAAACCGATGTTGCCCGTAGTAACGATGTCAAGTTTGCCGTCGTGGTTGAAATCACCTACTTCAATACTCTCGGCGGTTTCCCCAACCAGGTAGGTCACGGCGGGGGTAAATGTGCCATCCCCATTCCCCAGCAGCACGCTGACGTCTCCACCAGTATTGATATCGAAGTTCGCGGTAACTATGTCCAGCTTGCCATCGCCATTGAAGTCGCCGATCGCGACAGCCACTGGACTCAATGCCACAAGATAATCGGTTCTAGGTTGGAACGTGCCATCGCCATTTCCCAGAAAAACGCTTACCTCTCCTTGCGATGTGGTGGCCAGACTGCTGACCACCAGATCAATTTTGCCATCGCCGTTCAGATCGGCTGAGCTGACAGCTTGGGGATTTTGTGGCGTCGTGTAGGTCTGAGTAATGGGATATGCTTGACGCCCCGTCGCCAGGAGGATGGTCAGGGTAGAGTAGGAGCTCGCAACCGCAATGTCCTTCTTCCCGTCGCCATTGAAGTCTGCGCTGGCGACCGCATACGGCGGATCTTGAACCTCGTATTCCATTGGCGCTGCAAGGTACCCTGCGGCGTAGCCAACAGCACGCTCAATACCCCGGTATCGACTCCGTTGCGGAAGGCGTCGTCCGGCAGCGCAAGATCGGCCCTGCCATCGTTGTTAAAGTCTGCTGCCACCAACATTCCCGGCCCGGGCCCATAGTAAGTGGGTGGGCTGAATTTCCCATTCCCCAGTCCTCGTAGGACGCTGAGGTTTTGGTCTGAGGCATTTGCGGTGCCAATATCGAGCTTCCCGTCGTTGTCGAAATCTGCGATCACCAGGTGCTCCGGCGCGCTTCCTGTTGTATACGCCACCGCGGCTGCGAAACTACCGTCGCCGTTGCCATGCAGTATGGAGACGGTAGTACCTTTGAAATCGGCGACCGCGAGATCAAGGATGCCATCGCCATCCAAATCCGCAGCACCTACATCGAAGGGGCCGGATCCTGCCGGATAGCTGCTGCGGGGCCCCAGGGTACCGTCCCCATTGCCGGGGAAGATCGTTATGGTATCCACATCAACGTTCGTGAGTACCGCGTCCCGATGCCCGTCGCGATTAAAGTCGGCTAGAACGACAGCAGAACCACCGTTCCCGGAACTCACGTGATACGTAGCCACTGTCTGGAAGCTCGCATCACCGTTGCCCAAGAAGGTGTTCAGAGTACTGGCGTTCGCGTTAGTGTTATAGCTGACTAAATCCACGATTCCATCGCCGTTCAGGTCGCCTGCGGCTATCGATTCGACAGAATTATTCGACAGGACTGGGCCGGCCACAAAGGTACCATCACCATTACCAAGCATCACGCTGACCGCATTGAAGCCAATGGTGGCCAGGTCCAGGTGCCCGTCGTTATTGAAATCGGCGGCGATCAACTCCCCCACCCCCGCAGGAACCGTGTAATGCCCCTTGCGCTGGAAACCTCCAGCTCCGCTACCCAAACTGATTGTCAGTTGCTTGGACCCAGCAGCACCCGCCACGTCGACGTTGCCGTCTTCATTGAAGTCTCCTGCCGCCAGGGCGAATGCGCCATTTGCAAACGAATACTGAGGTACTACTCTGAACAGCGGAACTCCCTGCGTGGCTGCCGATGCCATGACTCCAAACAGGCACAAGATAAGCAGGATGAAACAGACCTCATAGATAGTATTGCGCTGTATTTTGCTCATGATGGACTCCTGTTGAGGGGAACTGCTCAGCGGGGCCGAGAAACCGCCACAAATATACACCTAGTTTGTCGGCAGGATTGTGAGCGACGTCACTCGGCCACGTACAGGCCCTCTCATGATGAACAGGAATTGAGGGTTTAGAACGGCGTTGGGGAGCGCGGTTTCAGCGCGCGTACTTTCCCATCAATTCAGCTTTCGCCAGGACGTGGCCTTCCATCGCTTTCTCGACGTCCGCCTTGGTGGCGCCGGGTTTGAGGTTCAGCTTGCTGTTCAGCGCGTAGAGTCTGAAGAAGTAGCGATGAGGTTTTCCGGGCGGCGGACATGGTCCGCCGTAGCCGATCCTGCGGAAGTCATTGCGCCCCTGGCGAGCGCCGTTGGGCAGCTCCTCCGACTTTGGAACATCTTCTGGGAGGCTGGCGGTGCCGGCGGGCAGGTCGTAGAGCACCCAGTGTGTCCAGTTGCCAACCGGGGCATCAGGATCGTCGGCAATCAGGGCGAGACTCTGGGTACCGGAGGGAGGCGTGGTCCAGGAAAGTTCGGGAGAGGCATCCGCTCCATCGCAGGTAAATTTCCTGGGAATGTTTCCACCGTTGGGGAATGCTGTGCTGGTAATAGAAAACGCCATACTTCCTCCTTGCGCTTGAGCTGGCTGGGGCAAGGAAACGACAAAGGCCGAGAGCGTCAGGGCAGTTGCCAAAATTGTCGAAAACATTCTCGGGAACGTTTTTGTAAATTCAGGAGTCACGCTGGTGCTCCAATCGGCGGGCTTAGAACGTCGAAATGGTGAAGTTGACTGTGATGCGGGCCTCGGTCTCAACGGGTTGTCCGGATTGAACATAGGGCTTGAAGCGCCATTGCTTGACCGCCTCGCGCGCGGCCGTGGAGAGAATGGCGGGTCCGCTGAGCACCTGCAAGTCCTGGATCAGTCCATCCTTGCCGATCAGCGCCTGCAAAACGACCGATCCCTGCACCTTCATCTGCTTAGCCAAAACGGGATAATGGGGTTGCACCGAGCGCGCGACCACCTGCGCGCTTTCCGGCGAAAGATGAGCGCTGTGCGGGGCGTTGGAAATAGCGGACGGAGGCGGTGTGGAGGCACTGTCAGTGGCGCCAGATGACAGGTCGACGTTGATTGACGGGTTGCGGGTGGGAACGGTGCGACGTTGGTCGCCGGCCACCACTTCGATTTCGAGCGGTGGCAGCGCCGCGCGGTTGATTACGGGGGCCGCGGGTAGTTCCGTCGGAGCCGAGGCGGACGCCACTTGTGTGTGCTGCTTTGCCTTTGCCTGGGAAGCTGCGGAAGTGTCAATGGCGGCGCTGCCAGTCTTTGGCCGATACGCAGCGCCCACGTGTTCCACCTGCTCCGATTCCGCGCTGGAGCTGGCCGGGAAAAGGAATTGCCGGTCCTTTATTAGGACCAGGATCAGCGCCACCAGCAGCATCGCCAGCGCAATCAGCATCTGCCTTCGCTGCCGCCGCTCCAAGGCAACCGCGGACTGCGCGACGCCGACGTTCTGGCTTTCTTCTTCCATCAGTGACATCCGTAATACCCCTATTCCAGGGTGTCGGCCACGTATTCGTACTCTGTCCAGTATGCCTTGAAATGGCCGCGGAAAGCTAGCGGAACGGCAGTCGTTTACCGCTTGTTATTCCGAGCGATGGCTCTGACGTGAATAATAATCCGGCTACGCGGCTTCCTTGGCTTTGTCCGCGGGCGCGATCTTCTCACCCTCAGCTTTGGCTTCAGGATGGCCGCGCTCCGCGGCTGCGTGCTCGATTTGAGCGTTGATTTCGCCGCCGGCCAGGAAAGCAAATCCGCTGACATAGAACCAGACCAGAAGAATGATCACTGCCCCGAGAGACCCATAGGTTTTCGAGTAGGAGTTGAAGTAGTGAAGATACAGCCGGAAGCCGGCCGTCGCCGCCACCCACACGAGCACGCCGATCACCGAGCCGGGAGTAATCCAGTACCAGTGCTGTTCCTGCAGGTCAGGCCCGTAATAATAGATGAGCGAGAAGCTGAAGCTGATCAGCACCAGCGCCACCAGATACTGTACGACCTTGGTAGCGATCACCGTTACCGGACCGAGAGACAGGTAAGCGCCGAGAAAGTTTCCCAGGTGTCCCCCCACCAGCAGCAGCGTTAGCGCAACGATCGCCAGCACTGCAAAGGCAATGGTCAACAGGAGCGCAATCAGACGCAACTTCCACCACGGCCGATGATCGCGCACCGAATAGGCGCGATTCAGTCCTGAGATCATAGAGACCATTCCACCCGAGGCGGAGATCAGCGCCAGCAGAATGCTGAACGTGATCTTTCCTTTTCCCGAGTTCTGCGTGACTTCAGCAATGGTCCTGGTCACGACCTGGTACGCGGAAGGAGGCAATGCGGTTGCGATGTAAGACATCAGGCTGTCGCGTAACACGGTTCCGCGCGACGCCAATAAACCGAACAACGACAGAAGGAACATCAGCGCAGGGAAGATGGAGAGAATGAAGGCGTAGGCTAATTCGGAAGCGAGTCCGAAGAGATCGTTCTCGTTAATTCCGTCCCACACGCGCTTGAGGAGCTGCCGGAGAATGAGTCCGCCAAGAGACCAAATGGACTCAAGTTGCTCCTGCGTGCTCAGAGTGGATGTGCTCAAGGTGGAACTCGCAATCGTCTTGGTAAGGGTTTTAGATTCGTGCCCGGTCGCCAGTCGTTGCCACGCCCTGCCCTATGAATTGCATGAACAACTTTGATTCCGCTATTTGGAAGGCGTGAACCGGGGACATTGCCGGTGTTACGCTGAAATAATCGTGTACTGTTGGAAAATATTTCCGGGTCACGCCAAGCTGCTGTTGGGCATCCTTTTATTTGTCTGCCGCGCGACAATGGCGGGAGCTGCGCCAGTCACTGCTGCTGACTGGCCGGTGCGATGGCAGCCGCTGACGCTGGTCAACGGCGCACCGGTTTTGTTTCGTGTTACTCCGCCGGTTCCGCTGAATACTCTTTGCGGCGAGTGGCTGGGACGACAAGTGTTCTTCTCTCAATCGGGCGTCAGTCGAACTTGGTATGGAATCGCAGGGGTGAGTCTGGACACGCGTCCCGGCCGTTACGTGCTGAACCTGGAAGGAATAACTGCCGGAGGAAAGCCGGTTAGCTTCCAAAAGCTTTTGGTGGTTCATTCCGCGCACTACCGCAGGATTGCGGTCAAGGTGGCACGACAATTCACCGAACCGAGCGCAGAGCAACTGCACGAAATCGGGCAAGACAAGAATGTTAAGCATGATATTTTCGCGCGAATCGATCCCGAGCGCGCGTGGGCTGGCCTGTTCCGTCCGCCGGTCAAGGCGCAAGTCTCCGGCGTGTTCGGCACCAGGCGCACTTTCAATGGACAAGTGCAGAGCACGCATCAGGGACTGGATTATGCAGTGCCCGTGGGCACGCCGGTCGCAGCGTTGAATCGCGGCACAGTTCTGTTGGCACGTCCGCTGTACTTCGAGGGGAATTGCGTAGTGCTCGATCACGGACAAGGCCTGCTGACGATTTACATGCACTTGTCGACGATCGAGGTGAAGGAAGGTGAGTCGGTGCATCGCGGTGAAGAAATAGGACTAAGCGGCGGCACAGGGCGCTCCACTGGGCCACATCTGCACGTCGCTGTGAGGTGGCAGGGATTTTATCTGAATCCTGCGACCATGATGAAGCTGAAGCTGCCGTGAGGGGTGACGCGTTCACCCACCCTTTCGCAAAAAAACGCGAAAGAGCCTGCCCTGAGCGCAGTCGAAGGGACGGGGCACCCGTGCGATAGGATGAGGGCACCGGCGAATTGATGCTTAGACGATTGCCGCGACTTGAGATTGCAGAACCGCAGAGACCAGTTCCTGCACCGCAACGCCGTCGCGAAATGTGACCGTCCTGCCCGAAATTGCGGGGACCCTTTCTCCAGGAACCAGAATGCCAACCAGGTTCAGAGGATCGGCGGCTGAGACGGTGAGAGATTCTCCCGAGGGCGGCAGCTTGCGGGTTGCGCGTAACGATTCAACCGCTACTGGCAAGGCGAATTGTTCGCCAATGAAGCCGTCGATAAAGCGGCCGCCGCGAATCTCGCCACGATCCTCCAGCCGGCGAAATGCCATTTGCAATTCGCGCCACTTGGGCAGACCGGTTTCGCGGGCCAGCAGATCGCGGAAGACCACACCGTAACGCTTGAGCAACATCCAGCAAGTTGCTTCAGCGGCTCTTGATCGCTCCACCGCCTGCTCCGTATAGAGCAACGCCCAGCGCCCAGTGCTGTGGCGCGGGCGGGCGGTGCGGCCGCTGCCTTGTCCGGCGCGGCGTTTGGGATCGATGAGCGACCGCAGGTTGTCGAATCCATCAGCGGTGACGATACCCGCTGCCACGAGTTCCCAGAGCGCGGTTTCGATTTCCGCTTTCAGCTTTCCCGTTCCGCGAACGATGTCGGCAAAAAACGACGCGCCCCGCTGCTTCAGGAACTCCATGACCTGGCGCGCACCCTGGCTCAGGCCGCGGGCTTCGGCCTGTCCGGAAATGGGATCGTGCGGCGACATCCAGTCGGCTTGTTCGCGTACGAAGAAAGTGATTGGGGCTACGCTGGTGGGAATCACTCGACGCTTTCCCGCGGCTGAATCCTCAAGCGTAGCCGGATGCGGCGAGAGCCTGCCCCATCCCACCGCTCCGGTGAGACATAACTGATCGAGCCACTTGGGATCGTAGTCGGCCACGCGACGCGCCAGCACTTGTCGCTCCCAGGCATTGGCGGGAATTTCGAAGCCTTGCAGTTGGCGCAGAGCGTCCAAGGTTCCACGTTCGCCTAACAACTGCGTCCCGGGAGCAACATGCTGCCAGCGCAACAACCATCGCATGAATTGCGCCGCTGTGACCGGCTCGATCTGCTTGCGTAAGGTCGCAACCGTGAGCCGATGAACGCGGGCCAGCAGGCGCCTCTCACACCACTCCGTCTCGTGTGGCGCGGGCACTCCTGTCCGCGATGCATTGCCGGTAAAGTTTCCCCGCAACACAGCCCCGGCAGCTTCCATGCGAAGCAAAGCTTTTTCGATTTCCGATGCCGGAAGTCCCAGCAAATTTTCCAACTGTGTGGCAGTGGTTGGCCCGAGATGCTGGACCCAGCCAGTCACCATGGTGAGAATCGCATCGTCGCGCGAAATGGAGGACTCGCCGTTCCCGCTCGTGCGCGCCAGCGCAGCGACTGCTTCACTCATTTCCGGGTCCAGATGCGCCGCCGGAAAAATTGCAGAGAAGAGCTGAGCCCGCTCCGCCGAAACCCAGTAGCGTCGGGGCTCCGCGGAGACTCCACCTTCGGATACAACCGCGATTCCGGCGCGTCGTTCCTGCGCCAGCCGCTCAAAATAGCTCTGCCATTCTGCACAGGGCACGTAGGGACAGCCGCCCTCGGCTGTCCAGTCGAGCGAAGCTCGATCGTTTGACGCTGGCTCGTTTGCAAGTTCATTCTCCGAGTGGACAGGGAACTGCCCAGTTTCGCTGGGCCGGACAGGCGGGGGCGGCTGTCCCCACGTAGACACTGGAAGTGCCACCAACGTATGCAGCACATCCTGTAACTCGTCCGCGTCTCGCACATCCGGCCAGGCTTCTTCTCGTACCTGCGCAATTGCCGCTGGATCGAGCTTGCCCACTTCCTCCAGCACTGACTCCGGCAAAATACGCCGCATCTCGACGGCGCGCGCACGCCGCTCCTCAAGCGGAGCGTCATCAAGATAGGCGTACGGATTGGCATTCAGAATCTCGTGCGAGAACTGCGATGGCACAGGAGTATCGACCGCGATGCAACGGATGCGACCTTGCTCCATTCCGCGCAGCACATCCTTGAGACCTTCCAGATCCATCGCCTCGGTGAGCACGTCTTTCATCACTTCCTGCACCAGCGGATGATCGGGAATGCGGATGTCTCCTTCAACATTTTCCTGACAAGCCGCAACCTCAGGGAAGACGGAGGCCAGCAGATCGTCGGAGCGCATACGCTGAATCTGCGGCGGAACTTTCTTCCCGCTCTGAAAGCGCAACAGCGCCAACGAGCGGTTCGCGTCCCAGCGCCAGCGCGTGCCGAAAATCGGAGAGGCCAAGGCGGCCTGTTCCAGAATCGGCTGCACAGTTTCGGGATTCAGGAAATGAAAAACATCGGCCAACGGAAAGCTGTGCTGCTCGGACAGCGCGATGTTGAGTCCGTTGTCCGTGGCTGCAGCCTGCAATTCAAAGTTAAAGCTACGGCAGAACCGCTTGCGCAGCGCGAGTCCCCAGGCTTTGTTGATGCGTCCGCCGAAGGGGGCATGAATGACGAGCTGCATGCCTCCGCCCTCGTCGAAGAAACGCTCGGCGATGATCGTATTCTGTGTGGGCACCGCACCCAACACGGCGCGGCCTTGCAGAATGTATTCAATGGCCTGCTCGGCTCCGGAATCATCCAACCCCGTTTCTTCTTTCAGCCAAGCCACGGCAGCAGCGATCTCCGGATTGTTCTGCGAGACTCCGACCGGAAACGTATTCGCCAGCGTGTTGCTGAGCGTCTGGCGCAACTCGCCGACGTAGGCTGAAAGTTCCTGCGTGCGCGCCGGAGCTTCGCCCAACCAGAAGGGAATGCTGGGAGCAGCGCCGTGGGCATCTTCCACCAGCACGCGTCCTGAGTTGCTCTCTACCCGGCGTATCCGCCAGGAAGTATTTCCCAGCAGCATGATGTCGCCAGCCAGGCTTTCCACCGCGAAATCTTCGTGAATCGTTCCGACCACGGTTCCTTCCGGCTGCTGCACCACGGTGAACAGCGCCGTCTCCGGGATGGCGCCGCCGCTGGTGATGGCTGCCAGACGGCTGCCTCGCCGTGCCCGCAGTTTGCGGTTCACGCGATCACGATGGAGATAAGCGCCGTAGCGTCCGCGCCGAGCCGCAATGCCCTCGGAGAGCATTTCGAGAACCGACTCGAAAGTCTCGCGCGAAAGATTGCGGTAGGGATATGCACGCCTCACCAGAGCGAAGAGCTCATCTTCATCCCAGGCTTCCGGCGTAGCGCCGGCGTCCTCGCCCTTCGTCGTATTCGGGAGGGCCACAGTTCGGCTTGCGGCGCACGTGGCAACGATCTGCTGGGCGAGAATATCCAGCGGCGAATCCGGTATCATCAGCCGGTCCAGCTCGCCGTGGCGGATGGCACGTACCAAGGCGGCGCATTCCAAAAGCTCATCGCGAGTGGTGACAAAGAATCGCCCTTTGGGAACGGCGCCGCGCCAGTGTCCGGAGCGTCCAACGCGCTGCAGCGCCACGGCGATTGCCCGCGGAGAGCCGATCTGCACCACCAACTCCACCGTGCCGATATCGATTCCAAGTTCCAACGAAGCGGTGGCGACCAGGACTTTTACCTGGCCTTCCTTCAACTTCCGCTCCGCTTCGAGCCGCAGTTTGCGTGACAGGCTGCCGTGATGCGCGGCGACGTTATCTTCTCCAATGCGCTCCGCCAGATGATGCGCCACTCGCTCCGCCATGCGCCGCGTGTTCACGAACACCAGCGTGGACCGATGTTGCTCGACCAACTGCACCAGCCGGTCGTAAATCTCGTCCCACATTTCGTTGGAGGCGATTGGCCCCAACTGGCTGCCGGGGACCTCGACCGCAAGATCAAGCTGGCGCTTGTGTCCGATGTTGACGATGACCGGGTCAGCACGCCCCGCACCGGTTAGAAAATGAGCGACTTCCTCGATCGGCTTCTGCGTGGCAGAGAGTCCGATGCGCACCGGCGGACGATGGGCGAGAGCCTCAAGCCGCTCCAGAGAAAGCGCCAGATGCGCCCCGCGCTTGTCGTCCGCGACGGCATGAATCTCGTCCACAATAACGGTTTCGACATCCCGCAAGATTGCCCGGCTCTTCTCCGCAGTCAGCAGGATGTACAGCGATTCGGGCGTGGTAACCAGAATATGCGGAGGCCGCCTCAGCATTTTCTGCCGCTCGTGCATGAGGGTGTCGCCGGTGCGCACGGCGGTGCGAATCTCCGGCATCAGCAGACCGCGCTCGCCCGCCATCTGCAGGATTTCGCCGAGTGGGACTTCCAGATTTTTCTGGATGTCGTTGCCCAGCGCTTTCAGAGGAGAGACGTAGAGCACCTCAGTGCGGTCCTGAAGATCGCTCGCCAGCGCCTTCCGCACCAGCCGATCAATGCAGGCCAGAAAGGCCGCCAAAGTTTTGCCTGATCCGGTGGGAGCCGAAATCAAGGTCGTTCGCCCGGCGAGGATGTGAGGCCATCCTTGCTCCTGGGGTTCAGTCGCAGTGCCGAAGCGCTGGACAAACCAGTCCCTGACCAGAGGGTGGGCCCAGGCAAGAGGTGAGGCAGGAGAGGACATTCCGCCTATTTTACCATGGAGACTTTCGTCAAACATTCGCCTCGAAGGCTGCGCCGTGGACTACTGCTGGGCGTAGAATTTCCGATATAGGGGAGTACAGATATGTCGACCGCCACGTTTGACCCACTACAGACCACTGACCGCTTCTATACGGTAATGAAGAGCCTTAGTGAATTCGACAAAATAGAAGTTCGGGGAGTGATTCAGACGCTTCTGTCGACGTCAGATCGTGAGCGGTGCTTTATCGGCACCTACCAACGCGCCACGGCCAACATTGCAACGCTGCTGGAATTTAAGCACGCAAAGCATTTTCAGGCTATCGCCATGCTAGCTAGAGGGCTCTTTGAACTGGCTGTTGACGTGCGGCTAATAGATGTAATTCCCGACGGCCCCCAGAAAGATGATGGGACATGCCGACGTGGAGAAGCTGAGGTGTGCTCACAAGATCCTTCGATTCAAGGCGTCCAATCCAGCGGCCAAGGTCGATACCACCATCTACAGTTCATTTGTGGCGAACAATGAGAACCAAATAAACACTGCGAAGGGGACACTGTGGCCCACGATGAAGGATGTGCCCCACTGGTCGGGGCTCAACTTAAGCAAGCGGGTCGAGTTGGTGAAATCGCCGTTCGAGGAAATTTATGAAGTCAATTATCCGCAGCTTAGTTGGTACGTTCACTCAGGAATGACGGGCATCGTAAATCTGAAAGCGGAAACATTCACTCTCATCTGTGGATGCGCGTTTAAGCTTGCGGCGGACGCATACTGGGAAGTGCTCATGACCATGATTCGCAAACTGAAGATATCGAAAGCGAATGAGAAGATTGAAGGAAAATTAAAGGCTGCAAAGATGCTCCCCTTCACGGATACGCCCGAAGAAGGAGAGCAATTGCTAAGGGCGCTGACGCAATAAACTGGCTCGGGCATTTGGCATTTCGTTTAAGAGGTCCGCACAAGGTGGTTGACGCATTAGGGCGTCCGCTCCTCCGCGGCCGAGGGGGAGGATCGTGAAATTTAGAAGGACTAAGACGAAGGCAGTCCGGCATCGCGGCGTGGCAGCAACTGGGAACAGGAAGTCGGCGAAGATCGCCTCTACAACAGATCCTTCGCTGGATGCTATGTCTGGTTACGAGTTGATTCACGCTCTTATCGGCTCTTGCAAGGGCAGAACCTCGCTCGTGGCTGCCCGCGAGCGTGGACACAGGTGGGAACGAGCGGGCTAAAAGCAAGAAGCTAAAGGCCCGGAACTGAGGGTCGCACACACATCTCCAGTGCTACAATCCCGCCGATGCCCACGAAATCCTCGGCTTTATCCCGCGCCAAGAAAATCAAACTCCTTCTCTTTGACGTGGACGGCGTTCTGACCGACGGCAAGCTGTACATCTTTCCCGCTCCCGCGGGCATCCAGCAGACCACACTCGATCACCCCGCCAAGCACGGCGGCCAGGGCGGCTTCGGTCTGGTCAGCCAGACGCTGATTGAGGCCAAAGGATTTCATGCCCATGATGGGACGGCTATATCGCTAGCCAGACTTGGCGGCATCAAGACCGGCCTCATTACCAAGCGAGTTTCCGAAACGGTCGCGCTGCGCGCCCGCGATCTGAAGCTGGAGCATGTGCACCAGGGCATTCAGGACAAGCTGACGGTATTTGAAGAAATCCTGCGCGAGGAGGGCCTTTCCTCCGGCGAAGCGGGATTTGTGGGAGACGATGTGATCGACCTGCCGGTGATGCGGAACTGCGGATTGGCCATCGCCGTGGCCAACGCGCGCGACGAGGTCAAGAAAGAAGCTCACTACGTGACCCCGCATGCGGGCGGAGATGGCGCCCTGCGCGATGCAGTCGAGTACATCCTGAAAGCCCAAGGCAAGTGGAAGCGGGTGGTGAGTGAATATACTTGCGAGCGCAGCCCGGGGAAAACCAGCAGCTAGCAGTTAGCAATTAGCAATTAGCAATTAGCACTCAGCCCTTTAGGGACCGCGGCCGTGGATAGCCACTCGGGGCGATCCTAACGCACTTTGTGCGGGAACAGCAGGGAACCGGAAGGGCTAATTGCGAGTTGCCAATTGCTGAAAATAAAAACCCATCGGCTGTCTGCTTGGGGCGTGCTCGGGTCGACAACCGATGGGCTACCGTTTCTCCTTACTCACCCTGTTGTTTTCAGGAGTTATTGGAGAGTTTAAACCCTTTTGAGAGTAAAAGTTGTGGTGCAGCCAAGAATTTTTTTACTGAGAAATTTTGGTGCCTAAATGGCTGGCACGACTGCAGTAAGGCCTATTCTGACTTCGTGAAGCTGTCAGCTTTCAGCTTTCGGCTTTCAGCTCTCAACCGGTCTGGCGGACACCTGACAGCCGGTAGCTGAGAGTCGAGGGAAAAGGTTGTACATTAATACGACATGACCAAACGCAGTTCCAAGTTGAGCCGGGTTGCCGGCGTGAGCGCAGCGGGAGCCGGCAGGCGAAATCCCGAGCACAGCGAGGGAACTCTTGACTAAACGCCGTTCCAAGGGCGCATACATGTTGAGCCGGGTTGCCGGCGTGAGCGTAGCGGGAGCCGGCAGGCGAAATCCCGAGCCACAGCGAGGGAACTC
>Ga0070697_100000121_pt1 | contig 61906 bp, 33 predicted proteins | sample KBSK1501metaG_FD_65475 | JGI IMG/M metagenome (GOLD analysis project Ga0070697, IMG submission 65475) | Corn, switchgrass and miscanthus rhizosphere microbial communities from Kellogg Biological Station, Michigan, USA - KBS K1-50-1 metaG | ecosystem: Host-associated > Plants > Roots >... | reverse complement strand
GGACCCCGGCGACCACTGCGTCACGGATGAGCGTGAGGGCCGCCACACGCTCGCTTGTGATAGGCACGCCCGCTTGACGCAGCTTGGCGGCCACCAGTGTTCGCGAGACGGGTGCGCCGAACGCAGTGGTGACGCCGGCCGCACGGAAGTCATCCGCGATGGCGTCGATGGTTTTCCCAGCGGCTTGCGCCTCCTGCGCAGCGGTCCGGACGCCCTTCGCCCGCAGCACCGTCAAACGTTCCTGCTCTCCTGTCGACCATACGATGTCGAGCTCGATTCGCTCAGGTGTCGCAGCTCGGACGATGATGTGCTGGACGACCGTCCGCAGAATCTCCTTGCGGTCCTCCGCCCTCGTCGTGTCGGCGTCCCAGAGCGCGCGGATGTCATTGGTGAGGGCCACGAGCTCGGCCGCGTCGGACTCCGAGAGCGTGGGCGACGGTGGCGTCGGGGCCGCGACGTGCGACTGGAGCGCCTCCTTCACTGCCAGTGCGCGCTCGAGCTGCTCCTCGAAATCGAGCTTGACACGGCGACTACGGGGATCGGCTTGATAGTAAGCCTCTCGGATGCGATCGACGGCGTCCTGCGCTTCTTGGAGCTGCCGCCGGCGAGTCCTTTCAAGTTTCAGTTGGCTGGCCAGTGCGTGCCGAATGGTGGCGGTGGCGGTCTCGATCTCAAGCGGCTGGATCTCCGAGAGGACCCGGCGCGCCACCGCCTGGTCGACGAGTCGCGCTGGAATTACAATCTTGTGGGTAATCCCACCCCACCCATCCTTACGGACGCAGCGATATGACGCCGTTCTCGCCACTCCGTCGCGACCCCAGTACTTCGTCTGAAAGACCTTGTGACAGCTCCCGCAATGCAGCAGCCCCTGAAGGAGCGCGTCACCCTTACCGCTGATCGTCCGCATGGCGGGGTCGCGCGATGCCAAGAGGCTTTGGATCTGCTCCCATGTCTCGCGAGCAACGTATGGCTTATGATGGTTGCGCACCGTGATCCACTCCGACTGCGGTCGGAGTCGAGAGTCCTCGTCTGATGTCGGCCGGGAATTGTAGCGACCGAAGATGTAGTCCCCGGTGTAGGCCGGGTTCTTGAGGATGCTGTGCAGGCGCGTGGGGTCAATCGACCCCCAGCCCACCACCGTGCCGCGACGCTTCGGAAACAGCAGCCCCTTTTGGCGCAGATACTCGACGACCTTTCCGAGAGAGCCGAGGTCCAGGTATAGGTCGAACAGACGACCGACTGCTTCCTGAACGGGTTCGTCGGGATCCTTGATCCAGTTCCCCTCGGGCGTGGCGACGTAGCCTATCGGGGGCGGGCTCACTGCCGCCCCCCGTCGCGCTTTGGCCACCCGCGCGCTCATCATCATTCGTGATCGTTGGACCGCATCCCGCCAGGAGAGGAGCCCTTCGAGCATCAGCATGAACAGGTCCTGGTCCTGATCCATGCTCGGGTTGTAGAGCTTCCCGTTCGCCTCCACGAGCGTCCGCGTCTTGCTCGCCTCGTCCAGAAACCTCACGGCATCGATCTGTCGGCGGAAGAGCCGGCCGACCTCACGGATCACGACGAGCCCGACCTTGCCTTGGCTGACGAGCTCAAAGAGCTCTTGGAACCCGTCCCGTCGCGCGGTCGGCGACGATGCTGAGACACCAAGGTCCGTATCGATGGTGCGGATGTTCTCTTCTGGCCACCCCCACCGACGGGGAAGCTCGACTAGGTCTCGCTGCACGGCGGTGGAGCCGACGTGATCGCGAACTTGCCCCGGTGAGGACTGCCGGATGTAGACGACGGCCAACTTTCTCAGGTGGCGGTCGGTGACGGCGCGCGGCCGTGGGCCACGTGACTCCGGCAGTTGTTCCTCGTTCGTCGTGGGCGTGTCCCGCGGGGTCATCTCGGGTCCGTACTCGATGAGGCGCGTTTCGCCCGGAGCCGGCGGAGAGCCATCTGCGCAAGGGCGGTTTGGAGCGCCGCCTGCTGCGGAGCGACACGCGGAGCGGTTGCCGTGGTGGGCCTTGGTAAAGAGCGCGATGTCCGCCTTGGTGAGCTGCTCGAGGATCCGCTCATACGCATAGTATACATTAGTCCTGGAAAACATGTATAGAATGCGTTTCTCAAGCGGGCCAGCTTTACCGCAGCGTCTCGACTTCATCGAAGAGCTGGACGCCGCCGGCGCGGGCGGAGCAGGTTCTATCCGGGACGACCCCTCAAGGACACCGAGAGATGTAGGGAGCCAGCGGGAAGCCGACTCTGAGACCGGGATCACGGCCAGGCCGGTGGAGGCGCTGGAGGCGATCCGAGCCGACTTCGGCGAGACACCGGCACCTGTTCGAGGCCCTACGGGCCCGCTCCGGGTGGGACTGACTGAAGAGCCGGCCGGCTCGGTCGCCGACCGCCGCGCTCCGTACGGCGGGTCGACCGACGCGGGCGACGAGGCGGGCACTGCCACCCCGTCCATCTTCTCCGGTCCTGTATGAATAGAGGTGAGTCGCCGCGTCGTGCATCGCACAAACGCTCAGTGCAGAAGCTGTGACAACCCGCATAAAACACTGGCTTGTCATCGTTGTCACCGGATTGAGCTGCAAGGCGGGTCGCCACGCCGGTAGGTGGCGGGCACGGCGCTTCGAAACTATGGAGTCGCTGGCAACAGTCAGACTGGCGGTGCCGCCCAGCTAAAGGCGATGTGCTTTCACAGGACAGTCCACTAATATGGACATCGCCACTAGAGCCCGGGTGGCCAGGTTCCGCCCCGGCCTGCGTCGCTGCGTTTGGCAAATGGATAAGGTTCGGCTTCTGGGGAAAATGCGATGGCAATGCCGATGGCGCCGACTGTAGCGCCGTCGTCCATTCCCAGCCCGGGCTCGCGCGTCGTGATTCGCGACGAGGAATGGTTGGTCATCAGGACCGACCCGACCTCTGACGGCGGGCTTCTGCTCACGTGTGACGGCGTATCGGAACTAGTTCGAGGTCGCTCAGCGCTCTTCCTGACGAAGCTCGAAGAACAGATCGACATCCTTGATCCGGCTCTCACGGTGCTCGTGCCAGACACCAGCAGGACCTACAACGACGCACTGTTGTACCTGGAGAGCCACCGGCGCCGGAACATTCCGAACGACGAACTGATCCACCTCGGGCACCGTGGCGTCATGAACTTGGTGCCGTACCAACTCGACCCGGCGCTCCAGGCCCTCAAGCAGCCCCGCGCTCGTATTCTGATCGCCGACGCTACCGGCCTCGGGAAGACGCTCGAAGCCGGGATCCTTGCCACGGAATTGATTCAGCGGGGCCGCGGAAAGCGGATCCTCGTCGTTGCGCTGAAGAGTATGCTCGCCCAGTTCCAGAAAGAGTGGTGGACCCGGTTCTCGATCCCTCTGGTGCGGCTCGATTCGGTGGGCCTTGCGCGCGTTCGCAATCGGATCCCGGCGAACCACAACCCCTTCAATCACTTTGATCGGAGCATCATCTCGGTCGATACGCTCAAGAGCAACCTCGAATACCGCAACTATCTCGAAAATGCCTGGTGGGACATCATCGTCATTGACGAGTGCCAGAACGTGGCGGCACGAGCCGGGGACGAGGGCGTCTCACGCCGCGCGCGGCTCGCGCGGATGTTGGCCGCGCGCTCCGACACACTGATGCTGATCTCGGCCACACCACACGACGGGTCGGCTCGGAGCTTCGCATCGCTGATGTCGCTGCTGGATCCCACGGCCATCAGCGATCCAGACGACTACACGCCTGAGGATTTCCGCCACAAGGGCCTCGTGATCCGCCGGTTTAAGAAGGACATTCGCGATCAGGTCAAGGACGACTTCCAGGAGCGGGCCACCACATGCCTTCGTGAGCCGGCAACCGCGGCAGAGGAAGCTGCCTATAGAGCCCTGCTCGAGATCCCCTTCACCCAGGCAGGACAACGTCGGGCCGGCAAGCGCCAAGAACTCCAACGCGTGGGGATGCAAAAGGCGTTGTTCTCCAGCCCAGCCGCCGCAATCGAGTCCACTCGCAAACGGATCGACCTGCTGCGCAAGAACACGCCCACCGTCGACGAAAGTGCGGAGGTGGCCGGACTGATCGCTTTTGCGGGGGCACTGGAACGCATCGACAAGCCCGCCTTCAGCAAGTATCAGCGGCTCAAACGCCGTCTACAGGATCCGTCGTTCGGGTGGTCACCGACAAACGCGGCGGATCGCCTCGTTGTGTTTTCGGAGCGGCTTGAGACCCTGCGGTGGCTGGAGAGGGAACTGACGGCTGACCTCTCGCTTAAGGCCACACAGGTCGCACTCCTGCATGGCCAGCTCCCAGATACCGATCAGCAGGAGCTTGTTGACCGTTTCGGCCGGCTCGATGACCCAATTCGAGTCCTGCTGTGCTCGGACGTCGCATCCGAGGGACTGAACCTTCACTTCTTCTGCCACCGCCTGGTGCACTTCGACCTGCCCTGGTCGCTGATGGTGTTCCAGCAACGCAACGGCCGCGTTGATCGGTACGGCCAGAAGCACCGCCCTGAGATCGTCTACCTGTTCACCGAAACGGACGTCGAACGGATTCGCGGCGACCTCCGGATCCTCGAAATCCTGCAGAAGAAGGACGAACAGGCAAACTTGAACCTCGGGGATCCGGCTTCCTTCCTCAACGTGTACGACCCCGACAAGGAGGCCGAGAAGGTCGCCAACTTCATGGCGCAGGGGTTGGGCCCCGAGCAAGTGGAATCGCGACTCGATGCCGCCCACCAACACCAGGAAGAGAACGAAGGCGATTGGCTTCTGAAGTTGTTCGGCGGATCCGAAGCTAGTACCGGCGACGACGCTAAGAAGCCGTCGACGAGCAGTCTCGACCGCATCCAGGCTCCATCGTCTCTGTTTGCCAGCGACTACCACTTTGCCAAGACAGCGCTGACGCAGCTCTCGGGCAACGATCCGCTTGCTCAGTGGACGGCCGACGACCAGACGAAGATTCTCGCGATCACCGCACCGCTTGATCTGCAGGACCGGTTGCGCCAGCTCCCTCGAGAGGTCCAGGCATCAGGCGACCGTTATGTCCTTTGCGCGAACGCAGTTCGAATGGCGCAGGCCATCGAGGAGGCGAGGCAGAAGAAGGCCGAGGAGGAGACCTGGCCACAACTGCACTACCTCTGGCCGCAGCATCCGATCATGGAATGGCTCGGGGAGCGCGTGCTCACTGCGTTCGGTCGCCACCGGGCACCGGTCCTGCGGAGCCAGCACCTCTCACCAGGCGGGCACGCGTTCATCCTGACCGGCGTTGTGCCCAATCGGAAGGGCCAGCCGTTGCTGGTCGATTGGCAGGTTGCATGTCGACAGGCTGAATCGGCCGCCTTTTCCCTGGAGCCGTTCGATTCGTTCGTCGAGCGGGCGCGGTTGAAGGCTGGTGCCCTTCCCAATTCGGGACAGCACGTGCCGATTGAGATCCTGCAGGGGTCGCTACCGCAAGCAGTGCAAGCGATGCACGCACACATGATCGCGAGGCAGACAACGTTTGCTGCCAACATGGGCGTGCGTTTACGAGGGACCCTGGCTGAGCTGGAAGACCTTCAAGGACGGCAGATTCAACAGCTCGAGCTCCAGCTCGAGAATGTGATCGAAGGCGTGAAGCGCTCCCGGTTCGAGCGTCGCAGCCGGCACATTCATCGCGTCTTCGACGACTATCGTCAGTGGGTGGAGGATACGCTCACCACCGAGCCTCAACCCTATATTCAGGTCCTCGCGGCCGTGTGTGTCTGACCCAACCCACTGTTGATTATGGCTGCCCTTGACACTGTTCAGACCTTCGCTGGCATCACCAATGAGAACGAGTTCTACAGCCACCACTATCTCGCCGAGGTCTTCAAGGGTGACATCAAAGCCCGCATCGACGCTTGGATTCGGCGGGAGCAAGAATCTGGGCGGGACGACGACGTTGGCCGGGCGCCATTCAAGCGACTTGCGAGTTGGTCTAGCCGCTGGTTCGCCCTTCGTGGCGACCTCTCGAGGATCCGCGAGCCACGCGACAGACTGACGGCCTTCGCCGAGCTTCAAGAGGGCCTGCTGCGAGCGCTCGGCTACGGTGTGGCACCCACCCGACACGAATTTGTTCCCGGTTTGCCACTGCTCGTCTGGCAGCTTCTGGGGGATCCCCATAAGGCTCCCCAGCTCGTCGTAGTGCCGGCCTACAACCCGGGCCAGGAAGAAGACGACGTTCTCGACCAGAAGCTGTCGACTGTTCACTACGACGGTCTGCCAGTCCCGCAAGAGCTGCAAGGTGAGCTGTGGGTGGCCATCGTCTCCGACGCGATCTTCGGTGGCGACGCCCCGCCGCGTTACGTGATTGTCGTCGGGCTGAATGAGTGGCTTCTGCTGGACCGCTACAAGTGGCCGAACAACCGAGCGCTTCGGTTCGACTGGAACGACATCCTCGACCGCAAGGATGCCGCGACTGTGCAGGCCGCGGCCGCACTGCTTCACCGGGAGAGCCTGGCTCCAGACGCGGGCGCCAGCCTGCTCGAGTCGCTCGACGAAAATGCCCATAAGCACGCCTTTGGCGTGAGCGAGGACCTGAAGTACGCGATTCGTGAGGCCATCGAGGCTTTGGGCAACGAGGCCGCGCGCCAGCTGCGACAGCAGGCGGCCGAGATGAAGAAGAGCGTCTTCTCCGGCGAGTACGAGCTTGATGCGGGGCAGCTCAGTCTTGAATGCCTCCGCCTCGTATACCGGCTGCTCTTCATGTTCTACATCGAGGCTCGGCCTGAGTTGAGCTATGTGCCGATCGCGAAAAGTGACGTGTATCTCAAGGGCTACAGCCTGGAATCTCTGCGCGATCTGGAGCGGGCGCCACTCAACACCGAAAGGGCGCGTAATGGACTCTATTTCGATCAGACTCTTCGGCGGCTCTTCGCGCTTGTGGCACAGGGCTGCGGATTGGCCGAGCAACGGCACATAGGCGGTGGCAAAGACGTCTTCGCCCTGGCTCCGCTCGACAGCCGGTTGTTTGACGACGAGGCGATGCCGCTGCTGAACAACGTGCGCTTTCCCAACGTTGTGTGGCAACGCGTCATCCGGCTCATGTCCGAGTCGAGCGTGAAGGGAAAGCGGAAGGGGCGAGTGAGCTATCAGCTGCTCTCCATCAACCAGCTCGGCGCGGTCTACGAGGCACTCCTCGCCTATCGAGGCTTCTTCGCGATGGGGGACCTGTACGAAGTGCAGCCCGCGACGAAGAAGGCTGCAACAGGCAATGAGGACCAAGACGACGAAGACGAGGAGGCCGACGCCGAGGAAGCCGGTTCGAGCACCGATCTGCTGGACACCGCTTGGTTCGTGCCAGAGAGCCGTATCGGTGAGTACAAACCGGCGGAACTCGTGCACGACGTCGATGAGAACGGACACCAAAAGCTGCGGAAATACCCCAAGGGCGGCTTCATCTACCGCTTAGCTGGGCGCGATCGGGAGAAGAGCGCGAGCTACTACACACCGCAGGTGCTCACCCGTTGTCTGGTGAAGTACGCGCTCAAGGAGCTGCTCCAGGACAAGACCGCAGACGACATCCTGCAGCTGACTGTGTGCGAGCCAGCCATGGGGAGCGCGGCGTTCTTGAACGAGGCCGTGAACCAGCTCGCAGAGGCATACCTCGAGCGCAAGCAGACTGAGCTGAATCGTCGAATTCCGCACGACGAATACCCGCGAGAACTGCAACGCGTGCGGATGGTGCTAGCGGATCGCAACGTGTTCGGCGTGGACCTAAATCCTGTCGCAGTGGAACTCGCGGAGGTCTCGCTGTGGCTGAACGCCATCTACGGGCAGCGAGACAGAGATGTGGACGGCAGCCCGCTGTCGATGCGCCCTGCCCGCGTGCCATGGTTCGGATATCAGTTGTTTACCGGCAACAGCCTGATCGGGGCGCGTCGCGAGGTGTTTCGCGCCGGCAGTCTGAAGAAGGGTGCGAAGCCAGCATGGCACGAAGAAGCGCCGCGCCGCCTCAACGTCCAGCGGCCTGACCGGGCGGCAGATGAGATCTATCACTTCCTACTGCCCGACCCGGGCATGGCCAAGTACACCGACAAGGTGGCCAAGGCGCTCTACCCTGAGCACTTCGAGCGTTTCTCACAGTGGCGCAAGGAGTTCTGTCGTCCGTTCGAGGATCACGAAATCTCGCGCCTACAGCAACTCAGCGTCCGTATCGACGAGTTGTGGGCTGAACACACCGAGTGGCTGACGAGGGATCGTGCCCGCACGGAAGACGACCTCACCGTGTGGCCTGCAGCCGAGAGTGATGCCCCGAATATCCCGAGGCGCCAGAAGGAGGCGATTCGTCAGCAAGGACTGTTCAACGAAGACGGAGATTTGGCGACGCCGTTCCGCCGCCTCAAGCTAACGATGGACTACTGGTGTGCGCTGTGGTTCTGGCCCATTCAGAACAGCGCCGATCTGCCGACCCGGGAGCAATGGTGGATAGAAGTTGGCGCGGTGCTCGAGGGCAACATCGTCAACGTTATACCGCAGGCGCAAATCGATTTCGGAGGCGAGCCTCCGCAGGTCGTCTTAGTTCCGAGTCTTCAACCGAGCCTGGAGGGCTTTGAGTCTCAGCCTCGTCTTACGGCAACGGACCCGAACCTGCACGACAGACTCGGTCAATTGCGTATCAGCAGGCTTCGGCAACATTTTCCGCGCGTGGTGCAGATCGAGTCGATTATCGTCCGGCGACGGTTTCTGCATTGGGAGTTGTGTTTTTCTGACGTAGTGGCGAGGCGCGGCGGCTTCGACGTGGTGCTTGGTAATCCGCCATGGCTGAAGGTGGAGTGGAATGAAGCGGGCATCCTGGGCGAGACGAATCCGTTATTCGCGATTCGAAAATTCAGCGCCTCAGAGCTGAGTCGATTGCGTGGCGACGCCTTCACTCGATTCCCGGGCCTCAAGGCGGCTTGGACGACCGAATTTGAAGAAGCCGCGGGCACGCAGAACTTTCTGAGTGCCACGCAGAACTATGCGCTTCTGACAGGTCTCAAAGTAAACCTGTTTAGGTCCTTCCTTCCAACGGGCTGGAAGCTGGCTGGGCGTAGTGGCGTTGTTGGATTCCTGCATCCAGAAGGCCCATACGATGATCCTGACGGTGGCAGACTTCGCGAAGTTCTGTATTCCCGGCTGCGACGTCATTTCCAATTCCAGAATGAATTCAAACTCTTTCCGATCGCGCACCGGCACAAGTACAGCATCAATGTCTACGGTTCGACTCGCTCAGCTGTAGCCTTCGATCAGATCGGCAATTTATTTGTGCCAGCTACGGTTGACGCCTGCTATGCGCACGACGGCGAAGGCGCCTGCGAGGGCATAAAGACCCATTCAGGCGAATGGAACGTAGCCGGCCACAGAGAGCGCATCGTTCGCATAACTGACGAGCAGCTTGCGACGTTCGCCCGATGTTTTGATCCCCCGGGCACCCTCGGGCGACACGCTCGTCTGCCGGCGATCCACTCTGCGACGTTGGTGCCCGTACTGGACAAGTTTGCATCCGATCCTGTGAGACTCGGCTCGCTCGTACCAAATGATTTGTTCATCAACTCAACACATTGGAATGAAAAGAATGCCCAGGACGACGGGACAATAGTGCGACGAAGCGACCATGAAGACGGCTTTGCAAGCAGCACGTTTGATCTGGTCCTATCTGGACCCCATGTCGGGGTGGCGAATCCATTGTTTCAGACTCCGAAAAAGATATGTCGAACACATCGCGCGTACGATGTGCTCAATTTGGAGCAGTTGCCAGACCACTATCTGCCTCGTGGAAACTACCTGAGAGCGGGCGACCTCGAAACCTATCGTGCTCGCCTCCCGCGAGTCGGGTGGCGCGATAGCCCTCAGACATCTCCACGGCCCTTCAACGACTTCTACCGAGTGGCCACCAGAAGAGGGTTAAGCGTGGCAGGCGAGAGAACGCTGCTGCCCGCGATAATTCCACCCGGCGTAGCGCACATAGACGGAGTGATTTCACTGGCATTCAGGCGGCGAGGACTCGCCCCTGTTGTTGCGGGGCTGTGGGCCGCACTGCCTTTTGATTTCTACATCAAGAGTATCGGGAAGGGGGATTTTAGAAATAGCTCTGCCGAGGCACTGCCACTTCCTAACTTAGGCGACGTGCAATCAGCTGTGATCGTTCGGGTGCTCGGCCTGAATTGTCTGACGGCGCATTACGCCGATATATGGACTGATCAGTTCGACTTACGCTTCACGGATCAGTCGTGGAGTCAGCAAGACAACGTACGCCTCCCCCAGGAGTTCTTCTCTACGCTCACGAGCAACTGGACGGGCGGCTGCGCGCTGCGCGTCGACTACGCACGTCGTATGGCACTTGTTGAGATTGACGTTCTGGTCGCACAGGCGCTTGGTCTTACTCTGGCCGAGCTGCTGTTGATTTACCGCGTGCAATTCCCTGTTATGCAGCAATACGAGCGGGACACCTGGTTCGACATCAACGGACGAATCGTGTTCACCATTAGCAAGGGGCTGGTCGGTGTCGGCCTACCGCGTAAGGTCGCGCCGAAGCTGGGGAAGACCATGATCGTCTGGCCGGGCGGCCGAGCGAAGGAGGGCCTCTGGGGCTGGGATGACATCAAAACGATGGGGGATCGGGGCGAGATACCTGACGGAACCCGAATCGAGCGCCACGTGATGGACGATACGCTGCCTGGCGGTCCGAAACTGCGGACCCGGACCTGGGTTGCTCCGTTCGCGTTAGCCAATCGCGAGGAGGACTACCGGACGGCGTGGGCGTTTTTTGAGAACGCGGGCGAAGGTCGCTGAAGCCCCATGTTCCCATCACTTCTAGCGCGCGACATCCAGACTGGCCTCAAGCAGTTTCTGGTTACGGCCTTTGAGCCCTCTGACGACTTCTTTCACGGCCTCTTGCGCCGCTTCGTAGACAACGAGTCGGCCTGGATGAAGGGGCCCTTCCTTCAGACGGGTCTTCCGTTCCGGCCCGGGCCCGCGGGCAGAGGGTTCTTCGACGGTTTCGAAACGCAGAAGCCCAGCTACACGCACCAGGAGAAAGCGTGGCGGCGGCTCGTGAGCCAGGTCGATGCCAGCAATACGATTGTTGCGACTGGAAGCGGGAGCGGAAAGACAGAGTGTTTTCTCTACCCCGTGCTGGACCACTGTGCGAGAGCGCTCAAAGCCGGAGAGCGTGGCGTCAAGGCGCTGGTGATCTATCCGATGAATGCGCTAGCCACGGACCAGGCGCGGCGCTTCGCCGAGACCATCGCGACCACGCCAGCCTTCAACGGTCTGCGAGTTGGTCTGTTCATCGGCGGGAACTTCGGTCAACCGGGGTCCGGCATGGTGATGTCCCCGACGAGCGTCATCACCGATCGCGAGACGCTGCGCAAGACACCGCCGGATGTTCTGCTCACCAACTATAAGATGCTCGACTACCTGCTGCTGCGTCCCAAGGACCGCCAGCTCTGGTCGCGCAATTCTCCGACGACGCTGCGCTATGTGGTGGTGGATGAGTTGCACACGTTCGATGGAGCTCAGGGGACCGACCTCGCCCTGTTACTCCGGAGGTTGCGCGCACGACTTCAGGTGCCCGAAGGACATCTCCTCTGCGTTGGCACGTCCGCCACCCTTGGTGTCACGGCCGACACGGGGCCTCTCCGCGAGTACGCACGACAGGTGTTCGCGTCGTCCTTTGCTGAGGGCGCGGTCATCGTCGAGGACCGATTGTCCGCTGCGGAATTCCTGGGTGACACGACCATCGAACACGTACTGCAGCCGCGTGGCGATTTTTGCGAAGTGCTGGATCCCACACGCTATCTCCGACAGGAAGATGCGGTCGCGGCCTGGTTCACGGTGTTCTTCCCCGAGCTGCCTGCTCCCTCTGCGGTGACGGAGGGTGCGTGGCGTGTCAGTCTGGGAGAGCGACTCAAGCGGCACCTTCTGTTTGTCAACCTGCTGAAGCTCATGAGGGGTGGCGTCGTTGACTACGCCGACGTTCTACGGCAGATGCAGGGTCCGCTTCCGGCCGATGCGCGCCCCTACGTTCGCCAGGTGCTCGACGCGCTGCTGGTGCTGGTCGCATGGGCACGCTCGGAGGATGGTGTCGCGCCGTTTGTGATCCTTCGGCTCCAGGTGTGGATCAGGGAGCTGCGTCGGATGGTCGCCAAGGTAGCGTCGGTTCCCGAGGCGGTGGACATGCGCGCCGATGCCGATCTGGCAGCGGTTCCGGGCGCTCTCTACTTGCCATTGGTACAGTGCAGCGAGTGCCATTCCACTGGGTGGATGTCGCGCCTCGCACCAGGGAGCAGCAAGGTGTCGGCGAAGCGCGACGAAATCTACAGCACGTGGTTTTCGCGTCGGCCGGAAGCCGTTCGGCTTTATCCAGGACGACGTCTGCCGTCGCGCGAGGTGGATGGCCGGGATCAACACCTCTGCGCGGCGTGCGGTAACCTTCAGGAGGTCGGCGAAAAGTGCGACGCCTGCGCGCATACGGAGCTCGTGCCGGTCTTTCGTACCACGGGCACGCGGACCAGTACTCGCGGCAATGTCGCTTTCTCATGGCACGACACCACGTGTCCGACCTGCGGAGGGCGCGATCGGCAGCTGTTGGTTGGAGCGCGGAATGCGACGCTCGGTTCGCAGGTGGTTGAGCAAAGCTGGGCCAGCGGGTTCAACGACGACAAGAAGCTGATCGCCTTCTCTGATTCCGTTCAGGACGCCGCCCATCGCGCGGGTTTCTTCGGCGCCCGTACCTACGCCAACACGGTCAGGACGGCGCTTGCGAAGGCGATCGACCACCTTGCCACGCCGCGCGTACCCTGGTCCGGATTCCTCGAAGGCCTCGGTCGCCTGATCGGCGAGCCAGGTTCACCGCTACATATGGGACCTGAGGACTTCGTCGCCGAGTTCATCGGACCCGACATGATATGGCAGCGGGACTGGGCCGAGGAACTCGTCGGGAAGGGCCGCTTGCCGGCCGGCAGCCATTTGCCTGAACGCGTTCGCAAGCGACTCGGTTGGCAGGCAGTATCGGAGTTCACCTACCTGAGCCACCGCGGCAGGAATCTGGATCGGATCGGAAAAGCCACGCTGGCGGTGCCAGTTGCCGTGATTGAGGAGGTCGCCAAGGAAGTCACGCCCGCACTTCGCGAGAAGCTCGGATTAAGTGTCAGCGAGAAGCTCGTCACCAAATGGCTTTGGGGGTTTCTTACCTACCTGAGACGACGCGGAGCAGTGTGGCATCCGGAACTCAGCGCGTACGCGAAGGATGGGAACGTGTGGGCTCTGCTCAGGAGTCAGGGGCGAGGCGAGTGGATGCCGTGGTTCGGCGACCGAGCCCCTCGCCCCGTCTTTCTGACCCTCGGGCATCACAGGGATTTCGATCGTCTCGCTTCGAACAAGCGTACCTGGTTCACTCGCTGGGCGAGTGCGACACTCGGGCAAGAGGCCTTGCTGCCGGAGAATGCAACGGCGGACCTCTACGGGCTTGCAATCAGGTCTCTCGAAGCCCGCGAGGTGTTCGTGCGCACCAGTGGCCCCCTGGGCGACTCGCTCTCCCTCGCTCCCGAGTCGCTGGTTCTGTCTTCTGCTGTCGTTCAGTTGACGTCACGACAGGGCAAGCGCAAGCTAACGGTTCCCTCCGATGCGGCGGCGCTACTGGTTGGCATGCCCTGCCTCGACGCTCTTCACGACACCTATGACGAAGTGCAATCCGCCGGTGGTTGGTTGGTCGATCGATTCTCCAAAGGCGATCTGCGCCGGGTAATTGCGGCTGAGCACACGGGGCTTCTGGAGCAAAAGGCGCGGGAGGAGCTTGAGGGCCGCTTCAAGTCGAAGTCGCCGCGCCGCTGGTACGAGAACTTGATCTCGGCGACGCCCACGCTGGAACTCGGCGTCGATATCGGGGACCTCTCCTCCGTGTTGCTCTGTTCCGTGCCGCCTACGCAGGCGAGCTACCTCCAGCGCGTCGGACGAGCCGGACGACGCGATGGGAACGCTTTCACCATGACGCTCGCCGAAGGCAACAGCCCGCACGACCTGTACTTCTTCGAGGAAGTGCGCGACATGATCTCCGGTGAAGTCACGCCGCCGGGTATCTTTCTGAAAGCGGCGGAAGTGCTGCGGCGTCAGCTGGCGGCCTTCTGCCTGGATGACTGGGTGACGACGCTGACGAGTGCGACCGCTCTGCCGGACAAGACATCTCCGGCTCTGGATGCAGTGGAACGCGCTGACAAGGCGCGTTTCCCCTACACCTTCATTGATCATGTGCTCACAAACGAGCCGCGCCTGTCCCAGGCGTTCCTCGACCTGCTGGGATCTGACATCGACGACCGAGTTCGGGAACGTCTGATGCAGTTCCTTCAAGGAACGGGTGAGGAGGACGGACTCCGCGTCCGCCTTTTGAAGGTCCTCGAGGAGCTGATGGAAGAGCGCAAGCTGTACCGCAAGCGGGGGGAGCAGATCAAGACGCAGATTGCTGCCGTCAGCCAACGCCCACAGGACGAAGCGACAAAGAACGAGAACGACCAACTGCGACGCGAGCGGGACACGGTGCTTGAACTTGTGAAGGAAGTCAACCAACGCGACCTGCTCAACACATTGACCGATGCGGGATTGATCCCCAACTACGCCTTTCCAGAAGCGGGCATCGAGCTAAAGTCGGTGCTCTGGCGCCGTAAGTCATCGGACGACCATACCCAGGGCGCATATGTGGCACTTCCCGCGATTCGGTACGAGCGTCCAGCAAGCTCGGCGCTCTCAGAGTTCGCCCCGGAGAACCGGTTCTATGCCAACCAGCGTCGTGTCGAAATCGACCAGATCAATATGGGGTTGGCCAAGCTCGAATGGTGGCGGCTGTGCCCTGGTTGCCATCACATGGAGAATCTCGATGTCCATGCGGATGCACACGAGACGTGTCCCCGCTGCGGAGACGCGATGTGGTCCGATCAGGCCCAGCGGCGACAGTTGCTGCGGTTCCGGCAAGCGATCGCGAACAGCGACGATACGCGTGTCCGCATCGACGACCGGGCCGACGATCGCGAGCCGAAATTCTACGTGCGGCAGCTTCTGGCGGACTTCGAAGCTCGAGATATCAAGGAAGCTTGGAAGCTAAGCGCTGCGGACGTCCCGTTTGGCTTTGAGTTCATTGCCCGGGTCACGTTCCGTGACGTGAACTTCGGCGAGCTAAGCAAACCTGGCGACATCTTCAAGGTGGCGGACCAGAACACCGCCAGGCCCGGTTTCACGCTCTGCCGACACTGCGGAAGGGTACAGACACCGAGGCGGACTCGCGCCCAGGGCACACCGGCGCAGGATCACTCCTTCGAGTGCACGAAGCGCGACTCGAATGACCCTGCCGATCTCGTCGACTGCCTGTACCTGTACAGGGAGTTCACCTCGGAAGCTCTTCGCATTCTCGTACCCTACACTCGCGCTGGCATGAATGACAGCGTGATTCAGTCGTTCATGGCTGCGCTCCAGCTGGGGTTGAAGAAGCGGTTTGGTGGACGCGTAGATCACCTACGCATGACCTTGCAGGATGAGCCGGGGCGTGACGGCGGCCCTCGGCGCCAGTACGTCGTTCTCTATGACTCGGTTCCTGGCGGAACAGGTTATCTGCATCAGCTCTTGGCGCAGGATGCCGGGACGCTGGGGGCCGTGCTGCAGCTGGCGCTCGACGCTGTTAATACCTGCGTGTGTCGATCGAACCCCGAGAAGGACGGCTGCTACCGTTGCGTCTACCAGTACAGGTTGGCCAGCCGAATGGAGCTGGTATCACGCGATCTGGCAGCCAAGGTATTGACAGATCTCGTTGGTGCACTCCACAACCTGGAGAAGGTCCCCACCATCTCAGACATCTTCATCAACCCGCGCTTCGACTCTGCGCTGGAGGCGCGGTTCATCGAAAGCCTCCCGCGACTGAGTGGCGCGGACGGTCTGCCAGCCGTAAAGCTGGTGCAGGAGATCGTGTTCGGCAAGTCCGGCTACCTGCTGGAAGTCGGGGGTGAACGCTACTGGGTAGAACCGCAGCGTGAGCTGGGTTCGAGCGACGGTGTTACCGTGGCGTCTTGTCCGGATTTCTTGATCTGGTCGGCCAATAGTCGCTCGATGCGCAGGCCAATTGCAGTGTTCTGCGATGGCTGGACGTACCACCAGAACTCTCTTCGTGAAGATGCTGAGAAGCGGAGCGCGCTGGTTGCAAGCGGGAGATTCTGGGTGTGGTCGGTAACGCACGAGGACGTGAAGGCCGCGCTGGCAAGCGAGACGATCACCGATCTCGAATCGCCATTGACCGCGCTGAATCGGCATGGCGGAGGTCAGGCGCCGGCGTCTGTGCCTAGGGCGGAGCCGCAGGCCTTTAGTCGAAACGCGGTCGCGCAGTTGCTCAGGTGGCTCGCGCGCGAAGCCGGCGACGGTGGCGACCCAGTTGTGTCGCAGTTGAAGCGCAACGCGGCGTGGGCGACGTTTCTGATGGTCCCCCCGCCTGGCACGCCAGAGGCTGCGGCCGTCAGTGCCGACATGGCTGCGTTCATCGCCAGACTTCCTGAATGGATGCGCGAGGTCCCGAAACCGAGCGCTCCGGCTATGAGTCGAGATGGCGCGCACCCAGTGGTGAGATTCTGGTGGCCCGCCACGTTTGGTCGAGGAACAGTAGATGTCCCGCTCACCCCAGGGATGATCATACTGAACGATAGCGATGCGGTCGGCCAGGCCGGACAGCACGAACGATGGCGCCGATGGCTCGCACTCTTCAACACTCTCCAGACGCTGCCCGGAGTACTAGTTGCTACTCAGCGAGGCCTTGAGACGGGCGACTACGGCGGGCTTGCGCCGGCCACTGTCGCAGCGCCCGCCGAGGGGCCGGCTGCTACCCTTGGCAGCGCTTGGACATTGGTGTTCCAGAGTGCAGTCGAGGACGCGGCAATCGGCCTTCGCCGTCTTGCCGACGCAGGAGTAGACGTTCCCGACATCGGTTACGAATATGCGGATGACCAGGGCGTTGTCATCGCCGAAGCGGAGCTGGCATGGCCACGTTCGAAGGTGTGCGTGCTTCTCGATAGTCAGCGGGAGTTCAGCGGGGCATGGGCCGCAGCGGGATGGATCTCGGTGCCACTCTCAGGCGACTGGCCGGAGATCGTTCTCCGAGTGCTGAACAAGAGAGCCGAGAACGAATCATGAGCCTCAAGCCCAAGGTGGCATTGTCCCAGGAGTTCCTGCTGAATCTCGCCAGCCTCCCGTCGGCGACCCACAGCAAGGTGTTGAAGTGGGCGATCCGCTTCCAGAGCGACCCGACGGCCCCGGGCATCAACTACGAAAAGATCAATAAGGCTCGCGACCAGAATCTTCGATCGGTCCGGATTGACCAGGATTGGCGGGGCATCGTCTTCAAACCGACTCAAGGTGACGTCTACGTTCTTCTGCATGTCGGACATCACGACGACGCCTACCACTGGGCCGAGAACCGAAAGCTTGCGATCAATCCGGTGACAGGAGCGATGCAGCTGGTTATCCTGCAGGACGTAGCGGAAGCGACTCCCGAGCCCTCTCCTCATACTGCGACGTCGGCCGCTCGTGTTTCGCCGGGAGTGTTTGACCCGTGGAGTGACCGCGAACTATTGAGCCTCGGTGTTCCCGAGGACATGCTTTCGCGAGTGAGATTGGTCAAGTCCGAGAATGAGCTCGACATGCTTCAGCCTTCACTCCCCGTCGAGGGGTATGAAGGCCTCTTCCTAGTCGCCGCTGGCGATACAGTCGACCAAGTGCTGCGGGCACGCGAGACACGGGTAGATCGGCCGATCGACACGGCGGATTTCTCGGGATCGCTGGAAACACCTGAATCTCAGGCACGGTTCGTCGTCGTGGAGGGTGAAGACGAGCTGACCGCAATCATGAATGCGCCCCTGGCCCAATGGCGCGTGTTCCTGCACCCAACTCAACGCACGCTCGCGACTGGAGACCGCAGCGGCCCGGTCCGGGTGCTCGGTGGCGCCGGCACCGGGAAGACTGTTCTTGCGATGCATCGGGCGAAATGGCTTGCCGAGAATCGAACGGCGGAAGGCAAGAAGGTCCTGTTCACGACGTTCACTCGCAACCTCGCGTTCGACATAGAGGAGAACCTGGATTCCCTCTGTCCGGCGGCTACGATGAAGAAGATCGAGGTGCGCAACCTTGACGCCTGGGTGCAGGGATTCTTGCGTGCTCAGAAGTACGAGCACACCATTGTCTACAATCGGCAGCAGGATGCCTCAGACGCCTGGCAGCGCGCCCTGGCAGTGAAGGATGGCACTGTCGGGTTGCCAGACAGGTTTTACGAGGAGGAGCTGGATCAGGTGATTCTGGCTCAGGGCGTCACCAGTAAGGACGAGTATCGTGTTGCGCGACGTGCTGGTCGCGGGGTTGTCCTGACGCGTCGGAAGCGAGACGCGATCTGGCCAGTGTTCGAGGAGTATCGTGCGCAGCTCGCCAGCCGGAAGCTGAAGGAGGTGGACGACGCGTATCGCGATACCGCCGCCCTGCTCTCGAAAGGCAGGGGCACTACTGAATCCTCGTACAGCGCGATCATCGTCGATGAGACGCAGGACTTCGGGCCTCAGGCGTTGCGGCTGCTCCGCGCCATGATTCCCGCGGGTACCAACGACCTCTTTTTTGTCGGAGACGGCCACCAGCGTATTTACAGCCGCAATCGAGCCGCGATGAGCCGATGCGGCATCGAGATTCGCGGCCGGTCGCGGAAGCTCTATCTGAACTACCGGACCACGGAAGAGATTCGTCGGCGCGCCGTGTCGTTGTTGGAGGGGAGCGACATCGATGATCTGGACGACGGTCACGACGAGAACCGTCGGTACAAGTCGCTTTCACACGGAGTGCCGCCAATCGTTGTCACCGAGCCGACGCTGGATGCGGCTATGACCCGCGCAGCTGACCTGGTCGGCGAGTGGGCAGCCGCTGGGTCGCGTGCGACAACGACGTGCGTCGTCGCTCCCACGCGTGCGATCCGAGACAATGCCGAGAAAGTGTTTCGCGCCAAGGGGATGAGGACGCAGATCGTGGAGGCGAACAAGAAGGATACGTCCGACGCTTCTGCGGTTCGCTTTTCGACGATGCACCGCGCGAAGGGGCTGGAGTTCGATCATGTCCTGGTGCTGGCACCCGACCGATTCCTCGGGCCGTCAGCTGAGACCCTCGATGAGCGCCGGCTCCTGTACGTCGCCATGACTCGCGCAAAGCGCGCCGCGGCACTTATGATGTTCTGAGTTTTCGTTGCCCCGAATGTGGCGGTGTCGCCCATGTATACGTGATCAGAGCTGAGCATGGCGATCGGCTACGTCACGTCAAACCATCGACTCAAGTGCTGATCTGCTCCCCAATAGACCTAGACATCGATGGGCTAGGCCCTGGGTGTTGCTTCGCCGACCCGCGCGCGCTTTCGATTCTTGCACAGAGCATTCAGTACTGAGTAGCCGGCGGGAAACGTTGCGGGAGGGCTCTTTGTGCTGCGACTCGTGAACCTCGATCTATGGCGCCAACTCGGTCGGCTGGCCGGGAAGGCCAAGCGCCGAATGGCCGCCGTCGCCTACGTGACGCGCGCCGCTGAAGTTCGATTTGGAGGCGGAGACTTCCTTGTTGTTGACGCCTCGGACCAAGCGATCAAGAGTGGCGTCACCGCGGCCGGAATCCTCCGAGCTGCCCACCGCCGCGGTGCGCGGGTGTTCAGCTGCCCTGGCCTACACGCGAAGGCGTTTTGGCTTGACGGCGTTGCCGTCGTCGGATCGGCGAACATCTCAGCGACGTCGATGAATAGAAAGATCGAGGCTGCGCTGATCACCGACGATCGCGTGACCGCCAACAAAGTGCAATCATTGATCGTCCGCCTCGCACGTCAATCTCATGAAATCGACGAAGAATTCCTGAGGCGCATCGGGAAGATCAAGGTCTCCAGGAAGAGGCCGGAGAGTAGCCGCAGGAAAGACATGCTCCTAACTACGAGCACCGTGAGCGAACTCGATCTCGCCAGACCCAGGGTGGAGAGCCGGAACGAGGTCGAGGAGGAGAGAGCGAGGCGCACACGAACGAGAGCTGTTGTCAGAGTGCTGGCCAAACACGGCGTTCGCCTCGACAACCCGCGCGTGCTTTCGTTTCCCGGTAAGACCTTCACCTATACCGGCTTCTTCGACTTCGGCACTCAGGACGAATGCGCGCGAGCCACTCGCCGCCGCGGTGGGCGGCACACTCCCGGCAACCAAATGACGCATAAGGTCGATGTTCTCGTCGTCGGCACGCGCGGCAGCCCGACCTACCTTTGGAAAAGGTACGGAACGAAGATGAAGAGTGCGAACGAGCTGCGGCGGAGATGGCACAAGCCCCTGATCGTGGCCGAGCACCGCTGGCGGAAGGCGATCGGTCGCTGAAAAAGACCGTAGCAGAACGAGTACCAGGACGGGACTACAGCGGACCTCTTGAGCTGCTTGGCCCCGGCAGCCCTGCTCTAGTCATGCCGTCACAAACCGCTGTTTGATGTATTGCTGGGTCTGGCTTGCTGTCAATTCAGTTGTCGCTGGCCCGGTTCGAACGAAGAAACGCTCTATTTCGCCATCACGAAGAAAGACCGGAGACTTAGCAGGAGCGCACTCTGCCACGAGCACCCGTGAATTCTGATAATCGTCAAATCGGGGATGGACATACATCATCTGGGTCGGTCCGATCCTCTCCTTGATGAGGTTTACAAGATGAAGCGCCATCTTGTCTTCGTTTTGGAAGCCGTCCTCGTCGATCCCGATGGGGCTGCCGTCATCCGCGACTCCAATAATCAGGGTTCCTCCCCTTGAGTTCAGGAAGCCAGCGATAGTTCTGAGGCAACCGAACTCCATTCGGGGATCACGTTGGTTCGTGTGGAGATTGGTGCGGAGGGTTGACTTGAACTCAACGGAGAGCGATTCGCCGAATCCGACAAGCTGCGCGAGCGAAAGCTCGGTGGGTTCGAAGGACTCTTCAGCAGAGGCCTGAGAGAGGCGCGCGTAGGCATCAGCGATAACCTTGGCCACTAGTTCGCGACGTTTCGCAAGGAAGTCCGAGTACTCCATTCGTTCCCAGCCGTTTGGCAGGGCGTGCCAATACGCCATCCGCTCGCGCTCTTTGGGGCTGATGCGTTCTTTGAGAGCGGGCCAATAGTCGGAAGGGCTCTTGTCGGAAATCGCGGCGTTGTCTCCCCACTCGACAAGAGCATAGTTAGCAATCTGATTGATATCGCGCGTCGCGGTGGTTCCGAGGGCATGTAGATGATTTCTAGGGAATAGATGATGACGTTCGACAGCGGACCGTGGCGAGTGCACGGACGGATCTAGCAGATCGACAACGCGCTGTCTCGAGCAGAGGACTCTGGCATCCACGAGAACCAGGCTGGCATAGTAGGCAAAAAGAGAAGGGCTACGTGGTGATGAGGTAGCGAGCTCGTTTGGAAGGGAGACCGACCAGAAATCGCTTGGGAGAGACGCATCGCAAGTCCGACCGAGGACGCGCGTAAACTCTTTGGCGGTCTGTGCCTCTCGAAGGTTCGCCAAGTCGAACTCCATGGCGGATTCCGGCGAGCCCGTGTACCGGCCAGTCAGGCTCGACATGAAGAACCAGCGGGCGATTACATGCCTGAGTGTCGGTTCGTCAACGCCATATTCAGTCCGGCCGATAAGGTAAAGGGCGTACGTATAGAGAAGATTGTTCTGGGAGCTAATGAGACGCCCACCTCGGTAGCCTGCTTGCGTGATTGCCTTAAAGAAGTCGTGCCAGTGTTGGAGGTTGAGCGTTCGCGTTTGCGCGTCCTTGAGGGACTCGAACTGTCTGTCTCGGCGCTCGGTATTGAACTCGCCCGTCTCAAGATCTTTACCGCGGAGGATGGAGTAGACGTATTGGAGCCGTGCACGCTTGAACCCGAGCGCGACGCTGACTCGAAGAAGCTGGTCTGGACTCGGGGTGATGAAGTGGTTGAATGGCGAGGCATCGCTGGTCGTAGGGACACGCGCAGCGCGGCAGAAGCTCTCGAGTTTGGCGCGCCCCTCATCCCAAAACACGGACATCAGCGTCAGGATGAAGTCGGCCTGATTGAGGGGAGTTCCCTTACTGTTAACTCGCACGAAGACGTCGGAAACTTGTTCCTCATCGATGGTGGCTGAAAGCTCTAGCGCAGTGAAGGGGAAAGTCAAAAGATTGTTAAGGCGTGTCACCGCCTTGCGGGTCTGCTTTTTCTCTTCATCCGTTATCTCGCGTGTTGAGGCAAGATCGCGAAGGTAGGAGTCTACGAGCTCGAAGAGATCTGTCTGGCCGTTCCACAGGACGGAGACATTCTGAATGTACGACTTGTCTCTTCGGATGGCGGCGTCGTTGACCTCGAAGCGCTCGAGGAGAGGGTTGAAGGCGATCTCAATATTCTCAGAACTATAGTCCTCGCGTGTTACGGCGATGCCCTTAATGACGGCGTACAAAGAGGTGAGGCGTTGCTGGCCGTCGACAATGAGGAGACTCGGAATCTTCTGTTTTGTGCCGGCGCCGATGCTTCGAGTGTCGCTACTGAACGCGTTCTGCCAGAAGAGGAGATAGCCGACAGGGTAACCGCGGTACATCGAATCGAAGAGGTCCCTCACTTTGGTGTTGGGCCAGACAAACGGGCGTTGGATGTCTGGGAGGCCGATCTGACCGAGGTGGATGAACTCGATGAGAGAGCCAACGGTGTAGTTTACTTGTTTGAAGAAGGTCTCATTCATGGCGGAGTACCTCGAGTGTGTCGCACAAGGGGGTCGGGAGGGCCGTGTGGGCCGAGTCCGTCCGCTTCAAGCCTCTCTCTCGGGCCGACAGTTTCACACTGAGTCATTTGACTAGCGTCTACCTTACTTGTCGAAGACAACCGCCTCCAAGGTCCAGGCTTCGCTAACCTTCTCGAGTTTGCAGATTAAACGCGTCCGGATCATAGCACCGAAGGTGCTCTGGGCATCAACGCGGGAGATGCATGGCGACTGCCGGCGTCGATCAACTATCCTAACACTGTGACCTGCTGAGGATCGACCAGGCTGTGGTCAAGTGCCGCGATGACTTGAACCGTGAAGGCGATGACTAACCTCAACTGCTTTAAGCCTCCTCCTACCTCCTCGTCAGGCTAGGATCTATTGGCTATGCTTCAGACGTTCCAGTCGTCCTCGGCTGCCGAGCGGATCGGCGCCGCCCGCGCCTTCGTCGAGCGCTTTCCAACTGCCATGGAAGTCCTGATCGTGGGCGCGTCGCGCGACGCGGCGGATGACCTCGCTCGACGGGTCACGGCGGCGCGAACGGCGACCTTCGGGTTGCACCGCGCGAGCCTCACGCAGCTTGCGGTGCGCTTTGCCGCTGCCGAGATGGCGCGGCTCGGCGTGGCGCCGGCCACGGTGCTCGGCGCGGAGGCGGTTGCCGCGCGGGTGAGCTTCGAGGCGCTGCGAGAGCGGACGCTCGCATACTTCGCGCCAGTTGCGAGATTTCCCGGCTTTGCCCGGGCGCTTGCGGCGACGCTTGCCGAGTTGCGGCTCGGCCGTGTCGCTCCGCGCGCGTTCGAGGCGCTCGATGGACCTGCGCGCGACGTCGCGGAGCTGGCCCGGCGCTTCGAAGAGCAGCTCGATGGGGCGAAGATCGCGGATCGCGCGGCGCTCCTTGCCATCGCGACGCGCGCCGCCGTGGAGGGCGCCCTCGACCTGCTGCGGCGGATGCCAATGGTCCTGCTCGACGTGTCGATCGTCTCACCGGCCGAGCGCGCCTTCGTCGATGCTCTCACCGCGATGTCGCCGGCGACTCTGGTGACCATCCCCGCCGGTGACGACCCGACGCTCGACGCGGTCCGGGGCTTGAGCGCGCGCCATCGACTCGGCGAACAGACAGACGGGGACCCTGTTGGGCGACAAGACGCCGATGACTCCGACCTCACGCGGGCGCGCGACTTCCTCTTCGCCCCAGCTACGCCGCCGGGGGGTGCGCCGCGCGGAGACGTCCACTTCTTCTCGGCACCCGGCGAGGGACGCGAGACGGTCGAGATCGCACGGCGCCTCCTCGACGAGGCACGGACAGGAACGCCCTTCGACGAGATGGCGGTGTTTTTGCGCGCGCCCGACGTCTACATGTCGCTGCTCGAGGTGGCACTGCAGAGGGCCTGCATTCCCGCTTGGTTCGCTCGAGGCACGTCCCGGCCCGATCCCTCGGGACGCGCGTTCCTCGCGCTGCTCGACTGCGCGCTGGAGGGGCTCTCGGCACGGAGGTTCGCCGAGTATCTGTCGCTCGGGCAGGTGCCGCCGCTCGACGAGGCAGGCGCGCCGCCGGCGTATCGTGAGGTGTGGATGGCGCCCGAGGACGAGGCTCTGGGCCCAGCGGTGGAACTGACGCCAGTCGCGAGCCTGGAGACGGCGCCACCCGACCCCGGGGGCTCGCAGGAGCCCGACACTGACGACCTCCCGGTTGTCGATGGCACGCTGCGCGCGCCGTGGAGATGGGAGCAGCTCCTCGTCGAGTCCGCCGTCATCGGCGGCAAAGAGCGCTGGAGCCGACGCCTGGCTGGGCTTGAGGCAGAACTCCGGGCACGACTCACCCGGCTCCGCGAGGAGGAGCCAGACTCGCCGCGAACCTTGGCGATCCAGCGCGATCTGCTGAACCTTGAGCACCTACGTCGGTTTGCGGTTCCAGTCATCGAGCGCCTCACGGCGCTTCCCGCGCGCGGCACGTGGGGCGAATGGATCGCCGCGCTCGAGACGCTCGCGCCGATCGTGCTGCGACGGCCGGAGCGGGTATTGACCGTCCTCGCCGCGCTGCGACCACTCGATGTGATCGGACCAGTGGCGCTCGGCGAGGTGCGCGACGTCCTCGCTGGGGAGCTGACGACGCTCGCCGAGCGTCCCCCGGCCGATCGGTACGGGCGCGTCTTCGTCGGGACGATCGAGCAGGTGCGGGGGCGGAGCTTCGAGGTGGTCTTCCTGCCGGGACTGGCGGAGCGGATTTTCCCGCAGAAGCCGCGCGAGGACCCTATCCTGCTCGACTCGCTCCGCCGCGATCTCGACGCCGCGCTCGCGACCCAGGACGACCGGGCTCACCGCGAGCGCCTCCTGCTCCGGCTCGCCGTCGGGGCCGCGCGCGGTCGCCTGCACCTCTCATACTCACGCATCGAGCAGACGGAGGCGCGTCCGCGGGTGCCATCCTTCTATGCACTCGAGGTGGCGCGGGCGCTCACGGGGTGCGTGCCAGAGCCGCAGCGGATGGAGCGCGAGGCGGCGGCTGCGGCGGGGGCCAGGCTCGCGTGGCCAGCGCCGGACGACCCGGCGCGCGCGATCGACGAGGTGGAGCACGATCTCGCGACACTGCGGGCTCTGCTCGCGAGCGGCGAGGCGAGCGGACGTGCTCGTTACCTCCTCGAGCTGAACGACTGTCTCGCGCGCTCGCTCCGGACGAGGTGGTCGCGCTGGCGCCGGCGCTTTACGCCCGCGGACGGCGTGGTGCGCGTGACCGACGGCACCCGTGAGGTGCTGGCCGCCGCGCGGCTCGCGGCGCGCGCCTATTCGGCTTCGGCGCTCCAGAAATTCTCGGCATGCCCCTATCAGTTCTTCCTGTCGGCGATCTGCCGGCTCGAGCCACGCCCCGAGGTCGCGTCCATCGTGGAGCTGGACCCAGCGACGCGCGGCCATCTGTTCCATCGGGTGCAGGCAGATGCGATGCGAGCGCTCGCCGACGAGGGGCGTTTGCCGCTCACAGCGGATGCGGTTGAGTCGGCGAGAGTGACGCTCGACCGGACGCTCGACCGTGTCGCCGATGAGTATCGTGAGGAACTGGCGCCGGCGATCCAGCGTGTTTGGCAAGACGAAGTGGAGTCGATGCGCGCGGACCTCCGGATGTGGCTCGAGCAGTCGGCCGCGGCGCATGCCCGGTGGGAGCCGGTCGCCTTCGAGCTGGCGTACGGGCTGCCACGCGATCCGGAGAACGATCCGCGCAGCGTCGAGGCGGAGGTGGCCCTGCCGGAGGGCTACCGGTTGCGCGGCATCGTGGACTTGGTCGAGCGCAAGCGCGGAGGGTCGGACCTACGCGTGACGGACTACAAGACGGGCCGAGACTACACGCGGCGGAACCTGGTCGTGGGCGGCGGGGAGATGCTCCAGCCAGTTCTCTATGGCCTGGCGGTCGAGCAGATATTCGGCGCGCGGGTGATCGAGTCAAGGCTGTTCTACTGCACCCGCGCTGGCGGATTTTCGGAGCGCCTGGTGCCGCTGTCGCCGGATGCACGGAGCCAGGGCTCGGAGGTGCTCGCGGTGATCGACCGCGCGATCGCCGCCGGCTTCCTGCCGGCCGCGCCGCGCGCGCAGGGGTGTAGATTCTGCGACTTCCGCGACGTCTGCGGCCCGCACGAGGAGATGCGAATCAAGCAGAAGGACCAGGCGCGACTCGGCGAGCTGCAGGCGCTGAGGGACTCTCCGTGACGGCGCTCGTCGACCAGGCCGAGCGGGAGCGCATCCGGATGTCGCTCGACGAGACGCTGGTGGTCGAGGCGGCGGCGGGCACCGGGAAGACGAGCGAGCTGGTGACCCGCCTGGTCAACGTCCTGGCCGAGGGCCGCGGCGCCGTGCAGACGATCGCGGCGCTCACGTTCACCGAGAAGGCGGCCGGCGAGCTGAAGCTCCGGCTACGTGCTGGGCTCGAGGAGGCGCGCGAGCAGGCAGCGGAGGGCAACGCGCGGCGCGGCCGGCTCGAGGACGCCATCGCGCACCTCGAGGAGGCGCGAGTCAGCACGATCCACGGCTTCTGCAGCGACCTCCTGCACGAGCGGCCCGTCGAGGCGCGCGTGGACCCGGGCTTCGAGGTCCTGCCGGAGCCTGAGGCCGCGGCGCTCTATCACCGCGCGTTCGACAGCTGGCTCGCCGAGAAGCTGGAGGCGCCGCCGGAGGGGCTGAGGCGAGCGCTGCGCCGACGTTCGTTTGACGGCGATCCGGTCGACCGGCTGCGGACGGCGGGTTGGCGGCTCGCCGACTGGCGGGATTTCCGGGCACCGTGGCAGCGGCGCCCGTTCGACCGCGAGGCGGCAATCGACGCGCTGGTCGCACGGGTGCACGGCCTTCACGCGCGACTCGCTACCACCTCGACGACCTTCGCGGACACGCTCTACGCCGACCTCTGGCCGCTCAGGCGGCTGAGCGAGGATGTCGGGGCGCGTGAGCGAGTGGCACCGCGCGACCACGACGGGCTCGAGGCGGCGCTGATCGATCTGCTCCGCGAGCGGAGCTTCACGCGCCCGCACCGGGGGCACCCGCGCAACTACCGGCGCGACGTGACGCGAGACGAGATCCTCGCCGCGCACGCTGACCTATTAACGTCGCTGGAAACCTTCGCCCGCGAGGCGGATGCGGACTTGGCCGCGCTCGTCCAGCCGGCGCTCCTGGAGACGGTGGACCGCTACGAAGCGCTCAAGTCGAGCGCCGCGTCGCTCGACTTTATCGACCTCCTCTTGAGAGCGCGCGATCTCCTTCGCGACTCGAGGGATGTCCGGGCCGATCTGCAACGCCGGCTCACGCACATCTTCGTGGACGAATTTCAGGACACCGACCCGCTCCAGGCGGAGATCGTGCTGCTACTGGCGGCCTCGGAGTCCGCGACCGACCGCTGGCAGGACGTCAGGCCCGCGCTCGGCAAGCTCTTCATCGTGGGCGACCCGAAGCAATCGATCTACCGCTTCCGCCGCGCGGACGTGGGGACCTACCAGACGGTGAAGGAGCTCTTGGTCTCGCGCGGCGCGGCATGCGTCTACCTGACGACGAGCTTCCGGGCGATCCCGTCGGTCCAGCACCTGGTGAACGCCGCGTTCGGGCCGGTCATGACCGAGGATCGCGCGGCGCTCCAGGCCGGCTACGTGCCGCTCGCCCGATATCGCGAGGAGCTTCCGGGGCAGCCGGGCATCGTCGCGCTGCCTGTCCCGAAGCCGTACGGACGGTACGCGTTCGCGAAGTCGGCCGTGGAAGAGTCGCTGCCCGATGCCGTCGGCGCGTTCGTTGCGTGGCTCCTGAACGAGAGCGGCTGGAAGGTCACCGAGCGGGAGAGGCCGGGTGAGGCGTTGCCGATCTCGGCGCGCCAAGTGTGCCTGCTCTTCCGGCGCTTCGTGTCGTGGGGCACGGACGTCACGCGCCCCTATGTCGAGGCGCTCGAAGCGCGCGGGATCCCGCACGTCCTGGTCGGCGGCCGCTCGTTTCACCTCCGCGAGGAGGTGGAGAGCCTGCGCACGGCACTGGCGGCGATCGAGTGGCCCGACGACGAGCTGTCCGTGTACGCGACGCTCAAGGGTCCGCTCTTCGCGATTGGCGACGAGGAGCTGGTTGAATACCGCCAGCGGTTCCGGCGACTGCATCCCTATCGGCCGCCGCGCGAAGAGGTCGGGCCGCACCTCGGGCCGGTGGTCGACGCGCTCGCGCTGTTGCGGTCGCTCCACGGTCTCCGCAACTACCGGCCGGTCGAGGAGACGGTGAACCGGCTGCTCACGGCGACGCGCGCGCATGCGGCGTTCGTGCTGCGCCCGTGGGGCGAGCAGGCGCTGGCCAACGTGCTGCGCGTTGCCGAGCTCGCTCAAACGTACGAGGCCGCTGGCAGCATCTCGTTCCGCGGCTTTGTCGAGCGGCTCCGGGAGGAGGCGGAGGGCGAGGCGCCGGAAGCGCCGATCGTGGAGGAGTCGAGCGAAGGCGTCCGCATCATGACCGTCCACAAGGCCAAGGGGCTCGAGTTCCCGGTGGTGGTCCTAGCCGACATCACGGCCGGCATCGCCGGGAACCCCGGCCGATACGTCGAGGCCGCGCGCGGGCTCTGCGCGCTCCGCCTGGGTGGCTGGCAGCCGTGGGATCTCCTCGAGCACGAAGCCGACGAGCTGGCGCGCGATCGCGCCGAGGGCGTGCGCATCGCGTACGTGGCGGCGACGCGGGCGCGTGACCTGCTCGTGGTGCCGGCGGTCGGCGATGATCCGTTCCAGGCCGGGTGGGAGGCGGCGAGCGACGGGTGGATCGGTCCTGTCCACGCCGCCGTCTATCCGCCGGGGGAGCGACGCCGGGTGTCGCGCGACGCCCCGGGATGCCCGGCGTTCGGAGAGGACAGCGTGCTCGAGCGCCCCGATCGCGACTCGCCCGGGCGCGACAACGTCCGGCCGGGGTTGCACGTGTTCGGGGACGACGACGCCGGGGCCCACTACGATGTCGCGTGGTGGGACCCGCGGCAACTCGCATTGGATGTGGAACGGGTCTACGGGCTCAGGCGCGAGGATCTGATCCAGGATCCCGGCCGTGCGACGGTCGAGTCCGACCGGAAGCGGTATGACGAATGGCTCGCAGCGCGCCGTGAGGCACAAGAACTCGGGGCGCGATCGAGCCTCCAAGTCCGCACGGTCACCGAGTGGGCCCGAGCGACGCCGGACGGTGAGGAGACCGCGGCGCTCGTTCGCGAGGTGGCGCTCGTGACCTCGGCGCCCGGCGCTGCGAGGCCGGGAGGAGCACGCTTTGGGACGCTCGTGCACGCGGCGTTGGCAACCGTTGCGCTCGACGCGACACCTGCGCAGATCGCCGAGGGTGTGATGCTGCAAGCGCGCATCCTGGGTGCGCCAACAGAGGAGACGACAGCCGCGACGACGCTCGTCGCCACGGCGCTTGCGCATCCACTGATGGCACGCGCCCGGGACGCCTGGCGGGAAGGCCGATGCCGTCGGGAGACGCCGGTGGCATGCCGCGAGCCCGATGGCTCCCTGGTGGAAGGCGTGCTGGACCTTGCGTTCGAGGATGCCGATGGCTGGACCGTCGTCGATTTCAAGACGGACTCCGAGATCGCCGGGGAGCTTGGAAGATACCGCCGCCAGGTGGCGCACTATGCGTCCGTCGTGGCGAGGACGACGGGGAGGAAGGTGACAAGTGTGCTGATGCAGCTGTGAGCGGCAGGGACCGCAGACCCGGTTTTGTCAAGCCGAATGGAAGAAAGGAATCGGCTCCGAACCATCGCCATCCCAATACGTCGCCAGGATTCGACGGTCGAAGAAATGGCTAGCGCGTGCCCGATTCGATCGGAGACTACGGATGTCGTGTGCTGGACTATCCTCGCGCGGGCACGGTACTTGGAAGCCTGGTGAGCGGAACGGAGCAACGCGGCGCGATCGGTTTGCGGAAAGAGTCCTCGAGCTGCTGGACGAGGGACGCTATACCGCCACGTACAAGTACGCGGTGCTGCTCGCACTCATCGACGTCTGCCTCGAGCGCACACAGACATCCGGGGCTCCACCCGACACGGTCACCACACGTCAGCTCGCGGAGAAGATTGTCGAGATCTACTGGCCTCACACCGTGCCGTTTGCCGGCCAGTCTCCGCTAAGGGTGCTCCGACAAAACACGACCGGCCTGGCTGAGATCGTCTCGGCCATCATGCGCTTTCGGAGGAGGCACGCCCCCGATCCGAGCGTTCCTCGCTGGCTATCGCGTCTGACGGCTCCCGACGCGTACGAGCGGCTCGTGAGGCTGGTCGAGTGGAAGCTGATCGAGATGCCGTTGCCTCGGCCTACAGATCTTGGGTCAATCCCATCAGCCGTTCATCTACGAAATTCATTGGGACCAGCGCGTCCAGCGGAAGGCGGTTGATCGCTACCTCGGCGGTGATGCAGGCACGTTCGACAACCGGGTGTTGCTCAGGCCGGGCGTGGGCGAATATCTTCTTCAGCTCAGTGGCCTACTGCGGCCGCTGATCCAGCGTCGCTGGGCCGCGATGGTCGCCCAGCTCAATCGCTTGGAGGAGTCGCAGCTCGAGGCCTTCCTGTTCGGTGCGGATCGGATTCAGACGGTCAAGATAAGGGCCGGCCTCTGGGAGATCCAGGGGGGTCGGTGCTTTTACTGCGATACCCGAGTGCGAGAGCCTGCGCGGGCGCAGGTGGACCACTTCATCCCATGGTCCCGCTACCAGGACGACGGCCTCGACAACCTGATCGTCGCCGATTTCGCGTGTAACAATTTCAAGAGCAGTTCGCTCGCGGCAGCCACGCACGTCGCGCACTGGGTGCGGCGCTTCGCACCGGAGTCGACGGAACATCGCCAGCTTCTGGATCTCTCGGAGCGGAACGCATGGGACGCCGCACCGACCGGAGCTTCAGCGTCGCAGGCTGCATTTATCTGCGGCTTCCGGACGATGCCCGGCTTTGGCTGCGCGGCAAGGAGTTCGTCACACCTGACCTGGCGATCATCGAGACTGCGCTGACCGTGTCCTCCCGGTGAGCCGGTAACCGACTACCAACTGCGTCACTGCAGGTCGGCATCAGTGTTCTCAGCGCGCTCGAGGTGCTCCTTCCGATCGCTGACAGGGCCTTCTCGGCTGATGACGGCGAGCAGGTCGCGAAGCACGTTGAATACATAGAGATGACCGAACGCGGCATCGAGACATTCAGAGAGGCGCGAAGGGCCCTCCTCGTCAAGAGGAGGACAGGGCGTCTGCCACGCGTCTTTCTGTCGCCGCTGCCGTCCGCGAGACAGAACTTGGTTCCTACGGCTCTAAGCCGCAAAAACCTCTAGGCTGAAGGACTTGAAGGAATCTCTTTCGTTAGAATCAGCAATGTTGGGTGATACTTAGCTTATGAGCAGCCGTCGGGAATTGTTCAGGCAGTACATGGCGCGTTTGAACGCAGCCGCGCACCCGCGTGACGCGATTGCGGAAGGGCTTTATGTCCACCGACCTGGGGCCGCCGTAGCTGACCAATTGGTGCGACGTTTGGAACTCGAGCCCAGCTCTTCGCATTTGGTGGTGGGAGGAGTCGGTTCCGGAAAAACGACACAACTTCTAATGGCGCAGAAGCAGATCGAATCGATTGATGTTCATGCCTTCTTTATCGATGTGAGCGAAAAGCATGATCTGGCTCGACTGCGCAGCGGCGTTCTTCTTATCCTCGCCGGCCTTGCGCTCAGCGAGCTGATTCCCAAGCCAATGCCTGAGACAGTTAAGCGAGCACAGAGACAGTTCAAAAGATGGGCTCACGGATACGTCGAATGGGTTGACGAGTCTCAAGAGTATGGAGAACCGCCGGATCCGGATGAGTACGATGAACCAGAAAGACTTCGGGCTGTTCGCGTCCCAGGCATTTTGGTCCCACCCGAGCCAGCGCTGCTTGGCGATATTCAAGAAAAGACTCAACAGTTAGCGATTCTTCGTGAGGCGCTGAGTGCAACATTCCCCCATATCGTCCTGCTGTTCGACTCACTTGATCGACTGACTAACCTCAAGCCCTTTGCAGAGATCGTCGAGCAGGACATTCGTGCAATCAAATCAGCTGGGATTGGAGTCGTCGTAGTCGGCCCGTTGCGAGCGTTGTTCGGGACAGGCCGGCCGATAGTCGATCGCTTCGACTACCTTTATCATCAAGCTTCGGTTGATGTTCAGCAGGATGCCGCGGGGAAGGATTTCTTGGCGCGTATCCTAAGGAAGAGAGTGTCCCAAGACCTCCTGACTGATGACTCGCTTCATCGGGTAGTAGACCATTCTGGTGGCGTTCTGCGTGATCTGATTTCGCTTGCGCGGTCAGCGGGCGAGGAGGCCTATACCGATGGCGCAGATCGCATCGGTGTGGTCCACGTTGAATCCGCAGCGGACGCGTTCGGGCGCTCGCTGATGTTAGGTCTAGGGCCTGATGAAATCGAGGCTCTGCAACGTGTGAGGCTAAGGGGGACGTTTGTCCAAACCTCGGATAAGGACATAGCTCTGCTCGTTACGCGGCGGGTATTGGAGTATGGCAATGGGGCAAAGCGATACGCCGTTCACCCGACAATTGCGCCTCTACTCGAGCAGCTAAAGGCTGGAACATGACCATCTTGCCAAACCAACTCTCGGTCGCGGAGTTTGCGTTGCGGGTGATCGCGAGGCCGAGTAGGGGTAGCGTCTTCGTGCTTGTCTGCCCTGGTGACCTAGTAGAGCGAGTTTTGCTTCGATTGATGTCCGAACTTCAGATTCAGGGCGACACCCCCACACAGCATGTCTCTGAGCCTCATAACGCTGGTGAGCTGATCTTCGCAATCAGCAGTGCTCGCACACAGAGTTTGCTCATCGTGTCCGGCCTCGAAACGTTCGACGATGAGAATTGGCAACGTCTTGATCTCCTGAGGAGTCGCCTTTTGAGAGACGGGGCGATGATGTTTCTGATGTCACAGGCCGCTGTCGGGCGCCTCTCCGAGAATGCGCCGAACTTGGCGAGTTGGATAGGCGGATCAATCTGGAATGTTGACTTGCTGAGTGAGCTGCTCAGTGAAGAGGAGCGGGAGGCTCGACTGCAAACGTTGCGTGAATGGGCCGGGCGAACTGACGACGATGTCCAGGAACTAGCTGCTTCTGGCTTGCTGTCCAAAGAGCCAGAGTACGTTGAGTGGTTGATTCTTCTTAAGCGACCCGATCTGATTGGGAACGCATAGGCTTCGACGGAGAGCGGCCGCTGTTGAGACCCGTACTCTTGTCCAACCAGTCCTTCCAGCGACCCCAGAAGAATTGATCGCGGAGCTTCGTAAGAGCTTGCTGGATGCTGCGGATGCAGGCATGCTCTCCAATTCCCCAAAGGAGATTATTGACCTACTACAACGCGCGAGCGAGGAACGGGCTGACGGGACGCGGGCGATACAAATATTTGGCGGGGCGACGATGGATAAGGGACAAGCGACGGACGAGTTCTTTGTTCGTACCGATGGCGCAAGGATCAGCTTCGGAGTCTCCGTCCTCTATCCGCCGGCGGCGCCCTCAACGTTGCAGGCGTACCGTTTTCACTTGCGATATCCGGAGGGCTCGAATCCGACGTACATCCGGATAGATCTGAATCGTGGTATTGGCGGAGATGCGTTGATGGAGCCTCGATCGCATATTCACGTTGGCGCTGAGAGCTTAAGGTTTCCTGCGCCGATGATGACGCCGCTAGAGGTATTGGAGAAGTGCTTGTACGGCTTACCGTTGCCGCCTGCATAGCCAACGTTGCACGTCTGTAGCGGCGCATGACCCCGGGCATTCATTCATTGCACGGCTACGCGTTCACCGAGGCCCGAGCGCCACTGATCACAAAGGCACGCTGAATCTGGCCTCAACCGGAAGCGGTCGAACGTAGGACTCGCAATCCCCGCGCTCCCGCCGAGGATCGCGTGGCAAGGGTCGAGCCGTCGAAGGCGATCTCGAACGAACTAGCCCGACTACCGATGTCCGTTGGGGTGACGACTCCTTGAGTCATCTCGGCAGCGGGGCCGCAAGGGCCAAACCATCGAAGCGATCTCAAACAGACTAGCCTGATTACCAAATCCCGTTGGGGCCACCACTTTAGTGATCGGTAGTTACGACTTCAGTTCCTCGCTAATCTCCGCCAGAGGTAAGGTCAGAGGGCGTGTAAACGAGAGAAGGCGGTGTAACCTTCGGTTCGCTGTCGAGAACCTCGGGCGCATCAACGCCCGAACAGAAGGAGACTCCGCCCGTGAAGGCGCAGAGCACCGAAGGGGTCGCGGCGTCAAGCCCGACCTGGGAGACGCTGGAGGCGTTCGCCCGGCAGAGCATGCAGCAACTCCTGCAGCGGATGTTGGAGGAAGAGGTCGACGGCGTCCTCGGCCGGGGGCGGTACGAGCGGCGTGATGCCGTCGATCCGCGCCCCGGGTATCGCAATGGGTTCGGCAAGCCGAGGCGGCTGAGCCTGAGCAACGGCACCATCACGCTGCGCCGGCCGCGGGTGCGCGGGCTGAGCGAGCGCTTCGAGAGCCGGCTGCTGCCGGCCTTCAAGCGTCGGACCGAGGAAGTCGGCCGGGTGCTGCCCGAGCTGTACCTGCATGGACTGGCCCAGGGCGACTTCGATCTGGCCCTGCGCGGCCTGCTCGGCGAGGGCGCGCCGCTGTCGGCGCCGTCGATCGCGCGGCTGAAGGCGGGCTGGCAGGCCGAGTACGAGCTCTGGAAGGCGCGGGCGCTCGATGACCTCGAGGTCGTCTATCTCTGGGTCGACGGCGTGTACGTGAAGGCGGGCCTCGAGAAAGACAAGGCCGCGATCCTCGTCGTCCTGGCTGCGCTGCGCGATGGCCAGAAGGTGCTCCTCGCCGTCGAGAGCGGGTACCGCGAATCGGCCGAGAGCTGGGCGGCGATCCTGCGCGACCTCAAGCGGCGCGGGCTGGTGGCGCCCAAGCTGGTGATCGGTGATGGCCATCTCGGGATCTGGGGCGCGCTGGCCGCCGTGTTCCCGGAGGCCAAAGAGCAGCGGTGCTGGAACCACCGGCTGCTGAACGTCCTGGACAAGCTGCCGCTGAAGCTGCAGGTCGAGGCGCGGAGTCTGCTCACGAAGATCCCATATGCCGAGACCCGTGAGGACGCCGAACGGCAGAAGCGGGCGTTCCAGGCGTGGTGCACGAAACGCGGCCACGTCGAGGTGGGGCGCGCGCTCGATCGCGACTGGGAGCGAATGGTGACCTTCTATCAGTTCCCGCGCGAGCACTGGAAGCACTTGCGGACGTCGAACCCGGTGGAGTCGCCGTTCGCGGCGGTGCGGCTGCGCACGGCCGCGGCCAAGCGCTTCAAGAAGGTGGAGAACGCGACGGCGGTGATCTGGAAGACACTGCTCATCGCCGAGAAGACGTTTCGTCGACTCGCCGCGCCCGAGCTCCTCGCCGAGGTTGCCAACGGCGTCGCCTACGTCAACGGAGTGCGTGCTGTGAACCGAGGCGAGAGGAAGGCCGCCGCTTGATCTAATCTACACACCTGTGACAAGACCTCATCACGACGGGGGACTCTCCCCATCCAACAGGCTCGACCTATGATCGTGCCACAGGAGCGGGAAGAACGATGGCGGAGCGGCTCGGCGACGGTGAATGGACGTTCGAGGTCGAGGAAAACTGGGCCAAAGTCCCGGACGAGATCGCACTTGGAGATTGCGCCGCAGTCGGGGTGGACAGCAAGGACAATGTCTATGCCTTCAATCGCGGCGAGCATCCGATTGCGGTGTTCGACCAAGATGGCAATCTGCTGCGGACCTGGGGCGAAGGCATGTTTACCCAGCCCCATTGCGAGCCGCATGGCGTGCAAGTCGCGCCCGATGACACGATCTGGCTGACGGACGATGGCGACCATACGGTGCGCCATTGCACGCTCGATGGCCGCGTCCTGATGACGCTTGGCATTCCGGGGAAGCCGTCCCCCTTCATGAGCGGCGAGCCGTTCCACCACTGCACGCATACGGCATTGTCACCGAGTGGCGACCATCTCTACATCTCCGACGGCTATAGCAACGCCCGCATCCACAAATACACGGGCGATGGAAAGCTGCTGAAATCATGGGGCGAGCCGGGCACCGATCCCGGCCAGTTCAACATCCCGCACAACATCTGCTGCGATCCCGAGGGCTGGATTTACGTCGCCGACCGCGAGAACCACCGTGTGCAGGTGTTCGACGCGAACGGTAAATGGGAGACCCAGTGGAACTACCTCCACCGCCCGAACGGTATGTGCCTGGGGCGCGGGCATAGCCTGCTCTGCTACATCGGCGAGAGCGGGCCGCAGGGCGAGAGCAACCGCGACTGGCCGAATATAGGACCGCGCGTCAGCATCCATACGCTGAAGGGCGAGGTCTTGGCGCGGCTTGGCAAGACACCCGGCGGTATACTGCCGGGCCAGTTCACCACGCCGCACGGCATCGCCGTCGATAGCCAAGGCAACATCTATGTCGGCGAATTGTCGGGAAAGTCCTGGTTCCGCTTCTCGAAAGACCCGGTGCCGGCGAAACGCCGCGTCATCCACCGCCTGCGCAAGATCACTGCGGAGCAGCATCGATAGATGACACGCCTGAACTGCCGTCGCAGAGAACACGTTCCCGCGGCTCGACGCGCCCGAGCTCCTCGCCGGAGGTTGCCAACGGCGTCGCCTACGTCAACGGAGTGCGTGCTGTGAACCGAGGCGAGACGAAGGCCGCCGCCTGACCTCATTTACACACTTCTTGACGGAACCTCCTCCGCCAGTGCCGAAATAGTGCCATCTCACGCTTCGGCCATCGCTTGCTGTTGCGGTTGCCCGGTGGCTTGTACGGTCGCGGCACGGTCAAGGGCATGCACAGCCTCGCGAAGGCGATCCTCTCATCGACCCACTGGCGGTCCACAAGAACGCGGTCTCTACGCGGGCGCATCGACCGGCCCGCAACGCCAATATAACGGTCAGGGAGCAATCTACTCTCCACTTGCACTTGTTGGGTCGGGTCACTAGACTGCCGCCTACGAGCAGTTATGGACCCTCTCTCAGAGATTGTCGGCGACAGTCCTGGGATCACCGCGCTTCGCGAACAAGTGCGGCAACTCCTTCGTGCCTGGACGGGATCCCGACGCCCGCCTCCCGTTCTGATCCAGGGGGAGACCGGCACTGGTAAAGGTCTCCTCGCTCATGTGCTCCATCGTGCCAGTCCGCGTTCCGGGCATCCGTTCGTTGATCTGAACTGTGCGGCGATCCCGGAGGCGCTGCTCGAGGCCGAGCTCTTCGGGTACGAGCGCGGCGCGTTCACAGATGCCCGCCAGAGTAAGCCGGGGCTCTTCCAGCTGGCGGACCGCGGAGTGGTGTTCCTCGACGAGATCGGGCTTCTCGCCCCGGCCATGCAGGCCAAGCTCCTCTCCGTTCTGGAGAATCGGACCGCCCGCCGACTCGGCGCCGTTCGTTCGGAGCCGGTGGACGTCTGGATCATGGCGGCGACTAACGTCGAGCTCACCAGCGCCATTCGCGACGGCGCTTTTCGCGAGGATCTCTACCATCGCCTGGCAGTGGTCACGTTGTCACTGCCTCCACTCCGAGACCGGGACACCGACATTTTGGCGCTGGCCTCAGGTGTTCTCAAACGCGTCTGCGACGACTATGGGCTGCCGCAGAAGACACTCGCCACGGATGCGATTGCCGCGCTTCAGGTGTACGCGTGGCCTGGCAACATCCGAGAACTCGAAAACGTCATGGAACGCGCTGCCCTGCTGACGGACGCCTCCGTGCTCACCGCGGCGCACCTTCGCCTGACCTTCGAAGGGTCTGAGCCGGAGGGCGTCACTTCCGCCGCCGGCGCCCCGACCGAGCTTCAGTCCTCCCGCGTTGTCATGCGCCAGCACCTCCTGAACGTCCTCACTCAGACGGGATGGAACATATCTCGTAGCGCGGCGCTGCTCGGGCTTTCGCGCAATACCGTGACTGCCCGCATTGCCCGATATGGCCTTCACGCTCCGCTGGCCCGACCCACAGGCCACGGAACTGCGGTGCCGAAGCCCATCGTGACCGCCGAGGTGGCCACCGTGGCCATAGGGTCGGGCCGGACATCACCGCCCGTACCAACTCTCTGGGAACCGCGCAGACTCTTGCTCCTTCTCGCTCGTCTCGGCGTCGCGGAGGGCGGCGAGGTCGCCGCTCACAAGGCGTTGAACATCATGATCGAGAAAATCCGTAGCTTCGGCGGGCGAATCGACGGCCAGGGTGCAAAGACGCTCTTCGCAGTGTTTGGCCTGGACCCGGTCGAGGATCCAGCATTTTTTGCCGCGCACAGCGCGGGCGTGATTCGCCACGCCGCGCGCCAGGCCGGCGTCGTTTCCGTCACACTCGGGTTGCATAGCGCGGACATCGCAGTTCGAGACGATGGAGACAACCCACTCCTCGATTCGGAGGCGTGCCGTCGCGCGTGGAACGCTCTGGACACGCAGATGGATGGCGTCCCGCCAGGCACGATCGTGGCGACGCAGGCGGTGGCCGGGCTGCTCCAGCGACGATTTATTTTAACGCCCCTCGCGCTTGGCTCCTCTGCGTACTCCGTTGACGGTTTATGGCATGCGCAGTTCGGCGCTTCCCGACCCCGCCGATCGTTCGTCGGGCGGCGCGAAGAGCTGGCCTTGCTCGAGAGTCGACTTAGTACGGCTAGCGCCGGCCACGGCCAGATCGTTGACATCACGGGTGAAGCGGGCATGGGGAAGTCTCGTTTGCTCGTGGAGCTGGCGGCTAGCCCGCGGTTCAGAGGCGTGCGCTTCGTGGAGGGGCGCTGCCTTCCCACCGAGACCAGCACGCCGTTCTTTCCATGGCTCCAGATCATCCGAAGCGTGTGCGAGGTACCGCAGTCGGCGGCGGCGAGCGAGATCGGGGACAGAGTCGACGAGACGCTCGCGGAGCTGAAACTCGACGCGGGCGAGCTGACGATGGATCTCAAGCATCTTCTCGACGCTGGCGTCAGCCCGGCGCCGTCCGCGACCGCGATCGTGCTCAAGAGGCGGCTATTCGCGGCAGTCCAACATCTCCTGTTCGCGTACGCTGCCAGGGCCCCATCACCGCTTGTGGTCGTCGTGGAGGACCTCCACTGGGCAGATCCGTCCTCCGACGCCTGTCTGCATGCGATCGCCGAGTCGCTCGCGAGCGTACCGATACTGCTCGTAACGACGTATAGGCCTGAGTTCAAGCCCGGATGGATGGGCACGGCGCATGCGCTTCAGTTGTCACTGCCGCGGCTCTCGGTCGAGGAGAGCCATACACTGATCCGAGAGATCTTCGCCGAGCGCAGTGGCGCCTCGCCGGACCTCGAACGAAGCATTCAGGCGCGCGCGGATGGGAACCCGTTGTTTCTGGAGGAGCTGAGTCGAGCCGCGACGGAAGATTGCGAGGGCTCGGCTCCGGAGCGAATTCCGGCCACGATACAGGCCACGCTTGTGGCGCGTCTCGACCGACTACCGCCCCGTGATTGCCGCGTGCTCCTCGCGGCCAGCGTGGTAGGGCGCGAGTGCACGCTGTCGATTTTGAGGTCGATCAGCGGGATCGAACCGGCGGCCCTGCCGGCGATCCTCGGCCGCCTCCAACGAGCAGACTTGTTGTACGCAACGGGGAGCCAGGCCGCCGAGCCGGAATACGTCTTCAAACACGCTCTCGTGCAGGAAGTTGCGTATGGACGGCTGTCAGCGGCCGAGCGCCGCCTACTGCACCTGAGCGTGGTGGATACCATCGAGCGCCTGTATGTCGATCGGCTGGCAGAGCAGGTGTCGCGGCTCGCCCACCACGCCGTTCGCGGTGAGGATCGAATCCGGGCCGTCCGGTATCTCATGCAGGCGGGTCAGAAGTCGGCGGCGCGATCGGCGCTCGTCGAGGGTCTCGGTCATCTGGACAGCGCCCTGGAGTGGTTACAATCGTGGCCTGACGACGCGATCCGCGATCGGCAGGAACTCGATCTCCAACTGTCTCGCGCCGGCGTCCTTCGCGCCACCAGAGGCTTTGCCGCGCCCGAGGTCGGAGATGCCTGCGCGCGTGCCATGCAGCTCTGTCACCGGCTTGGCGACGAGTCTCAGCTGCTGCCGACTCTCAACGGCGTGTACTCGTTCCATCTCATGCGCGCCGAGTACGCTCGGGCCGGCGCCGCCGCCGCCGACCTCCTCGCCACCGCCCAGCGGCAGGGCAACGCGACGTTCGAGATGATCGGATACCGCGCCGTGGGCGGAGTGTTACTTCACACCGGCCGGCTGGTGGAAGGCCGGGCGGCACTGGAGCGCGCGCTGGCCCTCTACGATCCCACGGTGCATGGCGCGCTCGCGACGCGATACGGTACTGACCACGCTCAAGTTACTTCGTGTTTCCTTGGGCTCGTGCTGTCCCTGCTCGGCTTCGGCGCCGAGGGGCGTGCGAAGCTCCAGTGGGCGGTGGCGCACAGCGAGCGGCTGGGTCATCCGCACAGTATCGCGCTCGCCCTATCGTACTACGGCATTCTGCTTCTGATGTTCCGCGAGTTCGCGGCAGTGCCCGACCCGGGAGCGCGCCTCGTCGACATTGCCCAGCGCCACTCCCTGACCCTGCTCGGCCTCTCGGGGATGTTCTATCTGGCCGCGGCTCGCCGGCCCAGGACGTCACGGAGTCTGGACGATATGCACAGGGCGGCGGAGGCCTGGTGGGCGACACACGCGACGGGATATCGCCCGTTCGTCGAGGCCGTGATGGCGGAGGCGCATGCCGAGGCCGGCGACGTAGTGGGCGGCCTGAAGGTGATCGCCGAAGCAGAGGTGCATCTCGAAGAGTCGGACGAGCGATGGATCGAGCCTGAGGTGCACCGTATCCATGGACTGCTACTTGCGGCGAACCCTCGGCGCCTCGACGACGCTGAAGCGCGCCTCAGTCACGCGCTCCACGTCGCCCAGGCCCAGCGAGCGGAGATGTGGGAGCTTCGAGCCGCCATCGAGCTTGCGCGCCTTTTCCGCAATCGCGGAGCACGCGCGCGGGCGCTCGACGTGCTGGGCCCGTTGCTCACTCGCCTCTCTTCAGACTCCGAGACGTCGGATGTTGTCGCCGCTCGCGAGTTGCACGCGTCCCTTCACTGAGGCTGATTGCCAATCGCGCCGGAGGATCGGATGGAGAGTGCTGGGGGTAAGGAGCCCGCCGGGTTTGTGGACACCGTCCTCGAGCTGTTCATTCGGCCTCCACTTGCCATCGCGCGTCTGGGCGACAGCGACGTTCCGCTCGAGTGTTTCGACTGGTCGACGGATCGCAAGCTTGGAGGCGCACATGGCACCGTGATCAGGCCGGCCGTGACGCTCGAGGTAATGGCCGATGGCTCTGTCTATCCCTACTGGCCGAATGTCATTCGGTTTCGAGACGGCGAGCGCCTGCGCCCGGTGGCTCCTTTCTTTGAGCTGTGGGCGGTCGTGCAGACGGCCGACGAGCGGACGACGACCGAGCCCGTGACCCTGAAACTCCTCGATCGAGTAGGAGGCTCGGTCGCTGGCGTTCAGTACACCCTCACCGTCGCCAATCGCAAAGCCCAGCGCCGGACCGGATCGGCCGCGTGCGCGTTCATCGCCCAGGTGACGGTAGGCGGTGGCGACCACGAGCGCAAGCCGCTCCTCGCGATCAGTCCGCACAACGCTGACCAGAAGCCGCTCGTTGTTGCCGACCGCCCGATTCCGCTCGGACATGTGCAGGTCATCCGACCCGTGCTGTCGACAGCAATGGGAATCGACCTCTCAGTGTTGCGCGTGCGGTTCACACCCGCGCGGGGCGAGGTCTATGGGCCGCCGCGCGCCATTGCCGGCCCTGCCTCCCCGCTGCCTCCCGGGCTCGCGCTGCCAGCCGAGACGCTCGGCGGGAGAATCCACGAGATCGTTCCCGAGGCCAACCGCATCCTCAACCCGGACACTCCCTGGTCCGATTACCGGATGAACCAGCCCGGGCAGAGCGATCCACAGCCTTCGGACAGCTACGATGGCGCCAACGTGGGTGATGACCAGTCGTGGGGCGTCGTCGACGACACCTGCGACGGTGTTCTCCAGGCAGAGGTGATCGTCCGCGGCAAGCGTTTCGTGGCCACAGCGCGCGTGCTCTCGGCGTGCCCGGACTTCGCGCCGGATCGCCGTCCGTTCTTCTCGTTCGCTGATGATCTCGCCGACCGCGACCTGGACCCTGCTGCGTCGGACGGCGATGCGCTCCCAGATGCCGAATCCGAGATCGCAGATCTTTTCGAGCGCGTGTTCGAAACCGTGTCCCTAATGAACGTCGACGCGACGCGACTTCACGGCATCTACGAGAACGACGGCACCCCTACCGCGAACTACGATGGTCTGCCGCGTATCGATGACAAGACTATGACCGCCGAGGAGACTCCGGGGTTCGTCAATCTGATCCCGGATCTGCTGAACGTGCAGGGTCAGCCCCCGAACGCTGACGATCGCCTGCCGTACACGGCCGTCGCACAACGCGCGCACGCTGACCTCGCTGACATCGAGATCCTGCTAGACTTCCTGCGCTCCAACCGGGAACGCGTGAAACGACTGCTCCGGCCGCCCTTCGGACGGTTCCGGGAACTGATACCGGACCCCGAGCCGAAACCGCAACCGGATTTCCGAGATCCGCGGGTGGTGCGCGACACTCAGCAGGACATGCGGATGCCGCCGTACCTGCGCGATTCCGATCAGACGCCGCTGTCGCTCACCTGGCGTCAATATCACGCGGTGATGGCACTCCTGGAGCATGCCGCTCGGGAAGACGATGCCAGCGCCGCCCAGGCCGAGGGTCCGCGCCGACGGACGCCGCTCGCTCGCGAGGTGGCCAGGATCGCCGAGCGGGTGCGGAAGGCCGTCGCCCAGAATGGCGGGAATGGAGGACACGTTTGAAACGGACCCGGCCGAAGATCTTTCCCCGGAATCTCACGGCGCGGGCGGCCTACGAGGTCCCCGGCAATCCCGCGATCACACGTCCCGAGGATGCTCCGGCGAACTGCTACCCCGGCCTCGATCTCGACGTCAGGAACCTCGATCGGAGATTCTTCCCCGGGCTCGTCTTCGAGTTCGTCGCCCGCGACGATATTAGTGCTCCATACACGGAGCCGACCAACTACGGGGCTCGACTGCTCTACATCGATGACCAGTTAGATCCGGAGCTGCTCGCTGACACTCAGGAGGCGCGCACCCTCTCGGGCCAGATCAGTAGGGCCGACGCGCTCCGCGAAGGTCGCTGGTACCTCGAGTGGATTAAGCAGAGGGACAAGACACTATCAATGCGGTTCCCGAGTGGCCAGATGGCCGGTACCCCGCTCGATGGATTGTTCGTGTGGCGGATCGTGCGTGGTCTAGAACAGGGCCGGGTCACGATCTGCCTACAACGACGGCTGGGTCCCGATGAGAAGCCGAACGAGTCCGACGCTCCAAAGCAGGTGATCCTGGAGGGGTGGCGTCGGCGCTTCACCGACGCCACGACCGGCGTGCTCAGTGGCGCGTTTCAGCCGGGCGAGCTCACGCAGAGCTTATGCTCGCCGTGGCAGCACGATTTTCGCGACTGCGCTTGCCATTACTGGGCGTCGAACCGCCCCGACGTTGTTTTCGGAGAGGTCTTCCCGGGACTCGTGCAGCCCGAGGAGGACACCCGGACGGTGCGCCGGGGCAGGATCAGAGACGTCGCGGGCGCCCATACGCCTCGTGTGGACCCAGCGGACGTCGACGCGTGGCGTCGCACCACGCGCGTAGATTGGATGCGCGCCCAGCGTGCCCGTGAGCTCACGGCTAGGGCGTTCAACAGCATCCCGAAGAACCGGCCCTACCAACTCGACCACTTCGAGATCAACCGGGCATGGCGCAGCCTTAATATCGTCCTCGACGACACGGAGATCGGAAGCCTTTACATTCCACAGAGCCGCGAGCGCGCGAATCCTTATGCGTCGCCCGAGGAGCTGGCGAGTGCATTACGAGAGGAGTTGGCCCCCCTCGAGATGGCGCTGGCCATCGAGTACCTGTACGCGAGGTTCTCTCTGCTCGACCCCGACACGGTCGGGCTGGGTGATCAGGCACTCGCCGACTTCGTTCGGTACGCTCGTTACTCGCTTCTGCTGGCGGCGACGAGCGAGATGCAACACCTGCGCTGGGCGAATGAGCTGTTGTGGGATCTATACCGGGCGAACCTCATTTCGACCTACGAACCAGTGCTAATCTCTGCCAAGAAGATCCCGCGCGGCGACGGGGTCGAACCTCGAGACCGGGAACTTCGCGTGTTGGGTCCAGCGGTCCTGGACGACTTCATCGCCGTCGAGCACCCGAGCGGGACCATCCACGGCAAGTACGCTCGGGTCGTCGCCACCCTGAGGTCTGACCCGTACCCGGCGCGCATGCGTGACCTCGCCGAGCGCATCATCAGTGATGGCGTGGAGCACGAGGGCTGGTTTCTTGACCTTAGGGCACTAGTCGATTCCTATCCCGACGTAAATCCGCCGTACCTCCGTCCATTGCGGCGGGGAACGAAGCAGCAAGCCGCGGCAGCCCTCAACAAGTTCGCGGACGTTATCGAGGCGCTCAAGAAGGCGTACGTCGCCGCCGCCCAGCACCAGCTCGACGACTCCGCTCACCAAGTAGCCGAAGCGCGAGCCGCGATGGTCGAGCTCCTGCGTCTGGGCGAGGACCTTGCCGCTCAGGGGATCGGGATCCCGTTCCCATGAGCACGAGGCACGCGTGACCGACTTTCATCTGTTCGACACCGAAGAGGGTCCGCATGTCCTGCTCGTCGACGGCTCGCAGGTGTTCGCGATCGATGAGGAAACGAGGCGAGAGTTGGAGGTCGCGTGCGCCACGGCCCGCGTCGATGTCACCGCACTTCTAAGCAGCCTGGGCTTCGGCGCCAAACGCTTCCTGAGCGACCCGGTGCTCGTCGATCCTCCCCTTCGAGCGTTGTCGCTGGCCGTCGTCGAGAAGTGCAATCTCGGCTGCACGTACTGCTATGCGCAGGGCGGGAGCTTCGGAGGGCCGGCACGGGAGATGTCGTGGTCGGTGATTGAAGCTTCTGTTCGGCGGCTGCTCGACTCTGCCTCCACCGGCGATCGCGTAAATCTCGCGTTCCTCGGCGGCGAGCCGCTTCTCAATCGATCGCTGATTCGTCGGGCGACCGAGTACGCCGCGCAGCTCGCGTCGGAGCAGGGGGTGAAGATCGGCTTCTCGATCACGACCAACGGCACCAGCCTCAATCCGGACGACGCTGAGTTCTTCGAGGACTACGCGTTTGCTGTCACGGTTAGCCTCGACGGGATCGGCGAAGTGCACGACCGGCTCCGCCCGACCAAGCGCGGGGGAGGGACGTATCAGCGCGCTATCGCGCGCGTCAGCCCGCTGCTGCAGCGGCAGCGACGGATGCAGGTCTCCGCTCGGGTCACAGTGACACCCCGAAATCTCGGTCTGCGAGCGACACTCGATCATTTCGTCGCTCTGGGCTTCCACAGCGTGGGCTTCTCACCCATGCTGAGCGCCCCTTCGGGACGCGATGAGCTGGCGCCGTCGGACCTGGACGTGATGCTCGGCGAGATGATCGCGTGTGCACAGGAGTTCGAGCGCCGCACGATTGCCGGAGATCGCTATCCGTTCGCAAACGCGCTGACTGCACTCCGCGAGATCCACCGGGGCACCCATCGGCCCTATCCGTGCGGCGCCGGCGTGGGGTATTTCGGAGTATCGGCATCGGGCGGCCTGTTCGCATGCCATCGCTTCGTCGATGATCCACGTGGCGATATGGGACATGTAGACACAGGGGTCAGCGGCGAGCGGCAGAGGCGCTGGCTCGCGGAGCGCAGTGTGGATCGGCAGGAGCCATGCCGGAGCTGCTGGGCGCGTTATCTGTGTGGCGGCGGTTGCCACTACGAAGTCATCAACCGCGGGCGTCCTGCATGCGACTTCATCCGCGGCTGGCTCGACTACGCCCTTGGTGCTTATGTGCGGCTGTCCGAGCGGGTACCACACCTCTTCGCCGACCTCTCAGCGTGACGGTCGGGCCTGCGCGATCGATTGCTGATCGGCAAAACTACGAGGTCTGCGTGATCGGCGGCGGCCCTGCAGGCGCGACCCTGGCGCGAAGGCTCGCACGCCTCGGCCATGACGTAGTGCTGATAGAGCGGTCGATATTTCCGCGGCGGCACGTCGGAGAGTCCCTTCCGCCATCAATCATACCGATCCTGGATTTATCCGGCGTACGACGGCGAGTCGAGACCGCGGGCTTCTTGCGTCCCGCGAGTGCGCTAGTGCGCTGGTCTGGAAGCGTTCCCATCCGTCGCTGGTATGGCGGTACGCCGGGTTTCCAGGTGGACCGCGGCGGCTTCGATCAGGTGCTGCTTGAAGCAGCAGGAGCGTCGGGAGTCGCTGTGTACCAGCCCGCGCAGGCGAGCCGCCCCGTACCAGAAGAGGGCGGTTGGAGGATCCCCGTCCGATCGGACGGCCCGACTCGCGAGATTTGCGCGCGATTCCTCGTAGACGCTGCGGGCAAGCACGCCGCTTTCTCGAGGCGGCGTCGTGGTGTCTCTGTGCCCACGGTGGCAATGTACGGGTACTGGTACGAGACGGATCTTCGCGGTTCCGAGATGCGCGTGGAGGCGGGCCGCAGCTGCTGGTATTGGGGTGCGCCATTGCCGGACGGCTCGTTCAACGCGGCGGTGTTCGTCGACGCCCAGCGGTGTGCGGGCCTGGTTCGCGAGGATCTCGATGTGCAGTACCGGGCACGGCTCGCGGAGTCACATCTGCTCCGCGGGTGCATCCGGGGCGTCCTTCGGGAACCGGTGCGCATATGCGACGCGTCGACGTACTTCGATGATGATCCCGTGACTCCAACCTCCATCAGGGTTGGTGAGGCCGCATTTGCCATCGATCCGCTGTCGTCGCAGGGGGTGCAGGTTGCGATGACGTCGGCATTCCAAGCTGCGGCCGTAGTCCATACACTGCGCTGCGGCGGTGATCAGGAAGCGGCGTTGGAGTTCTATCGTCGGCGCCAACGGGATGTTGTCGAAGGAGACCAGCGAATAGCCGAACGGCTGTACGCGGCCCACGAGACTTTCCGGGAGGACGACTTCTGGCGTTCTCGGGCTCGCGACGCTCTTTCGACCCCGGAGTGGACGCCCAGGATAGAGCCGATCGATCTGAGCGCACCGCTGATGTTGTCGTTCTCGGCGCGGGTCGCGAGCGTGCCGACGATCGAAGGAGACTTCATCCGCCGTAGCGAGGCGCTGCACCACCCGTCGCTTGAAGGACCCGTAGCGTATCTAGGTGACATCGCGCTAGCGCCGCTACTGCGTCAGATTGGCCACGAGCAGCGAGCCTCCCGGGTCGCCGAGGAATGGTCTCGCATCCTCCCGGCGGGGCACGCATGGAGAATCATTGAGTGGCTGTGGCGCCGGCGAATCCTGGAGCCGACCGACAGCGTGGAGATTCCGTGTCACTAAGTAGGAAGGCGATTGACACTCTGACCGCTCGCATCACGGGCGAAGTCATTCCGCCGTCCGATCCCAAATACCAGATGTACCGCCGCGTGTTCAACGGCAAGGTGCTCCGGCGGCCGGCCATCATCGTTCGCCCACGCGGGTCGGCCGACGTGAGAGAAGCCATCAACTGTGCACGCGCGAACAGCGTCAGGGTCTCGGCAAAGTGCGGTGGCCACGGTCCGACAGGCTTTGCCGTCCAAGACGATGCGCTCCTCCTCGACCTGTCGCTCATGCGGGGGGTATCTGTCGATCGCCGCACGCGCAACGCTGTAGTAGAGGCGGGGGCGCTGTGGAAGGACGTGGACACAGCGGCGGCCTTCCATAGGTTACTGCCAGTCGGGGGCGGGTGCAACATGGTCGGCGTCGCCGGATTCACGCTCGGGGGTGGGTGGGGCTTCCTGTCTCGTAGCCTCGGACTGGCGATCGATAATCTGGAGTCGGTCGAGCTCGTCACTGCCGAAGGGGCGCTCATATCGGCGAGCGAGACGGAAAACGGTGATCTTTTCTGGGCCCTCCGCGGGAGCGGGGGAGGCAACTTTGGCATCGTGACGGCGTTCAAGTACCGGCTACATCCGCTGCAGGACGTTTTCGGCGGCACCATGTGGTGGCCAATCGCGAAAGCGCACGAGGTGCTCAAGGCCTATCGCGATCTTCTCGTTGCCGGTCCACCCGATTCACTCTACTTCGACGTTTCCCTGTACACCGACCCGGAGGACGGGCAACAAGTAAGCATCACGGCGGTGTATCTCGGCGCGGAAGTTGCGGGGCGCAAGGCGCTGGAACCCCTTATTGCTCTAGCCGATCCGGCGGCTACGGCTCTGAACACGCAACCGCTTCGGGCGGTTCTGGACAACTACGCGGAGGAGATCATCGAAGGGCGCCTGGAACTATGGAAGTCGCGGTATCTCGACATGCCTCTCACCGACGCAACCATCCATACCATCGCGCAATGGTATGGGGCCGCGCCAGGGCCCGCATCGTTGTTTTTCATCGAGACGCTGGGAGGCGCGATCGCCCGCGTGCCCTCGCGCGCGACCGCCTATCCACATCGGCATCAGTTAATGTGTGCGACCATCATCGGCATCTCCGACGAGGTCTGGCGTGCACCCGAAACCGAACGATGGGCTCGAGAGTTCTACGCGGCGCTCGCCCCAGCGACGTCCGGTGCCGTCTACGTTAACTATCCGGACGTCGAACTCCCCGAGTGGGCCGCGGCGTACTACGGTGACAACTACGCCCGTCTAAGGAAGGTGAAGAAGACGTACGATCCGGAGGACTTCTTCAGGTTCGAGCAGAGCATCCAGATTCAGTAGCCGTTCTCCCTCGCGCACCGCCCTCATCGTCCTACGCCCCGCTTCGACCTCGTTGCTTGCACTGATGCTCACTTTTGGGTGCTCAGTTTCTTCGCAACTGAGCACCCTCGATGAGCGTGGTCGCCTCCGAATTGGAGCTTTTCGACGGCACGACGCTTCGGCTCGGTTGTTGCTCATTGTCTTGGCCGCGATGTTGAGGAACGAAAGCACGCGGTTGAAATCTGGCGGAGCCGGGTGGGGCTTGGAGAGGGCGAGCAGGAATCGGCCCGCCGTCCTGAGTAGTGGCCGCGGAGCGTACACACGCATCCGTTTGCTGGTAGCGCCGCTGCTTTGGAAGCCGGGGTCCTCCACGAGACCCGAGCCGGGAGTGGAAGTGGCGGATCTCAGGTCCTGTCGACCCGCGCGAACTGAGTCGCGATCCGGAAGTGGCTGCCATCGCCCATCTCTGAGATTCGTCGGCAAAATCGTACGACGCTGCCCTCAAGTTAGCTTTCCATTTCCTTCCCGGATCTGGGAAAGCCTGTTTGGCTTGGATCCTTCTTCTCTTACTTCTCTTGTCGACACCTCCCTTAGGAGGCTGGCGTGATCGAGACACGTTGTCGGTCCAACTGGCTTCTCACCATGGCGCTACTAGGCGTATTGACCAGCGCTTGCCAGACGACGGTTCCCGTCATCAACGCCTCGGGCACGCCGACGACATACCACGATCCAGGGACGCGCGGATCCGTCAGCGGCATTGGTATCGAGTCACAGGATATCGTGAACATGACCGACCGAATGATGCGAGACATGCTCGCAAGTGCTGCGCTTGCCGGGCGTGCCAGCCGGCCACGCGTCATCATAGACAGCGAGTCGTTCTACAACGAGAGTTCTTCCCGGCTGAACAAGAACAGCATCACGGATCGCCTTCGCGTAGAGCTGAATCGCGCGGCTCAGGATCGCATGGTCTTTGTTGGACGACAGTACGCGGACGTTGTGGCGCGAGAGCGTGACCTTAAGCGTAAGGGGTTGGTAGACACTGGAACGCTCGGTCCGGCGGCAGCGCAACTCGGCGGTGACTTCAAGCTCGGCGGTCGGATCACATCTCTCGATTCACGCAGCCCGACGACAGGCCAGATGTCTCGCTACAACCAGATCACGTTCGAGATGGTCAACCTCGAGACCGGCGAGATCGTATGGGGAGGGATCTATGAGTTTCTCAAGACAGCGCAAGATGACGTCATTTACCGTTAGACGGCGTGCGATACCCATCCAGCGTTGGACTGCGACAGGGCTGCAACTCGCAACTTGCCTGCTCGTAGCGTCTCTTGTCGCGACGGGCTGTAGTCTTTCAGCCAGAGAAAAGGAAACAGTGGTTCCGCCGTCTGCTCTGAACGCCTATCTTGCCGACAAGCCAGAGCCTTTGCAGGAGCTCTACGCGACCGCGCTACGCCAGGGGCAGCGCAACCTCGTTCTCAACCAGATGCGTGCTGGCCTCGCGGCCATGGAGCTAGGTGCTTGGCCTATCGCGACAGAATCGTTCGATCAGGCTCTTCAAGGTATTGAAGCAGTTTACGCGAACAGTCCGACGGCGGCCGAAGCCCGGAAGAAGTTTACGCTCGAAAGCTATAAGGACTTCAAGGGCGAACCGTACGAGCGCGCCATGGCCTACTACTATCGCGGTCTGCTCTACCTCCGTCAGGGCGACTACGAGAACGCGAGGGCGAGCTTCAAGGGAGGGATGTTACAGGACGCCTTTGCAGAGGAAGAGCAACACAGGTCGGATTTCGCACTTCTCGCCTTTCTCGACGGCTGGGCATCGCATTGCGCACGAAACAAGGACCTGGCAAAGGAAAGCTTTGACGAAGTGTCGCGCCTCAAGCCAGACACGCCGCTACCTGGGTTAGCCGATAACGTGCTGTTGGTGGCCGAGACCGGTACCTCGCCGGTGAAGTACGGAGATGGACCGAAGAATTCATTGCTGAAGTACCGACGCGGTGATGGATTTGACGAGGCCAAAATCCTTTGGAGTATCGGTCGTCAAAGCGTTCCGGGCTTTCCCATCGAAGATATCTACTGGCAGGCTTCAACACGGGGAGGCCGGCCCGTTGACTACATTCTCGCCGGAAAGGTGGCGTTCAAGGAGAACGCGGCCACTACAGGGCAAGTGATGAAGACGGTGGGGTTGGCGACCATGGTCAGCGGAGCACAACTGGGGCACAACTACGGCGGATATGTCGGAGCGGCCGGCGCCGTCGTCACCTTGGGGGGCTTCATCGCACAGGGGATTTCCGATGCTGTGCGTCCGGAAGCCGACGCACGCTATTGGGACAATCTTCCTGATAGCGTGCATATTCGTACCGTATCGTTGTCATCTGAGCGGCGTAGCATCGATTTGAATTTCCTCGACACCTCAGACAATCCTGTCGCTGGCTTGCCCAAGACCACGAACGTGGAATTTGCCGGGCGTTGTGGAATTGCGTGGACCAGATCCCGGTCGGCAATTCCAACTGATCCCCGCGCCCCGAATTCCTTGGCCAAATGAGCGCGGCATGCCAGGCGTGACTTCTATGGTCCACGGGATACGCAGAGCGGTCCTGCTGGCACTTTGCATCGCGTGGGTGCTCCAAGGGTGCCAGAATCAGGCGGCGACCATCGAGCTGCGCCCCACCTGCAATTTCAATGCAGTGGTTGGCAAACCGGGTCAAGGACCGGCGATTGCCGATGTCCCTACTGCACCCTCCGCTCTGATCGAGACGCCCCTCAACTCAGTCAACATCACGGACTTTAAGATCGCGAACAAGATCATGATTCAGGACACGAAAGCGCGTCGAAGCCCCGCAGGAACGGTGGAAGTATGGGCGCGTTTCGTGAACTGCACGGATTTCCCTCTTCAACTGGAGGCCCGAACCCATTTCCTCGACGAGGCACAGGCACCCGCAGAAGGTGTCAGTGGCTGGAACCGCGTGTTCTTGCCGCCTCGAGCGTACGGAGTCTATCAGGAGTCGTCGACGAATGTAACCAAGGTTCGATACTACTACGTCGAAGTACGCGAGGGTATCTAAGTGTCGTTCCGCCCGGACTCGAAAATCACGGCCATGCTGTGCTCATTCCTGATGCGGTCTTTGACCCGCGTGTCATCAGCGTCGCAGAGGGCGATCCCGACGCTTGGGGAGGTCGCACTTCAGCCGCTCGCGGCGAAGCCCGAGAACGCGCCAACGGCGGCGCCACAGAACCGTCAGGCCTCTGTTACTGCTTCGATCGCGCGATTCCAGTCTTCATATCAGCAATACAACTCACCTAGGAACGCGATGTGTTGGGATCGTGAGTTCAGCGATCGACTAAGCCAGCGGAAATCTGATCGTACGAACGTGGAGACGCGAAGTGGTGATCTGGTCGACGCGAGAAAACCAGCTGGGCCAGAGATACATCGCCCGAGCGAGGCCGATCATCCATACATTCGGGGGCGTCGCGACACGCAGATCAGCGAAGTAGGCCCTTACAAGGATTTCCCGACTGGCTCCATCCTCGTGCATGTCAACGGTCTTGGAATGAGATATCAGTGCCACGCGTCGTTTGCGCACATCGCGACTCAGCGAGGTTGTGAGCTACGACGAGGCGCACTCCCGGTTCACGGAATAGCTACGCAACCCGGCGCCGATGTCATGGATTCGCTGGTCGCTCAATGATTCCGATGAGTCGCTGGCGCGACCAACGGCTGGGTATTGCGCGCGCAGTTCGGCTCGTGCTTGTTATTGTCGTCTTGAGCATCTGGGTAGCCAAACCCGGCTTTGCGGCCGGTCCAACGGGCACCGTACCGTCGCTCACTCCGGAGACCGCACCTCCACTTGTCCGATATGAACCGCCTGCTGCCGTCGTGCGCTCTCTTACCGATCTACAGACGGTCGGTGCCGATGATCCCCGCCGCTTGCGGGACCGGTTTGCCACAGGTAAGCACGAAGACCCGGTAACGACTCTTCTGAGCGCCGAAGAGCTACGGGGGGTGCCCTTCGTTTGGAAGAATTTCTTCCGGACCGCCGTCATCACCGTCGGCCGCGAAGCTGGACAGCGTATCTACGCTGGCCTGTACAGTCCACTCATCGACCTATGGATCGTCACAGAATGGAGGCGCCATCAGGCGATTCCGGGCGGCGGGGAACCCCTCGTTGACTTGAGCAGTGCGTGGCTCGTCTCTGGGGAAACTATGCGCGAGGGCGCGCCCATTGTCGGCGACCAGAGACAATGGACGGCGGCGACCGATGCAGCGCCTGTCGCGCTTCTAAGACTCTCGCAGGCCTCACTCGAGGCGTTCTACGCGGCCGATAGTGCCAATATCGCCCCCGGCCGGAATGCGTCTGACCAGGGTGGCGCGGTATATCGCCACCGGCTCGCTCTTCGCTTACTGGATTTCTCGGGCACTCTGCTGTTCCTCGACTCGGACCCGCTCCGGACACAAGTTCAAATCTTGCGAGCATCCATGGTCAGCGCCGACCTGGCAGGTATGAAGCAACAAAACCCTGGTGTCGAAGCGGCCGACGTTGATCGGCTCGCCAAGCTTCCAGTGAAGCTTCGCAGTCAGTTTGAGGTCACATCGTTCTTGCCGTTGCCATATGGTGCGTTACTGACGCTCGGTGTTCCAGGAGGCGGTCGATGGGTCCTAATCGGACTTTGCATAAACAACAACCATGGTTCACTCGATCTGAAACGCTTGGTGTTTGTCGACGTTATACAGCCTCTAAAGAATCGCGATGCCGCACGATGATGCTATCCGAGTGTCGCGCGATGTACTCGATGGTCTTTAGCGCCGCACTCGTCATGGTCGTATTCGGAGGTCAGCCGCGTCGGGCCGATGCTGGCGATATCGTGTACACCGGCGACCAGGCTAGTGCGCTCAGACAACAAATAGATCGGATCAAGGACGCCGCCGACCGAGCTGAAAGCGCGGAAAAGGGGCTGAAGACCTTTGAAAACGGACGAGCGTGGTGGAATGGGTACCAGGCGCTGAAAGCTCTCGATCGAGCTCCAATCGATGCATCTACTGGCCAACTGTCTGAAGCCGCCCAGTCCGTGATTCTGAATCGAGCGGAGACTGCTCTCGCTGCTCGGGGATCCGCTGAGGCAATTGGAAGGATCGGCGAGAAAATCGGAGCTGTCGGCCAAGTTGCTGAAGCAGCACAATCTCTCAACGACTTTGGCAAAGCGATTGCCAACAACGGACTCGAGTCGTCGGAGCCATACGCCGTGCTTATGAAGTATGCGGCCAAAGGTGCTGTGGCCCTCAATCCTGTAGGCGCTGCGGCTATGACAGTAGTCGGGGTCGGGTCGTTGATCTCGCCGGACTTCAAAAACGCGGCCAACCGGATCGACAATGAGTATGTCACACCGTTCTTCCAGGCTGAAGCTGAGGGATGGAAAAACGTCGGCGGGGTAATCGTCGACAAAGGTTTCGAAGTCTACGACCGCCTTGCCGAGTCATCGAGGTTCCCGGATCCCCCTGTAGGCCCAGGTTCGGGCTCTCCCATTTCCTTAGATTCTCCTCGTGTTGCGACAGGAACATCTTCAGCCGTACCCAAAGCGAATGGTGATGGAGCGTCAACATCGCAGTCCAGCTCGGTAGACGACGCAATGGTATTCCTCAATATCCTTGGAGCTGTCGCGCAGGGCATCACGTCTGGTGGGGCACAACAGTCGCGGCCTACTCCCCCTGCCACACCGCCATCAGCGCAGGCCCCCCGACCTCCATCCGCGCAAGCGGCCGGGCCTCCAGCGGGCTGGGTTCAGTGCACATGTCCGGACAAACATGCGTCATACGGGCAGCGATTCAACGGTGCCGTGTGGCATCCGGCCGGTATCTGGTGCCCACACTAGTCGCCGCATGCCACGACGCCCTGGGCGCTGTCGTTGTCGGCCTTTTCACACCCTAAATTTGCAGACGTCTAAGGACTGGGGGAGGAGGTGTTGAGCGGGCTCCGATGAGCGCCACCTGTCGGGTACGTCCTGCGACAAACTTGGTACGAAGAGACTTTTCAGACTGCGTGTTTTAGTCGCGTCGACTTTCACAGAAGTAAACGAGCCGTAACTTGCGATGACTTCTAGCGAAAACGTGATCGCGACTCAAACACGGGTTCGAATCCCGTTGGGGACACCAAGACTGGTGAGCACGCGGGCTTTAGCGGGGCTCGTTTCTTAGGTGGACAGACGGGTCAACGCGTGCCCCGTACCCGAGTCATCATCCGAGTAACCACGCCTTGGGATCTGAATGGATCATCGGGTGTCATGAGGCATCCCCTCCATAGTCAAGTCCGCCATTTCTCGAGCGCTGTGACGCTGCTGATGGCGCCCAATAGACTTCCCAAGCTGGACGTCGCCGGTTCGAATCCGGTCGGCCGCTCCAAATCAAGGGGTTACGGGTCACCGTAACCCTTTTGAATTCCAGTCTCGAAACGGGATGTCGCCGCTTCGAATCTGGGCCGGCTGCTCCAAAAACTCAAGGGGTTACGGGGAGACCCCGAGCGCGCCGTCCCGACCACGTAGGTCCGAATGAAGCGGTAGTATCGGCGATGGACCATCTCCGCGTTGGCGTGCCCTAGCTGCGTTGCCACCCAACCGGGGGATTCTCCTAGCTCCAACATGAGCGTGGCGAACGTGTGGCGGGTCTGGTACAGCGTGCGAGCGCGGAGCTTCGCTCGCCGAAGCGCCGGCCGCCAGACCCGCTCGCGCAGATTCGTGATGTCGAGCGGCCCGCCGTCCCGGTTCGAGAACACCCACGGGCTCCGTAACGGGCTCCGGCCCGCTGCCCGCGAAGCGCCCGCTCGACGATCGCGAGCAGCTGGACGGTCCGCTTCGACTCCACTATCTTCGTCGAACCCGTCCCGAAGCGACTGACCGAGCGCCGGACGAGGAGCATCTTCCGCTGCCAGTCGATATCGTCCCACTGAAGGCCGATTTCCTCACCAGGCCGCATGCCGGAGAAGAACGCGACGCGAAAGTAGCGGCGATCCTCTTCTTCCTGGAGGCCCTTGCCCAGGAACGCCTTGACCTCGGTCATCGACAGCGGGTCGATCTCGGGCTTGTCCTCCCGTAGTAGGTCGATTTTCCGAGCGGGATTGTCCGGGAACCATCCTTTGGCGACCGCACGATCGAGCGACTGGCGCAGGACCTTGAGGATGATGTTGACCCGCCGGTTGGAGAGCTTCTTCGGTGCCCGTGGCTTCTTACGCAGATCTCTCGTATATGGCGCCGGGGCGGTGGATACATCGCCGCGCTTCAGATCTGCGATGAACCCCTCGATCGCCTCCACATCGAGCTTGGAGACCTCGCGACCGCCGAAGGTCGGAATAAGCCGGCTCTCCCCGCTGCGGGGATCACCAACCTTAGCCCAACTGGGGTCTTCGACCAGGGTCTGGCCCTGGCCAACAAGATCCTGAACGCGACTGCTGATCTCGGTCTCTTGGACGGCTTCTTCGCGAGCCTCGTAGCCGGGATCAGTGCAGTCGGTGGACCAAGTTCTTCACTGAGCGATACTTGAGCTACCTCGCCAGCGTCAGCGTCAAACTCTTCGTGCTCTACCTCATCATGGGCGTCGGCATGAGGCATCGCCGCCCGATGGATGCCCATCCTCGAGCGAGGCGGGTTCAGCCCATCCCGTTCTTCTACGTAATGGGCGGCTCCCTCGTGTTTGTCTTCCTGACCTGGCGGCGGGGGCTGGTTTCGTCACCGCGGGTGCCGTTGGTGCTGCGGCGGTGAGCGGCGTACGATGGGGCGTCGATCGGCTACGCGTTCACACTTCCCTGCATACCGTAAACGGTGACTCGTCGCGCGCTCAACCCTCCGGCGCAGGCGTAAGCGCACCGCCTCCACCTGACAGAGGGCAAGCTGGGAAGCATGGGTAAGCCAGAACTCGGGCGTCCGAAGGCTTCGGCGCCGGCTGCCGCCACCCGAGATCCTGACGGCCCGAGCGGAGATCCCGGCGCTCCCTCAGTCGGCAAAGAACCGGAATAGGCCCCGCACACACCGCGGAGTTGAGGCCGGCGTCGGGCACCTGCTTCTTCTCTTCGACGTCTAGGTCGAGCGGGGCCAGGTTCGGTTTTTCACCCACACGGCTGAATCGGTGGCACGACTGTGCCGCGCGTGGCTATTCCAATCCCAAGGTCGCGCCCTACCATGAAGGCTGGTTTAGAGGTGAGCATACTCATCCCGTGAGCCTCATCATGACCTTAGTCAGCGGACGCATGGAATTCATCGTCGACGGTCAGCGATTTGTGATCGCACCGGGAGATGAACTACTCCGCGCACACTGTGCACTCGGTGAAAAACATTTCGGAAGGCACGAGCCAGATGATGGAGAGCTACAAATGATTGCCGGTCCCTGAAGCGCGGCCAGTACTCGTTGCCTCGGCCTCTACCTCACGAGCGTTCTCACGTCTGATTGTGGTAGAGGACCTGGTTGAGCCGCAGCTTCAAGCCATGCTGCTCAAGTAGCTCGGCGAGCATCGCGTCGAGTGCATGCCGGTGCTCTTCAGTGGATGCGCCGCGGTAGACCTCCTGAATGTCTGACGGTAGTGAGTTCAGTACTTGCCAGAGCCGCCGCTTGATATAGGGGCGAAGGTTGATGTGCTCGACGAACACGGAGTCGACGCCCGCCTGGGCGAGTCCCGCGAAGAGTGCGTCCAGAGCCTCGCGGTCGTAGCGGAAGTGGGGCAGAAGAGGCCCGACGAAGGCGTAGGTGTGGATCCCCTCTGCGTGAAGCTCAGCGAGCGTACGGAGACGCCGGCTCGCGAGCGGCGCGCGTACCTCGAGGAATCGACTCAAGCGATCATTCGTGCTGGTAATGGTGAGCCCGACGTCGGCGCGCGGAATCCGTCGCAGGAGGTCCACATCGCGTAAGACCATGGGCGACTTGGTCAGAATACTGACGGCGCCCGGGTAAGGCTCCTGTGCGAGCTCTTCTAGAATTCCGCGCGTTAAGCGGTATTTCTTTTCGATGCCCTGGTACGCGTCGGTCACTGAGCTCAGTAAGATCGATGGAGCTCGACCAGCTCTGCGGACCCTTCCGAGCTCAGCCTTGAACACGGACACCGCGTTTACCTTCGCATAGACATAACGGCCCCAGTTGTTGATTGGCTCGCTGACGAAACGACCGGTGAAGCTCGCGTAGCAGTACTGACAGCCGAGCTCACACCCCGTATAGGGGTTCACGACGTACTCCGCGTCCGGGAGCTTCGACCGTACCAGAACTGTCTTGGCCTCAATCTCTTTGACCTTCATGAACTCACCGCCCCTTCATCGCGAGGCGAGCCGCCCGTCGCCCAGAGAAGGGCGGCGGCGAGCGTGCCGATGGCGCCCGCGGCGCCCCCCACCACGAAGCCGACGGTGTACCCCTGGTGCGTGATGACGGGACCCAGCGCGAACGACCCCAACGCGAGCCCCAGATACAAACATGTGCTGTAGCCGCCCATGACAATCCCCCGGGCGGCCGGCGTGGTAGATGCCGCCAGGGCGACACTGATGGCGACGAAGGCGATGCCGCTGACCGCGCCGAAGACGGCGACCAGCGCGAAGAGAATCGTTTGGCCGTCGAAATGAGGCAGCATGGCGGTCGCCACCGATGCCACCAGGACCCCACCGATCGCGTACGGAGCGCACCGCCCTGCGCGGTCCACCAGCCATCCCGCTGGGAAGCGCGCCAGCGTGTTCGCGAGCCCCAGGACGAGGAAGAGGAGACCGATAGCGGCAGGCGTGAAGCCCCGCTCGTGAGCAAGCAGGGGAAAGAACGTGAAGACCACGCCCTGAATGAGAAAGCCCACGACTGAGAGGGTCCACCCCGCCCAGACGCTTGCGTTGCCTCTAATGTCGGCGAACGTGGCGCCGGGCAGAGGGCTCCTGTGGGGGGCGGCTCGCACGGGCAGCGCCAAGCCCCCCAGGAGCGCGACGGCAATGCCGACCGCGCTCCCGACGAAGGCCGAACGATACCCCCACCGGTCCGCCACGAGGCCGCCGACGAACGGTCCGATCGCGATCGCGCCGTAGTGGGCGGTCGAATACCACGCGAAGGCCTGGCCCGCTCGGCCTGGCGCGGCCGCGTCGCCCACTAGCGAAAGGGCGCTGGGCGTGAACGCCGCCACGCCGAAGCCTGCGAGCCCGTAGATCGCCATGAGCGCGAACTGGCCTTCGACGAGCGGCAAAAGCAGCGACGTCACGACCCCTAGAGCCATCCCGCCCAGCAGGAGCGGGCGGCGGCCCCAGACGTCCGAGACCTGACCGAGTGGGATTGAGCCAACTGCCGCCACAGCCATGTGGGCACCGACGATCAGCCCAACGCCCGTCGCCGTGGCGCCGTGGGCGGCGGCGTAGAGCGGAAGGACCGGCGCAGCGCGCATCTGGGCGCCAACGTAGTGAAGGAAGGTGAGCGCGGAGACGAGGACGACGACGGGGATCACGAGGCCCGGCCCTCCTGAACCGCGTTAGGAGAGATCGGTCGCCCGCCTAAAAGCGTGGCCTTCGAGCAACCGTCTTAGCGCGTGCACCAGGTCCGGCGAGTCGTAGAAAGGATGCTGACGGTAGATGTCCGCATACTGCTCGTCGAGCGTCGCGATCGCTTCATAGGTCGTCGGCACGACATCGCGCACCCGCCGGATGCGTTCTCGCGCGAACAAGAGATTCTTGGGATCGATATAGCCCGCCTGCATGAAGCCGCGGGTCTTCTTGGCGCACCGGCACGGGTTCGCTCGATTGACGAGTCCGCACTTGTCGTTCATGAAGTTGTGAAGGTCGCGTCGCACACGGGCCAGACGCTGGCGAAAGTTTTCGCGGCTGATCTCGAGAAGCTCGGCGGCGACCGTGTCGCTCACCTCGAAGATCTCCCCGAGGATGTAGATCAAGCGCTGGCCGCGATCGAGACAGAGCAGCATTCCGGCCGTGCAAGTGATCCTGGCTTCGTCGACCAGCAAGCGGAAATCGACGGGGGCGCTCGTCGAATCTGGCGGATCGAGATCGGGCGTGTTGTCCAGTCCGTGACCATAGCAGCTGAAGGTCATAGCCTCCGGTTCCAAGCGGCCGCGCTTTGTGTTGAGCACGTGGTTGACGACGATGCGGTAGAGCCACGTCCGAAAGCTGCTGCGCCCCTCGAACGACGACAGCCGAGTGAGCGCCTTGATGAGGACCTCTTGCGTCGCGTCCTCGGCATCCTGGGGGTTGTAGAGCATACGGGCGGCGATGTTGTAGATCCACGCCTGATGGCGCTGAATCAGCGCTTCAAGGGCATCGCGGTGGCCCGATTGAGCGCGCGCCACGAGGGCATGATCCTCGGGGTCAGTTGATGCGCTGTCGGTTAGCGGATTGGTGCTGCTCATGTTGATCTCCCTACCCCCTTAGACACGGCCGGTCATGGAGTGTGACAGAAGAGGAGGCCCGGGGAGGTCGTACTCGGTTCGCGTCTAGGGTGGGCCAGGCTCACACCGTGGAAGGTGTCATCGCTTCCCAGGCGCAAAGAAGGGGTTAGACCCCGCAGCATGGTCGGTCGTGTCGACGACCCCGGCGATCTCAGGGAGACGCGCCCGAAGCAGACGCTCAACACCCTGCCGGATCGTGACCTCCGCGAGGCTGCAGCCCTGGCACCCACCCTCGAGGCGGATGTGCACGCGGCCTTCGGCGACAGCAACCAGGGTCACTCGTCCGCGGTGGGCCGCGACGGCCGGATTGACCTCGGAGTCGAGGATCTGGCGTACGCGTTCGGTCAGATCAGCGGGACTGCCCGGCGTCGGAGTGGGCCCAGGCCACACGACTCGCACTTCGGCTACTCCGGGCACCTCCGCACGCAGAAGCGCCTCGATATATGAGGCCGCGGGCAGGACGGCGCCTGGCGATCCACTCGCTTCGACGGTGACGACGCCACCGTCGACGGCAACGACGTGTAGCGAGCCTCCCCGAGCGATGATGGACGGACTCACGCTGCGATCTAGCACAGCGACGACCGCCGCGGCGAGGTCTGAACCGCCCAGCGCCGTCGGTGAAGATTCGGGCACCGGGCCGCCAGCCGCCCCGGCTTTTGACACCTTCTCCAGCGCTGCATCGAGGTCTGCGATCAAGTCCTCGGTCGCTTCGAGCCCGATCGACAAACGCAACAGATCATCCGGTATCGGTGACGACGGCCCCTCGGTACTGCGGCGGTGTTCGATGAGACTCTCGACGCCGCCGAGTGACACCGCCCTTTTGAACACCCGTACGGCCCCGGCCACGCTCATAGCGTTGGCCTCGCCGCCAGCAACCCGCAGCGACAGCATTCCGCTGAACCCGCCCGTCATCTGGCGCGCCGCAACCTCGTGGTTGGGATGAGACGGCAGTCCAGGGTAGAGCACCGCGGTCAGTGCTTGATGACCATCGAAGTGACGAGCGATGGCGAGAGCGCTCTGGGAGGAACGCTGCACCCGGACGAACAGTGTCCGCATCCCGCGCTGCAGCAACCAGGCCTCGAACGGGCCGAGCACCGCGCCGGCGCTCCGGCGCCACGAGCGGATCCGCTCCCAGAAGGGATCAGCGCGCGCCGTGACAACCGCACCGGCGAGGACGTCACTGTGGCCATTCAGATATTTCGTGGCCGAGTGGACCACGAGATCAGCGCCGAACTCGATCGGGCGTGTCAAGACGGGGGTCGCCGCGGTGCTGTCGACGGCCACGCGCACATCCACCGCATGGGCAATTTCCGCCACGGCCGCGAGGTCCGTGACATCCCACATTGGATTGGCGGGCGTCTCTACCCACAGGAGGCGCGTACGACCGGGGCGGATGGCCGCAGTCACCTGGGCAAGGTTGGTGGTGTCGACGAACTCGACGTCGAGCCCCCACGAGACTGCGAACTCCGCGAGCCACCGGCGAATGCCCCAGTAGAGAATCCGCGAGACGAGAACATGATCGCCGGGCAGGAG